>Ga0193719_10000354_pt1 | contig 16782 bp, 18 predicted proteins | sample U2a2metaG_FD_160103 | JGI IMG/M metagenome (GOLD analysis project Ga0193719, IMG submission 160103) | Soil microbial communities from a riparian zone of the East river system, Colorado, United States - U2a2 | ecosystem: Environmental > Terrestrial > Soil > Riparian zone | place: USA: East... | reverse complement strand
CGCAAAAACAAGCATAATGATACCTACAATAAACAAAGAGTAGTTTTTCATTCCGCTAAGTACTGCGTAATACGCAGCGATATTAAGGTAAACTTGAAATGCCAAGAGAGCTATGAATATTGCGTAAATCGATTTTTCAGACAAGTTTATTGAGCTTTTGCCTGAAGGTTTTTTGGGTTGAATCTTTGCATTTGCTTCTGCATTTCTTGCCAATTTTATCATCATATAAGTGAAACCGAATGACAATGGCACGAGTAGAATCATGACCAGATAAAGGAAAACGGGATCAATTACAAGTCTTTCGAGTAACGATTTGGTTCTATCCGGATCTATGTAGAAGCCCCAGTAAGTAGTTACTATTATTTGAGCTATACTAGTAATGCCTATTGCTGTTACTATTGGTCTATCTTTCCATGAAAATTTCTTGTATCTATCGATAAATGGTACAATAACTAATACGAAAATAAACAAACCTGGCCAAGCTACACCCGTGGTAAATTTATCATATGCACTACGCAGGAAGGCGTACAGTCCGGTCAGGTACCACTCAGGTACAGTGATACCCGGTGGAACACTAGGATCGAATTTCAATCCCATATCTACGGGAAATACACCACCTGTTATCATTATTGCGCCTGTTATTGCCATTACCATTGGAACATCAAATACCAAGAATCTAGGAAAGTGTACAACCATTAGACCCAACATTGCTATAGGTAGGAAGAAGACATGAAAAGCATAAAACCTCAAAACAAAATCATGGAAACCCGATCCGAAGAAAGCATCTCTCATCTGTGGTCCCATTATAGGGATTGAATTGGTAAGCGAAGCTGCAATAGAAATAGCTAATTCTGCCCTTTCGCTGAAAATAATATCATATCCTGTAAAGGCCTCTAATATTGTGAGTACTCCTATTATAATTCCGGTAACCCAAAGTATTTCATTTCTAATCTTGTATCTCCCACTAAAATACTGGTAGTACATGTGGAGTAGTGCTACCATGACCATTGCGTTTGACGCATGATAATGAATGTTTCTTAGATGAAATCCATATGGAATAACATCATTAATTGTTTTAACACTATTCCAAGCTCTATCTAAGATGGGCTCATAAAAAAGCATTAGTAATGCTCCAGTGATGCCTAGAATTATGAAAAGAACAAAGGTAAGCATTCCTAAAAATCCAAGTGGACTTACAAATCTACTTGGGAATGTAAATTTCATTCCCATGAAGATAGTTCGTTCTACCCCAGTGTAGACCCACCTCAAGAAGCGAGTCAGACTATTTTCTTTATGTAAGGTAACGCCCATAACCTACTATCCCATTCCCATTAACGCTCCAATTCGGAGGTTTAATCCACATGTTACCATCGGTAGCAATCTCTAAATCTAATCTAGCTAATACATTATTAGGAGGGGCCTGCAGAGAAGCAGGACCTGCAAATGCTTTACCAGTAAGAGGATCATACATGCTTCCGTGGCATGGACATTCACCTCTTTTTCTTCCCTCTTGTGGCCAATATTTCCAGAGACACCAAAGATGTAGACATACCATGCTGTATAGTCTAAAGGCAGATACGTCATTCTTTTTACCGCCAAGTTCCTCAGGCAATCTAATAAATTGCCATGTACGAAATGATTCCTTATTCAATGCTTGATCATTGGTTTTAGGATATATGACAGCCTCTGAGTGGTTAATCGGAAAACTATTGACATTAGCTTGAGAACCGTCCGGAAGTTCCAACTTTTGTCTTTCTTTTGATTGTCCAGTTGGATTTGGAAGAAATTTTCCCCAGTCAACAAAAGGCGCAAAAGTCAATACTGTACCTGCAGCAGCCATGAGTTTTATGAAATCACGTCTTGATACCTTACCTCCACTTTTCGGAGAAGGCTGCTGAGCCATACAAATCTACAGACTCGAAATATATCATATAAACTTTTATTCACTAACATGATTTCGCCTAATCAGAAGTCAAATAATTTTCCTAAATTTCTATTATGAATTTATAGCAAATTCATCTCTAATAATTTGGCTGATTAGATTACAAAGTCTCTAATTTTTTTAATTTCGTGTTAAACCTTTCTCTAAATTCTCGAACATTAATAATTGTTCTTTCGTGGAGTCCTTCACCTATTTTTTCGATTTCATCCACTGCATCTACTTCAAAAGTAACCCTTCGGTTATTCACGTTGACTACTTTAGCTTTTAATTTAACTTCTGTTCCAACGGGTGTTGCTTTTAAGTGCCTGATATTAACCAGCGTTCCTACCGAATCCCATTCCTCATCTTGCAAAAATTTTTCCTTTAATAACAGCCTACAGGTTTCTTCCATTTCGGAGATCATAGAAGGGGTTGAAAAAACGTTCTCCCCTTCCCACAAAAAGCTAGTACTCTGTCCTGCATTTACTGTAATTTTCCTTTCCTTTGCAGCACCAGTAAGTATTTCTTTAATCATGATGAGAGATCTTTTTTTTAGAAATCATAATAAAAAGAAGAAAAGTCGGTGAGATACTTTACTTTCTGTGTCGTACAGCGGATATTATTGCATATATTAAACCTACTGACAATCCAAATGCCAATGGTATCCATACTCCGAAGCTCTCACCACTTATGTACACTTGTTGAATTATGCTTTCGAACATTATTAAGAGTGGTATAAAAGTAATGAGTATATTAGATTTTCTCAAACAATTAGGAACAACTAAGATTCTCTTAAAGACTAAAGCTAGAATTTCTTGTTATTTCTTACTATCAGAAAGGAGTTGAATAATAGATTGTTCGTTGCCCTTAAATTACCCGTTGGGGACTATTTGTGAATATGAAAATGCAGAAAGAGTTGAATAAATTCTGCCCAAAGTGTAAGAAACATACAGTTCAATCAGTGGCCATATACAAGAAAGGCAAAGATAGAAAAGCAGCTGAAGGGGCAAGACGCCATGCAGAGGACAAAAAGGGATATGGGGGACAAAAATTTCCAGAGCTAAAGAGAACTGCTAAAACTACAAAGAAAATTACCCTTAGATATACTTGTAAAAATTGTCAGCGTAAAACAATGAAGGAAGGTATGCGAATGCGCAAGCTGGAAATTGAACCTTAATTTGTGACATGCAATGAGAAAAGAAAATATTTTGATTCCAAAACCAAGAAGCAACTTTTTATCCGTACGATGCACAAGTTGTCAGGAAAAGCAAGTTATTTTTTCCCATGCAACGAGTGACATTAATTGCAAGTCATGTGGAAATCCGATAGCGAAAAAAACTGGCGGAAAATCGGCGATCCTTGGAGAAATCATTAGTATCCTTGATTAAATTTTTTAGAAGTTACTAAGAAGTAATCTTTTTTTGTATTTATGTTAAATGCCAGTCTTTCATTATTTAATGTTATGTACTGTTCTTTGATTACCTGCCCCTTTTGTATTTTGGACGAATCAAAAATCGTTATTCCGGAGTGAAAGTACTCTTCGTTTCCTAATTTTATTGAGATGGTAGGATTCAGGCCCAATTTTGTTATGAATTCCTTATCCATTACTATCGAGATACACTGCTTGTCACCCTCCCAAGTAGAAATTATTTTCTCAATTAATTCCGGAGTAATTAATGGCATATCTGAAGGCAAGACAAAAACAGTTGAAGGTTTCAATTTTTCTAAAACAAATATTAGATCAGATGAGTAGTCAATACCACTTGTCTCTATAATCTCAAGAAATCCACTAAATGAATATGGATGATTTTTTAGAAAATTCAGGGTAAATTTACTATTGCAACTTCCAGCTGCATATATTCTATTAAATTTTTTAGAATCTTTTAAAGATACTAGAATGTGCTCAATTAATGGTTCATTATTAAGTTTGAGCATAGCTTTGTCCGAACAGAAATCCTTAATTCTTTCACCTTTACCACCACACATGATCAGCGCTAACATATCTTGCGTCATTTTCAGATTGTCAATGTGGATAATATCAGTAATGATGATAAACGACAAATTTCATTTGAAGCCCCGAAAGTATCACCACTTACTCCTCCAAAATTCTTGTAAGATACAACATAAATGATAAGACCTATAACTAATACAATCCCTAAAGTTAGTAAACCCGTCATACCTGCTATAACGAATACTAATAATACAGTGATAACAGCAGATATAATTATTTTGTTTCCTTTTTTCATCTCAATGGTGAATGAGGAACTAAAACCAGACCAAGCAGATTGTCCCACAGATGCCTGCATTACCATAACATATTTTGCTATTATCTCGGAAACAATAATGGAGTAGAATAATTTAAGTGAGGATTCAAAATTTAATAATGCTACAAATAGACCTATGAAATTAATAATTAATGCTGTAGCTCCTGCGGCTCCTACTATTGGATCAGACATTGCTTTTCGCTTAGATTGCCTATCCCCCTTTACCATTAGCCCATCGGCAAAATCGGCTAATCCATCTATGTGATGAACACCAGTAATTAGAACAAATGTTACCAATACTACTAAACTCGTGACGTATTGCGGAAGGTATGTAGAGGACAACAGTGCTACGAAACCTACAATTATCCCGATTATCCCTCCACAAAGTGGAAAAAAATGCATGTTCCTTGCAATGATATCTAGATCAAAATTATACTCCTTTGGCATTGGAATGATTGTCAAAAAAGAGAGAACAGAGATAACTGACTTAAATACCATACAGAATGTCCCACCATCCCAGAAATGACAATAACAAGACCATGGGTATTGATACGATAACGAAAAACAAGATGACTGATAATTTTACCATGTTCAGGGCATTTTTACATTTTTCAATAGATAGGGGCTCGATATTTATACCCAATTCATAATACCCAACTTTTTCTAACCTCACCCTGAGGGCCCCTGCCAACGCAGACATTGGATATCCACCATTAAGACTAGGCGTATTATTGTGATCCTTTCGCATAATCAATATCGAATTTTTCCAATCTGCCCCGACTATCTTTGAAGAAATTACTAGCAATAACGCACACAATCGTGCGGGAACATAGTTTGAAATAGTATCTAGCTTTGCTGCCATCCACCCTATATCATAATGATACTTATCCGTATAACCTATCATTGAATCAAGCGTATTTATAATTCGATAAGCAATTGCGCCTGGAGGACCAAATAGTGAGTAGTAGAATAATACGGATCCTATTCCATCGACCAGACTTTCTCCAATCGATTCTATTGTAGCAGATATTATATGTTCTCTATCAAGAGTATCAGTCTTTCTTCCTACAATAAATGAAAGGTTCTTTCTTGCATCAATCAGATTTTTTTCTTCCAGCGCATAAATTACCGCACTTATATGTTTCTCTAAAGTAAGGATTGCCATTGTGAATTTTAGTACTAAGAGTGAGAATATCAACAATGCAACCATTCCAAATAATTTGTAGAGGGTAATGGAAAAGTAATATGACACCACAGAAATCCCGAACGTCAAAATCAAGGCAAAGATTATACCCTTTAGTTTTTCCTCCTTAGGACTAGATTTGTGCTTTAATTTTGGTATAAAGTAGCTTACGAGTTTTCCAAACCATGAGACAGGATGAATCCTGTTTGGAGGATCGACAAGTAAGAAAGAAAGCGCGATGCCGCCAGCAAGTGTTAATAAAATAAATTCAGAGATCATGATTCATTTTTACAATATTTAAAAGATATTTCATATCAGTGTTTTTTTTAAAAGTGGATGCAACGTTGTCAATTTGCTCATCAAGGTAGCTCTTACTAAACGAGGTTTTTGATCTCTTTTGATCCAATGAATCTTCATTTGGAATATTGAACTCTGTTTTCGGAATTACTCCTAGGACCTTCTTTTTTGTCATTTCTTCAACAGATATTATTGCTTTATTTAGTATAGATTTTTGTCCTAGAAACTTGTTAATTATTATACCTTTTACAAATTTTCTTTGTGGAGCTGGCAATAATTTTATCGTTCCAACTATCGCCGCAAAGCATCCCCCACGTTCAATGTCTGCTACCAATAATACTTTAGATTTAATTTTTTCGGCAAGGATCATATTTGCTATATCATAGTTTGATAAATTAATTTCTGCAGGGGATCCTGCACCTTCTATTAAAATTAGATCATTTTCCTTCCTAAGGCTGTCTAAATCTTGTAGAACCTTAGGAAATCCTTTTTGAAGAACAAAACTAGTGTAGTATTCTTGTGCACTCATTCGCAAATTTTTTAATCCTCCCAAAATTATCTCGCTTATATTATTTCCGAGAGGTTTCAAAAGAATTGGATTCATTCTAATGTCTGGTTGTACTCGAGCCGCAATGGCTTGAACAGCTTGTATTCTTGCCATTACCTTTACTGAGTGATTTTCTTTAAGAACATAAAAATTCGAAGTCATATTTTGGGCCTTAAATGGACATACCTTATATCCCATGTTGGAGAATATTCTGCACAGGGCTACTACCATAGTACTCTTTCCAGCCCCTGAAGAAGTTCCTTGTATCATCAGCAGATTTGCTTTCATTTATCAATGGACTCCAATGAATTGAGTAGCTCCAAATTTTCATCGTGGGTCTTCACCGCAACTCTAATGTACCTGTCATTTATGCCCTTAAAATCACTACAATCTCTAACAAGGATGCCATTTTTTTTAAGTAGTAAATCCCTAATTTGCGTTGAGTTACCGTGATGCAAATAGATCAAATAATAATTTACATCTGATTCGTTTGCTGAAAACGAGCTTAATTTATTATTTATTTTAATATGCATAAACTCACGTTCAGATTTTATGATTTTTCTTGCCCTTCTTAAATGCGACAGATTTTCTAACGCAGTAACACCGGCTAGTTGGGCTAGTCCATTAACATTCCATGTTATTTTGTTAAGCGATATTTTCCTCGCGATACTTGGGTGGGAAACACAGTAACCCAATCTTAATCCTGCAAGCCCAAAAGATTTTGTCATCGAACGTAAGATAACTATATTTTTAAATTCATTAATTTTTTCAATGAAAGTTCTTGCATGCTTCTTCTCATCAACAAATTCAATAAAGCTCTCATCTATGAGAATCTTTATGGAATCATCTATTCCTTCTATTAATCTTTCTATTAAATGGTATGAAAATAGTCCAGTTGGATTGTTCGGATTGCACAAGAAAATTGCCTCAGAATTTTTCGATGTTTCCAAAATACTATCAATATCTAGCTTCCAATTCTTAAGCGGGACATGCTTAATTTTAGCGCCTAATTTTCTTGATGCCATCTCATACTCACAAAATGTCGGGGACGGTATTACTACTTGTTTCCTGACAAATGTTCTTACAAAGTTATAAATTAATTCTGTTGCTCCATTTCCTATGTTAATTGAGTCCTGAGTCAAGGGACTACGCAAATAGTCTATAATTTTTTTTTTTAGAATTGTATTTTCATTATCTGGATAAATTGATGAAAGCTTTGGTAGATTCTTTCTTAAGGCATTTAAAACCTTCTTTGAAATCCCTAATGGATTAATACTGGAACTGAAATCAACTTTTACTAGGTTGGGATTTACAGTATAAACCCCGCCATGAGAACAAGAATATTGGATCATTCAAATTCCATATGAGGTGTTATACAACACGAATGGATAAAGTCTTCCAATCTAAATTCTATAAGACTAAGACGAAATTTTTCAGTAAAATGGGCAAAGCTAAAAACAAAAATTAAATTAATTCTATTAATCATTGGTCTTATTTAATTCTACCAAGCGAGTAATAAAGAAATCTCGTCTCTATCTTCCGGTTAAGCCGAACATTTCGCAAAGGTCTAATTTTTTCTGTTTTTGGACGACAAGTTTAATTTAATTGGCATTTTTTGCCTGATTTATAATACTTATCTCAAGCTTTGTGTATTATATTATTAAATCTATTGCAGACGCACTGATATCATACGCCATCGTGATCGGTGCCTTTATTGCATTCGCTGCAATCTTGTTTGGATCGAGAGCTAAGAGACTTGCTAAGAAGGAAAGTCCCGTAGGAACTCCAGAGGAAATCAAACATTCACCTGCTTAAAAGATAAATTAAGTTACGGCGCCCTAAACGGAATACATCTCTATCTTAGGATATGTAAGTATTGATCTTAAATGGAAAAAGAACTGAAATCTAATACCACTAAAGTTAATAGAAAGAAAAATTCTTTAATCATAGAATTGAAATGATTCCGAGAAAACTGCCAAATATAATTGGAGTCACACTTATAGTGACTTTTGGACTGACATTAATGCTTACTTCCGTCAGTGCAAAGGGCGATTTTTCAATTGACGCTAAAATAAATCTACAAAAATTAAATGATGTTGGTAAACTGAAGGTTGTAGCCTCTGCTAACGGTGATACCCAAGTTAAAAATGTAACAGGTAATGACCTAAAATCAAAAAGCACTACTGTATCATTTCGATTTAATCAGAAGAATAACATCGTTACTGCTGGCGATCGCGATGAGTATTTTGTATGTGCCTATGCTCTTAATGCGATTACAAATGAAATGAAATCTTATTCTTGCGTCGAGGGTAATATGGAGCAAACAAATGGAAAAAATACAATAAACATAGGTTCAGGGAGTAGGAATACCTTGTCTACTGGGTCATTCCAAACTGTCAATGGTAAGGAAGTAAAGGATGTAACTCTTAGAATCGGCATACCACTTTCTGATAGAAAAGAAGACGTAAAGGATCTCAAAGTGGTTACCATGATTAAAGGGGAATTAAAGTCCAAGACAATAGATGCAGAAAAGTTGCTCAAAAAATCTGATCACAATACATTATTCGTTCCATTCCCTTTTGACAAGAATCCTGATATTGGCCCCATCCGAGTAGGAGATTTGTTTTTTGCTTGCGTCTCTGCCAACGAGTTAAATCCACCTGAAGGAACTGAATGTGAGCATAGAGAGATAACACACACAGGACACGTAGATAACCTTCTGGCAAGATGAAAATCAGTTATAGCATATCTTTCTTGTCGAATTATTTTTTCCATGACTAAATAATTAATGTTGCCTTGCTTATGCATACTAATAACGGGTTAAGTAGTCATTTGCACTTACTTTTGCCTGCAAGAAATTGTGCAACAAATCTTATAATATAGTCCTCAGTTCGTAGTCGATATGCAAGCAGCAAAAACTGTTACTACCAATAAAATTCCAAAAATTCCCAGTCTCTTCATTTCTTACCTATTACTTCATTAATAGCTGATAATATTTTTTCCTTCTTGGTCTTGCTGTATCTCTATAGCTTTCAGTCATTATTTTGGCGTAATAAATGTAATATGCATTACAAAAATGGATAAGATTATGTTTTTTCTGAAAACGAATATTAGTTGCGTTCTGAATAACCGCACATTATGTTAAAAGTTGCGGTAATAGGTGCGACGGGCGCTGTAGGCCAAGAATTTGTTATTGGACTCAATAAACATCCATGGTTCGAATTGGTACAAATTGCATCCTCAGAGAGATCTGCGGGAAAAAGATACATTGATGCACTTAGAGATCCAAATACTTCGCTACTCAAATGGCATAATAAGGAAAATATTCCCGAAAATGTAAGAGAAATGGTCCTAAATCGAGTTGAAGAAATAAACCTAAATAAAGTTGATCTTGTATTTACCGCTCTTGAATCAGAAGATGCGAAGGTGATTGAACCAAGAATGGCATCAAAAGTCCCTGTAATAAGTACGGCCGCCGCATTTAGATACGAAGACGACGTTCCCATATTAATTCCAGGACTCAATGACGAACACTGTGAATTGTTAAACATTCAGAGAAAGAATAGGAAATGGAATGGCTTTATTGCACCATTACCTAACTGTACAACGACAGGCATGGCCATAACGCTCAAGCCATTAATGGATGAAATGGGATTGGAAAGTGTTTTTATGACTTCACTGCAGGCTATTTCTGGAGCGGGTAGATCTCCGGGAGTAATTGCATTAGATATCATGGACAATGTAATCCCGTATATACCAAAAGAAGAGGAAAAGGTTCAAGTCGAAACAAAAAAGATCCTAGGAAAGTTTGATGGTAATTCAATCATGAATGCTTCCATAAAGGTAAGCTGTACATGTACTAGAGTACCCGTAATCGATGGACATACTGAAACAGTTTTTGCTGAACTGAAGAAAACCGCTTTACCTGATCAGGTAAAAGAATCAATGATTAACTTTTCCAAATCTGTATCAATAAGAGAATTGCCATCTGCACCGCAAGATTATATTATTGTTCATGACGATCCTACGAGACCTCAGCCAAGAATTGATAGGGAGATTAATGATGGAATGACGACGGTTGTTGGGAGATTGCGAAAGGATACCGTATTTAAGAACGGGATAAAATATGTACTCTTAACTCACAATGAAAAAATGGGTTCTGCAAAGGGTGCTATATTGTTGGCTGAGCTGTTTAAATCGAAAAAAATTATTTAATCGTGCATTATTGATAAAAAAAATAAATAAAATTGAAATTAATACATTTATTAACCTCAAAATTTACGATATAAATAAGTGATTTCTATGTATAAAATTGACGATTTAGATCTTAAAATTTTGGAGGAACTTTCAAATGATGCATCTATTTCGGTACCCAGACTTTCAAGGAAAATCAATATCAACGCATCGGTAGTTTATAGCAGGATTAAGAGATTAGTAAAGAGGGGCATTATTAGAAAATTTACGATATTGATGAATGATGAAGCCCTTGGGTTTAATGTGAAGGCGCTCACTGGTATAAACATGGATTCAAAGTTGAGAGACAATGTTTTGAGTGAATTATTCAACATTGCGGGTGTTACGGAAGTTTCTGAAGTTACAGGGAGATTTGATATATTAGTAACAATGAATTCTCACTCTTTGGACGAAATGCACCAGTTGATATCGGAACGAGTCGGTCGTATCGAAGGAGTACAGAAGACGGAGACATTCATTGAAATGAGAAAAACAACGAGAGAAATTCCCATCCCGCTAAAAGAATAGGGATAGGTTTGAATCATGTATCTGGTTCTAATTTTTTTCCAATTGTGTGAACAAACACCTTTAATAGGATATTAGTTTCGGAGTCCATATGACGTAAAAGGTTATTCTGCCAAACATGTAAATTAATTCGTAAATTGAATTAAAGTGATATAAGCAGCTTGTCTCCAGAAATCGTGTTCTCTAAATTAGAGATTAAAATGCTCACTTAGATTAAAGAATTATTCAGAGTGAAATAAAAATCATCAAGTCTTTGGCTTGGTACCCAAATTACTTGCTTGTCCTTGTCCCATTCGAATCATTTCATTTATCTTGTTTTCAACTTCCTTTAAATTCTCTTTTACTCTTGTCTCTTGTTTACCTAGAACTACCAAGCGAGTGTTTGAGAGATCTTTCTTTTCGTCTAGCTCCTTAAGTGTATCATCCTTTTTGGTTTTAATCAATAAAGGACCAACACTCTTGTAAATTGCTTCATCCTCTCCTGATTTCTTAAGTTCTTCGGTAGCCGTTCCTATCTCAACAGATTCTGCTTCAAGTTGTTGTTTTTGCATCATAATAGCTTGTAAATTTTGCTGCAGCTGCTGTAGCCTTGCAAGTTGCTCTCTTAACCACGGGGGAATTTCTTGTTCACTCATTTCTAATTACTTGACTTTACCGTCATAAATCTATAGCGTTTTATAAATTTAGAGACAAATATGACAAGCTCAACAATCTAATGTATGTGTTAACTATAGCACGGATTGATTGTAAATCGTGTGTACTAATAGTAATAAAAATCGCACCATGTTTTGAAGTAATTCTTATTTTTTCAGTACAGGTGAGAAATCGAGTTTCCGGTTGTAGGGCATTAGTGATCGTATTTACAATGTTAGAAGATAATTCTGATGGAAGGTTTTCTATAGATATTTGAATTCTAATATTTGCTCTTTGTCTTTTCAAAGCTTTACATCATATGAACCTGCGGCTACTTTATAATTGCATTTTGAACAGCACCAAATCCCCACTGCTTTCCTATCAAATTTTATTGATCCACATTTAGGGCATCTTCTCTTTCTTTTCAGAAGCTTGTAAATCATTCCGTATCTCTTCCTGACAGTAGCTCCGTATTTTACTCCTAATCCCTTAAGGCGAGATATCTTGTGTTTATTCCTTTTTACCATGATGAATCAATTCCTTAAGTTTTGCTCTAATTTCTTCTCCCTTGCTAATTGCTTTATCTGCAATACTCTTCACTTCATCCACTGTAAAGTAACCTTTTAGTCCCTTTTGCATTGCAACAATTGATCCTTTTGAATTTGTAGTAATTGTGAGTCTTGCATCCATACATGCTTCTTCCTCAATATTTGGGTCCAAAAGCAGATAATCGCCAATTTTAACGGTAGTAACAGATACAGGGATAGTAGTTACGGGAGGTTCCTGAGTTCTCCCTGTATCTACTACTTTGTCATCTTTAATTTCAAAAACAGGTAGTTTGCAGCTTGTTAATGCAGCTACTACAGCATAAGAAGTCGCATCTAAAAGGTTACCATCTACGTTAATGATACTACAATCTACAAAAATGGTATACACAATTTTTCCGGGGACCAAGACCAATTTGCTTAATTCTAACATTTCTGACTGTCTTACACCCCTATCAACAACCCTGGCGAGTTCAATCGTTTCCTCATCAGGTGGACCTGGTTCTATATGAGGAGATGCAATCGGGAGTACTTCAGCTGTAATTATTAAAGCTCCACTATTTTCCAGTCCTTCAAAAGGTTCACCAGTCTCTACTTTTACTCCCGCAACAACTTCTGTCTTACCTAGCTTTACCCAAGCCGATCCATTTGCCTTTTTTATTACGTCTAATTCAATCTCAAATGGTCTTGTTTCATCTAAACTTCTTTCATCCAGTCTCTTGCCTGTTGAAATTGATTCCATCATCTGTTTTTTGCGAAGATTTTCGACAATTATTGTAGATTTCTTTGATAGACTCATTACTCATTCAATCCCTTTTCATCGCCAAAGTACTTTTCTATTAAAGAGGAACGTTGTATTTCAAATACCTTCAAGCAGCCACGTATGGCTTCCTTTAAACAAGTATTGAATTCATTTGAATTCAACTCTCCATCAAGTTGAAGAAGTGTTATTTTCTTAAGATTTGGCATATACGCTACAGGCATGTCAGCTCCTCCCTCTTTGTCTTCAGTGTCATTAATATCAATCACTATTTTGTCATCTACCTTTCCTGCTGCACATGCTGAAACCATATCACGCATATTTATTCCTGCGTCTGCTAGTGCTACTGAGGCAGCTGTAATTCCTGCACATCGTGAACCTCCATCTGCTTGCAATACTTCGATAAAGATATCAATCGCTGCACGAGGATAATCTTCAAGAATAAGTGCGGGTTCTAATGCCTCTCGAATAACCTTCGATATTTCCGTCTCTCTCCTAGACGGTGCAGGGCTTTTTCGAGTATCTGTTGAGAAAGGAGACATGTGATATCTGCATCTTACAACACATCGATCAGATAATGCCATATGTTTTGGATGAACTTCTCGCGGACCATAGACCGCTGCAATTATCTTATTTTTACCGAATTCTATAAGAGCAGAGCCATCTGCATTCTTTATAATTCCCACATTAATCTTTACCTCTCTTAATTCATCTATTATCCTTCCATCGCTTCTTTTTCCACTTTCGTCTATAAGGCTTCTATTTTGTACCATTTGAGTTCATCATTCCCATTTCTTTATCAATTTTGTTTGAAATAACTTTATCATCATTAATCTCTGTGTCATTGATTTCGTGATTCCTTTTAGTATCCTCATTTTCAATCTCCGACTCTGGCACATTCAATAATTGCTTAATTCTCTGAGTAAGGTTTGAAGTGTGAGCTTCTACTTCTACTATATGAATAGCATTAATTGCAAGATTGATTCCTTCCTTGTCTTTTCCGGAGACCACAATTATTCCATTTTGACCTATTGTTATCCTTGTGGAACTTGCCTGTTCAATTGTTTGGATCATGGAACCTCTTTTTCCTATGAGTCTTGGAACCCGGGTTGGAGAAATTTTTATCAATTCACCTGTCGGTATCTTTCCCAAGTCCTTATCTTGCATAGTAAGGATTGGATCCCTCGTCCTATCGAAAATGGCAATCCTTGCAACAATAACATCCCCCTTTGATAACTGACTGCCCATGTCATCATGCGCTGGTGAAAAATCTCTTCCAAATATGTCTTGTGCGGGTAAATGTGCATTAAAACATGAATTGATGTCTACAGACCATGAAAGAGACGAATGGTCCAGTATTTTACCTATTACAATATCATTTGCCCGCGGGAAATAAATTCCAGATAGTGGAATCACCTTGGCCCCATCTTTATTTGACTCTGTAATTCCAATTCGAGTTGCTACAATTAAATTTCCATTCCTATATACATTTACCAAAGGTTTCAAATTCCCTTCTGCTACAATATCACCAGGAATAACGTATTTTCTTTTAACTTCCTGCATAGTCTGATCCTCCAAAACAAGAATTCAATATTCCATTCATAATTCTCCCTTTTTGGGAAAGTTAGGACAGACTTATATTTTAACTGTGGCTAATACCGTCAGTAGTCCTTATTTTTCAGTGACCTGAGCTGAACCTTTGGTCGCACTTCCAATTCTATCTAGAAATGAGCTCTTGATCCCCGCATTAATATTGAGAACCACTTGTAATGATCCGTCCGAGAGCCATTGCTCTGATTTTATCTCACCAATACTCTTGAATACACTAAATGATTGTCCTGAAAATTGAGCGGGCACAGTTACGGTCAACTCCAATAATTCCGACTTTAGAGGCAATATTTTTCTTAATGGATCGATGATATTCTTAATTTGATCTTCTAACCGCTTAAATGGATCAATTGCCACCCGTGCTTCATCAAGAACAGCATTAATCCTTGAGATCGGATGGGGCAAATGGGTTTTGGGATCGACAAAATTTTTGTTTATATACTGGACAATCTGTTTTTTCTTTTCTTCAATCATCTTTCTGCGCTGATCTGTGTTCATATTTAGATCGCCTTTAGCCATAATCTGTTTTGCTATTTCCAGTTGATCTGTTGTCTTAAAATGCTTCATTAACTTCTCAGTCGAGATTCTTGTGCCCTTATTAGCATCTGAATAAATTTCGTCTGAAATCATAATATTGGAAATGTCAATTTTTTTGCCAAGTTTATATTCTAATGCAGGATCAGGTTTCACCAAAATTTCAAATTTTTCATTTCCTGCACTTAATCTAACAATTGTAAATTTATCAACCATGTTAGTCCTATTATCTGAAAATATATAAGCATACAAATGACAAATTAATGCTTCAGATACTTGAAAGAAAATAAAAATGTAAAAAAGGAAAAAATGGGTTCTTACTCGCTTACGTAAGCTCGTTCTCCGTGTTGGGTTAAGTCCAGTCCAATTTCTTCTTCCTTTGGAGTAACTCTTATGCCTCCAGGCCAAACTTTGTCCATTATTTTGATGATTATTGCGGTTATTCCCATTGCCCATGCTATAGACGCAAAAGCACCGACAGCGTTTTCTAATAACTGAGGCGGATTGCCGAACACAAGTCCGTTGTCTCCCCATGGCGTAAATCGCTTTTCTGCAAACAATCCTGTCATTAGGGCTCCTACAAGTCCACCAATTCCGTGTACTCCCCATGTATCCAGTGCATCGTCCCACTTTCTCCTATTCTTGAACATAACCGCTGCATAACATGCTACTGATGCGGCTATTCCAATCACAAGTGCTGACATTGGCGATACGAACCCTGAGGCTGGCGTAATGGCCACAAGTCCAGCTACCGCACCGGAAGCAGCTCCAACCGTTGATGCTCGTCCTGTGTGTGCCCAAGACAGCAATGACCAGGTAATTACAGCCATAGCCGTAGCTACTTGCGTTGCAACAAATGCGCTTGTTGCATTTGTAGCTGCTGCCCCGGCAGAACCCGCATTAAATCCAAACCACCCGAACCACAGTAGCGCAGCACCTAAAACTACAAGTGAAATATTGTGTGGTTCCATAGGAACTTTACCATATCCTATTCTCCTACCCAACATTAACGCTACGACGAGCCCGGACCACCCAGATGTTATATGAATGACGGTTCCACCAGCAAAGTCAAGTGATCCATAGCAACCAGTCCACCCAAAGCCACAGTATCCAGGATTCTTTCCATAGTTGTCTGGTCCTGTAATTTCCCATGTCCAATGCGCACAAAAGTCATAAACAAAGGTGGTCCACAGAACTACGAAAATGACAAATGCACTAAATTTCATCCTTTCAACACACGCGGCTACAATTAACGCGGGAGTAATAATGCCGAACATCATCTGAAATATCATGTATGTCTGGTGCGGAATAGTAGTACCAGTTATGCCTCCATACGCAATTGAAGGAACGTCGTGAAATACATTATTTAATCCAGCCCAGTCTAGCGTTCCAATAAACCCATAACCGCCTGCGTCTGGACCAAAAGCCAAGCTATAGCCCCATAGGACCCATTGTACAGCCACTATTCCCGTGGCCAAGAATACCATATGAAGTGTATTAACAGCATTTTTTTGTCTGGTTAATCCAGAATAAAATATAGCCAAACCACCAGGTGTCATTATAAGTACAAGTGCTGAAGATGTCATCATCCATGCGTTATCACCTGGATTAATCTCACAAGGAATCAAATCCCCTTCCGCAGTTAAATTGTACTTTCCATTGGCATCAGTTGCAAAGCAATGATATATTACACCAGGATCGCCTGGTTTGTAAGCTGAAGCGTTCATCATGT
>Ga0193719_10000353_pt1 | contig 16810 bp, 15 predicted proteins | sample U2a2metaG_FD_160103 | JGI IMG/M metagenome (GOLD analysis project Ga0193719, IMG submission 160103) | Soil microbial communities from a riparian zone of the East river system, Colorado, United States - U2a2 | ecosystem: Environmental > Terrestrial > Soil > Riparian zone | place: USA: East... | reverse complement strand
CTTAGGGGCCGATCCGAGACAGGCCCTGCGCCACCACGAGGAGCCACTCCCGCACCGCCTGCGTGACGGCGTCGAGATCTTTCTTGAGCCCGTGGTCCCCCGGCACGATCACGACCTCTCGAGACGGGCCGGGCTGCGGTATCCCGAACGGATCACTCTCGCCCTGCACGACAAGAGTCGGCACGCTCACTGCATCGAGCTCATCCAGGCGGCTCTGCTGGGGCTTGTCTGCGCGCCGCGGTGGCTCGAGCGGAAAAGCAAGGCAGAGCACGCCCACGGCGCCCGTCCGCTCGGCTGTGCGGCAGGCAACTCGACCGCCCATCGAACGACCGCCCGCAACAATCGGCAGGCCGGCCAAGGCGTCGCCAGACAGTTGCCCGACGACCGAGATCCACGCTGCGTCGAGCACCGGTGGGCGCGGTGGAGCGCGTCGGCCCGCGACACGATACGGCTGCTCGATCAACGCAACTGCGATCTCGACGGAGAGGGCCGCCTTGGTGGCTGCCACGAGATCGGGCGCCTCGATGCCACCGCCCGCACCATGACCGAGCACGAGAGCGCCACGCGCCTGGTCGGCGGGCTGCAGGTCGGCACGCGCTACGCCATGGGTCGTCTCGATTTCGAGCAGCACAGGCCGTCACGCCGGCTAAGCGACCGGGGACGGACGCGGCGCCTGGCGTGCGCTCGCGATGTAGTCGCGATACCAGTAGAAGCTGTCCTTCGGCACGCGCTCGAGGGTCGGATAGTCGATGTAGACGATCCCGAACCTCTTCGAGTAACCGTACGCCCACTCGAAGTTGTCGAGAAGACTCCAGACAAAGTATCCCCTTACGGGAGCGCCATCGGCGACGGCGCGTGAGACAGCCTCGATGTGTGACGCAATGTAAGCCGTTCGCTCGGGGTCGTGGACTCGGCCATCGTGAACCCGGACATCGCCGAAGGCCGCGCCGTTTTCGGTCACATAGATCGCCGGTGGCGCATAGTCGCGCGCGACGCGCATCAAGAGCCGGTACAAACCGTCCGGGTACACCTCCCAACCCATGTCCGTTTCCTGTGCGTCCGGAATGCGCTCCATCTGCGGCCCATCCGCGCCGCCGCTGACGACGAATCGGAAGTAGTAGTTCACGCCGAGGAAATCGATCGGGGCGGCGATGGTCTGTAGGTCGCCTTCTTCGACCAGAGGCGCGACGAGTTCGTTTCGTTCCAGCAGGTCAGCCGGGTACGAACCGCGGAAGATCGGATCGAGCAACCAACGATTACCTTCGCCGTCGACACGCCACGCAGCAGCCTCGTCTTCCGGAGAATCCGAAGCTGGGTAGGCGTGCGACAGATCGAGCGTGATGCCGACCTGTGCGTCGGGCGCCTCACGCCTGATCTCTTCGGCTGCCCAGCCGTGCGAAAGAAGCAGATGGTGGGCGGCAGCCACCGCATCGGCTTCACTCGTCCGGCCCGGCGCATGCTCACCCCACGCGTGGCCGATCCAGGCGTGGACCCAGGGTTCGTTGTGCGTCGTCCAGAAGCGAACGCGGTCGCCGAGGCGCCGCACGACAACCGCCGCATACTCCCGAAACGCTTCTGCGGTGGCGCGCACCGGCCACCCACCTGCATCTTCGAGAGCTTGGGGTGTGTCCCAGTGGAAAAGCGTCGCGAACGGCTCGAGATCCTGGGCGAGAAGCTCGTCGACAAGGCGGTCGTAGAAGTCCAGACCGGCCTGATTCACATCACCACGTCCCGTTGGCATGATGCGCGGCCACGCGATCGAGAAACGAAAGGCATCCAGCCCGAGCTCCTTCATAAGGGCAATGTCATCCCGATACCGGTGATAGAACCCGCAGGCGATCTCTCCCGAGTCGCCGTTTCGAACCTTTCCAGGCGTCGCGCTGAAGCGATCCCAGACGCTTTCCCCACGTCCGTCCTCGTGCGTAGCGCCCTCGATCTGGTACGACGCGGTGGCGGCTCCCCAGATGAAGTCGTGTGGAAACGGGCTATCAGTGGGCATCGTTCTTCCTCTCCGTCGGGTTCGGGGCAGGGGCAGTGACATGACAGCGAGCAGCGTGTCGTGGCCGCTCTTCGACGAGCATCGGCGTGATGCGCGAGCAGGCTTCGATGGCAAGTGGACAGCGTGTGACAAAGCGGCAGCCGTCAGGCGGATCCACGGCCGCGGCGGCGCGACCACTCCGCAGTACGATCGTTTCGCCGCGCAGCTTCTTGGCTGGATCCGGGACAGCCGAAAGCAGCAGTCTCGTGTACGGATGCAGCGGCGCCGAAAGGACGTCCTCAGTGGGTCCGTGCTCCACGATCTGTCCTGCGTACATGACGAGAATGTCGTCGGCGATGTAACGGGCGCTGGCGAGATCGTGCGTCACATACAGGAAGGCAATCCCGCGCTCTTCTTTCAGCTTCAGCATCAAGTTGAGAATTCCGATGCGTATCGAGACGTCGAGCATGCTCGTCGGCTCGTCTGCGAGAACGATCTTCGGCTCGACCGCCAGCGCACGTGCGATCGCGACCCGCTGACGCTGGCCGCCTGAAAGCTCATGCGGGTACTTCGCAGCGACGTCCTCGGGAGGAACAAGCCCGACTGTTCGCAGCAGGTCGTGAACACGCTCCTCGATCTCGCCGCCGGCTACGACCTCGTGAATGCGCAAAGGCCGCTCGATGTGGTGGCGGACCGTCTTAACCGGGTTCAGCGAACCAAAGGGATCCTGGAAGATGATCTGCACCTGTGAGCGGTAACGCAGGAGGTCCTTCCTGCCTGCCCGAGAGCCGGCTGTCTCCTGTCCGGCAAAGAGGATCCCGCCGTCGCTCGGGTCGTAGAGCCGTGCGAGCAGTCGCGCGACGGTGCTCTTCCCACTCCCGCTCTCGCCGACGAGCGCGGTGATCCGTCCCGGGAGCAGTGCGAACGAGACGTCGTCCACGGCGTGAACGTACGCGCGGCCACGAAGGGCACCGCCGATCGGAAAGCGCTTCGTCAAGTTCCTTACTTCAAGCGAAGCAGCTGCCATCACGCGTTCTCCACGGCGAGGTGGCAGGCCACCTGATGGCCTGGGGCGACCTCTTGCAGGATCGGTCGCTCGGACGTCTGCCTGAGATACAGACGCTGGTCATCGGTCGTGCAATGTCGACACCGCGGGTGGAAGCGGCAGCCACTCGGCGGATCTCGCAAATCGGGCGGTGATCCGGGGATTCCCGTCAGCCGCGACCGCGGCCCACTCAGTGGCGGAAAAGATCGCAAGAGACCCTGCGTATACGGATGCCGAGGGTCTGAGCCGAGCTGCTCGGCCGGGGCGCTCTCCACCACCTCGCCCGCGTACATGATCGCGATCCGATCCGCGAACTCGAGTAGCAGTGACAAGTCGTGCGTGATGAAGAGCACGGCAAAGCCGAAATCCCGTTTGAGCGCCTCGACCTGTTGCAGGATCTCGCGCTGCACGACAACGTCGAGCGCAGTCGTCGGCTCGTCCATGATGATCAGCTCGGGCTCGAGCGAGAGCGCCATTGCGATGATCACCCGCTGGCGCATGCCGCCCGAGAGCTCATGCGGGTATGCGCGCACCCGCCGCCGGTCGATGCCGACCAGCTCGAACAACGCACCGGCTCGCGCAAGCGCCGTCTTTTTGTCGATTTTCTCGTGCGCCTGCATCGCGTCCACGAACTGATCGCCGACGCGCATCACCGGGTTGAGCGCATTCATCGCGCTTTGCAGCACCATGGAGACGTTGAGCCAGCGGTAACGCCGAAGCTCCTCGGCTCCCTGGCCGACAAGGTCCTTTCCGTTGAAGAAGATGCTGCCTCCCACGATGTGCGCGGGCGGGCGAAGCATCTGCATCACCGCATTCGCGATCGTGGTCTTGCCGCATCCCGACTCGCCCGCAAGGCCCAGGACCTCGCCCTGGCGGATGACGAGATCCACGCCGTCAACCGCCCGCGCGCGCGTCGGGCCGTAGCCGTAGTCGACCGTGAGATCCCGCAGTTCGAGCAACGTCACCTTGTCCGTGTGCATCACGACCGTATCTTCGACAAGGCTCGTCATGCCGCCTTCTTACGCGGAGTTGCGAGTCGGCCGACGGCGAGGGTCCGCAGCAGATTTCCGCGCTCCACCTTCTCGGTTCTGAGCCGTGGATTGCTGACCTCGTCGATACCGGCGAGGATCAAGACGAGTCCGAGCACCGTGAAGGCGAGTGCCGCACCCGGGAAGAAGAACGGCCACCATTCGCCCTGCAAGACGGTCGAATTCGTCTGCGCCCAATAGAGGATCACACCCCAGGTCGTCTTCGACATGTCGCCGAGCCCGAGGAACTCGAGACCCGCGTCAACGAGCAGAGCGATGTAGAAGACGAGGACGAACGCTGCCGCGATCCTGCTGATCATGTTCGGCACGATCTCGGCGAACACGATGCGCGTCGTCGATTCGCCGGTAGCCCTCGCCGCCTGGACGAAGTCACGATTCTTGAGGGTGAGCGCCTGGGCGCGCAGGATGCGAGCCTCGAATGCCCAGAGGACAACCGCCAGGACAAGGATCATCGTTCCCATGCCGCGGTTCTTGAGGTACCCGGAGATGACGATCAGCAGCGGGATTGCGGGAATGGTCAGGCAGACGTTGATGAGAAAGTTCACGACGTCGTCGACGATCCCACCCGCGTATGCGGCGGTGATACCGAGGGTCGCGGCCAGGGCGGTTGCGAGCAGAGCGGCTGCCGCACCGAGCAGGAGGGAACGCCGCGCGCCGACCACGACCTGCGAGAAGATGTCGCTGCCCTGGTCGGTCGTGCCGAAGAGATGGTGCCACGACGGCGCCTGCCGCGCAGCGAGCAGGTTGAAGTCGTTTGGATGGGCAACGGAAATGAGTGGCGCGATCAGGGCGATCACCACGACGAAGGCGACCATGGCGAGACCGGCGCACGACTTCGGGTTCTTCAGTAGGAGCAAGAGCCAGCCTGGAAGGTGCAGCCGTCGCCCTCTCACGCGCACGGGCGGTGGTGCGAGCAGGTCGACGGTTGGATCGAGCTGCGACATCAGGCCGCGCGGAGCCGCGGGTCGAGGACGAGGTTGAGGACGTCCATCAGCAAGTTGGCGAAGATCACGCAGACGGAGAGGACGACGAGGAGAGCCTGCGCGAGCGGATAGTCGTTTCCGAGCACGGCCTGCTGCAGGGTGAGGCCGGCGCCGGGGTAACTGAAGACATATTCGATGAAGACGAGCCCGCCGACCGCGCTCGCGAAGAGCGCTGCAAAACCGTTCAAGGGCGGCAGGATCGCGTTGCGTCCGGCGTAGCGGGTCATCACACGTCGATCGCGGAGCCCTTTGGCCTGCGCCAGCGTCACGTAGTCCTCACTGATCGTGTTGATCATCACCGTTCGCATGTTCAGCACCCAGCCGCCGGCGAACGCCGCGATGATGACCAGCATCGGCAGCTGGGCGTGGCGGAATGCGCTCGACAGGAACGCCCAGTTGAGGCCCGGGGTGAGCCCGCTGTCGTACGCATGCTGGATCGGGAACCAATGGAACTTCAGACCGAAGATGTAGAGCCCGAGCAACGAGGTGAAGAACGCCGGAAAAGCGCCAAGCACCATGAATCCCGGAACGATCACGCTGTCGACGAAGCGGCCGCGCCTCCAGGCCGCCACCATGCCGACCGCGGTGCCGATAACGAACGAGAGAAGGAACGCAACGCCCACCAGAAAGATCGAGTACGGCAGTGTCCGGCCGATGACCTCGGACACCGGAGTCGGGTAGTTCGACGTCGAGAGGCCGAAGTCGAAGTGCGCCACCCGGCTGAGGTACGTGACGTAGTCGTGCCAGATCGAGTGATGGCCACCCCCGAGCAGCGCCTCATAGGTCTGCACGATTCCGGGATTGGCCGCAAGCTGCGACGGATTCAGATGTGCAAGCAGTCCACTGATCGGGCTACCGGGCATCAGCCGCGGAAGCAAGAAGTTGATCGTCAGCGCGACCCAGATCGCGAAGACGTAGAAGACGAGCCTACGGGCAAACCAGCGCATGTTGGGTCCTCGGAGGGTAAACGGCGGGCGGTGAGGAGGAGGGCCGCCCGCCGTTCGGTGGATTCAGGGACGGCTCAGGGGCCGCTCTTGCCCCCAGGACAGACGCGCGTGAACAGGAGCACGTTGTCGGGATTGGTCGTGAAGATCGGATCGGCATAGAAGTTCTTCGCCGTCGGGAAGCAGTGGAAGTACTTGGTGCTGTACGTCGACCACCGCGCACCGATCACCACGGGCACGATCGGGAGGTTCTGCAGCCAGACCTTCTGGAGCTGCGTCGCGGTCTTGTGCTGGATCTTCGGGTTGAGCGTCGCCTTCCACTGGTTCAGCAGATTCGTCGCACCCTGGTGAGAGAAGTGCTGCCAGTTGCCGGTCGCTGTCGCGTCCTGGCCCGAAGGGATGAATGCGTTCTTCGACAGGTTCGAATAGAAGAAGCCGTAGGGCGAGCCTCGCGAGGCGACCTGCCACAGAAGCGTCGGGTTCTTCGTCGAGAACGCGTTCGGGAACCAATCGCCCCAGGACGGCTCGAGCCGCACGTTGGAGTCGATCCCGATCGCACGGAGGTTCGAGGTGATGATCTGATTCGACGCTACCCAGTCCGACCAGCCGGAGATGACGTGGATGTCGAGCTTGACACGGTCGCCTTTCGGATCCATCAGTCGGGTTCCCTGGTACTTGAACCCGGCGTCGGTCAGAAGCTTCTTGGCGCCGGACGGACTGTAGGTTGCCATCTGCTTCGCGAGCTTCTTCACCGCCGGGTCTCTAACCCACTGCGGGAACAGCCCGCTGAGACCGATCGCGTCGGACGGGGGCTCGTAGCCGTACTCCCCGAGCTTCCAAACCGACTTGCGGTCGATTGCGAGACTGACCGCCTTGCGGAAGGCGACCAGGCTATAGGGGTACTGCGTGTCGTCGAAGACGAGTGAGATCGGGTAGTCCGAATTCGAGTAGAACGCGTGGTAGTGCTTGGGGTCCTTCGCCTCGTAGGCCTTCTCGGCGTTCGGGACGAAGTTGTGCGTCCAGTCGACCTGACCGCTCTGGATCAAGGCCAGCGCGGCGTCGTTTGACGACGCTTGTACATACTCGAGGCATGCGATCTTCGGCAACCCTCGCTGCCAGTAGCGCTTGTTCTTGTTGAGGACGTAGTCCTGCGTCGTGAAGCGCGCAACGACGTTGAAGGGGCCTGAGCCGACAGGCGTCGAGTTCGTGAACGTCGCCGGGTCGCCGACCTTCGACCAGATGTGTTTCGGAACGACGAACTGCCGGTTGAGGATGGCAGAGATGAACTGAGAATCCCTGTTCTTCAAGTTGATGACAACGCTCGCACCCCTGGCCTTGATCGAGGCGATCTCGTTGTCCGCGCCTGTCAGTCCGATCCGGTCCATGGTCTTGTCCTGCCGTCCAGCCGTGAGGCTGTACACGACGTCGGCAGTGGTGAGCCGCGTGCCGTCGGACCATCTCGCGTTCCGCGCGATGTTCAGCGTCAGAGTCTTGTTTCCATTGCTCCATTTCCAGCTGCGAGCCAGCCAGGGGAGAGTTTTGCGACCGCCTGCAGGCACCACGATCAGCGGCTCGTAGAAAGCACCTTGGGCAATTGAGTTGCTCGGCAAGCCGCCACCGGCATAGGGATTGAAGTTCCGGGTGAAGGCCGGGTCACCCGAGCCGGTCATGACGAGGCACTTGTGCGCTGTGGCGGCCCCGAGTTTGCCAACGGCCGCGGGGGTTGTACTTGCGAGTAGCGTCGCTACCGCGGCAGAGGCCACCGCGGCGGCGAGCGCAACCCAACGGGCGGAACGAAGACTGCGTCGCATCGGCTGTCCTTTCTCGCCCAGTGGGCGAATCACGGTGTCTCTCAAAAGACCGGAAACGGTTCCGGAACTGTTACCACGATCTTCACCAAAAAGTCAAGCTGCCCACCGCAAAATCCGATGAAATCACCCCTTTCGCTTCCGGCATGTTCCGGAACATGCTTCAATGAAGCACGTGTCCGAGACTGCGCAACGTCTGAACATCCGCCAGATCGCCGATCTCGCCGGGGTCTCGATCGCGACCGTTTCGAGGGTCCTGAACGGGCGTGGAGACGTTTCGGAGGAGACCAGGGAGCTCGTGAGCCGAGTGATCCGCGAGAACGGGTACACCGCCAACCGCAGTGCGCGGGGCCTGTCCGCCGGGCGCACCGGGCTCGTCGGTGTCCTCGTGCCGCTCGTCTTTCCCGCCTACTTTTCGGGAATTCTCGCCGGTGCCGCCGAGGCACTTTCGGAGAGAGATTTTCAGATCGTGCTCTCTCCCACGGGCGGCGAGCACGAGCGGGAGGTTTCGATCGTCGATCGTCTCCACGGCCTGACGGACGGGGCACTCATCATCCTCCCCGAGGAGTCGAGCGAGGAGCTCGAGCGACTCCTTGACAGCGGCTTTCGGTTCGTCGTCCTCGACCCGCTCATGCCCCTCGAAGAGCGGATTCCGTCAGTCTCCGCAGCGCATACATCGGGCGCCGACCAGGCGATGAAGCACCTGCTGGACCTGGGGCACCGGCGTGTAGGGCAGATCACCGGACCACGGGGCTGGGTCGCGACCGAAGACCGGCGGCGCGGCTACCGTGCGGCGCTGGCAGCGGCCGGAATCCTTCCTGATCCCACCCTCGAGCAGGAGGCCGAGCCAGAGATCGACCCGGGCCGTGCGGCTGCCGAACAGCTACTCGATCTCCCCGAGCGGCCCACCGCGATCTTTGCCTTCAACGACAACATCGCGATCGGCGCGATCCAGGCTGCTCGCGCGCGCGGAATACGAGTCCCTGAGGAGCTATCCATCGTCGGATTCGACGACATCGAGCACGCGACAATCGTGACGCCTGCCCTCACCACTGTTCGCCAACCACTTGCGGAGATGGGCCGCACCGCTGTGAGTCTGCTCATGCGACTGCTCGAAGGGCAGCGTTTCGAGACGCTTCACGTCGAACTCGCGACGCGTCTCGTGGTTCGCGACTCGACCGCGCCGCCTCCTCACGGCTGAGGTTGGTCAAGCTGCGCCTCGTCGGGAGGGAGACGGGGTTTCGTCAGCTCTGAGCGCCCGGGACAGGACAGGCGCGCGTAAAGACGAGGTATCCACACGGGTCGACCGAGACTTTGGCGGAGGTGACGGCGTCTAGCTGCACTGTTTTAGAGGCCCCGAGAAGGTCGAACGCCACGGTCGCGCCGGGACGAGTGACTGCGTCGGTGAGATCGTAGCCGGTCGCCACGATTCGCCCCCGGCTGTCGAGAACAACGCCGTAGATCGTCGCGCTTGCGGGCAGCGACTTCTTGTACGGGTTGGTGAACGACCCAATGACGCGTCCGGAACTCGTCACCGATGCATGCTTGACTGGCGGCAGTCTGCGATGTCGGGGCGCGGTTTGTCCGACGTGTACCTCGGTCTCGATGTCGGCGAGCTCAGCCGAGCCTCTCCAGATCAGCGCGCCGCTGATGACGAAGTCTGCCCCGGCGGGTATCAGGGTGACGGTCGTGTAACTGTCCGTGAGCGACTGCCCACCACCGTCGACTGCCTCCACCTCGACAGTGACGTCCATCGCGTCCCTGGCCAACGAGCGATTCCGCAGTACCAGCCCGTAATCCGCGTAGCCGTAGTCCCCGCTCCCGAGCGCCTCTCCTTCCCGCACAACGCCGCTCGTGATCACAACGACCGTCGCAGTCGGGTCGGTCGCTGCACGGCCGGCCGCGCCAGAAGAGACCAGCGCGAGCAAGGCGAGCGAGATCGCGATCGCGAGAACACGCCGTCGCTCCATCTGCATGACCCGATTGTCGGGCCGGCGCCGAACGAACGCAAGAAGCCCCACGCACACCTTTGTCCGTGAGCCGGCCTCAATCGCGCCCGCAGGCGGCAGAGGAGGAGCGCGATGAAGGCGGAAGAGCTTGCCCGTTAGTGGGCGGGAGCCCTTAGACGTGCGCTCGGTTCAGCGGGGTTTCCGGGAGCTAGCCGCCGTCGCGGCTACGCCCGGCTGCGATCTGCTCAAGAGCCTCACGGTTTAGCTCCTCGCCAGGGACGCCAATCACCTTGCCCGCCGTCTTCGCGCGCAGGCTCGCCGTGCGCGCCCCGTTCTCGAGCTGCGCACGCTCGCCGACAATCGCTCCCGGCCCAAGCTCGCCGACCACTTCGCCGTCGACGACTACTTCGAGCACACCGTCGAGCACGAGGTAGACGATGTTTGAGCTCACACCGGTTTCGCCCTGTTCGACGATCAGGTCGCCGGGCGAGAATCGATCTGCGCTGCGCTTGTCTTCGCTCCGCATGATCTCCAGCGAAAGGTCGCGCTCCATGGCTGACTCCACCGCTGTAACGACCGCCGCAGAGTCTTCGTTGCCCCAAGGTGTGTTCTGCGCATGTGCTTCGCGGTACCACTTGTCGAAGTCGATCACCCCGCTCTTCTGAACAAGCGCACCGTCGCTATCGTAGATCCAGTGGCGTGGGAAGGTACTGGCACCGGCCAACTCGGACTCCGATGCTCCATCCGCATGAATCGTGAGCGCCAAAGTCGTCCACGCGATCGCGGAATTGATCTGGAAGTACGGCTTGCCCCGCACCCCCCTCGGCGCAGGCATACCTGTGCGGCCGCCGGCCGTCTGCGTAAATCGAACCCAGCGGTCACCTACCTCCGTGTTTTGTAGCGTCGGCATCGCGACCGCCGGAACCGCGATCTCCTTCGGTCCGAGCTTGAGCCGGGTCAGCCCGATGCGGCCACGGCCCGCATGACCGTAATCGACGATCTTGTCGCCTTCGACCTCGACCCACGCTTTCAGCTCGTTCGCCTCACGGAAGAGGTCGGCTCGGTGCATCGTCTCGATCTGGTCGACCCGATCCGGAGGCGGGTCGTCGTAGTGAGCGACGCCGAACGTGAATGGAAGCTTCGGCAACCCCTCAACCGCCTCCGAGGGAATCCAGGAAATGGAGGTGACAGACGACTCGATCCGCATCAAATTGCTCCTCTCAGCGCGCGACTAGTGAGAGTGAGCCTATGCCGGTTGCATAGCGACTTACAAGCAAACCTTGCCGCGCCTGCATCCCGACTAGCTCGATCACACGCGAAGGCGTCGGTCGCATGCTTATACAGCGGATTACTGATAGAGCTAGCCGGACTGGAACCGGCGACCTCTGGGGTGCGATCCAGGCGTCCATCGTCGTGTTCTCGCGCACACGGAACTTCGACAGGCTGCAGCGTCTTCTTCCCGCGCGACTAGCGGTCCTGAAGCGCGTCGAGCGCAACCGTGAACGCGACGAGAAGCCGACGATCGACATCGTCGAGGCCCGGCTCGAGTTCGAGCACGTAGCGGTCGCGGACTGTTCCGAGTATTCGCTTGTACCTGCCGACTTCACTTTGCGCACGCTTGAGCACGAAGTTGAATGGCAGCCAGGTCAGCAGGTCGAACCAGTCGGGCCCGAGCTGGCCGAAGCGTCGCAGGAGTGCGATGATCCAGCTCGCCTCGTGCGCCTCGAGTAGTTCCTGGCCCGCCGCGTCGCGCACATGCCAGTGGCTGCGCAGCAGCGACTTGCCGAAGTTCTTCTCCAGCAACCCGATCACGGCGCCGTCAGCGTCGAGTACCTCATGGCGGCCACGGAACTCGAACACCGACTTCGACTTGATCATGAACAGGTGATCGCCGTCATCTGGCGAGAGGCGGAAGCGGATGTCCTCCTTGATCTTCATCTTCTTCTGCTTCACATAGAGCAGAGGCCGGCCCTCCTCTCTCGAGCCGGGAGTGGGGATGCTGATCCGGTATTCGTTCGCGATCGGCTTGAAGACCTGCTGGACGAGCAGCCGGTTCGCAGCCTCGAGCTCGCTCAGAACGGTCGCTGCTTCGGGGACGGCGGAAGTCATCGGTCGGAATCGTAGACGGTCAGCACAGAGGGCTTGTTCAAGCGATCGAGCTAGCCGGACTCGGACCGGCGCTACGCGGCAACGGCACCGACGGTGCGCGTTCGACGCGTCGGTCAGGCGCTCAGAGCACGCTCGTGCTCGAGCTGGCGGAGCTCAATACGACGGATCTTGCCGGTCAGTGTCTTAGGGAGATCGTTGACGAATTCGATCTCGCGCGGGTAGGCGTATGCTGAAAGCCGCTCTCGGACGAAGCGCTTGATTTCCTCCGCGAGCTCGTCGGAGGGGTTGTACTGCTCCGCGAGAACGACGAACGCCTTGACGATGTTGCCACGCAGCTCGTCGGGTGACGCGACCGCCGCCGCCTCTCGTACGGCCGCGTGCTCGAGGCAGGCGGACTCCACCTCGAACGGCCCGATCCGGTAGCCGGCCGAGATGATGACGTCGTCGGCTCGGCCTTCGTACCAGACATAGCCGTCCTCGTCCTGGCGAGCGGCGTCCTTCGTGTGGAACCACTCTCCGCCGAAAACCTCGACGCTTTCCTCGGGCCGCTGCCAGTACCCGAGCGGGTAGTGCGGATTCGAACGGGCGCGCATGCAGATCTCGCCGCGCTCGCCGGGAGCGACAGGACTCTGGTCTTCGTCGAGGATCTCCACGTCCCAGCCCGGCATCGGCTTGCCCATGGAGCCCTCGCGCACGTCCATGAACGGGTAGTTCGCAACGAGCGGATACGACTCCGTCAGGCCGTAGTAGTCGAGCACCGTGACTCCGTACTGGTCGCGGAACCAACGTATCGCCTCGGGGTTCAGTGGTTCGCCCGCGGAGCAAACGCGGCGGAAGATCTGCGGATAGCGAGTGCGTGCGTCTCCGATCGACATCATCGCGCGCATCGCTGTCGGCGTCGTGAACACGTTCGTAACGCGCTGGCGGCTGAGGAAGGCGAGCTGCTTGTGAGGGTCGAATCCACCCTTACGCTGATAGACGCACTGGACAGCGCCGAGACGCCAGGGCCCGAGAAGTGGCGCGATCCCGGCAGCCCACGCCCACTCGCCCATGCCATGGAAACGCTCGCCGTCCTCGACTTCGTGGCAGTAAAGAAATTCCTCATGGCCAAGGATGTAGCGATGCGCATGGACAATGCCTTTCGCGAGTCCCGTCGTGCCCGATGTGTAATAGAGCTGCGCCGGATCGTCGGCCGAGGTGTCGCAGAGGATCGGATCTGTCGACGCGCCTACGAACGTTTCGTCGTCCACGAGCAGGAGCCCGGTTGCAGCAGCGCCGAAGCGACCGGCGTTCACCGCATCCGTGACGACGAGCTTCGCGCCGGAATCGTCGAGTCGGTGCCGGATCGAATCGTCGCCATACAGCACTGACATCGAAAGCAGGATCGCGCCGAGCTTCCAGACGCCGAAGAAGATCGCAGCGGTCTCGGGGGCCGGCGGCAGGACGATCGCCACGCGGTCTCCACGCTCGACCCCGTGCGTTGCGAGCGTGTGTGCAGCCTGGTTCGCGAGATCCTGAAGCTCGCCCCAGACGAGCTCCCGGTAAGACCCGTCGAAGCTCTCCCACACCATCGCCGGTTTGTCACGCGGATGCTTGTCGCAGACGTCGGCAGCGAGGTTGTAGCGCGGCGGCACAACCCAGCGGTGAGCCGAGCAGGCTTCCTCGTATGACCTAGAAGGCATGTTGCGACCAGAGCATCGCACCAGCTGCTCTTGCCCACAAGCTCATTGGGGCCGGGGTTCGAGCCGAAGTCGTGCGAAGGGCTCGCGCGCGGCGGATAATCCCCGGCATGAAGGTGCGGCAGCGTGACAGAGCGCAGCTCCTGGGACAGGTGCCGCTCTTCTCGTACTGCTCGCAGCGCGAGCTCGCGAAGGTCGCCAAGCTCGCGAACGAACTCGAGCTGCCAGCGGGCCATACGCTGATTCACGAAGACGCAGAAGTGGCGTATTCGTTCTTCGTGCTGGTCGACGGCGAAGCCGACGTACGCCGGCGGAACCGCCGCGTTGCGACCCTCGGGCCGGGCGACTGCTTCGGTGAGCTGGCGCTCATCCTGCGCCGGCCCCGAACCGCTACGGTGACGCTGACGGCACCCTCCCGACTGCTCTCGATCAGCGCGCACAACTTCCGTCCGTTGCTCATGACGTCGCCCGAGATCCAGTTCAAGCTGCTCGAGTCGCTGGCGGAGCGGCTCGCACCGGCGACGACATAGCCGGGGGTTCAGCTAGGCGGGGCCTCTTCTGTCGACCGGTCGGAAGGCTCGGTTGCCGGCGCATTTCCTGATCCGGCGCCCGCGGTAGGAGGTACCGGTGGCGGAGGCTGTGGCCGGCGGGTCCGCGCGGCAAGGACGACCAATGCGGCGCTTCCCCCGGTGACGAGCACGCCGCCGAGGAGCCCGCCGATCGCTACCCAGAGCAAGAAGGACATCTTGGCGCCCACGTCGATGTCCGCGGCGACGCCACGCGAGCCGTCGGTGTTCATGAGGACAACCGACCAGTCGCCCTCGCGCACCTTCCACGTCAGCGTCTGTGTCCCGACCCCGGAGGCGGAGGCCGCCCAGAAGCGCTGCTCCGTCGGCGGCCCTTGGGGCGCGCCTCCCGTGACTGGAAGGTACGTGGCTCGGAAGGGATCGAAGTCGATGTCCTCGACATTCGCGTGGGCGACGGGGCCCAGGTACTTGGCAACAGCCGCCTCCGGCCCGATGCCCATGAAGAGCGTCTTCCCGCCGGCACTCTCGCCGCGGATCCGAACCTTGCCGAACCAGCTGTCGTTCAGGACCCAGCCGGCTCCGTCGGTATCGACTTCGAGCCGCGTACGCGTGAGAGCGTAGGTCGGCGTCGCAAATCGCTCGGTCGGTGTCGTCAGGTAGCCGTCCTCGCGCTGTGTGCGGTCGGCCCAGAGCAGGAAGCCTCCCCCTGCGAGCAGGGCAAGCCCGAACAGGACTCCGATGCTGCCGAGGACTATGAGGATGACGCGACCCGCGCTCATCGGTACCGAACCACGTCAGCGGGACGATCTCGCGCCGCGCTCAATGCAGCGCGAGACATGGGCGCGACTGGATAGACGACGGCGAAGATGACACCGAGGTTGACTCATCGCCCTCAACTCGTCAAGGGCGCTCCGAACCCAGCGGCCTGAATGCCCGCGATACCGGGCACAATCATGCGAAAGGCACCGTTTCCGACGCCTTCGCAGTAGCGGGGGCAGGATTTGGACACCCTCCTATCTGCCAGTGATCGCGCCTGAGCCCGTGACGCTCTTCGTCACATCCTGCGGATTGCCCTCGTACATGATCGTGCCCGATCCGGGGACCGAGGCATCGAGGCTCTTGGTCGCGGTGACGAAGATCTCTCCAGAGCCACTCACGACAGCGTGCACGTTGTTGGCGTCAAGCTGTGTGAACCGCGCATTTCCAAAGCCGCTGACCGTGATGTCAAGCGAGGTCGCGGTTCCACTCCCAAAGAGGTTGCCACTGCCCGACAAGGTCACCGTCAGGCTCTCCGTCTTGATGCCGCTAACCATGATGTTGCCGCTGCCTGTGAGCGCCAGGGCGTTAAGCGATGGGACGTTGACCTCGACGCTCATCGGACTCTTGGCTGTAAGGCTGCCGGGGGTGTTCCCGATGACGAGCGCGTCGGACTTCACGTGTGTCGTGACGCGGTTAAGGAGGTTGTCGTCGGCCTTGACGACGACCGACTGCTTCTCACCGACGCGAATGACGACGTTGTTGCCCCCGGTGAGTTCGACGCTGCTAAACGGGGCCACCGCGCGGGTCTGCGTCGCCGGGACGCCCGATCCCTCGCTGCTTGAGCTGGACGAGTTTCCGAACACCTCCAATTGATAAAGCAGCGCGACCGCGAGACCACCTAGAAGAAAGGCGAGGATCGCGAGCAGCACCCAGCGGGACCGGTGGTGTTCTGGTCGGGGCTGAACTGATGTTGGGGCGACGGTCATTGCCCCTCCCTTCTGACCCGTGCGCACGAGAGGCTGTGCGCGTTGTGCCTTGAAGAAGACACCGTCAGCATCTCTCCTTCATACGTCTGGCGCATCAGTTCACCCACTGACTCGCGTGCGGCAAAGCCGTAACGGCGATATCGACCAATATTGCGTCCCCTGTCCGAAGTAAGTAGATCCGCGTCTGGCTCATTGTCCGGCGCGAGGCGGTGAATCACCGCGTTAGCAGGGACTTTTTGCGATGCGGCGAGCCGGACTCGAACCGGCGACCTCCTGGGTGCGATAACGCCGCTAGGTCGTCCGGTGAAGCTTGTGCGGCTTGCTCAAGCGCTTTCAGGCGCTGTCAGTTCTGCGAGGGTTCTCTCAGATTGGTAGCACGGCGTGCTTGGGCGAAAGCGAGCGCGGCTCTCCTTTCCGAGCCTCCCAGGCCATCGCTGCCCGGCGTACGAGCAAATTGCGACGGCTAACCGCCGAACCTGCGGATCGTTGCATTCGGCTCGTACCGGTGCAAAGATCGAACGGGGTTCCCCCCGAAAGGAGGAACGATGAATGCGATCCAGAGTCGCGCGCGGCTCGCAGAGCCGGCGGCGGCCGCTCCCATCGCACGTCCGGCGCTACCGATCCGCCGCGCCGCGGCGGAGGCGGCGCTCCGCCACGGCGACGGGCCAGTGGAGCTGACGTTCGACGTCGTCCGCGTAGGCGGGGCAACGGAAGCGATCAGCATGATCTTGGAACGACCCGACCTGGAGCGGACGCTCCAGTCGGCAGATGGAGAGGAACTCGCGCTCGTCTTCGACCCGCAAGAGCTCGCACACGCGATGCAAGGCCCGGACGTTGAGGCGCAGGGCCTGCGCGAGACGGCGGCCGTCCTCACCGTGGCCGTCGCGGCGATGGCCGGTAGTGCGGGCGTGGCCTCGGCTGCTACGGGTGGTGCGAGCGGCACCGGTTACGTGGTCCCGGCCGGCAGCACCGTGGCAATCGTCAACGATGCCGG
>Ga0193719_10000350_pt1 | contig 16856 bp, 18 predicted proteins | sample U2a2metaG_FD_160103 | JGI IMG/M metagenome (GOLD analysis project Ga0193719, IMG submission 160103) | Soil microbial communities from a riparian zone of the East river system, Colorado, United States - U2a2 | ecosystem: Environmental > Terrestrial > Soil > Riparian zone | place: USA: East... | reverse complement strand
GAATAGACTGAGGCCGGATCCGCTCCGATCGCGATCACGACGGGCATCCGCTCTCCCTTCTCCGCCATTTCGCGCCAATGGGCCGCACCGACCTTGTGCCGCTGCCAGTGCATCGCGAGGGTGCGCGGGCCAAGTACCTGGACCCGGTACATCCCAACATTCCTGATGCCGCGCTTTGGATCCTTCGAGATCACCATCGGCAGCGTGATGTACGGGCCGCCATCCTCGGGCCAGCACGTCATTATCGGCAGCTTCGACAGATCCACCTCGTCGCCCTTCAGCACGATTTCCTGACACGCCGGCTTGCCGCTTCGGACGCGCGGCGGAAACTTGCCGAGCTCGAGCAGACGCGGAAGCATCGAGAGCTTGCCCATGATGCCCTCGGGCACCTTGAGATCGAGCATTTCGGTGATGCGCGCGCCAATCTCGTCGAGATCATCCACGCCCAAGGCCAGCGACATCCGCCGCATCGAGCCGAAGAGATTTATCACAACCGGATACAGGGACCGCTCGCCATTATCGAGAATCACATTCTCGAAGTAGAGCGCCTTCCCGCCCTCAGGCTGTTTCATCACACGATCAGCGATCTCGCACAACTCGAGACGCGCTTTGACGGGCTCACGAATTCGCGCCATCTCTCCGGCGCGATCGATGGCTGAGAGGAACTGCGAGATGTTATCGAGGCTCACTTGGTTCGAATCGCGGTGATGGGACGTTCCCCGACGTGAATCGCCGCGACTCCGAACGAGAGGCTCGACCACGTCACCTTCGCGAATCCCGCATCTGTCATTTTCTTCGCCAGCTCCTCTTCGACGGGGAAGTTCGCAACCGATCGCGGAAGATAGGTGTACGCCGTGCGATGTCCGCTGATCAAGCGGCCAATCAGAGGCAGCACGCGGTGGAAGTACGTCTGATACAGCGCTCGCACGACGCGCATCCGCGGCGTCGAGAATTCGAGTATCACGAAGCGGCCGCCAGGAGCGAGCACGCGAAACGCTTCCCTGAGCGACGCCTCGAGGCCGGCGACATTCCTGATTCCGAACGCCACGATCGCGCCCGCGAGCTGACCCGACGCCAGTGGCAACTGCACCGCGTCGGCCGTCACCGGCGCTATTCGCCCGCCCGTCACTTTTTTCGCGCCGGCCCTGAGCATCGGCTCGGCGAAGTCAGCGCCTATGACCAGCCCCCGAAAGCCGGGCAAACTCGAGATCTCCGATGCGACGTCCATCGTTCCCGCGCACAAGTCGAGGTATCGACCCGCCTGATCATGCTCGACTCCGAGGCGAGCAATTGCTTTGCGCCGCCATCGCCGGTCGATGTTGAGGCTGAGTACATGGTTCAGGAGATCGTATCGCGGGGCGATCTCGGAGAAAATCCGCTGTACGTACGCGCGTTTCTCAGCGCCACCGGCAGCGGCGGCACTGGCAGTCGCCCTGTCTATGTCGGTGGCCAGCATCCTCCGAAAGTTGCCCGGCAACCGCGTGCGGGGCAAGCTATCTTACTCGCGCCTCCTCACATGACGCCCAAGTCCTACACCGACGTATCCGACCAGCAGGTGGTCGTCTTCGCCCAGGAAGGGCGCGAGGACGCCTATCGCGAGCTGATCAAGCGCTATGAGCGCCCCGTATTCTCGCTCATATATCGCATGGTGCGCGACAATGAGACCGCCGAGGACCTGGCGCAGGAAACCTTCATCAAGGTTTTGAACAACATCGACCGCTACCGGCCGGAGTTCAAATTCTCGAGCTGGCTGTTCAAGATCGCGAACAACATTACCATCGATCACCTCCGTCGACGCCAGATCGACACCATCAGTATCGAGGGATCACCGGACGCGGTAACGGCCGAACGAGCGCGTGCGACGTCGGTCACGGTGACAAGCGGGGGCGAATCACCCCTCGAAGAGCTCGAGTCGAAGGAGCTCGGGGCCGCCATAGAGACGGCGATTGCGCGGCTTCGCCCCGAGTATCGCGCCTGCATCATCCTGCGGCACGTCGAGGATTACTCGTACGACGAGATCGCGGAAATCGTGAAGCTCCCACTGGGGACGGTAAAGACCTACATCCACCGGGCCCGGCAGGAGCTGAGGGAGTATTTGGGGGACCTGAAATGACCTCCCGGACCGCTGTTTTGGCAGTCGAAAACTGGCCGAAAAAGACTGAAACCTGTCCCGTACCAAACCCGTAAGCAATACGTGAGGAACCCATGATCGAGCACGATTTCGACGAAGATTTCGTCCCCATTGCGGCCGAGTTACAGCGACTGCCCTACCTGTCGCCGTCTCGGGATTTTGCCGATCGCGTCATTTCCGGAATAGACCGTCTGCATGCCGCTCAGGCGCGAGCTTCCCATGAGGGTAATTCCATAGTCGCCTCCAGGCACTTGGAGCTCCAGCAGGGTGGACAGCAGGCGGTCGTTCCGCGGCGCCGGATGGGCGTCGTGCGCGCAACGGGAACAGCGGTGACCGGTGTTGCCCTCCTCGCGGCCGCGGCCTTCATGTTCTTCGAGGTCGACCTCCTCACCGCGATCCTCTCCGCCGCCGTAGTTCAGTACTCCTTCGTCATCGCGGCGGTCGGCGCGCAGATCGGCGCCCTGGTGCTGGGGCCGTCGACGATCGCTTACCTCCAGGCTGGGGCACTTCAGGCCGTCGTCCTCTACATGATGCTGGTAGTCGGATTGGTCGGCGGATATGCCGCGATCCGCACCGCGGCTCACATCGCCAAACGCAAGGCAGCGTAAATGAAACCCCTCCTGCTCGGTGTCTCTCTATTGGTTGCGGCCGCGGCCGTGCAGGATGCGCACGCCCAGAACGGCGGTTTCGCTCGATTCACGAGGTACCAGCAGGGTGACCTCGTCATTCCCGCCGGCACCACAACATCGGGCTCGGTGCTGGTAGTCCGGGGGAACCTCGACGTTTATGGAAATGTCGACGGCGCCGCGACCGCGATAATTGGCGACGTCATCGTGCACGAGGGTGGAAGAGTTCGTGGTGGAGCGGTCGCGCTCATCGGGCACGTCCGCAACGAAGGCGGATCGATCATGGGGGTCATCAAGGACGTCGGCGCGACGCACAACCGGTCGACGGTAAGCTTCGGCGGGCGACCGCGGACGACACTCGGCTCTCTCGCCGCTGCGTTCCTCTGGCTCGTGGTGCTTCTCCTTGTCGGAACGTTCGTCCTCTTCTTCCTTGGCGACTACTTCAAGCGCGCCGTAGAAGTCGTCACCAACGAGACTGGCCGCTCTCTCCTCACGGGTGTGCTCGGCGGACTCGCATCGATTCCCGCTCTCATCGCGATCGTCATCGCCATGGCGATCACGATCATCGGGATTTTCTTCATCCCGTTCGGCGTCGCGGCTTTCCTCATCGCCGTCTCGGGAATTGCGATACTCGGCTTCCTCGCCGTGGCACAGGTGGCCGGTATCGCGATCGCGGGCAAGCGAGAGGCGGAGACTCCGGCCGGGCAACAGCTGCAGTTTCTCTACACGGGAATTCTTGCCTTCAGCGCTCTGTGGATCATCGCCGCGGCCTTCACCTGGTTCCCGATTCTGGGCGCGATTCTCCGCATGCTCGCCTTCTCGGTGACATTCGTCGCCGTCGCCACGGGGTTCGGCGCGGTGATTCTAGCCTGGTGGCGCAGCAGACCCAAGAAGAACGCAGTAGCTGTCTAGAGCAGCCCCTTCAAACGCCCAGCCAGCTCGAATAGCGCCTGGGCCGCGGGCGTCTCCGGCTCGCTGACAACGATCGGCTCGCCACGATCGGCGCCTGACAGAACTCCCGGAAAAAACGGAATCTCGCCGAGCAAAGGGACATTGAGCTCGTCGGCGAGTCGCTTTCCTCCCCCGCTGCCAAAGATTCTGTGCTTTGCCTCGCAGTTCGGACAGATGAAGTAGCTCATGTTCTCGACGATGCCGAGAACGGGGACCGCCACCCGCTCGAACATCTTGGCACCGCGCAGAGCATCACCCGATGCGACCTCCTGCGGCGTGGTCACGATGATGGCGCCGTGCACCATAGTGGCCTGCACGAGCGAGAGCTGCGCGTCGCCGGTGCCGGGCGGCATGTCGACGAGGAAATAATTCAGCTCGCCCCACTGCACGTCGCGCAGGAACTGGGTGATGATCTTCATGATGATCGGCCCGCGCCATATCGCCGGTTGGTCGCGCTCGATCATGAATCCGAGACTCATGATTTTGACACCGTGCGCCTGTAGCGGAATGATCTTCTCGTTCTCGACCGGCGGCGCGGCGTTGATGCCCATCATGCGCGGGATGTTCGGGCCGTAGATGTCGGCGTCCATTAATCCGACGCGCGCACCTTGCTTCGCCAGTGCGACCGCAAGATTTGAAGCGACGGTGGATTTACCGACGCCGCCCTTGCCGCTCGAGATGGCGATGATGTTTCCGAGGTTGGGGTAAGCGACGGGGGTTGGGGCGGGCACGGCAGCGCGCTGTGACTGCGGCTCCTGCCCCATGACAGGCAACGTTCGCGATGCAGCGCTCTTCGGGGTTGGAGGGGCTGTGGACGCCGACGGTGCAGTGGCGGCTCGGGATGTTGTCGTCCCCACCGCGGCTGCCCGCGTAGAGGGTTTGTTGGCCTGCGAAGCGTCTTTCACATCCACGCGCACATCGGTCACGCCGGGAACCTGTTGCAGCGTTTGTCTGACTTCGCGCACGACTGTCGCGTCGTCGTCAGGCGTGAGGAAGAGGCTGAGCCTCACCTTGCCATCAGTGGTAGTCGCAATGTCGCGAATCATTTCGGCTTCCAGTACGTTGGCGCCGAGGCGGTTATTCCGGATGCGCGAGAGCGCATCCGTTACGCGTTCCTGGAGATTGGGCGTCATCCGCTGGATTCTTCCGTGGCGAGAACGGCTTTCAGCTCCGAAACCCTGAGCTTGAGTTGCACCTCAATGCCCTGAATGAAGGTGGCGGGCGAGCAGTTGCAGTCCGGGCAGCCACCCTTGATCAACAACACGGCGGTGCCGGTTGAGGGATCGAACACCTGCAGCTCGATCGCGCACTGCTCGATCCTCAGAATCGGCAGAATCTCCGCGAGCTCGTGGCGGATTTGGTGCTCGACATCTTCTGGGGGGCGGGATCGTTTGCGGCGGAGAACGCTCATGTCCGCAAGTTAGGCGGCGCGCGGCGAGGTTGCTACGGGCTGGCGCTCACGCCACCCCCGCCTTGTCCTCAGCGCGGAGGAATTCTCGCGCCGAGGCCACAACTTTGTGCCGCACGGACTCGAGGTTGCCGTCGATGAGCGCACCGGCTGCTCTCGCGTGACCGCCACCGGCGAACTGCTTGGCAAACTTGTTCACGTCTACATCGCCCGTGCTCCGGAACGAGACCTTCACCTTGTCGTGCCCCAGGTCCCGGAAGAAAATCGCGAGGCGCGTCCCGCCGATCGAGCGCGGATGTTCCGCAATCCCTTCCAGATCCTCCGAGCGCAGGCCGTACTGTTCCGCGGCGCCCGCCGCAACCGAGATCCACGAAATTCCATACTCGGGATCGACTTCCAGTGTCGCCAGCGCATCGCGCAACAAGTGAAGCTTTCCCACCGGCATCGATGCGTAGAGTCGACCATACATCTCCTCTGGCTCGACCCCCGACGCGATCAACTGCCCCGCGATGCTGAGGCAGCGAGCCGTCGTGTTGCTGAAACGGAAGCCCCCAGTATCAGTGAGCAGGGCGATGTACAGTGCTCGTGCAATGTCCGGCGTCACTTTGAGACCGAGACAGATCGCAAAATCGTAGATCAACTCTCCCGTCGCGCACGCGGCGGTGTCGGCCACCATCAGCTGGCTGGGCGGCTCGTCGCTTGGCAGGTGGTGATCGATTACCAGCTTGGGAATCGTGAGCTTGCGTACCGCTTCCGCGAGGACGCCAAGTCGCTTCACATCGGAGATGTCGAGAACGATCAGTACATCGGCGTCCTTGAGGCCCTTCGCTCCCATGTCGCTCGCATCCCGGACATCATCGCCGAGGAGGAACTTGTACATGTCCGGCCAGGGCGTGGGGTTGACGATCTTCGAGCGGATTCCCATCTGGCCGAGCAGCCGCGCGAGCGCCGTCTCGGAACCGCAGCCGTCGCCGTCCGCATTAATGTGGGTGGATATTGCGACAGAGCGTCCCGCGCGGAGCTCCTGCGCGAGACGCTCGATCGCCTCCCGTCGTTGCTGGGGGACGCTTAGAAGGTCAAGCACTGCCTTCCGCGCGGGCCAGCTTCGAGTGCGATCTGCTGTAGAAGAAGTAGATCGCGAGCCCGATGATCATCCAGACGATCAGTCGCTCCCACGTCGCCCTCGGCAGGCTTGTCATCATGTAGCCACAGATCAGGATTCCGAGAATCGGAACCACCGGGACAAATGGCGTTCGGAACGGTCTCGCCAGATTGGGCGACTTGTAGCGCAGAACGATGATGCCCGCGCAGACAATTACGAATGCGAGCAGGGTTCCTATCGACACTAGTTCACCCAGCAGGCCGATCGGGAAGAGTCCAGCGACGATGCCGGCGACGATACCCGTGAGAATCGTGGTCACATAGGGCGTCTTGAAGCGCGGGTGAACCTTTCCGAAGACGGGCGGAAGGAGTCCGTCGCGCGCCATCGAGTAGAAGATGCGCGGCTGACCCATGAGCATCACCAGCACAACCGATGCGAGGCCCGCGATCGCGCCGATGTTGATGATCGAGCCAAGCCAGGCGAGCGCAGGGCCTGCCTTCTCGATTGCCACGAACACCGGGTGCGGAACATCCAGGTCGGTGTAGTGCGCCAATCCGGTCATCACCAGCGACATGAGGATGTAAAGCACGGTACATATCGCCAGCGAGCCGAGAATTCCTATCGGCATGTCCCTCTGCGGATTCTTCGCCTCCTGCGCCGCCGTAGATACCGCGTCGAATCCGATATAGGCGAAGAATACGACCGCGGCACCACGGACGATTCCGCTCCAGCCGTAATGTCCGTATTCACCGGTGTTGGGTGGAATGAACGGATGCCAGTTGGCCTGGTTCACGTACATGAACCCGAATCCGATCACGAGGAGCACGATCGTGATCTTGAGAATGACGATGAAGTTGTTGAAGCGTGCTGATTCCTTGATGCCGATGACGAGGAGCGTTGTCATGAGAGCGATCAGCACCATCGCGGGGAGATTGACTACTGCCCCGGTTTGTGAGAATCCCGCGGGGTGGATGACCGCTTGCGTCACGGAGTCGATCGCGGCGGTCTCATGGTACTGCAAGGGCGCATTGGTGAACGCAGCCGGCATGTGAATCCCGATCTGCTCCATGAACGCCGTGAAGTATCCCGACCAGCCCACCGCCACGGTGGAAGCGCCGAACAGGTACTCGAGGATCAGGTCCCACCCGATAATCCAGGCGACGAATTCACCGAGCGTCGCATACCCATAGGTGTAGGCGCTGCCGGCGATCGGTATCATGCTCGCGAACTCGGCGTAGCACAGACCCGCGAAAAGGCATCCAAATCCGGACACAATAAACGAGAGGACAATCGCGGGCCCCGCGTATTGCGCCGCCGCGGTTCCGGTCAGTACGAAAATACCGGCGCCGATGATCGCGCCGATGCCCAGCGTGGTGAGGTTCAGCGCGCCGAGTGCGCGCCGGAGCGTGTGCTCCGTGGATTCACCCGCCGCCTCCGACTGCAGGACAGCGATGCTCTTCTTCGTCATCAAGCCCATTAGAAAAACTCCGAAAGCGTTGGTAGAGTGACGCCGGGACTCCGAATCATTCGACACTGCAGAGGCGTCAGAAGTTGTGTTGACGCGTAAAGCAATGTCAAGGAAACGCGTATAGCAACGAGCGCCCCCTTATAGCGAGTAGTTGGGTGCCTCGCGCGTTATCGTGACGTCGTGCGGATGGGATTCGCGAAGACCGGCGGCCGTGATCCGGACGAACTCCGATTCGGTGCGGAGCTGCTCGATGTCGGCGCACCCGACATATCCCATTCCGCTGCGAAGGCCGCCCACCATCTGGAACAGCACGTCGCTCACGGGACCCTTGTATGGAACACGCCCCTCGATTCCTTCGGGCACCAGCTTCTTGGCGGACATCTCGCCTTCCTGAAAATATCGGTCGGCGCTTCCATCCTGCATCGCGGAGAGACTCCCCATCCCGCGAATCATTTTGAAGCGGCGGCCCTCGAGAAGAAGCGACTCACCCGGACTCTCCTCGGTGCCGGCTAGCATTGATCCCATCATCACGCTGGAAGCGCCTGCCGCCAGCGCTTTCACGATGTCGCCAGAGTATTTGATTCCGCCGTCGGCGATCACCGGAATGTCGCCTGCGCCCTCGACCGCATCGAAGATCGCGGTGAGCTGGGGAACTCCTACGCCGGTGACGATACGAGTGGTGCAGATGGAGCCGGGCCCGACGCCAACCTTCACCGCATCGACGCCGCGCTCTACCAGCGCCCGCGCGCCCGCGCGCGTCGCGATGTTTCCGGCTACGAGCTGCACGTCGGGGAACATCTCGCGCACCACCGACGTCGCCTCGAGAACACCTTCGGAATGGCCGTGCGCGGTATCGACGATCAGCACGTCGACTCCCGCATCGACCAGCGCCCGGGCGCGATCGCGGTAATTCGCGGCGCCGATTGCCGCCGCGACACGCAGCCGGCCGTGCTGGTCCTTGTTCGCGTTCGGGAAGTCGCGGCGCTTGTGGATGTCCTTGACGGTGATCAACCCGCGGAGAATTCCCTGGTCGTCGACGACGGGAAGCTTTTCGATCCGGTGCTTTCCGAGTATCGCCTCGGCTTCGTCGAGCGTGGTACCTACGGGCGCGGTGACGAGGTTCTTCGACGTCATCGCTTCGCGAAGCGAGCGATCGAGGTTGCGCTCGAACTGGAGGTCGCGATTGGTGATGATTCCGACGAGCCTGTCGTCGCGATCGACGATGGGAACGCCGGAAATCTTGAAGCGCTTCATCAGGGCGACCGCTTCGCGGAGTGTCCCATCGGGTGAGAGCGTGATCGGATTCAGGATCATTCCGCTCTCCGATCTCTTCACCCGGTCGACCTCGGCCGCTTGCCGGTCGATCGACATGTTCTTGTGAATGACGCCGATTCCGCCCGCCCTGCCCCTCGCCATTCCCATGTCCGATTCGGTGACCGTGTCCATGGCGGCGGAAGCGAACGGGACGTTGAGGGCGATTCCGCGTGTGAACAACGAATTCGTGGTCACGTCCTTGGGATGGACGAGCGAATGTCGTGGCGTCAGCAGAACGTCATCGAAGGTCAGAACGACATCATTTCTGACCCGAGGTAACCCTTGTTCCGCAGTCGCCGACCCCTTGATGCGCGAAAGCCCGCTTCCGGCTTTTGCCGGAGAGGCGGGCTTACTCGATGGCCGAGTTGTGGTTGCCATAGCTAAATGTATGGCATTGTGCGGGTTGCGTCCAGAGGTCGGGTCTATGCAAGAAGTCGCAGCCAGAATGGTACCTGGCTGCGACTTTTGTCACTCCGGGTCACCTCTGACCGACTACGGGAATACCGACGTCGGCTGGGGCTGGTCCTGCTGTGGGAGGCGAATCTTCGGCGCCTGTCCGTAATTCCATTGGAAGGTCACGTACGTCGCTCTCACGCCGAACCGTCGCGCCGTGATCTGCTGCAGATTGTCGTCGCCGGCCTTGACCTTGAAATACATGGTGTTGAACGGATCCGCGAAGCGAACCGCGACGCTCATGTTGTCGCCATCGAGCTTTTTGCGCAGCGTGATGTTGGTCATCTGGATCGAGGAAAAACGTCCCTTTTCGATGTTCACGGGCGCCCGATAGAAGTAATTCGCCTGGAGAGTCACTGTCGGAGTCACCTGAGTGGTGGCGTTGAGTCGGTAGGACCAGGTTACCGCGTTCGACGACAGGGCCGACTGCGAGCCGCCATCGGTCACCATCTTGAAGAGGTTGAATCCCCCGAACGCATTCAGTTTCGGGCCAAGTCGCAGTGAGCCGTTGAGGTCAGTGCCCCACGAATCAGACTTGTCGAGATTCTGGAAGTTTATCGATGTTACTTCGCGTCCTTCGACGGTATCAGCGGTGTTGATGTTGACACGAATGACGTCCGTGGTGTGACGATAGAAAGGTGACAGCTGCAGCGAGCCGAACTGTCCCGTCTTGCTCATACTAAGCTCGAACGCGTCTGTGTATTCGGGATTCAGCCGCGGATTCCCGATGAAGACGTTCTGCTGGTCGAAGAACACCGGGAACGGATTCAGCTCCTGCGTTCCGGGTCTCCGAATGCGCCGCGAGTAACTCACCTTCACCTGGCTCTGATCGCTCGGCTTGTACATGATGACGCCGCTCGGGAAGAGGCTGTGGTAGTTGTACGGAATGCCCTGCGCCCCGGCGAGATCAAAGCTTCGGTTTGCCCACTCGGCGCGGAGTCCGGCCTGCAGGTCGAACTTGCCAACGCTCTGGCTCAGCACACCGTAGCCGGCGTGCACGTGCTCGTCGAACTGGAACTTGTTGCTCAGATTGCTCTGGACCCAGTTGCCGTTGCCGAGGTCGTCCTTGAACACGAGGAAATCCCGGTCGAGCCAGCGCCCGGTTTCTTTCAGGCCGCTTTCCAGCTTCGTGCTCGCGGTGAGCGGCCGCGTGTAATCCGTCTGCATCGTGAGCTGGCGGGTCAGCGCGCTCGTGCCGTCGATCTCGCCCTGCGTCGATGGACCCGAGCTGGTGCCGTCCGGATTCTGCGGCTCTCGCCAGAGCAGGGTGTTGTCTTCGTCTCTCGTGCGGTTGAATCGCACTTCCGCCGAGAGCTCGTGCTTGCGCGGCTCGATCGTGTGCTTGATCGAGAGTGAGTTGTCGAACACGAGCCCTCTCGCCTTGTCGTTGCGATCGATCACGTATCGGTCGAGAAACGCCTGGGTCGCATCAAGCTCGGTGTAACCGGCGAGTGCGCCGTCATTGGAGTGCCTGCGGTTGAGCGACAGCGAGTTGGAGAGGACGTCCTTGTCGGTCAGCTTGTAGTCGATGTTGCCCGTGAAGTTGTGACCGGCGTTGATCGTCCGGCCATCGATGTCCTGATTCGTGTAGGACAACGGCGAGCCTGCGGGATCGTAGCGAAGGCGGTCGTTGATGCCGACGATCGCGCGATCGTCGGCGTTGTATCCGTAGGTGCCGAACAGCGTGACCGGCCCGCTCTGATAGCCCAGATTGGTGCCGGTGTTGAAGCGGCTGGGAGTGGCAAAGCCGGTGTTGAGTCCGCCGCTCAGGCCGAGGTCAGTGTTCGCTTTGAGAACAATGTTGATGATGCCCGCCATCCCCTCCGGGTCGTACTTGGCGGATGGATTTGGCACGACCTCGATGCGCTCGACGATGTTCGCCGGAATCTGCTTGAGGTAGGCGGAGAGCTGAGTGCCGGTAATCGGAGTCGGACGTCCGTTGATCTGCACGGCGACGTTCTCGTTACCACGCAGACTTACCTTCCCTTCGCCGTCGACTTCCACAGAGGGAGTGGCCGCAAGTACCTCGCTGGCATTCGCGGCCGCGGGCGCGATGTCCTTCGCTCGGTATGTATTGCGATCGGGCTCGATCACGACGGTCGGTCGCTCACCCTGCACCTGAACGCTTTGCAACGTCACCGAAATGCGCGTTAGCTCGATCGGATCGAGGGACGCGCGTGGCGCTGCGTCCGTGATCGTGAAAGCGATGTTGCGCGGCCGGAAGCCGATGGAAGCCGCGCGCAGGTAGTACGCGCCGGGCCGAAGCCCCTGGATATGGAATGCGCCGTCCGCCGATGCGAGAGCGCCTGCTACGAGAGTCGAGTCCTTCGCACCGCGCACGGTGATGGACGCGCGAGCGAGTGGGGTCTTGGCAGCAGTATCCACAACCGTGCCCTGCACTTCACCATTGCCCGAAGGCGGCGGTCCAGCTGGTCTGGGCTGATTGGGGTTCTGGGCCGGAAGAGACACGGCGGCAACGTTCACAAGGAGAGCGAGTAACGCGAACAGGATGCGCTTCATGGGGCCAGCTCTCAGAAAGAAGTGGGGCGTCGAGAATATCGGTACATAGGGGGAAAACCCTGCCTATGTCACGCACTACGACTTTGACGCCCCCAGGTTTCAAAAGGTTCTCATCGGCCTCAGAAGGGCCCGGCTCAGGGGAGGCCTCCGAACAACGGCGGGCTCCGGGGAGATGCTCTGAGAAACGCTCGGCTCAGGGGAAATTAGCCAGTACGTAATCCAGCTCGTACGAATGTTTGCCGGCGTTGATGTCGATTTTCATGCTGCCCTTGAGCCCTTCCAGCTGATCCGTGCCCGAATCTGGGACGACCGTTATGACCAGCGAGGGCTCGCCACGGTTCATGGTGCCCGTGTGCTGGAGGATGAACGACCCCTTCCGACCCTTGAGCGACCCGGTCACCATTTCGATGGCCACGTATCCAGCGGAGTTCTTGATAATGGTGCCGCCGGTCAGCATCTGACCCCTGCTGGTGGCATCCAGGTCACCGTGGAATCTCTTGTCGATCGACATCCTCCCCAGCAGCTGCGTGCCGGGCTCGCTGTCCATCGGCAATGTCTTGAGGGATACGTCGAAGATTCCGGCGGCGCGGGGCATTAGGTCGATCTCCGAGGATTTGTGTTTGTGGCGGCCTTGTTCATCATGCTGCGCACCAGCCGGTTCCACCCAGGGTGCGATCTCTCCAGCTCCGCCGTCGCCCAGCCGCGCGCATCGCAGAGTCCGAGGGCGACACCCGGCGACCTGCTCACTCCCATGTTGCAATGCACCATCAGGCGGTCGGCATCGGGCCATTCGTCCACGAAGTCCACGATCGCTCGGGCATGATCCTGCGCGAAGAGAATGTCGGACGGCAGGCCTCGCTGCGTGACGTCATCGAAATGGAGCCGCAGCACCGCGACGAACGCCGCCGAGATGTTGGCTGGCTCGGCGTCGGGATCAGAAATCGAGATGCATATCTCCTTCAGGCCCGGCTCGTAGCCCTCGGCATCCTCGCGCGAAAGCACGACGAGCTCAGGGGCCGCTTTTGCGATCGCAGCCCGTCGAATCTTCGTTTTCTTGCTCACCTACTTTCCCTTCGGCGGCGGCCACGCTCCGAGCAGCTGTCGGACGGTGACGATCTGCGCGAGGTGGTAGGAAGCATGATCGACCGCTACGAGGATCGTGCGCAGGTAGGTCTGCCCGGTCCCGCGAGGGATTTTCGCCGTCAGATCCTGCTTGGTGTCGGTGGTGAAGCGTTCGAGAGCCATTCGATCTTTCCTCCAGGCAGCAATGCTCTCGTTCCATGCCTTGTCTCCGGCCGGCGCGGCTGCCGGTGGCCAGTAGTCCTTCGGCCACACGAGCTTTTCCTCGTAGTCCGAATTCTGGACGAAATCGAGCAGATCGTGCTGCGTGATCCGAATGTGCTCGAGCAGCTCCCACACCGAGTGCGCGAACCCGTTCGGTCTCTTGCCCCGCAACTCGGACGGAAGGCCCTTGAGCACGTTCTCGAGGGACGAGTGCGCCTGCTCCCAATCAAGCGATGAGGCGACGATCGCGCGCCAATCTTCCTTGTTGCTCATGGATCTCCGATGGTGAAGGTGACGATTCAATGTGATCCGCTCTTGCGCGATGGCGCCAGTCCTGACCAGTATTGCCCGCCGACTGCCAAAGTGAGACCAATGAGCGACAATCGCCGCGAGCAGCAGGGTAGCTGGCTGGGTCTGGTGTTGCGTGATGTGCAATTCTGGGTACCGGTAGCTGTGCTGGTCGCCGGTCTTCTCGTGCTGCGCTGGATTTCTTGAGCGCGATCGGAGCTCAAGACTCGAGCGGCTCCGCACAACCGGCCGCCCTGGACGCGCGCCGTCTCCGCACTCTTCAGAGTGTCGGAATGCTCTGTGGACTCACCGCCGGCGCCTGGCTAGGCGCCGCGGAGGCGCCTACCAAGCTGGTGACACTTGGGTTGTCGCCAGTCGTGATCTCGCTCAGCATGGTGATCGGAGTTTTTCTGGCGCGCTGGACCTTGCCGGCCCTGATTCAGGGAACGTCGTACGTCGCGGCGGATCTGCGGCAGGCGCCGCATCTCATTGTGTGGGCGGTGCTGGCGGGCTGTTTGTGGGCGGTCGCGAATACACTGACGATATTCGCCGTGCGGGATGTCGGTCTCAGCATCGCCTTCCCACTCTGGAACAGCAACAGCCTGCTCGGAATCTTCTGGGGAATTCTTTTCTTCCAGGAGCTGCGGGGCGCGGATTGGCGCCGCTGGGTCGGAGTGATCGGGGGAGCCGTGCTCATGTTCGCCGGGGCGACCGCGCTGGCAATCGCATCCGCGGCGCAGGTACCGGCGCGCGATGCGGCTCGTGGGGTCGCAGCGGCGCTGGGTGCCGGCGTGTTGTGGGGGACGATGTACATCCCGTATCGCAAAGCTTATCTCACCGGGATGAGCCCGCTTTCCTTCATCACGTTCTTCACCGTTGGTGAGCTGGGAATGATGACGGCGCTCGCACTTACGTACTCAGGCGGTGTGAGTCCGCTCTGGGCGCAGCTGTCGGGTGCTCGTCACGTTCTCTTCTGGCTCCTGGCCGGCGGTTTCGTGTGGGTCGTTGGAGATCTGTTCCAGCAGTACGCCGTCAAGTACGCGGGAATCACCCGCGGAATTCCGCTCTCGAACACGAATCAGTTGTGGGGATTGTTGTGGGGAATCCTCGTTTTCGGCGAGCTGCGCGGCGCGCCCCATTCGGTGTTGGCGCAAGTCATCGGCGGGTCGCTGGTCATGGCGCTCGGCGCGGGAGTCATCGCGCTGTCGTCGGTGAGCCGCGGCGAGCACTCGCACTGGCAGCAGGCGGCGGCGAAGGAGGGTGAGCGTTACGGAGTCGATCCGGAGTACACGCGATCCAGGATCGCTGGTGAAAGCGCCTCGATTGTCCGGCGGCGCACCTGGATCGACTGGTTGGTGGTGAGCGTCGCGACGGCGACGATCGTTGCTTTTGCGCTCTTGGCGCGGGCGCCACAGATCGCGCTCGCGTGGACATGGGCCGCGGTGCTGGTGATCGCGACGCTGGGAATGCTGGCGGGAGCGGGCGTGGCGCTCTGGAGAGCGACGCGGTTTAACTGACTTTTGTTAGTCGCGACTATCGCTTTCCGCGTAGTGCTTCGGCGATTGCCTGTTCCGCGAGGGGTGCCATGAGCTTGTAACCCGTCTCGTTGGGATGCACGCCATCGGTCGATAGCCCGTCACGCATCCCGCCGCGCGGGTCGGACATCGCCGAGTGATAATCGAGGTACACCGCCCCGTGAGCGCGGGCGTAATCCTTCATCCACTTATTGAGAGCGATGATCTTTGGCGCCGGCTCGAGGCCCGGCCTCCATGGGTAGTCAAAGACAGGTAGTACGGATGAGAGGACCGCTACAATTCCATTTGCCTTCGCCAGCTCCGCCATCGAGGCGAGGTTGTCCTCGATCATCTCGATTGTCGAAGGGCCGGTGTTGCCTGCGATGTCGTTGGTGCCGGCGAGGATCACCACGACCTTCGGTTTGAGATCGATCACATCCTGACGGAACCGGACGAGCATCTGCGGCGTGGTCTGCCCGCCGATACCTCGGCCGATGTACGGCTTGCCCGGGAACATCGTGGCGAAGTAGGGCGCCCATCCCTGAGTGATCGAGTTGCCGAAGAAAACGACGCGATTCTCGTTTTTCAATGGCGGGGAAAGTTTGGCGTTCGCGTCGCGGTATCTCTCCAAATTCGGCCAATCATTGTGAAGCTGTTCCTCCTGTGCGGCCCGGCGTTTCGCGATTTCATCCGCGGTCGGTTGCGCTGGCGGCGTAGCTTGAGCGCCGGCGGTGACCGACATGAACAGAGCGAGAACGGCTTGGCGCACAATACTGTTCACCTTGGATTCCTCCGAGCGGGCGGGAAAGAAACCGGCGAGCGATTCAACGAATTATCGTCAGTTGCGAAGTACGTTAGCAAAACAGAAAACGTTGCGCGCCCCGCCGTACTTCTACTACTGCCAATTGCAGTACACGAGTGTGTGCACTGGGGTGTCCCGAAACCGATCCGCTGGGACCCGACAGATTGTGCCGTCATCGGCGAGGAATGTGTCGGGCTCTTTCTTGGTGAGGACGGCCTTGGTGTATAAGCCGAGCCGAGCGCTTCGAACTACGGCGCCACTGTGTGTGGCCTCGATGACCGGAGGGCGCGGGCCGCAACCACTCACCATAAGGGCCACTGCGGCATTCACGACGAGGAAACGCACAAACCGCCCCATGAAAACCTCCGGGTGAAAACTCGGCGCCTGATCGCCTTCACTTATTACTCCACTAACTCAGATCTGCTCCTCCAGAAGCGCGATGCAGCGTGCCGCGAGGCCAGCAGTATCGTATTCAGTTCCGTCATCCGCACGCCACACGAGATCGTTCAGTGGGGCTTCGATCGGGCGCAACACCATCTCCTTCAGTATCTTCGCGCCCTCAGGGTTGGCGGCTCTGCCCCGCCGCGAAACGACACCGCTCCAGACGATCACGTGCAGCTCGCCCAAGGGCGTGTCCTTCCCCGTCTTGGAGAACCACGACACGCTTACGGCCGCCGTCGGCGCCTGCAAAACACAGCCGTTTGGCGTCCGGTGCTGCTCGACCGAGAGCTGGGTTGTGTCGCCGCGCTTGAGCACGCGTTCAGGCGCGAGCTGATCCAGCAGCGCCGTGACGGCGCGCTGGACGACGTTCTTTTCCTTCGCGCTGCGCGAAGCGGTCCAGGGAGCAAGGGGCTTGTTAGAGTCGTCCATGTGTAGGTGCGAAAAACGATTAGGCAAAAGTGCGGCGAAGCCGCACGCGAAATGTGCTCGTCAGGTGCTACCTAAGTTAGCAGGAGCGGGCGCTTAGCGCCGCACGCGGTCGGACGCAGCGAGCA
>Ga0193719_10000349_pt1 | contig 16883 bp, 13 predicted proteins | sample U2a2metaG_FD_160103 | JGI IMG/M metagenome (GOLD analysis project Ga0193719, IMG submission 160103) | Soil microbial communities from a riparian zone of the East river system, Colorado, United States - U2a2 | ecosystem: Environmental > Terrestrial > Soil > Riparian zone | place: USA: East... | reverse complement strand
TCGATCCGCTGATATGTGTCGCCCGCTTTGATATTCAGTTTCACGGGCTCAGCCAGCGTATCCACCGGTTGAACCGTGACCGTCCGATCCAGAAAACCGCTCTCGGCCACAATGAGCGCGGTCAGCAACTTTTGCGTGCTGGCTGGGACTCTTGTTTGGTCCGCATTTTTTTCGTACAATGTTTTGCCGCTATTGGCATCCACCACGATAACGGAGGCTGCGCTGGTCTTCGGAATTCCTTCGGGAGTGTACTCCGTCGGCGCGGGAATTGATTCTTCGGTTTCTTTTGCCTTTGCGCGTTTCCGGTGCGACGCGGCATGAGTTGATTTGGACGTCTTTGTCTTACGAGCGGCAGTGGACTCAACATCGGCATCCTCTGTTTCCTTGGCTGTGACCGCCTTTGCCTTACGAATTGGCCCAGCGACACCGCTTGGCCGGACTGCCTGCGAGTCGGCAGCATCCTGACTCCACGCGCTCAGCGCGAATATTGAGAGCAACGCACAAAGGGAGAAGAGTCGGTTGCGCCACATCATGGCCGAAGAATTAGCGATAAAACCTTTGCCCGCGCAAGCGTCGCGACGCATATCTGGAAGTGGAATCGCTACGATTTTCGTCCGCGCTCGAGGGAGTGTCATTCTGAGCGAAGCGAAGGATCTCTCGAACATCCTTTGCGTCACCCATGGTAGTTTGCATGGCCGTCGGTGCGACTGTGAGGTTCCTCGCTTCGCTCGGAATGACCCATAGAGCTTATGATTTGCCTCCGCGGTCGATCAGTTCGATCTCGTACCCTTCTGGCGCATCGATAAAGGCAATCTTGCCGATACCACTCGGATGCGGTCCGTCGGATAACGGGTAACCCTTTGCCGCTGCCTCTTTCGCGAACCTTTCGAGGTCGTCCACTTCGAAGGCGAGGTGGGTAAGATCGGGCCCAACTATTACCGGCCCGCTCTCATCGAATTTGCAAATCTCAATTTCCTCATCGCTGCCGGGCGCCTTCAAAAATACAAGTTGCGAACCGCGCCCGGAAGTTTGACGCCGAGTTTCCTGGAGTCCGAGAACATCCTTGTAGAAGGAAACCGTTTTCTCCAAGTCGTGTACGCGATAGCGCGTGTGTAGCAATTTCTTGACCATGCATTAGCTTATTCTTGCTAGAGATGGGTTCAAACTCCTTGTCTGGACAAAGCCGTTGAAACGGCTTTATTGCCGCGCGTCGCGGTGAACACCGGACTGAAGTCCGGTGTTAATGAGAGTCAGTAGATTCGCTTTTTTGTCATGTCGAGCGAAGTCTCCCGCAGGTGCGGGATTGCTGAGTTCTGAAGGTCCCGAGATTTCTCGGGTTCAGTCGCCGCGGCGACCTTCGCTCGAAATGACCGCCAGACAATTATGAAAAAAATCGGAATTCTTTTTGGCCAGGAACAAAGTTTTCCGCCGGCATTTGTCGAGCGGGTAAACCAAAAGACAGGCGGCAAAGAGATTGTCGCGGAATTCGTCAGGATCGACAAGGTGATTCAGGGCGAGCCGTGCGGTTACGACGTAGTGATCGATCGCATCTCGCAGGACGTCCCGTTCTATCGCGCCTGGCTCAAGAATGCCGCTCTCACCGGCACCGCCGTAGTGAACAATCCGTTTTGGTGGAGCGCCGACGACAAATTTTTCAACAACGCGCTGGCGACTAAGATTGGCGTGGCAGTTCCGCGCACGGTGTTGCTTCCATCACACCAGCTCCCACCGGACACCAACGACAAATCATTTCGCAATCTCGGCTATCCGCTCGATTGGGAAGCCATTTTCAATTACGTCGGCTGGCCTGCGTTCTTCAAACCGTTCATCGGCGGCGGCTGGAAGAACGTCTATCGATTGCACAATCGCGAGGAATTTTTCCGCGCTTACAACGACACCGCACAGCTTGTGATGATGCTGCAGGAGGAAATTAAGTTCGACATGTATTTTCGCTGCTACTCAATCGATCAGCGCCACGTCCGAATCATGCCTTATGAGCCGCGGCATCCGTTTCATTTGCGGTATCAAACTGAGTGGCATGCGCCGAAGGAGACTCTGCAAAGAGTCGAGGAGGGCGTGCTCCGACTAAATCAATTTCTCGGCTACGATCTGAACACCGTGGAATTTGCCATTCGCGACGGTGTGCCAGTCGCGATCGACTTTTGCAATCCCGCGCCCGATTGCGAAGCGGCGTGGATCGGCCAGGAAAATTTCGAATGGGTCGTCGAAGCAATTTCGGAAATGGCAATCCGCAAAGCGCGCGAGCACGTTCTCGGCCGCGACAATTTGAGCTGGGGCAAATTCCTTCAAGCCGCGGTGACAAGACGTTCGCTCAGTGACATCGCGTAGTATCGTCCATAGATTGCGCAGATTTTCGCAGATTGACGGCAGAAGCAATTTCGGGCTTCCCGAAATAATCTGTGTAAATCTGCGAAATCTGCGGATGTTTTTCTTCCGCTGTTCATGAAAGAGCACACGTTTACTCTCGGTATCGAAGAGGAATTCGCGATTATCGATCCGGAGACCCGCGAGCTGCGCTCGCACATCCAGGAAATCCTCGAGGGCGGCAAGGTCGTGCTGAAAGAGCAGATCAAACCGGAGATGCACCAATCTGTCGTGGAACTTGGCACGGAAATTTGCCCGTCGATTGTCGATGCGCGGCAACATGTAATTGATTTGCGCAGCAGGCTCGCGGACCTGGCGGGCCGCAGCGGATTAAAGATCGCCTCTGTGGGCACGCATCCGTTTTCCCACTGGCGCGATCAACTCATCACTCAAGGCGAGCGTTATCGCGAAATCGTCAAAGACATGCAGCAGCTCGCTCGCGCCAACCTGATTTTTGGATTGCACGTGCACGTCGGCATTCCCGATCGCGATGTCGCCATCCACGTGATGAATCAGGCGCGCTATTTCCTGCCGCACATCTACGCGCTCTCGGTCAACTCGCCGTTTTGGGTTGGCCAGGATACGGGCTTGAAAGGCTATCGACTAAAAGTGTTCGAGCGTTTTCCGCGCACTGGAATTCCAGACGCGTTTGAAAGCCTTTCGGAGTACGAAGATTACTGCAAGCTGTTGGTCAAAACTGGTTGCATCGATAACGCAAAAAAAATCTGGTGGGACATTCGGCTGCATCCGTTCTTCGACACATTGGAGGTGCGCGTGTGCGACGCCCAAACCCGCGTGGACGACACACTCGCAATCGCCGCGCTTATACAGGCTATCGTCGCGAAGCTTTTTAAATTGCTGCGACAAAACATCACTTTCCGGATCTACCGGCGGCGGCTTCTGGATGAGAACCGCTGGCGCGCGGCGCGCTACGGCATCGATGGAAAACTGATCGACTTCGGCAAGGAAACCGAAGTGGAAGAACGAAGTTTATTGAGCGAACTGCTGGAGTTCGTGAGGAGTGAAGTGGACGAGTTCGGGACGCAGCGCGAAATCGCGCACATCGAACGGATCATGAGCGAAGGCACAGGTGCGGATCGACAGTTGGCAATATGGAAGCAGACCCGCGACATGAAAGCCGTTGTAGATCACATCGTAGCGGAAACGTATGAAGGTTTAAGTATTGAGGCTGCGCACGCCACCTGATCTGTTTTTCGTAATCAGCAAAGGTTTTTGGATTCGACGAATGGTCGGCGGGTTTCAGTTCAATCTTCCGTATCCTCGTGACCAAATATCAAAGTAACCACCAGGCCTAGAACACTCACAGCTGCCATCATTCCAAGGACTGTTGGAACCCCGAACCTTCCTTTTAAGATAGGCAGCATGAAAACGCCGAGCGTAGCTCCGATTTTCGCGACGCTAGCAGCGAACCCGCTCGCGGTGGCTCGCAATTGTGTCGGAAACAAGATCGGCGCGAGCGTGAACGTGGTAGAATTGGGGCCGGCGTTCATTAACAGGTTAAACAGGATGAAACCGGCGAACACCAGTGGAATGTGAAAGCTGGAGTTCGATAGGTGGACAGCAATCATGAGCAGGATCATTCCAAAAGTCATCCCGCCAAAGCCGATAGCCTGCATGCGAGTGCGTCCGAACTTTGGCACCGCCCAGATGCCAAGGAGAAAGCCGAAGAGGAGGAACAAATCGATTGTGCCGCTTCCCTTGGTGGCAGCCATGTCGTGGCTGATGGCACCACCTCCCTGACTGGAGACAGCAATAGCACCCAGAATAACTGGGGTGAAAAGTCCAACGCCGTAGGTGGCGATGTCCATTAAGAACCAAGGCACCGCGACCAGCGTCGTACGAGCTCGATAAGCGCGTGAGAAAAGAACCGCAATTCCTGGCCGTCTCGCTGGCGCGGCCGAAGATGAGAGGCTCTGGTTTTCAGCATTGTTGGTAAGTTGTAAAACTGCCTCGCGTTGCTCAGGCATGATTCGGATGAATGCGTGCGCAGCCGCGGCAAATCTGCCTCGAGCCACTAGCCAATGCGGACTCTCTGGTTCTCGCAGGCGGAGCAAGAAAAAGACAAGAGCAATAGCGCCTTCGGCACCGAGAAAAAATCGCCAGCTCTGGCTGGCGCCAATGACTTTGAGTAACAGCAGTGCGATCGCAGCGGCCAGCATCATACCGACAGATTGACAGGCAATCGTGGCGACCATCATTCGCGCACGACTCCGCTTGGGCAACACTTCCGAGACGTAACTGCTACTGACAGGGAAATCGATGCCTATTCCCATCCCGACGAGAAGTTGCCCTACAAACAGCATTGTGGGTCCAGTGGCTAGCGCGCTGGTCGAGGCGCCCGCGCCAACAATTATCATATCGGCGAGCATCAATTTCTTTCGGCCAAGGTGGTCAGCCACCGGCCCGCCAACTCCGGCTCCAAGGACAGCACCAAACACCAAACTTGCGCCAATCAGGCCAACCACATTGGGCTTGATATGGAACTCAGCAATGACAAGAGGCATGGCCACGCCGAGTGCGAAGAGGACAAAGCCATCGAGCAACGTGCCTCCGGTCGAAAGCATCCAGAGCCATCGCTGGATACGCTTTAGCGGCGACTCATCGAGCAGCAACGTGAGGCGTTCCGGTAGCGTGATTTCGGCCAAGGTTAGCGTTTCTTACGTCGATCCGATTTCTCCTCGCGGGCGGCCTGATGATATTCACGGCGAATCTCGGCGAGGTTCACGGTTGGCTTCGGAAACTGCATGTCCATATCTTCCATCTGCCGGACAATGATCTGCGAAACGGCCAAATCGCGGAACCATTTGTGGTTGGAAGGAATGATAAACCAGGGAGCGTGCTCGGTGCTCGTCTTGTTTAGCACGTCCTCGAATGCCTTGGTGTAATCATCCCAGTAGTCGCGTTCCTTGTAGTCCGATTCACTGATCTTCCACTGGCGATTGGAGTCATCGAGCCGCTTCTCGAATCGGGCAAGCTGTTCCTCCTTGGAAATGTGCAGGAAAAATTTAAGAATCGTTGTGTTGTTTTCAGTGGCGATGAGCTGTTCGAAATCGTTAATTTGATCGTAGCGTTTTGACCAGACTTTTTCCGGCACCAGGCCATGGACCCTCGCCACCAGCACATCTTCGTAATGGGAGCGATTGAAAATTACGACTGAGCCTTTGGCCGGCGCGTACGGGTGCACGCGCCAGAGAAAATCGTGCGCCAGCTCCTTCGCTGTTGGTTGTTTGAAGTTAGCGCAGATGCAGCCCTCTGGATTCATTCCAGTGAAAACGTGGCGGACTGTGCCGTCTTTCCCGGCAGCATCGAGCCCCTGCAATACGATAAGAAGCGAATGCTTGTTCTCCGCGTACATCAGATATTGCAACTCATCCATTTTCTGCACGTTTTCCGGAATCTCCAGCAGAGCCGCCTTATGTGACTTATGTTTACCGTGATAGGCGGGGTCGAAATGTTTTAACCGGATATTGCTTCCGGGTTTCACCATAAGTTTTTTTCCGTAGTTTGGCATGGTTGTTCTCCTTGTTTACCGCACCACCAGGCGTCTACCGGTCAGAGGAGCTCGAAGCGGCTGGAAAAGCGACCTCTTCCACGAGCGACTTGGATCGAGAATTCTATAGATCCCGAGCTTCACGATGTCCTGCACTATCATCCAAACCACGTTGTAACCCCACACGAAACCGATCATTCTCCAGGGAAGTGACGGCACGAACCAGCCCTGGCTGCACATGAACACCGCGGCGATTTGAGTCGCGACAATTGCCAGGAAAAGCTTGGAGCTTGGATATGGCGGCTTCCACAACGCCCCACGAGTGCGAGTCACGAATAACATGAGATGCCCACCCGCAACGAGTTGCAGGAACATCATCGTCTGCAGCTGGGGATGATCGAGGTGGTGAAGCGTGTCCCCGAGGTAGAGCAGACCAAAGCTTTGAATCACTCCAAGCAAGCCCAAAACTGACGAAATTACTAACACACGGTCCAACTCCCATTTTACCGGCTGAGGCGGCACGCTGGCATTATCAAAGGCGATAGTCATTATGGGGACATCGTCCAAGAGAGCGAGCGCGATAAGCATGATCGCGGTCAGAGGAAAGAAATGATAGTAGATCGACGCCAGCACCACAAAGACCATGATGGCGATGGTCATGGCGATTCGATATAACACGTAGCTGGTCATCCGCTCGAAGATACGCCTCGCTTCTGCGATCCCTTCGATGATCACCGACAGACCGGGCGCAGTCAGAATTAAAGCTGCAGCTGCTCGAGCGGCTTCGGTTGCTCCGGAAACAGCGATGCCCACATCGGCTTGCTTGAGCGCTGGCGCATCGTTGACACCGTCGCCCGTCATCCCGACGATATGCCCGTTCTCCTGCAGTATCTTTACAATCGCGTACTTGTGTTCCGGGAAAACTTGCGCGAAACCATCGGCCGCGTCGATTTTCTCGGCAGCATCCAACGGAATCTGCCCTTTTGTAATATCGCCGGGGAACAGTTCGGTCGCCGGCTGGATATTCACGCCCATGTCCAGTTCTAACGCGATCTGCCTGGCAATGGCGACGTTATCACCGGTAACCATCTTCACCTTGACGCCGTACGCGCGCGCCTTTGCTATGGTGCTCTTGGAATCCGGCCGAGGCGGATCAAGCATCGGAAGAATTCCCAGGAACACCCATGGGCCATCGCCTTGGGCGACAGCGACGGCAATCGTGCGATAGCCGCGACCGGCCAAACTGTTCACCGTGTGGCTGGCTTTATCGAAGTCGGCGCCGGAGAGTTTCGCGAGCGATAGAATCACCTGCGGCGCGCCTTTGGTAACACGAAAAACTTTACCAGACGCATCGTTGATCGTTGCCTCGGTTCGTTTGTCCACCGGATTGAACGGGACATACTTTTCCTGCTGATAGTTTTTAATCACAGACGGGTCTTTCAGCCCGGCTAATACTGCGAGATCAATCGGATCATTGTCCGCCGCGCGCGAAGCTAACGATGCCATGAGAATCACTGTTGCCGCGTCAGTTCCCGGCCAGGCCTCCGGTTCGCCCAAGGTAAGCTTGTTCTCGGTCAAGGTGCCGGTCTTATCGGAACAGAGCACATCGACGCCTGCCAATTCCTCGATGGACTCCAGCCGGGAAACGATTGCCTTACTCCGGGCAAGGACGCGTGCGCCCAAAGCCATCGTTACCGAGAGCACGGCAGGCATCGCTACCGGCACCGATGCCACCAAAAGGATCAGAACGATTTCGGCGAGCCTTAACAAAACCACGCGATCGTAGTGGCCCCGCAGATCGAAAAGACGGCTGGCTACCAGAATCACCACCAACACCAGCGCCAGGATGATCAGAAAGTTGCCGATTTTCATTACGGCTTTCTGGAAGTGGGAAACGCTTCCGGCCGCAGCGACTAATTTTGCTGTGCGTCCGAAAAACGTATTCACCCCAGTGGCGGTAATCACTGCGACCATTTCTCCCTGCTTAACGACGGAGCCTGAGTATGCGTCCTCGCCTGATTTCTTGTTGGCCGGCAACGACTCTCCCGTGAGCGCCGATTGATCGATGCTGATGTAGTCGCCTTGTATAAGCTTACAGTCGGCCGGGACAACGTCGCCGAGATACAGGCGAATGACATCTCCAGGCACGAGCGTCCGCGCATCGACTTGTTGCCATTTTCCACCGCGGAGCACGCGCGCTTGCAACGCCAGGGAACTTTTCAAGGCGTCGAGTGCATTGGAAGCTTCGTGTTCCTCCCAGAACCCTAACAAGGCATTGAACAACAACAGTGAGACAATGATCGTAAGATCGCCCCAGTCTCTTACGATCAACGCCACCAGCGCAGCGGCCTCAATCATCCACGGGATCGGCCCCCAAAAATAAGCGAGGAAAGCGGCGAGCGCGCTTTTCTTTTCTTCCGGCAACGCGTTCGGGCCGTACTTGCTCAGCCGTTCCTGGAGCTGGGCCGAATCCAAACCGGTCTTTGGATCGGCTCCAAGCTTCGCCAGAATTTCGGCAATGCTGGAATTAGCGGACTCGGCGACGTCAGACGATGGCATGAACAACTCCTCGGCTCTTTGCCAGGAAGATGTGATAACTTGTGGCCCTTCCCAAGACTAGAAAAAAAGAGCCGACAACAGAAATGGCAAATGCGCCGTTCCCTGAGACGAAACTCGAGACCTACAGCGCTTTGTAATCAACCGTAATGGTGCGGTAAACCAGGTTATCGTGTTGGGCTGAGAAATAAAAAAGCTCCAGCATCGTCGCGCCGACCATCCACTGATAGCCGACCAGCGTTTGAATGACATCGGTGTCATTGTCCCGAGAACGCGAGACCAGTTTTCCCGTTCCATACTTCTCGTCGAAGTATTTGCGAATTTCTCCCATCCGCTGGTTATAACGTTCGATCGACCACTCCGGGTATTCGTATTGCAGCTCCACTGCGACAAGCGACCTCTGCTTAAAGGTAAACAGCGTGCGCTTTAATCCGGGATGGAGGAGGCCCTCCACAGTCCAGACTTCCCGGCTCTCTTTTTTTTCCCGCGAGCTAATTTTGGCCTTTGCGCCATGCAACACCGCTTCCACGCGCGCCATCGAGTCGTTCCATCGAAAGCCGAATGGCGGCAACAGCTCTTCTAGGGGATGTGCATATGGCGCCGCGAGAAGGAAAACGATCACTCCGATTAAGAAAATTCGGTGCATACCGGGCTGGTTGGAATTTGCGATACGGTTTGCCTGCCACCTCGTTATTTTCGTGTGCGTTGCCTGCATTCTTGATTTGCCACGCGTTCCATCTGGCATTCTGGAGGCGGGAAAAATTGCGCCGCAGGCCAACCCGGTCAACTCAGGAGTACACACAGGAGGAAAAAATCAGATCAGTTCGCCTCTGCGGTTACGAATCGAGAGCGCCCAGGCATGGCGACAAATCAGCTGGAGCAATCAATTTTTTTGTTCTTCCTCGGACACACGCGTTTCCTTTTTTTAGTCAAGAAAATTTTTTCTCGCGCCAAAAAATAAAATTCATTTTTTTCTTGTCGATTTTGAAGCGGGTTTCTAGTCTCAAGCCCGCTGGCGAGGATGGGAACAAAGCGCATGTGAATAAGTTGTGAACATTTCTGAGAAACTTTTACCAGCGAGAATGAACAACATCGAAGGTCCCCCGAGCAAACGATTGACTGCGCATGCGCGGCAGCTTGCGGCCAGAGTAAGATTAAAGCGCGCGTCTGCCCGTTTTCCCTCGTATTTACACGTTTTTGACATTTTTTTTTGGCATTTCACCTGCGGATCACGCTGGGGAATCGCTCCATGTCGGGTCGCTTTTTGTAAGCTAACGCCCACGGGGCGAGCCTATATGGCATTTGTGTAACACTGTTAACAAGTTTGCTATGGACAAGAAATGTGCGCAGCTGTGGCAGCGATTATCGGCTGCGCTCAAACCGCAAATTAGCGCCGATAGTTTCAAGCGCTGGTTTTCTGCCGTCGAGCTGGTCGAGGCCAAAGACAAATCGCTGACTCTCGGTGTTCCAAACAACATCTACCAGTTTTGGATCGAGAGTAATTATTTGCCGGCGTTGCAGGCTGCGATCATCACAACATTTGGCAGCCCTCGCTCTATAAGATTTTGCTCGCCATCAGGGCCTGGCACACAAACTCTCGAGGATACCGCCGCACTAAAAGAAGTTTTACGGGAACCACCAGGCGACGCGAAGCCAGGCGCAACTGTGCCCGGACTCAATCCACGGAATACGTTTGAATCTTTCGTGGTCGGCCCGAACAATGAAATTGCGCATGCGGCGAGTCTTGCCGTCGCGCAGGCGCCGGCGCGCACGTATAACCCGCTGTTCATTTACGGCGGGGTCGGTCTCGGCAAGACCCATCTGATGCAAGCGATTGGTCAATACGTGTGGACGAAGAAAAAAAATGTGAAGGTGATATACATCTCGAGTGAACTTTTCATCAACGAGTTCATCGACGCGATCCAGCACAGCAATTTGGTCAAATTCCGGAAGCGTTATCGCCAGGCTGATGTTCTTTTGATTGACGATATCCAATTTCTCGGAGGCAAGGAGCGTTCCCAGGAAGAATTCTTTCACACGTTCAACACGCTTTTCGACGGACATAAACAGATCGTCCTCTCCAGCGACCGGCCCGCTTCGGAGATCGCAAACCTGGAACACCGCCTGGTCTCACGGTTTGAATGGGGACTAACCGCAGAGCTTCAGCCGCCGGACATCGAGACACGTATGGCGATATTGCGGAAAAAAGCGCGCACCATGCAGATCAAATTGCACGACGAGGTTTTCCAATTTCTCGCCACCCGCATTCGCACAAATGTCCGTCGTCTCGAGGGCGCGCTGATGCGCGTGGCATCTTTCGCGTCACTCAGCGGAAAAGAATTAACACAGGAAGTGGTCGAGCATTTGCTCAAGGACATTTTGCAAGAGGAAGCGCGACATTCGATCACCATCGAACAAATTCAGCGGCGTGTGGCGGAACATTTTGATGTGCGCATCGCCGATATGACCAGTAAGCGGCGCCCGGCCAGTATCGCTTTTCCGCGACAGGTGGCGATGTTTCTGGCGCGCGAGTTGACCAAGGCGTCTTTGAATGAAATTGGAGATGCATTCGGCGGACGCGACCACGGCACAGTGTTGCACGCGTGCAAATTGGTAAAGAGACGGATGGTCGAGCAAGATAACATTCGCCAGACGATATCATTCATTGACAGTTCGCTGCAGCGTTGAGCTGTCACGCGGCGCCCGTTTCCATCTTGTGATGCCGACCATGGCAAGTTACAAACCTCCTCTATGCCAGAGAGATTACGGTTGCCGAATAAAATCGAAGGCGTTACATCTTAATCGCTTCCGTTCATCATGAAATTTAGCGTTACAAAAGAAAAACTGCTCGAAGGTCTGCAACAGGTTCAAAACGTGGTCAGTACTCGCACCACTCTTCCGATCCTTTCCAACGTTTTGCTGCAGGCGGACAAGGATGAAATCCATCTCACCACGACTGATCTTGATGTCGGCGTGCGCGGCAGTTGCGAAGCGCACGTGGACAAAACCGGAGCGACCACTCTCCCGGCGCGCCGTCTTTTCAATATCGTTCGCGAACTTCCTTCGAGCGAAATTCAGGTCGATGTCGATGGAAAGAATGCCGCTTCCATCCGGAGCGGCCAAAGTTTCTTCAAAATTCTTGGGTTGCCTGAGGATGAATTTCCGCCGTTGCCGAAATTTGAGGACGCGAAAGTGGTCACGATTCGGCAGAAAGATTTGCGCGATGGCCTGCGCAAGACTTCCTATGCCATATCGACCGACGAGACCCGCTACGTGCTCAACGGCGTCTTGTTCAGTTTCAAAGACAACAAGTTGACATTGGTCGCAACGGACGGGCGGCGGCTGGCCATGGCGGAAATCGAACTGGAATTCCCGCGCAGCCACGAAACAGACCTGATCATTCCGACCAAAGCGGTGACGGAATTGCAACGCCTGCTGACCGATGACGGCGACGTCAAGGTGAGCATGGGCAGCGGCCAGATCGCGTTCGATCTCAACAAAACGCTACTCGTGTCAAAATTGATCGAGGGCAATTATCCAAACTACCGGCAGGTCATTCCAGGCGAAGCGAAAGAGCGAATAAAACTCGAGCGTGAAATGTTTCTGAACTCGCTCCGGCGCGTCGCGCTGCTGGCAAGCGACAAATCGCACTCGATCAAACTGAATTTCAGCAAGAATAATATCGATATCACCGCCAACACGCCGGAAGTGGGCGAAGCGAAGGAATCAATCTCGGTCGCGTATAAGGGTCGCGAGTTTTCCATCGCCTTTAATCCGGAATTCCTCATGGCGCCTTTGCGCGCACTGGCCGAGGACGAAGTCTTTCTCGATCTCATCGACGAGATGAGCCCGGGCGTTGTGAAAATTCAAACCCCATTCCTCTACGTCATAATGCCGATGCGCATCAGCTCCTGAGCAAGGTTGATAATCCTGTAGCCACCGGCCTGTGGCCGGTCAACCTAGGCGCTGCTTTTCACGTTTAGGGAAGACGGCCCACAGGGCGGTGGCTACAGCGAACACCATTTAGACTCGCTCACAACACCCGCCGCTGCGGCATGGCCGATTGCACCATCATCAGCTCGGTCACGTTCTCCGGCGTAAGCAGGCCGACGAGGCGCTTCATTCGATCCAACACCGGCACCGCCGGGCAATTGCATTCCTGCATAATGCGAAATGCGTCTTCAAAGCGTGTGCCCGTTGTTACGGTTGGAATATCGCGCCGCATCACGTCGCCCACGCGAAGCTCGGGATCGTTCTTGCGCAACGCAGCGATCAGATCGTGACGCGTTAATAAACCGGCGATGCTGCCGGTTTCGTCCACGATTGGAAAATCGTGCTGCGAAGTCGCGAGCAACGCGTCCACCGCTTCCTGCAGGCTGGCGTTTTCAGAGAGCGTGCGGAATTCGCGCACCATTGCACTGGAAACTGGAAACCGGCGCGACACATCTTTCATCTGCGCCAGGGCCGCCTCTTGCGACGCGCCGATATAAACAAAAAGCGCGATGAAGATAAGGAACGGATTCCAGAGCAACCCGATGAAGCCAAAGACGAAAGCAAACCCCTGGCCGACCGTCGCGGCAACTTGCGTAGCGCGCGCATAACTCATCCGCGTGGCGAGCAGAGCGCGCAACACGCGCCCGCCATCCATCGGAAATGCCGGCAGCAAATTAAAAAGAACCAGTATGATGTTGATGGTCAGCAACTGCGCGATGAGACCGCCGCCTTCGACTGTTGCGGGGTTAAGCAGGGCTTGTGATCCGCCAGCCACAAACAAACCAAGCGCGATCACCACATTCACCAGTGGCCCGGCCACCGCGATAATTAATTCCTGCACCGGCTCCTCCGGCATGCGTTCGAGTCGCGCCACTCCGCCGATAGGCAGCAACGTGATATCAGGTGTATTAATCCCGAAAGCCTTCGCCGCGAACGCGTGCCCGAATTCGTGCAGCACCACGCAAAGAAAAAGCAGCAGAACAAATATGACTCGGCTCGCCGCGACGGCGGAACCGCCCTGCGCATAATACCCGAATGCCAGCCAGGCAATCAGCAGCAAGAACGTAATGTGAATCCGCAATTGAATACCGGCGACGCGGAAAATCGGGAGAGACCAGCTCATGCGAAGCAATCTGCTCTGCTATTACATCGCACGCCAGTGCGGATTAGGCTCTGAGGAAGAATTCAACGTGCGTTGAGCGTTGAGCGTTGTCATGGACATCTTTGACGTTGCAATCGTCGGCGGCGGACCCGCTGGATCCGTATGCGCCGCGTTTTGCGCGGCCGCGGGTCTGCAGACGCTTGTTCTTGAGCGGGAAAAATTTCCCCGGGAAAAAGTGTGTGGCGATTGCTTGAACCCTTCGTGCTGGCCTGTGTTGGAACGACTCGGTCTCGCGCAGCGTATCTGTGATTTGCCGCACTCCAAATTGGACTCGGTCGAGTTCATTGCCATGGGCGGGCGTAACGTGATTGTTGATCTTCCAGACGGAAACGATTGCGAGTTGTCCGTTAAGCGGAGCTTGTTCGACGATCTGCTGCTGAGGCGCGCTCGCGAGCTCGGCGCGCAAGTTCACGAGGGAACAACCGTCACGGCACTGACCTGTAGCCACGGGCCTATGGCCCGTCCGGGTCTCGACGCCCCACAGGGCCGTGGCTACAATAGCGCTTGGAAAATTCAAACTGCTACTGGCGAAAGGTTCTCTGCGCGGACACTGATCGGCGCAGACGGGCGAAATTCTACCGTTGCGCGACTGTGCAATCTACTGCCACGCCCCGCGCGTGAACGCGTGGCACTCCAAGCGCACATCCCGCTGCCGCGAAATTTTAGCCGACGCGTCGTCCTGCAATTTCTTCCGGAAGGTTACTCCGGCCAGGCTCCGGTGAACGAAACAGAGTTGAATCTTTGCCTCGTAGGCACACCACCCACGGTTTCGAGATTGCGCCGGTGGGCGGAAGAGCATTTTGAAATCACTTCCGGTCAATCCTGGCGCACGATCACGCCACTCACGCGTTCACCTCTTCCTTGCGTTCACGAAAACCTTTTCTTCATCGGCGACGCCGCCCGCGTCGTGGAGCCTTTTACCGGTGAAGGAATTTATTACGCCATACGCTCAGGCGAAATGGCGGCTACCGCAATTTCGAAAATAATTCGCGGCGAAGATCAACGAGCCACGCTCCACGAATTCACTCGCGCCTGCGCCGAAATGTATCGCGGGCGTTTATGGATCAATCGCTTGGCGCGCGCGGCCGTGTTATGGCCGCATGTGGGATCGTTCTTTGTTCGCGCTGCGCAAATTCAGCCGGCGATACTGCGTGTGCTCACGCAGAAAATTGTTTCGCCGGAGTTGTAGCCACGGCCCTGTCGGCCGTTTGGGTAGACGTGCCGCAGGCAGGTGGCTACAGCCATTGCCGAGCTGCTTTAACGGTGTTCGCCATCAGCATCGCGATGGTCATCGGTCCGACGCCGCCCGGCACGGGCGTAATCGCGCTCGCCTTTTTTGATACTTCGTCAAACGCGACATCGCCTACCAGGCGATAACCGCGTTCGCTCGTCGCGTCTTGCACCCGGTTGATTCCCACATCGATAACCACAGCGCCTTCGCGCACGTGATCGGCTTTTAAAAATTCCGGGCGTCCAATCGCAGCGACAACGATGTCGGCAGAGCGAGTAATCTGCGCGAGATCGCGGCTGCGCGAATGGACGACCGTGACCGTGGCGTTCCCGTTTTTATTTTTCTGCATGAGAAGTAAGGCCAGCGGTTTGCCGACGATCATGCTTCTGCCAATGACCACGACGTGCGCGCCGTTGATGTCGATGTTGCTTTCAATCAGCAAACGTTGCACTCCAAGCGGCGTGCACGGGACAAAGGCGGTAGGATCGTCGAGCACGAGCTTTGCGACGTTCTCTGGATGAAATCCGTCCACGTCCTTGCGCGGATCGAGCGCGCGCACGATGGCTGCTTCATCGATGTGCTCCGGCGGCGGCGATTGAACCAGAATGCCGTGAATGCTCGGGTCGCGATTGAGTTCTTCGATTCGCCTGAGAAGCTCTCCTTGTGTGGTCGACTCTGGCAGCTCCAGCTTGAGCGAGTGCAATCCCAGCTCGCGGCACATCTTGTCTTTCGAACGCACATAGGCGCGCGAAGCCGGATTGTCTCCCACGAGAATTACGGCGAGTCCTGGGGTAATGCCTTTTGCTTTTAGCTCCGCAATTTCACGTCGAAGATCGACGTAAACCTTTTCTGCAATTGCGCGTCCATCGATCAATTTCGCCATGTGCTAAAATTTGTGCGCGAATGCGCGCTCTATTGTCATTCCGAGCGGAGCGAGGAACCTCACAATCGGAGCGCTGATTACACAGATTACCATGCGTGAGGGAAGAACTCCTGTGAGATCCTTCGCTTCGCTCAGGATGACAGTCTAGATGTCTCAGCGCATTTCAACCAGCGCCATCATTGCGTCCTGCAAGGCCAGTCGTTCGGATTCAAATTCCTCCGGGGTGACCGTGGATTTGACGCGGTGCGGCCGATTGATCAGCACGCGTACTTTGGCAAAAGGCCGCGGCACGATAAACCGGTCCCAACTTCCCAGCCGCCAACAGCGCGAATATTCCAGATTCATCGGCACCACCGCAGCGCCCGATTTTTGCGCAAGAAAAATGATGCCCGGCCCGAGTTCATATGCGGGGCCGCGCGGACCGTCCGGAGTGATCACCACATCGCCACCGGACGCCAGCACCTGCGTGAGCCGGAGAATTGCGCTCGCGCCGAGCCGCGAACTGGAGCCGCGAACCACATCGTAACCAAAACGTCGAACGGCGTCGGCGAGCAAATCACCGTCGCGGCTGGCGCTAATCAATGCGGCGCCATGACGTTCCGGAAAGAAACGACGCAAGACCAACGGAAAGACGAGCAATCGATTGTGCCAAAGCGCTCCGATGTAATTTTCCGTGACCGATCTGCCAACGACGCCTGCGCGGTCGTCGATTTCATAACGCAGCGTACGTCCCCAGAGCTGCAACAAACGAAATCCAAACGCGATCAACCATCGCGCGAGCCGACCTTCGATCTTCAACTTTTTGGGCGTTTCGCCGGGGCGCTTTCCTGACCCCAACGATATGCAGCGGGATTAGGCAGCCCAATTTGGTCGAGAATGCGCCAAACTACTGTGTCCACCACTGCGGTTATGGAACTGGGGCGGCTGTAGAAGGAGGGAATAGCTGGAAGAACAATCGCCCCGGCTTCAAGCAACGTGACCACGTTGCGCGCGTGAATCAAATTCCACGGCGTTTCCCGAGGCACGAGAATCAATTTTCGTCGTTCCTTCAAGAAAACATCGGCTGCGCGCAAGAGCACGCTGTCGCTGGAACCGGAAGCGATTCGCCCGAGCGTGGCCATCGAGCAAGGGACAATCATCATCGCGTCGAAACGCGCCGACC
>Ga0193719_10000347_pt1 | contig 16906 bp, 19 predicted proteins | sample U2a2metaG_FD_160103 | JGI IMG/M metagenome (GOLD analysis project Ga0193719, IMG submission 160103) | Soil microbial communities from a riparian zone of the East river system, Colorado, United States - U2a2 | ecosystem: Environmental > Terrestrial > Soil > Riparian zone | place: USA: East... | reverse complement strand
TCAGGAGAATGGGAAGACAGCTTTTGATCGTAAGTTTCTTGAAGGAGAGCACCGCAGATCTGAGATCGAGGTCCTGGCTGTCAAGAAACCTAAATCCCGTGTTGCATAGTCGTCGCGTATAAAATATCATATGACCGTTCACGTGACTGTGAAACCATGAGTTTAGTCCGTCGAACTTCGCAACTGCTAATTAGCCCTGCAAATTTGCAGGGTTCCCAAGGTGGTTAAAAATTTGATGTGAATTTGGGCAAATTTGCTCCCATTCCCCTGTGGCCTTCAAAGCTTCAAACTATGCCAAATTTTTATATTTGGAGCCCATGGATGCAATATTGAATGAATTTAGATCCCACTGGAAGACAAGGCTACACATAACTAACAGAGTGGGCACTAATCTACTATGTCGCATATATATTATACCCTTAACTCGAAGATAGGCTACAACCTCGAAGGTGGACAAGAGTGGCAATGCTTCAACTGTCGCTCCAGAGGCCTCAGCATGAGATTCTTAGTCCGGTACAATCCCAAAAAAATCTGCCGGCATTGGGATCCATGCCGGTACAGCCGCTGACAGCTGGCTCAGCCGGCTGCCATCGGCGCGGCCCAGCCGCCGAGCGTATGGCTAGGCCGGCATCTTAGGTCATTTAAGCCGCTGCAGGGAATCCCGGCTCGGCTCATAACTGCCGGCCGCTCCAAGCGGAAGCCGTTACATCTATAGCTCAGACAACTTGACACAATCGAGATCGATAACGTCTTCTACATTTGGAATGTCGATTCCGACTACCAGAGCATCGGTTGCAATGGTTATTTGCACACTAGGATCATCGATGAATAAACGAGGACTTGTTACGTTATAGGACGGAAGGCAGAGTGAATTATAGATGCAGATGATTCTGTGAGGCGCCAGATAGATGCGGAGACGCAAGCAGATTGAATAGTTCTCGCAGTAGATGATCATCTTCCTTGTTCCCTCAACAACCCAATCCAGATCGGGAAATGACCAGCCGGACAGACCGTGACGTAGAACGCGGATAATATCCTGAACATCATGACGACGGTTGGAAAGACGTTGGAAGGAGGTACCAGGTGTGAGACCGAGCCTTTCCAAAAGCTCCATTGTCTCTTGTCCAGCTAGGAGTGTTGCTGTAGTGGCAATGATGGTGGTGCGCTGTGGCATGCGAGCATGGACCAAAGAGATGTTGGATGCCTATATGACTAGAGTATATCATTTGAAAAGCATTTCTACAGTAATATATTTAGTTTCCAATTTTTTCAGTTCCTTCCTGGCATCTTTCATGTTCTTCTTTATCAACCCTTTCCACGTCTGAATTTCGTGTTTTATCGTCCTCAACTCCTCCTCATAGTCCGAAATTGGGGCATCCGTCCCTGCCTTACCGCGCAGCCACTCCAACCCCCAGTCCACCATCGACAGCGACTTTTCATACTCGGGTAGCATCCATACCCACGTCCCAAGGTGCGAGCTCATGGACAGGCTCATACAAGCATGTAACACGTTCGAATTCATCACAAAGGCCTGCTCTTCCCTTGTGTAAAACACCTGCATCCCTTCCAACTCGTCGATGCATCGCGATGTCAGGTCTTCCGGTGTCGTTTGTGTGTGGTACTTGCCGTATATCTCCAGATTTTTCTTTGTTGGCGGCCACAGGAGCCATATCTTATGCCCAAACAAGTGGACGAAGAATTGGTGCCGCCCATAGTAGTCTGTGTGCGTGTGCGTAATCGCTCCCGGCGGCGTGAGCGCTATAGTCCACTGCTCGTGGTCCACCACGAATCTCTTGTCATTCTCGTATGGTGTTGCTCGATACTGACATAGTTTTATGCCGCTCTCGCCCAACCGGATGTCCAGCGCGCCATACAGTCGTCGTTCGGGCGAATTCATGTCGCACATCGTGAGGAGGTTCGTTGCGCTTAACATAATATCCACCCCTGAAATTCCTTTTTCCGGGCTGCGCGTGATGAACTCGAAAACGTTGTGGTCCTTACCACCCATCAGGTCATTTCCGACAAGACGTAGATTGGGCGCCAAACTCCCCCGGGTGGGCTTCCCAAGCATTTTGATTAACGTATCGTCCTGTGGTGTTCTTGGGAGCGAATTCGGCAGTGAGGCGAGCTTTTTGAGTATTTTAATACCGACACTATGGAGCGAATCAATGGAGGAAATTATTTGAGAGTCCCACATCTGCATAACGTCGGCAATCCAAGAATTTTCCGTCGCAGGACGAGGAGTTGAATCCGAAATTATAGGTTGGCCTATCCCTACGTCACCTCTGGGAGATGGTCCGGGAATAAGGCCCTGACCTTGCATTCGTTCACCCTCGTTCATCCTTTTTGCCTTTTCCAACATCCTCTTTTTCGCGGCCGCGTTTCGCTGCCGTTCCCTTTCTTTCCTTTTTTTCTCGATGGCTGATTCGAGGTCAGCAGGGAGGGGTTCTCCCTTTGCTTCTAACTCATTTGCGGCGGAAATAAGTTCCTTTTGACGCTCACTGCGTCGCTTTTCAACCATAGTTACCCACAAGAAAAAGGCGCACTGACCGGTACTCCCTGTTCGACTCCGCATGGCTTTTCTTCACCTTTCCAGATGAAGAAACGGGTTCAGGGCGGCGTTCTGTCGCGGACGATGATTCGTGAATGCGTCCTGAAGGGAAATCTCTACGACGCGTTCGCCTGGTGAGCCCGCGTTTAGATGAATGAACGACTGACTCAAATTCTACGTTAACCTCTTGGTTTACACGTCTCCTTTTTTTCGGTGGAGAGAGAGTGTCCCCTTCACTCTGTGTTAAAGAATCGCCATATAAAGGTTGTTCCATAACGCGTGGACACGCTAATAAACATGCAACACGCTAATAAACATGCAACACGCCAATAAACATGCATCACGCCAATAAACATGCATCACGAGACGTCACAAACATCCCGCGACAAACATCCCGCGACATCCCGCGACAGACATCCCGCGACATCCCGCGACATCCCGCGACATCATCCCACGACACCAGCGCTGCTTCTGGAAAAAATAGAAGATCTTTGTATGTTATCCCTGTAGAAATATTTTGTCTTGAAATTGCTGCGTGTGATGGCTGTATAGCAGAGAGAAGCTGGAGGATGAGATGAAGAGCTTGATCATTAAATATTTGATTCCCAGCTATTATCTTCTGTATGCAAAAATACCTATTCATTTCCCACTCACGAACCTGCACTCCTCAAACATCGTCACAGTAAAAAAATCATTTTCGCACGTGAATAATAGGAAAAGCTGAGGTATGCATGGTCAGGCACGCGCACGCAGTGGCTTTATGAAAAACGGATGCCCAAAATCTACGAACGCTTACGCTTACGATCGAGGCGAGGGCCAGATCGTCTTCAGCTACGAACGCTTTCAAAACCTTCGGGTTTCGATTTCTTCGCAAGGAAACAGTTGGACCCAAGATGCAATCTGACCTTTTCATGCTGCGGTACACATCCATGAGCTGTTCTTTTATTCTCACCAATTCCTTTTTAGCTATACCGATCAACGGCTGAACCATTCATCATCGTAGAACGTGATATAGGCTCCAGGGAAAGGAGATAGATCAAGGATCCGGCCTATGAGGGGTCATATCTACTTTGTTTGGCTGTGGGAATGCTCACGTGGTCACGCGCGCAAAAAAAATTTCTTATGCAAACGACTGTATTCACTTTCTACAGCCCCGCGCTCAACACATAGGCCTCGACGCGGACGCACCCAACAAGGTAAGCTTTGAACCCGCTGGCACTCATTACTTGCTTCCTCCCCCAACGCTACGCGCTTATCCGTACCAATTTACCAAGAGAGCCACGGTTTAAGGAATCCTCGAGCCCGGGAATACACTTACCTCAGTGCACTTATAACTTTTGGTCCTTTTTGCCCCACCATTTCTCAAGTAAACCGCGATGAAGAGTAAAACACATGCGCTGATATACCCACTCTCTAGGTCCGGCCCAAATGTGGGAAGCCCACGCCATTGCCGTCGCAAACCAAACCTTCGACCTTGAAAATGCCATTCGTGAAGCGATGGAAGAAAGGGAGGTCGACGACCTTTTCAGCTTGTCACCCTTGTCGTCGCCCGAAATAACCCCACCGTCCTCACCGCGCCTTTCAACACTCGACATAGGCCTGGCACCTCCGGTAACCCCGTCGAGCACGCCAACCCAGCTTCCAGTCCTCGAGGATCTTGAGAGGGCCAGTCCAGCAAATCGGTTAACAAGTCGGAAGCGGCGCAAGAAAGAGCAGGGGCATGACCATCGACGGAAGAAGCGCCGTGAAGAGAGGGAAAAAGATGGCTGCCCCAAAGCTCGAGAGGCAACGCGTCAAAAGTACGGTAATTTGGCGGTCCCACAGTTCACTGCTGCGAACCTGCAAGCAGCTCCAGTGGTCAAAACCGGCTACACCGCTCCTAACCGCCTCAAGAAGGAGAAACCGGCCACCTTGGCGGTACCAGGGCATCAAACCTGCTACACCACCCTAGACCGCAGCAAAATAGAGAAAAGGGTCTACACGCTTGAAGAAGTGGTTGGGGTTCGCTCCGCTTGGGGTCTAAAGTTGCAAACATGGGATGGAAAGTGAGTCTACTCATTGGTTCACGGTTGACCTGCGCTGAGCAACCGTGAAGGACACCCATGCCCATTTACGACCTAGCGGGACGCATTGTTGCGTTGTTCGCCGGCCGACCTGACGACCATAACTGGCCAAGGTTGCAGGCGCAGGCTGCGAAAGAACTGGAGGAAGCCCGGCATCGCACACACCAGACAGATGCCACCCATCGTCGTGGAGACTTTTCCACATTGCGTTGCGGCGTGAGCCATGGTGGCGGTCGGACTCGCCCCATGAACTTTTGCAACAGTAAACAGACTGCTAATGTATTGAATGAGCTCAACAACTCTGAGCCATTTGTCCGCCTTGCTGGTTTTGGCTCATGTGCGTACCCTCCCTTATGTGGATGGGGGTTTAACTGATTTCTTGAAGCGGTTTTTGCAACATGGGCCCCTTCCCTTTATGCCTACTACGAAGAGATGCTTGGCCAGCTCTTTGTGCATGATCCGACGCTCCGCCGTGCTTTTGAGAAAACCATTTTCACCGCCACCACCTATAACCTGGGCCCCAAAACGGCTTGTGAACCCCACCTCGATTCTGGCAACCTTGCCTTTGGGTGGTGCGCCATTAGTGCTCTTGGGGATTTCGACTTTACGAAAGGTGGCCACCTGATTCTTTGGGAGCTTGGGCTTGTCGTAGAATTCCCCCCTGGTTCCACGGCCCTCATACCCTCTGCTCTTGTCACCCACTCCAATACTGCCATTTCAGCCACGGAAAACAGATACTCTTTCACCCAGTATGCAGCAGGCGCCCTGTTTCAATGGGTCGACCACGATTTCCAGACGGTTGAAAACTACCGTGCCACCCACTCACCACATGCTTTGCAGGAGTTGGATGCCGCCAATAAAAACCGCTGGGAACATGGACTCGCCCTGCTGCCACGCATACCCTCAGTTTGCCTTCGTTAAATGTGTAGATTTCATGTTATAAAGGTTTCTCTATCAATATTAGCTTGATTACTGCTGTCTCTCAGATCATAGTCCCCCCATGGCCAAGTGGGAATAATCCAGAACAAAAACATGGTTCAAGTATTAAGTTGTTTGAAGGAATGGTTAAACTGGGATACCTAAAATATGGAGAGAACCTTGTCACTGATGATTTCCGGCGGTATTTGGCCATCCCATCCTACTTAACGTTCTAGGCACTTGCCTACCACGACACCCCCAAGCCCATGACTTAAAGGCCTGAGACACAATCCCTCCACATGTCACTGAATTAAAGTACGTAGCACATGAGGAAGCAGAGGTCAGTCTACTACATGACACCCATCCAATTGCAAAGAGACTATGAACTTGAAACTGTCACCTATTATCACTTCAATGTTGTCGGCACCAACAATATGTTCTATTCTAGATATAGTAGCGGTTATTGGTTGCAATCAGAAACCCCTATTAATTTAGATAAAATGTGCAACGCTTCTGGTGAAATTACACTAAGTAGTATCACTTCTGCGCTTTTCATTCCTCATACTACCATTAGTAGTAACCATTGTCGACTTTATCACATAAACCTCAGGATAGGAGTGGGAAGAATAAACGGTTGTGGGCATTGCCGCCCGTCGGCCTTACAGTGAGATTATCTTAACGAGTTCTTCGGAACGGAGGCAGAGATAAGGGAAAGAGGACACGAGATCGACTCCGCCCACTACCTGAACCACAAAAAGAGAATATACAATAAAAACGTGAATTAAATTACATCTACCCGACAGAAGACCCAGCCACTTGGATCAAGGCAGGCAAGGGGGAAAATGGAAAAGGAAGCAGACCACGGAACCAATCCACAGACACAAGGAAATAGAAGAGGTGTGATGAAACCGGGCAGGGAACGGAGGACAGATGCGGTGGGGAAACGGAGACACAGGCATAGTAGGCGGAACGGGGCCAGAACGAGCTAGAAGGCCACCTGTCAACACGAACCAGGGAACCACAAAGACGATCGATGAGCTCTTTTGCGCCTCAACGGCCAGGAAACCGACGAAGGTGGGCTTAAATTGGAGCGAGGAAGTTGAACACTAAGAACAAGTTAAGCATCGCGCACAAGAACATCACGGGCCGTTGGAATATAAAGCCGCGCTTACATAAAATTAACAACTTGACCCATCTTCAAAGCTTCGCGTCTCGAACGTTACCACATGATGCCTCCATGCAAGTTTGATATTGTCCTTCTCGTCCTAGGTAAGAGATTTCCAATAATGGGTTGTCTCTGTCACTGAGAATCGATAGTCGTCGTTTTGGTCGTCCTAGTCGTCGGTTTTGGCGTTGCGATAATAGTGAAGATTGACAGAACACAGTGCAAGCATAACGTAGATGTCGAAGGCAGTCGTTTTCGAGCGGATCACAGATGTGCATAATTGTTTGCCTAATGTCGGATTCACATTGACCCGCAGCTACAGCTTTAAACGAGTATACAATGTTTAAGAATATAGAAGCTATTACCGTGTATGGTGGAGGTAAGTCCTTTTCAAAATGCTGTAGATGGGATATTAATGATTTAATTTAATTTTGCTTGTCTCTAACCCCTGGTCACCAATTTAACCGCTGCTTAAAATCTTAATCAAATAATACATATACACCTTGACATATATAAATGGAACAAGTTTTCAACCAAGTCGTCAAACATAAGTGCAAATGCTGCTAGGCGCACGTCTTGATGATCGGAGATGAACTATATAAGCAGATATAAATGTGAATGATGATGGTGGCGGTGTTAGTTCCATCAATTTCTTGTTTTAGAAACATTCGGAGTTGAAAACTCTGCATAGCTTTTCTTCTTCCCACGTGAGATGTCCCAAAGATTTATCATGATAGACAGACTTAGGTGCTCCGCACGGCCTAGATTTTGTTGCACTACGTTGTGTTACATAGGAAAATTGTCAGGTCTCACCCATTTTGACTTCATGGGAACGACCTTACAAGCTACAATTCCATGATGAATAAAAATAACTTGAGTGCACTGTGTGCTCATAAGGCCACATTCTATGCTATACACGAAGCGAAAACACTGGTCTACAGAACACGAAAAAAAAAGAGTAGCCAAGTAAATCGACAGAAGAGTTCTTGGATGAACGAAGGGTATCCACTAAAGTGTCAGGGCATGAGGCACCAAATAATTATAACTTCGTGAGATGGGCTTTAGCAGGTCCATGTGATCAGAACAGATCGCAGCCAGCTGGAAAGATGTGGAATTCATCGAGAGCCTGAAAACATATGACTGTAAGCGTTTAAACTTTAGACAGAGGCAGGGAGCGTAGAGGATATTTCTTGTTGACGACAACTCCGCAGCAGAGGTCGGGGGACAATTGCCCACCTGGACGCAGTCTCTCCAAGCAGCATAAAGCAACATGACAAAGCTGTTTGCTTCTGGGCTAGGTCACGGTTCCATCTGCTCTGACATGCAGGTTCTGGTTTTTGATTCCAAGGACGCCGCGAATGCTGTCTGCCCAAGCAACATATGTCTGGTCGAAGGCTGAAGGACAACCATTCGGTAAGTTGTAGCTCCGAGGAGTGCGCTCCCTGCAACCTCCCCAAACCCATGGCCATGCAAGTCCCAATCAGTGGGGTAGTTGCGGAGTAGTCCTGTATCCATGGGGGCATTTGAGGCGCCATCGATGATCCCGTATCGAGTAAGCGTGTCGATTGCGGTGCTCTGCCACTGGTCATCCTCGATCCAATCGGACTTCATAACGGTGGCCAGGACCCGTGTCATCCCAGCAGCAGCCCAGCCATGTCCCGTTGACCAGAACCCCAGGTCTTGGCTCGTGGGCCCGACGATATGATGCCAGACACCTTTCCATGAGTCTGTTATGTTAGGTTTAAGTATTTGACGATATAGACCGCATTGCCTGACTGTTTCGTTGAGCAACTTCAGATTTTGTTTGACAACCACGATCGATCTCCCGATTTGCAAGCCAATTTGGGCGCTCCTTTCGTTAGCGCACGCTTCAGTATTTTCCAATAATACAGAAGGTCAAGACGCGACTTACCGAGGGTGTTCAAGTTGGATGCGCGGTTGTGCTGGTAAGGATGACAGAAAGGCGTGTGAAGATGCTCAGGGTTTGGCAGGCAAAGTTCAGACTTCGGGTAACCAGTTTCCCCAGTTTGCCGGTTTGAGTTGCAAGGACACTGGCGCGCTGCCGTGGCGAGACGCAAAGGACTTCAAAATTCAAAATTCGTCCAGCGGACAATCGTTCAAAAGGCTCTGGAAGGCGAACAAAAACCTTCGTTTTATATTATGGATCAGTGACACCAACGAGATTGCTTCACAAATCGGGTGCACAAGCACGAATATGAAGACGAAGTAAGCTAGCTATGAAGTAGTGACCACATAAAGTACATTTCTCAAATAGATCAGCCATCTCTGTACCCGATACTCCCTCACCGACCTGAAGACGGTCTATGACCTCCTGTTCCCGAATTAAGGGTCCCCCAAAATCGAGGGTCTGAACAGTAGACGGAGTAGCAGTAGCATTTCGGCGTCCTCGAATCCTAGTATAGGCTGTCGATGCAGGACGAGAGCGTACTATAGTAGCTCTCATACGCCGAGCCTCTTCATCCAGACGATCCCGATTGCGTTCACGAGCACCAAAGTCACTCGGGAAAAGACCTATGAACCAGAAAGTTGAGTTAATGAATAGAAGGATTGGATGGCAATTACCCTGTTCTGCAGGCGAGGAACCAGCTAGCTGGACGACCCCGCAGTGTTCTGATGCGTGTTCACCACAGTAACCTCGAAAGTACGGACCACGCTGCGTACTCTCAATAGACCGAAACTCTCTGCGGAGGCTATCCATGTCAGGAGTACCAGTGGCTACCGAAAAAATGAGTAGGTGTTCTGAAGACAAATGGAAAACCTACGAAGAGACGGAAGATGGTCATATTCGGACTCATAGACGGCGGTTTCGTAGACTCGACTTAGGTTGACTAAAAACGATAAGTACAGGCCGAATTAAATTGAAACATAAGCAACCTACTTCGAAAGCTGCATACAGATGGACGATCGTTACAGAATGCATAAATACTTCCACTTAGAGCTTCGACGATGCGGGTGGATCTGGAACCACCAAAAGTCAGGCTGCAGAAGCATGACCAATGGAGTCCCCGGTTTCGAAGCCACTCTCTTATTCTGTGAGGCAGAATCCGGCGGCCATGATATATTGGCCTAAATGTGAAGATAGATTATAGCAAATAAGCAAATCGAGAATACTTACCACGCAATAACTACATATTCTCCAGCAGACGGGCTGAACACGACCAGTTCTGTACTCTGCGACTGGAAAAAGGTGCAGTCGTCATAGGGTGTTGTAAGAAAATCAGGAACTTGCCTCCTGATAAACGACATCAGGGTGCTCAAAATGGGCACAAAACGGAGGGAGACACAAGGAAAGAATTTGACGCATATAAAACCTACGACGGAAGTTTCGAGAACGGCTCATTTCGAGATTAGAGTTCGTGACACAGACGGAGCAACTGGCATCGGATGGGGGTGAAGACCCGAAGTCTTGGATGAGTGGAACACATGTTTGACCGTGACGTTATGGCATTTCCGAACTGAGAACACTTTCAAAAGTAGAAACCTGACGTTATGCCAGCATTTCCAAATTTAGAAACTCACTGACACTTTCCAGAAACAGTGACTCCCAAAAAATTTCGACAACCCCGAGTTCACTGGGCAACCTCCTTTTGGAATTCAAATTAAGTAGTAGCCAAATCAGTAGACGCATTTAGACTCGTGACCAGCCGCCAAAATGAGATACCCCTCGATTTGACGACTGGAAAACCGGGACTTCCCGTGAGTGAGTGAGCGTTACGAGGTTCGGACATTTCCGACCATTCCCAAAAAAGCAGCTCATCCTAATGAGGAAGGTCAAATTTGGCTGAGCGCAATGACATTTCTCTCCACCTCGTCTACCATGGTGCCGAGACCAACCTTCAAAGACAAGTCTCAAAGAGCGACTGCAAAACGGCTTTCCATCAAGTCTGAAATACTTGCAGGAAGTGAAGCAGACTCGGAAAGGCTAAACAAATTTACAACAGCAAAACGAGACGGTTTCAACAGCTCAGTTGTTCAAAGGTCATATCTCTGCAACTTGAATCTCAATTTTAAGAAGAGGTTATTATTTATGATGTACAAACGAAGGTAAAAGGGAAAGGAACGACAAGAGGCAGGCCATGGTCGATGTGCTCGGCCAAATTTTGACCTTCCTCATTAGGACGACCTGCTTTTTGGGGAAGGGTCGGCGATAGCCGACAATCGTAACGCTCACTCACCCACGGGAAGTCCCGGTTTACAGGTCGTCAAATCGAGAGTCATCTCTTTTTGGCGGCCTGTCACAGGTCTAAGACGCATTTTGCCAAGTCAATATGCATATGACCAACTTTGCTTTCGGCGTGTAAAAAGCATCCGGAGATCAAGACAATACTAGTAGGGGCTAGCTGAACAATCGTTGCGATCTTGGATCCTACTCGACGCCTGAACCCAAAAAGGATACCCGGACGTAAATGTAAGGTCTAAACCGACCTAAACGAAAGTCACGAAGGCAACGCGGCCTAGGCCATCCCTTCGAGCGTGTCACTCGTGATTATGAAATGGCTGACTTATGGGGCTTCACCATTTGAAAAGGATTACTAAGTATAGTAGTTTCGAATACATTATTGCAATCCACAAGCTTTTACACCAATGCGCATTCGATCAATGAGGGAGAGAAATCACTGAATTATTTTATACAAAGATGCCAAGTAGAAGGGTACGAGTACGCGGTAATCGTAACGAAAAGAGTCAGTGAAAAAAAGTCTCGTCACAACAAGAATCTCCGACCGCGGTCGCCACTGAATCATTAGCCCACTGAGTGTTTTCGTTGTGAGGTGTGGTAGGTCCCTGAACAAGGCAAGGTGTAAGTGGGAAAGCGCCAGGCATGGGAAGATAACCCGAACTCGAGGAACGCGGAGACGGGAAAACGCATTTGCGTTGTCGTTGTGCTGGAGTCGGAGGTGAGGGGTCCGGACTCCCATGGGCCTGGGCAAAGGGCGGACTGGCCTCGTCAACTTGGTAGGAAGCCGGGAGCACGCGGTCCAGTTCTTCGTCGGAATCGAATACAATGACTACGCGACGGGTAGGAGCACCGTCGCGACTTTCGTCCTCCGATTCGGACGAAACCTCAACGACTTTCTTGGAACTCGCTTGGAGGGTGGACGTCTGAGTAGATTTGGAGTGATACGTCAACTCCAGGCTCGATTTTACTTCCTTAAGTGCCTCCACGATGATTTCGTATCGACGGCGCCTTGCGAGTGCAGCTCGGTCGGCGGTGGGGCACCCGGCGGGGTTATTGGCTATTCGAAAAGGTGAGCAGCCAATGTGATGGGAAAAAAAAAAGTAACATACTGAGAGTCGAAGCCATGCTGGCAGGCTTGGGGTTGATGCGTGATGTTCCATAAGGTTTATAGTAATTCGAGAGATCTGGGTCAGATCTGAGAGGAAGGTCGGCGCGGCCATCAGAACCGTTTGAGAATTAAACAGTAAACAGTAGAACACACAAACCGGTTCGAAACGACGTGTTGGAACCGCTATTAATCCCGGTAGGGCCTTTAAATGCATCTCCCAGGCTGTCCTCGCAACCGAACAAATCATTTTGCGGTACGTCAATTGAGGCTTGAGTTCCTACCATATTCTTAATTTTTTCCTACAGAAGTAAGATGGTGAACCCTGGTGTTTTTCACGGACTCAGGAAGGACTTTTTGACCGGGGAGAAGGTGACTTACAGCAATGCCGTTGCAGGTGGCTACGAGAAAGACACTGTTGCGGATATTCACCGTCGCTTTTTCAAGCGTTTCCCAGTCGGTCTTCCGCTCAGCGAGGAGCCGTCGGCTGAGCACTTGGCATCCGTGAACGACGCAGACGCAGACCCTGACGCTGAGGAGCCAGACGAAACCGACTTGACCCCGGAGGAGCGTGCGATTGCAGGGTCCAAGCTGGAGGAGCGAGTGAAACTGATTATCCTTCGAAAGGGCGTACGTGCCAGTAATTGCTTGATTATGTTGGTAATCTAATCGCCTGTCTAGCAAATCAAAAGGTGGCTAGAATACCAGTACATGAAGGATCATGCCAACGCCGAAGGCGCCTCTAAAACCAAAGCCGACGATCCGTATCGAATCCTCTTGGGGCAGTTAACAGGGGCGTCCGATAAAGCCCCTCGACAGAAAACCGCGGTCAACATTTGGAGGAAATCGTGCACCCAAGAGATCGAGCAGGAAGTGACACTCCGCGCCAAAAGAGACAACGTAGACAAGAAGAAGTTGGCTCCAGTGCGCGAAAAGGTGGCGAAGGAGATGTTTGAAAAGTTGAGTTTGGGGGACAAAGACAAATGGACCAAGCAGGCGAAGGAAGACCACGAGGCCGAAATCAAGGAGTGGAAATTCAAACAAGAGACAACATCACCCCTTTCCACGAGTCCTGCAGATCGCCAGAGGTGCGCAAGTCTCTTTCTTCTCTGTGCCGCTATCTGAAGATTTCAACAGGTGTATTCAAAATTTGACCTGCTTTGTGCAACCAATTTTGGATGGCATTTGTGCCGCTACTGGGTGGAAGGCATCTCTAATCGCAGGAGGTCCTGAGCCTGCCCATGGCGGCAGGCTCAATATTATCAGGTGTGTAAAGTTTCCTTCACCTGTTCACGATTATTAACACATTATAGCATTCATTCTGGTGTTACAAGTGGGGATGTGCAAATGAACTTCGGTCGAGCAGAGCAGGCGCGTTACAAGAAATATATCTTCCCAATTTTCGGTGATTTCCTCCGAAAATGCTACAGTATGTCAATTCTATTCTTTTCCAATACCATTTTTAAAGATTTGGCCAGCCCCAGAAGAGTGTCGTGCATCTGCCTTGCCGGCTGAAGAAGACCTAGAAGGCATGGACTTAGAAGATGTCAATGACTCTATACCCAGATATCCCGGTGGTCCCGTTCGTGAATTCGTAGCCCCTTATCCGTCAACTTCCGCTGGGGATCCCGATCTTTTTGCACAGAATTTGCCGCCTCCCGATGTCGATACCACCAGTGGATATGGGCCTCGTCGTAGCACGCGCGTCCTTACCCCATCGCCATCTCCTGCCGTGTCGCCTCTGAATCCACCCTCTGCTTCTACTGTGACTACAGACAACCCCTTCCCTTATCTGGTCGACGAGCTACCCGATCTTCGTTGTGATGGTAGACAAGATAAAGGCTCCGTATCAGTTGTACCCGCCATTACTTCCAATTCGACCGTAGCAATGCAACCGAGGTTGAAAGCCACTGCCCAACGGGCGGGATCGAGGCAAGGGCTGGGAGTTCAAGTCCCAGACGCAGGGCTCGCCTCTGTTAACACAGTGAACGGTGCTGCACGACGTGAGCAGCTCAAACGAGCTCATCACGAAACTTTTGGTACGGATGAAGACGATCAACTAGAACCACGGGTGTCGCAGCGCAAGCGTGCTCCAGCTCAAGATTCCAAAGCAACCGCCGTTGTGAATAAGTCAAAGTTGTTGAAGCAGCCGAGTCGACATACGAAAGGGGCCAGTCTTTCTTCAGCGCCCCCTCTATTTGCAGCACCTCCTTGGTTTTTGAGTGTCCGCAAATTGTTTTCGGGTCAAGGACTGGGGAAAGAGTGGGATGAACTTATTTCAATGTGGGCAACGTTTGAGGCAAAGGAGGGTTACAAAGAACTTGGTCGCCCCACAGCTTCGGGAAGACCTGAAGTTGTCTCCCAATGGATTTCTCGTGCGCGGTCTGTGACTTGGCGACCCAACATCTTGGACGTCAAAGGCTACGAAGCGAAATACAACGAGTGGTGGAAGCGCCTCCAACCGGATTGGCGCGTCGTCAATGGTCGGGTGGATGTGAACCTGACTCGGGGTAATTGGGAGTCATTGAGGATGCCGGGTTTGAATGGCTTCCTGAGCATAATTTCCGCCTTATTTTATTGGGGGTTGGCCGTACAAGGAAAGGCGACCCATCATAAGGCCTGGCTGTCTGCTGTACAAGATTGTCATCTTGTCATTTCCTTGCTCTCTGTTTGATGTATTCTTTATGCTTTTCCAGTTATTTTCCTAGCCCTAACCCCATGGCATGTCACATGTAAGCCAGAAAATATGTCGGAGTATCAAATACACAATGGACCCGTTTAACGACCTTCAAGACCTCGCTTTGCATGTACTTCTCTTTTCTGCCCTCTGCTGTATTTCAATTATTAAGCATACCATACGCAAATCTCGGCCGTCTCAGAATGACCCTCTCAACTCTCCTTTGGCACCAAACAACGAGTGGTCGGAACAGGAGATTTCCGACCTTGTCGATTATCTCTTCCATCATCTGAGCACGGATCCTGGAGGCAGTTTCCAGCCTGGAACTTATGAGAATCTTGCTATCCATCTGGCTCAAAGACATCCTGATCACAACAGGACTGTTGAAGCAATCCGATCTAAATTTAATTCTGTAAGAATTTTTTGGATATCGAACTATATGTGGGCTTATAACATTGTAGCTTAAGGAAACTGTTACCACCATTGATCATTACAACAAGATCTTTGGGAACAGCCCAAAGCACGATAACATTTTGATTACTCCAGTTGACCAAGAGGCATTGGATTCACATCTCAAAAGCGCGCAGGGCAAGGTGATTTTTTATTTTTTATTTTCTATTTTTTACTGATTATATCTCATCGCGAATGAAGGCGCTTAGGGCTCTTATGTTATACTGCAACAATCCATTTCCTCATTACCACAAATTAAAGGTCCTGATGGGCCAAGTGGCTGGGAGCAGTGAAGCGGAACACCGTTCCAACATTGCGAATGCGGTGCAATGTATGGAAGGCCTTGTCATCGGATCTCACTCCCCCACTACTCAGCTTCCGAGTCAACCACCACAGGCTTTATCGGAATCTGCGTGGTCTGGTAACACAGTATCATTTGCTCCCTCGACACCGTCGACTCTTAAAACACCATCCACGCAATTATTTCAATCGCAGGCCCTTTTGTCCTGCGGTTTCGAGCCAGAACGTCAAGCTTTTCGTGATCATTCTCCGATGCCCCCCTTGCGTCCGTCGTCGGCATCAAATCACGGCAAGCCTCAATCTGCTCCAGCCACTCCCTTATCAACGTTTCCCTCTCAGCAACATCCGGCATCCTCTCATGCTTCGGGAAGGCCCGTCGGATTGGAACCTCATCCCCGTAACCACCAATCATCCACATTGTCCACGCGTGGGCTTAAGGGAAACGACCCTGCGATCGACGATGACTCCTCTCACCTGTTTCCTGAAATCGAAGGGGCTTCATCTATGGCGCTCGTAGGTGTCGCGGGTGCCATGAATCATTTGGTGTCCAATATTCGACCTCCTTACGAAACTACAAAGGAAGCAATGGAGTTTGTTGCGGCAGAGTGTTCTCTGTCAGAAGAGGAACAGGCGATTCTTTGTATTTATTATGGGAAACATACGACGGAAGCAGCTGCTTTGTCGCTAATGGGAGGTAGTCTTCGTCGCACAGTTTTCAGAAAAGTCCTTGAGGGGCTACCTTCTGATTTTTGTATTGGGTTCAAGGATGACGCAGTTCAATAAATAAGCATTCCTGTCACTGTAATAAACATAAATGTACAACAGGGAAAGTGCAGCCATTCACAGACTAGAAGAAAGGAATCGAGTAGTATGTTGCCAGTTCGTTTAGGATCTGATGGGGTGGGGCTCGGTTTGGCAAAACGCTGGTGGGTTGGCGTTGCAATAGCGACAGTAGTGGGCTCGTTTTTGGGTGGATGGTGGTCGGCCTTTCAAAGATGATGGTGATAGGACTCCTTTTGGCACCTGGATGCTCAGTTTGGCCACTTTTGTATGTAATTTACTATTTTGATATTCCTTTGTGCCGGTGCATTTTTATATGAAAAGTAAGGCTCCTCCCTGTCTAAATTCATCAACATGACCAGGCTCCTAGACGTTTTTGGCGGACGGACAAATCCGTGATGGTATTACGTAAACTTAGAGAGACAACTCGCGATAGAGAAGTGGGGTTTCGAAGGACCCCTGAATATCTCGGTGGATGTCTGATCCGCTTCCGGATAAAAATTGGGGTCGCCCGCCAGGGTATGATCCAAAACCGGATAAAAATCACTGAATTTTGCAAAAATCTATCATCTGGTTTCCGGATAAAACTCGAGGGCCAACAAGGGTATGATCTGGGTCCGGATAAAAAAAATTACCTTGAGCATGGGTTGAACACCCATTGTTGGGTCATTTACAAAAGACTTTTCCGCACCTAATGTC
>Ga0193719_10000344_pt1 | contig 16940 bp, 14 predicted proteins | sample U2a2metaG_FD_160103 | JGI IMG/M metagenome (GOLD analysis project Ga0193719, IMG submission 160103) | Soil microbial communities from a riparian zone of the East river system, Colorado, United States - U2a2 | ecosystem: Environmental > Terrestrial > Soil > Riparian zone | place: USA: East... | reverse complement strand
TGTCCGAACGCCAGCTTCGCGCCTTCGAGCACGTTGTCGCGGTTGGCCGGCTCATAGACATGCAACTTCGCCTCGGGATAAGTCTTGAGAACGGACCGGAACTGGTCGGCGAGGGTGGGCGAGGAGACGGTCGGTGTCAAAATGCGGAGGCCCGCGCCCTGCAAGCTTTTCTGGATATTCAGCGGCGCGCGCAGGGCGGACAGAAGCGATCCCCAGGTGCGGACTTCCCCGAGATAACTGAGAGTCTGCGAACGATCGGGATCGTACATGCCCAGGATCGAGGCCTGGGAGAAAATATCCGTGCCCCCGAGGCTGGCCGGATGCCGGTCGTTGCCCTCAATCTTGGTGGGACGGTAAAGGTGACTTTCCACCAGAATCGGATTCGCGTATCCCCCCAGCGTGAACGCAGTGGCAAAAAACAGCGGCCGCCCCGGAACCACTTCCTCCGGCTGCTTTACGTAAGGAACAATCGGCTCCAGCGGCTGCTTGGTACAGCCGGTCATACCCGCCAGGGCGAGCGACGCGCCCATCAGCTTCAGGAACCCGCGCCGCGACACCGCATCCAGCCACTCCGATGCGCCCTGGGGAAACTCGCGGTGCAGCATCTCCTGGAAATCCGGGCTGCCCGCCAGTTCCTGAAGGCTGCGCCAATATTCAGGCCCTTGGGTTTCGGCGATCCGTTCGCGGGCCGCATCGAGATCCAGCTTTCCCTTTTTGGTGGGGCAGATGTCGAAGCGCCGCGCCCTGTCTTTTTCTTCTTCCATCTTCATAGCCAGTCAGACTCGTTCAAACGGGTGCCTCACACCTTTCAGGCCTAAATCGATGCGGTCACCGGGTAGGCTTCAGCTTCCGAAGCAAGGGCCGGTCACCCACTCCGGAAGCCCTCCTCTACCTTTGCCCCCCATCCCATGTCCTCGCGCTCCTCGACCAAAAAGGCACCCTCAGGCAAGCACCTACCGATGACACGTCGAGCAACTGGTGATATCGGTTGCGGTGCGCAAGCTGTACTTCTTCACCAGGTCGGTCCCGAGCGCGAGCTGATCGGTATATTCCTTGCCATCCAGCTCCACCGGCTTGCCTCCCGACGGTTGCTCGTAACGCATGTTGAACACCTGATCGCGAGGCCGGAGATATTTTTCCGGAGCGCGATGGCAGTCGAGGCACCACTCCATCTGCAGCGAAGCGTAGTTATACATCAACGGCATCCGGTCCACGGGGCCGTGGCAAGTATTGCAACCTACACCCTTATTGATATGAATGCTGTGATTGAAATAAGCGAAATCCGGAAGATCATTCACCCGTGTCCAGACCAGAGACTTGCCACTCTTATAACTTTCGCGGACCGGCTCAAGCAGCGGCGCATTGGTCCAAATCTGGGCATGGCAGTTCATACAGGTCTTGGTGGGCGGAATGCCGGCAAAGCTGGAGGTCTCGACCGAAGTGTGACAGTAGCGGCAATCGATTCCCAGGCCAGCCACGTGGTGCTGGTGACTGAAGGGAACAGGTTGCGGGCGCCGCACGCCGGCATAAGTGACGTAGGGAGACCTCTGAATTTCCGCCGCAGCCCAGAACAATGCCGCCACCACAAACACGGCGCCATAAATAGTCGCCCGCGAAAGTGTGTTCGTGCTGCGATGAAAAATCTGCATCGAAAGAGACTATCCCGTGCGGCGAGAACCCGAATATCAGCCCCCGGTTTGTGCAGCATTGGGTAAAACGGTCGCTGACCGCCATGATACGGAGCTAGAAAACTTTTGATTATAGCAGGCGAAGGATTGAGAGCGCATGGCCGCGACTTGTGCAAAAGCTGAAAACGTCGAGCCGGGTGGAAATAATTCCGGTTCCTTTTGCACAGCCGCGCGGCGTCCGCTTGCGCCGTTTCTACTTCAGGTTCATGACCAGCAGTTTGGGTTCGGTCATCTCCTCGATGGCGTAGCGCAAGCCCTCACGTCCCAATCCGGAATCCTTGATTCCGCCATACGGCATGTGATCGATGCGGAAGGCGGGCACATCGCCCGCGATCAAGCCGCCCACTTCCAGTTCTTCGTAGGCGTTGAATATCAATTTGGCGTCGCGGGTGAAGAGTCCGGCCTGCAAACCGTACGGAGAGCTGTTGACCTGGCGCAGGGCCTGGGGAAAGTCGTCGTAGGGCTCAACCGTCACTACGGGCGCGAAGATCTCCTGGCAGTTTACTTTCATGTCGGGACGCGTACCGCTCAAAACTGTCGGTTCCAGCACCGGACCCCGGCGCTGCCCGCCGCACAGTACACGAGCTCCGCCACGAACCGCCTCCTGGATCCAGTCGCTGGCGCGAACCGCATCGCTTTCGCGGATCAGTGGTCCGAGATCGGTGGAATCGTCCAGCGGGTCACCCGTCTTCAACTTCTTCACGCCCTCCAGCAGCAGCTGCGTAAACGGGGCGCAGACCGAGCGCTCCACCAGGATGCGTTGCACCGAGATGCAAGTCTGCCCGGCATAGGAAAATCCTCCTACCACGCAGCGGTCGGCGGCGTAAGCCAGATCGGCGTCGCTGTGCACAATTACGGCGGCATTGCCCCCGAGTTCCAGCACAACCTTCTTCTTGCCGCAGTTTTTCTTGATCTGCCAGCCTACGGCGGCGCTTCCGGTAAAACTGATCAGCTTGATCCGTTCGTCGGTCACGAGGATTCCGGCGTCGTCGTTTGAAAGCGGCAGCACATTCAGACCGCCGTCCGGCCAGCCTGCCTGCTGCACCGCCTCCGCCAGAAGCATGGCGGTGAAAGGAGTTTGGGGGGCGGGCTTCAATACCAAGGGACACCCGGCGGCAATCGCTGGCGCTACTTTGTGAGCCACCAGATTCAAAGGGAAATTAAACGGAGTGATTCCGGCAATCGGGCCCAAAGGGAAGCGGCGCACAATGCCCCAGCGTCCGGCAGTAAACTCCTGCCAGTCCAGTGGCAGGTACTCGCCGTAGATCCGCGTGCTTTCCTCGGCGGCCACGTTGAAAGTAAAGATGGCTCGCTCCACTTCAGTGCGCGCGGCCTTAATCGGCTTGCCCGCCTCCTGGGCCATGGTGCGGGCAAATTCCTCTTTGCGCCCGGAAATGTTCTCCGAGACTCGCCGGAGCACGCGCTGACGCTCGAAAGCAGGCAGCCGACGGGTCGTGCCGAAAGCCTTGACCGCGGCTGCGATAGCGGCTTCCGCGTGTTCCCGTCGGCCCTGAAAAACGGAACCGATCACGCTGCCGTCATACGGCGTACGCACCTCAACCGGGTCGCCTTCCTCCCACCACCTGCCATCCACAAAAAAACCTTGCGTGCTGACGGGAGTTGCAGTGATCTCGGCCATAGCCATATCTTAGACCTCCGCCGGAAGCGGGAAAAGAATTATAGGCTTTCGCCAAAGCTTTGAGGACGACCTCGAACCGAAATAGCACAGCGCTAAAGGGTAATATCTCCTCGCGGGGAGGCGAGATACTTTGCTGGAATCAATTTCCGAAATCAGCGAGTCGCTGCACCGAGGATCGGTCTCGCCCGTCGAGCTGGCGGCAGACTGTCTGGCGCGCATCGAGAAACTAAATCCTCGGCTCAATGCTTTCATCACGGTAACCGCCGAGTCCGCTCTGGCCCAGGCACACCAGGCCGAAGCCGAGATCCGCCGCCAGGAGTGGCGCGGCCCCCTGCACGGCATTCCCCTCGCTCTCAAAGACTTGATTGACACCGCTGGCGTCCGAACCACGGCCGCCAGTTCCCTGTTCCGAGATCGAATCCCCCCGGAGGACGCCGAAGTTGTCCGCCGCCTGAAACAGGCCGGCGCCGTGCTGCTAGGCAAGCAGAACTTGCACGAGTTTGCCTACGGTGGCAGTTCGATGGTTAGTTATTTCGGCGCGGTGCGAAATGCCTGGAATGCGGAGCACATCGCCGGCGGCTCTTCCGGAGGCTCCGCGGCAGCCGTCGCCGCCGGATTGGGTTACGGCGCGATCGGCACCGACACAGCTGGCTCGATTCGGGAGCCCGCGGCGTTGTGCGGCGTGGTTGGCCTGAAGGCTACCTACGGGCGGGTCAGCGCTCGAGGAGTGATCCCGCTTTCCATCTCCCTCGATCACGTGGGACCGATCGCGCGGACGGTGGCAGATGCCGCGCTCATCTTGCAGGCCATCGCGGGCTTCGACGGGAGAGACCAGGCCAGCGCGGATGTTCCGGTCGAAGACTATATCGCGGACCTGAGGAAAAACCCCAAGCCGCTGCGAATTGGCGTCCCAAGGAAGTTTTTTTTCGAAGACCTGGACCCCGAGGTGGCCTCCGCGATGAATCATGCTCTTTCCGGCCTAGCGGCGATGGGAGCGCAGCTTCGTGACCTGGAACTGCCGGTCCCGGCCGACCGGACACTGCAGAACGCCGAGGCTTACGCCTTTCACGCCGAGTGGGTCGCGCGTAGCCCCGAGCTTTACCAACCGGAAACCCTGCGCCGGATTCGTGCCGGAGAAAATGTCACCCAGGAGACCCTGCTGGAATGCCGCCGCGAACTGGCACGCGCGCGCCGCGACATTGCGGCTACCTTCGCCGATCTCGATTTGCTGGTAACTCCGACCACGCCCGTCCCGGCGTCTTCGATCGCAGACCTGAAACAGAACCCCGATCTTCTCCGTCCCCGGGAACTTCTGCTTCTACGCAACACACGTCCCCTCAACGTCTGGGGATTGCCGGCGGTTTCAATCCCCTGTGGATTCACCCCGGCGGGCCTGCCTATTGGCCTGCAGATCATCGGGCCGCATTGGGGGGAAGCGAAGCTGTTGCAGTTCGCCCACGCTTACGAGCAGGCCACGGCCTGGCACAAGCGCGAGCCCCCGTCATCCTAGCCGAGCGAATGAAGGATGACCCTCAATTAAGCGATTTATCGATGAATCCCGCCTCGTCGCTCTTCAACTTTTTCAACCCGTCACTGGGCAGATAGACCATGTGTCCCGCCTCGTAGGTGGCAAATGAAACATTCTTGCGGTACTGGGGATTCAGGTTCAGGTGATCAACGGTGTAGTCGGCGGCGTAAAACGGAGTGGCCAGATCATAGAAGCCCTCCATCACCAGAACCTTTAAATAGGGATTCTTCACAATAGCCTGCCGCAACGCCGTGGCTGTATCCGGAAAGCCGGCAATGCCCGATCCCCAGTTCCATGCGTTTTCAAAAAAATTCTGATCCGACGGGAACACCTGGTAGGGCATATCGGTCTTGTAGCCCAGTTCGGTGCGGACATAGTTGTTGAACACCGAGGTGTACGGCGGGACGACAGCCGATTCGCTCGGATCGTAGAAGGGCGTGTCCAGCAATCCGTCGGGATCGGGACCGGTGAAACGCCCATCCAGGCGCCCCACGCGCAATTTTTGATCCAGCAACAGGTAGTGCGTAAATTTGGGTACGTCGATGCGCAGGTTGGCGTCATCGAGAACCTGTTTACTCAAGCCGGTGTAGCGTGCCATCTGATCGACAACTTTTTGCCGCTCGTCTGCGCTCAGGGCGTCGCCCTTGGCCAAGGCCTGCGCGTATTCGGTCGAAGCCCATTGCACTGACTCTTGCCGCGCTTTGGTCAGGTCCTGCGCCAGGTCCGGCGGCAATTTCTTGTGATAGCCAGCGATCATGGTAAAGCTGGGGATGAGCAGGACATAGGGCTGGTCATTGCTCTTGTTATCGACCAGGGTTTGAAAGCTTAGGGCGGTCGACAGCAAGGTAATGCCGTTGAAGGAAATGCCTTGATCCGCGAGATTGCCTGCAATGCCCGCGGCCCGCGTGGTCCCGTAACTCTCCCCAAACAGGAACAACGGAGAACTCCAGCGTTCGTAGCGCGTGAGATACAAACGGATGAACTCGCTGAACGCTTCGATATCACCCTTGACTCCGAGAAATTTTTTGGACAGTTCCGCGTTGGCGGCGCGGCTAAAGCCGGTTGAGATTGCATCCACCAGCACGACATCGCTTTTGTCGAGCAGGGTGTAAGCATTGTCGGCGATGTGGTAAGGGGCCGCGGGCATGAAACCATCGGGTTGCATCAACACCCGCCGCGGGCCCAACGCTCCCATGTGGAGCCAGATCGTTGCCGAACCAGGTCCTCCGTTGAAGGCAAACGTCAACGGACGCTTGCCTGCGTCCTGACCCTCAAGCGTGTAGGCCACGAAAAACATCTCGGCTTCGATCTTGCCGTCCCCACGCTTGATGGGAAGCCGTCCTGCGGTAGCGGTGTACTTCAACAATTTGCCATCCAGCGTGACCTGGTGGTGGGTCACCACCGGCGGAACCTCGGAGACGTCGTACTCTTCTTTGTCCTTATCGCTCCCGGGCTTGGGGGCAGCCGATTTCTGCTCCTCCGCCGCCGGGTTTGGCTCCGTGGCTTTCTCGGCCGCCTGACTCGGCTTCTTCTCCTGGGTCGTGGCGGCGGACTCGGCGTTTTTGGTCTTTTTTCCCTTGGGTTCGTCGTTTGACGAGTTCGCCTGCTGGGCCGCGGCCCCGGCAACAAGTGCACATAACAAAGCAAACGTCACGATAAGAACACGCATGTACGGGCTCCTGAACCTTTCTGATCTAGGAAGTACGAACCGCAGCGCGGAATTATACGCGCTGCGGCTCCTGCGCGCTCCCGCTGGCTGGCAACTCAGACCGAAGCTCACCCCCGCCATTTGTTATAAACCGCGGGTTACCGGGGGGCGGAGAGGTTGCTAAGATGTTTCGGTGCCGCCCAAAACTCTCGGGAAGGTTCCCGGCAAAATCTTGCAGGTTGATTCCCTTAGGCCTATTCCCTGGCTCATCCATGGGTTCAGCACGCGCCCCGGCGGATTCTCCAAGGCTTACGGCGGGCGGACCCTGAATCTGGGGTTCACGCAACAGGATTCCCGCGCTGCGGTCGAGCGGAACCGGACGCAATTTCTGCGCCAGCTCGGAGCCCTCAGCCAGGGACGCGCCTGGCCGCTGGTCACTCTGCGTCAAATTCACTCTGACCTGATTCATTGCGTCTCCGAGGTGCCAAAAACAGGCCTCGCGGGCGACGGGCTGATTACCCAGACACCGGGCATTCTGCTGGCGATTCTGACCGCCGATTGTTTGCCCGTGATCTTGGCGGACGCCAAACGCTGGGCCGTCGGCGTGTTCCATGCCGGCTGGCGCGGCACGGTGAAACGCATCGTCGAGAAAGGCGTGGGGGAAATGCAGCGCTGGTTTGGCTCGTCACCCGGCGATCTCAGGGCCGCCCTTGGCCCCGGGGTTCACGCTTGCTGTTACAACGTTGGCCCGGAAGTGCGCACCCAGTTCGAATCGCAGTTCGAATATGGAAGCAAACTATTCCACGAAGTCGAGGAGTCTGACCCGGTCCGCGAGAAGTACCCGCTGCTTTTTCTGACCGCTCGTGCTCCCGGCCATAGCGAGCTGCCCAAAAAGATTTTTCTCGACCTGGTTGAAGCCAATCGCCGCCAGCTGCTTGCGACGGGTGTTGCGGCGAAGCACATCCGCACCTCGCCGCTGTGCACGGCCTGCCGTACCGACCGGCTGTTTTCGTATCGCGCGGAACAGGGAATTACCGGGCGCATGATGGCCGGAGCCGGGATTCGGTTATAACTGTCAGGGTGAACCCGGGAGATACTGGTGAGGACACTGGTCGAAATCGAGTTGTGGCTCGCCATCCTGCTAGTGTGGCTGGCTGCATCGCAAGTCGGTATGGCCAGCGACCGTGTCCAACCCGAACAGATCGATCAGATATTCGCCAAGCTTGAATCTACCCGGGCCCCGGGTGCCGCCGTGCTTGTCCTCGAAGACGGACACGTCATATTTGAGCGCGGTTACGGGGTATCCGATTTGCGTTCGTTGGTGAAAATCGACGCGCACACCAACTTCCGCCTGGCGTCGTGCACCAAGCAGTTCACGGCCATGGCCATCATGCTGCTGGTCCATGACGGCAAACTGGGTTACGAAGACCGGCTCACCGATGTCTTCCCCGACTTTCCGGAATATGGGAACTCCATCACCATTCGCAACCTCCTGAACCACACTTCGGGTCTTGAGGACTACGAAGACCTGATGGCGAAACCTTCTCGCGACACCCCCGCTGAAAATGCTCTACAGATTAAAGACGCCGGCGTGCTGGAAATATTGAAGCAACAGAAAACCACAAAATTTCCTTCCCGCACGAAGTGGGAGTACAGCAACTCCGGTTACGCTGTGCTCGCCATGGTGGTGGAGAAAGTTTCCCGCCAGCCGTTCGGTGATTTTCTTCACGACCGCATCTTCGCACCGCTGAAAATGAATGCGACCGTGGCTTACGAAAAAGGCAAGAACACCGTCTCCAACCGCGCTTATGGTCATACTCACCAGCAGGGCACCTGGCGTGCGATGGACCAGAGTTCAACTTCGGCGGTGTTAGGCGACGGAGGGGTTTATTCCTCGCTCGCCGATCTGGCCAAATGGGATGGGGCGCTCGCGCGCCATACCCTGTTGAGCGAAACCGAGATGAAGCCGGCCCTGACTCCGGTGAAAGTTTCCCAGGGCAGCGTGCAGGAACCCGATGGCACGCCCGCCGCCTACGGTTTTGGCTGGTTTTTAAATTCGTATAAAAACCATCCCCGCATGTGGCACTACGGCGAAACGGTTGGCTTCCGCACCACCATTCAGCGCTTCGTGGACAACCAGCTCACCATTATCGTTCTCTGCAATCGCGACGACCTGGTTCCGGCAAATCTGGCGCTCCAGATCGCCGATCTTTTTCTCGCCGCCCGGCATTGAACATCGAAGCCGGAGATTGCAGTAAGATTCCTGCTTGCTCCCCGTTGCGGCGCAAGAAGGTCGAAATAAGCCATCGAAGTTCAGGATGAAGATGCTCATGTCTGAAGTTGTCGACAAGCCCGCCTCCGAAAGCTCGAACGCCGAAGTGTATGCGGTGTATGGCGTCGAGCCTGAAGTTCAGGCCTACGCCATGGCCAAGTACTCACGCTCTGCGCTCTCCATGAAAGAGTCGCTGCGCGAAATCAGCCAGCAGAAGGCGGAGAAATTTCTCAACACCTTCTATTTCCAGTACGGCCACCGCTCCATCGCCGACCTGGCGCATATCGCCCTGGCCATCGAACGGCTGTCCATTCTGGCGGCCATCGCAGTGGCCGACGAGCAGCGCTGGGACGGCCAGGAACGTTCCACCCGCTACCAAGATTTCAACAAGAGCGGCTACTACACTCCTGACTTCGCCCAGCTCCCCGCCCAGCAGTTATACCGGGAAACCGTGGACTCCCTGTTCGCCACCTACCAATCGCTTACCGAGAACATGTTCCAGTACCTGGCGGGGATCACGCCCAAGCCGGTGGAAATGAAGCAGGAAGCTTACGACCGCACCCTGCGGGCCCGGGCCTTCGATATCTCGCGCTACCTGCTGCCGCTCGCCGCCAACACTTCGCTGGGAGAAATTGTCAACGCCCGAACCCTCGAGAACCAGGTTTCGCACCTGCTTTCCCACACCCACCAGGAAGTCCGGCAATTGGGAGAGTTGCTAAAACGGGCGGCGAGCTCTCCCGCCTACAACGCGAATCAGGAGTCGCTACGGGACCTGGTGGAGCAGATTCGCGCCGCTTCACAGGAATTGGGCGAGCGCGCCGAGCAGGAGTTGCTGCGGGCCATCCGGGTCGCACCGACGCTGGTGAAATATGCCGATCCCAACCAGTATGAAATCGGGACGCGGCGGGCGCTGCGGCAGATCGCGTCCGAGCTGATGGGGGACTTGCCCATCGCGGCGGCCCCGACGGTCGACCTTCTGGAAGAGGAGCCGCTGGAGGTCGAACTGGCCGCGACGTTGATATACGAGCACAGCCACTATCCCTATCGTCAGATTCGCCAGGCAGTCGAAGCCGCGGGCGAGGCTATTCGCCGCGAGGTCATCGACCTGGGGTTGCGCTATCGCGGCCGTCATGACGAAATGCTGCGAGCGTTCCGCGCGGGACAGCAATTCCGCTTCGATATCCTGATGGACATTGGCGGCTTCCGCGATCTGCACCGCCATCGCCGCTGCATTCAGATCGGACAGGAGTTCACCACCAAACACGGGTACGACGCGCCGCAAGAACTGCAAGCCGCCGGAGTCGGGGAAACCTACGCGGAGCAGATGCAGCGGACCGCGCGTGCGGTCGAGCAGTTGGCAGCGCAGGGTGGAGCGGAAGCGCAGGAAGGTTCGCAGTACGCCATTCCCCTGGGCTTTCGCAAGCGGACGCTCTTTAAAATGGATTTTGCCGAGGTGGTCTACATCTCCGAACTGAGAACCGGGCCAGCGGGACACTTCTCCTACCGCAACGTGGCGTACGCCATGTATCAGGCCGTGGCCAGGAAGCATCCGGCCCTAGCGAAATATTTGAGAGTGCATGACGTGAGGGAGCCGGTGGATTTGCTGCAGCGATAGGTTCAGGCGAGGCACAGCTTGGGCGATACCAGTCAGCCAGACCGGACTCGAGTTCGTTTCGAATGTATTGCACCCATCTTGCGGGTCGAAGACATGCGGACCAGCCTGCGCTTCTATGTGGACCTCCTGGGCTTTGAGAACGCGAGTTGGGGCAGCGATGATTTCACCCAGGTGTCGCGGGACGGTCGCGGCATCTACCTTAGCCAGGGCGACCAGGGGCAGGGCCGGGCTTGGGTCTGGATTGGCGTGGAAGACGTCGAACGGCTCCACCGGCAATTCAAGGCTGGCGGGATTGCCATCCGACTGCCGCCCACGAACTACCCGTGGGCGCTCGAGATGCAAGTCGAGGATCCCGACGGCAATGTCCTCCGCCTAGGGTCAGATCCCAACTGAGATCAGGGCTCAAGTGGCGCCATCGGTTCACGGCGGCGCGCCGGGAAGGGCAGGACGGCGGTCCTTTCGGGGAAGACGCGGTCCCCATTGGGCGCTACGTGTACAACACCTTTCGGTCCCCCTTCACAATCCGTCCGACGGTGAAGGCTTTTTCCCCTGCCCGCTCCAGCACGGTCTGGGCCTTCTTGAACTTCTTCGAGGGTACCACCAACAGCATCCCCAATCCCATGTTGAAGGTGTGCAGCATCTCCTCCTGCGGCACGCTTCCCAGCTGCTGCAGGTGCTCGAAGATTGGCGGCACCTGCCAAGATCCCATCTCGATGACGGCGGCCACGCCACGGGGCAGCACGCGCGGTAGATTTTCCGTGATGCCGCCACCGGTGATGTGAGCCATCGCCGAAACGCACTCGCCATCCACCAGGCGCTTTATCGCCGGCCAATAGCTCTTGTGCGTACGCAGAAGTTCGTTGCCGACCTTGCCCTTCAGCTCATTTACGTAGGAATCGAGCGTGTATTTGCCCACTTCGAAGAGCAGCTTGCGGGCCAGGGAATAGCCGTTGGTATGCAGACCGTTCGAGGCCAGGCCTAAAATCACGTCGCCCACTTCGACCGTCTTGCCGGTGAGGATGCGCTCCCGCTCCACCGCTCCGACGATGAATCCCGCCAGATCGTATTCGCCATCCGCATAGAAGCCCGGCATCTCGGCGGTTTCGCCGCCGATCAGGGCACAGCCATTGTGCTTGCACGCTTCGGCCAGGCCTTCGACAACTTTTTCGGCGATTTCCGGCTCGAGTTTGCCGGTGGCCAGGTAGTCCATGAAAAAAAGCGGGGTGGCGCCCTGTACGGCAATGTCATTGACACAGTGATTGACCAGGTCGGCGCCGATGGTGTGGTGGACATCCATTTCGAAGGCGATCCTCAGCTTCGTGCCCACGCCGTCCACGCTCGATACCAGAATCGGATCCACCCACTTCTGCTTGTCCACGGCAAACAGGCCGCCAAAGCCACCGATTTCGCTCAGCACGCTGCGGGTGAAAGTCTTGTGGGCCAGATACTTGATCCGCTTTTTGGTGCGATTGGCGCGGTCAATATCCACACCGGCATCGGCGTAGGTGACAACGCTCTTCGAGGGATCATGGGCCACTGGAGTCAGTGCTTCTCGGGTATGTGGGGATTTGCCCAGGCGTAGCTAACCGGGCAAGCCGCGATTGTAGCACGGTCACGGGCGGGCGCAGTGGCACGGGCGGCAAAACCGGCAGTGCGAAACGCCGAGCTCAAAATACGGCGACTAGAGCGAAATACAACGTCTCCATGGGACGATAAAGTGATCCACCGGCAGGCTCGCGGACTTGTCCTCGCGCAAAAACTACTGCGTGATGTAAGCCGAGGCGTAGTAAATCAGCACGCCGAACAACGCCAGACCTGACACCGCATAGGCGGTCAGAACCCAAACGTTGCGGCCTTCGCGCGGCCGGGCGACAGACTGTGAACTGGCGGTGGTCGAATTCCCAAGGGCTCGATCTTGCATGAAGCCTCCACGGACATGGTGGACTGAGAGGAGCGTCAACACGCCTCCTCTGCCAAAGCAGCGTCAATGCGCCGAATTCTACTACGATTTCCCGGCTGGCCGGAAAGGAAAATTAGGCCAGCCAGATAGCGCCGGCGTACCGCCGAATGATCGGAGCTGGGCTCCCGACCGCCTAGAATTCGGCCGTTCGTCCCCGCGGGTTGTGTTGGGGAGGCTTTTTCCACTAGTGGCAGTCGTAAATTCGCCTTTTCTTCGCTTTAGCCCCAGTGTATAATCCACGCCGTCAACATCTTCATACATTGAGAACTCACAAAGGAGCCGCATTTTTATGGCTGACGAACGGACAAAAGCGATCGACCTGGCGTTCGCGCAAATCGAAAAGCAATTTGGGAAAGGCTCCATCATGCGGCTGGGATCGAAGGAGATCGTTCCCATCGCCGTAATTCCAACCGGCGCGATTTCGTTCGACGCCGCCCTGGGTGTAGGCGGCTTTCCGCGCGGGCGGGTGGTCGAAATCTTCGGACCGGAATCTTCCGGCAAAACCACCATCGCCCTGCAGGTCGTGGCGCAAGCCCAGAAAACCGGCGGCATGGCCGCTTTTGTCGATGCTGAACATGCCCTCGACCCCGGCTACGCCAAGAAACTTGGCGTGGATGTAGACAACCTGCTGGTGTCGCAACCCGATTACGGAGAACAGGCCCTGGAGATCACCGAGGCGCTGGTGCGCTCGGGCGCGATCGACGTGCTGGTGGTGGATTCGGTGGCCGCGCTCGTACCCAAGGCCGAGCTCGACGGCGAAATGGGCGACAGCCATATGGGCTTGCAGGCGCGATTGATGTCACAAGCGCTCCGCAAGTTGACCGGAACGGTTTCCAAGTCGCGCACCTGTCTTATCTTCATCAACCAGATTCGCGAGAAAATCGGGGTCATGTTCGGCAACCCGGAAACCACCACCGGCGGCCGCGCCCTGAAGTTTTACTCCTCGGTACGCGTGGATATCCGCCGCATTGCCGCCATCAAAGAGGGCGACGTGGTCACCGGATCGCGCACCAAAGTAAAAGTGGTGAAGAACAAAGTCGCCGCCCCCTTCCGCGAAGCTGAGTTCGACATCATGTACGGCGAAGGAATCTCGCGAGAAGGTGATCTGCTTGACCTGGCGGTAAATAGCAATCTGCTGGAAAAATCCGGAGCCTGGTACAGCTACAAGGGTGAGCGGATCGGCCAGGGCCGCGAGAATGCGCGCCAGTTCCTGAAAGACAATGGCGAAACTTTCGCCAAGCTGGAAGCGGAAGTGCGCAAGCATCTGGGATTAACACCGGCAGGTGTACAACCTGCCCCTGCGACCCCGGCACAAGCCCCGGCTGCGGGGGCTCCGCAAGGAACGGGGGCTCGCGTCACGACCATGCCCAGTGCAGTGCCAGAGGCGGCCAAAGTTCCGGCCGCCAGACGGTAGTCAGGCCAGCCCATTTGTCATCCCGAGTCGGGATGACGTTCGCGGGTGAGCGATCGACCAGTTCGAAAGCCAGGCGAGTCGCTCACCCAAAATAATTGCCATCCCTGCCCTAGCCGCATAGAATCTTATTTACCCGAGCCTGCCTGTTTTCCGTCAGGAACTAATGAGGACGATTGAAAAAGGTCATCGCTATCTATCCCGGCTCGTTTGATCCACCCACCAACGGGCACCTGGATCTGATCGAACGCGGGAGCAAGATTTTCGATGAGTTGATCGTGGCCATCCTGCGCAATCCGGACAAGGACCCCTTGTTCAGTCTGGGCGAGCGCCGGGCGATGCTGGAGGCTTTGACCTCCGATTTCAAGAATGTTCGGGTGGACGTCTTCGATGGTCTGACGGTGGATTACGCGGCCCGGGTTAAGGCCAGTGCCGTTTTGCGCGGCATCCGCGCGCTGAGCGATTACGAGTACGAGCTGCAAATGGCGATGATGAATCGCAAGCTGCAGCCCGACCTGGAGACGGTTTTCATGATGCCGGCCGAGCAGTACTCCTATCTGAGTTCCCGCCTGGTACGCGAGGTGGCTAAACTCGGAGGATCAATCCAGGATCTGGTCCCGGAGATTGTGGAACGCAGGCTGAGAGAGAAACTTGACCCGGCGATCAAGCTGCAGAACGCAAGAAAATCAAGAACAGGAAAACGAGCATGACTCCAGTTACCCAAGCAACCCCGGCCATCAAACTAACGGAGCGGATCAACCGCATTGAGCCTTCGGCCACCATGGCCGTGGTCGCCGAAGCCGACAAACTGCGCCAGCAGGGCATTGACCTGGTGGATTTCGGAGCGGGCGAGCCCCATTTTTCCACCCCGCAGCATGTGAAAGAGGCTGCCATTAGCGCGATTCAAAACAATTTCTCAAAGTATACGGCGGTCGGCGGAACGCCGGAACTGCGGGACGCCATCGTGCGCCGCCATGCAGCCGACTTCCAATCCGACTACCGGCGGGAGGAGTGCATGGCCTCGGTCGGTGGCAAACATGGCCTGTTCAACGCCATCCAGGTGCTGGTGGATCACGGAGACGAAGTGATTCTGCCGGTGCCCTACTGGGTGTCGTTCAAGGACATCGTGCGCTACGCCGGGGGGAACTGCGTGCTGCTCCAAGCCGACGAAAGTCAGGGGTTTCGCGTCACGGCGGATATGATTGCGCGCCTGGTGACGCCGCGCACCAAAATGATTATTTTGAATTCTCCCTCGAATCCTTCTGGCGCTGTGATGTCGCCGAAAGATTTGAAAGCGGTGGTGCAACTGGCGGCAGAGCGCGGCATCTGGGTGTTGTCCGACGAGTGCTACGTATATCTGAATTACAGCGGCGAGAACTTTTCCGTGGGAACGCTACGGGACTTCCGCGAGCGCATGGTGATTATCGGTTCTTTGTCGAAGACCTACGCCATGACCGGCTGGCGTCTGGGCTACGCGCTCGCTCCCGCTCCGGTGCTGTCGGCCATGCAGAAACTGCAGAGCCAGTCCACCTCGAATCCGACTTCGATCGTGCAGAAAGCCGCGGTCGCTGCCTTGAACGGCCCGCAACAGTGCGTCGAGGATATGCGTCTCGAATACATCAAACTACGCGACCACGTGGTGCAAGGGCTGGCTGCGATCCCGGGAGTGAAGTGCACAATGCCCGAAGGCGCGTTCTACGCCTTTCCCAACATCGCGTCTTTCATCGGGCGGGGCGGAATCAAGTCGGCTTCCGATCTGGCGGGCCGGCTGCTGCATGAGGCGCATGTGGCGACGGTCCCCGGCGAAGGCTTCGGCACGCGCGAACACATTCGGATTTCTTATGCCACCACGGTGACCGAACTGGATCGCGGGCTGGAGCGCATGGGCAAGTTTCTGGCGGCGCTGTAGGCGAGGCGCCGTGCGGAGATTGCTCGGGTTCGTTTGGGAGCTGTGATCCCGCTGCCCATCGCATGAGCGCACTGTACCCATTCTCGATGCAGCCCGCCTTCGACCCGCGGCCTTGGGGTACGCTCGATCTCTCGCCGATTTATCCCCATCACAAGTTTGAAGAGAAGATCGGCGAGGTCTGGCTGACCGGCGACGCATGCCAGGTGGCCAATGGCCCGCTCAAGGGTAAATCTCTGGCCGAGCTGAGTTCCCAATATGGACGTGAATTTGTGGGCGATGCCGCCCCCGATCCCGGCCGCTTTCCCCTGCTCCTGAAGTTCCTGTTTCCGCACGACAAGCTTTCCATACAAGTGCACCCGGATAACCAGGCGGCCCGACGTGTCGGACAGCCGTGGGGAAAGACCGAATGCTGGTACGTAGCCCACGCCCGTCCGGGTACGCAGATCGGACTGGGCCTGAAGCCAGGCGCCACCAAGGAGCAGTTCGAGCAAGCCATTCATGAGCAGCGGGCTGAAGAACTGCTGAACTGGATTAACGTTTATCCTGGAGAAATGATTTATGTCGCGGGTGGAACGGTGCACACACTGGGTCCAGGCGCCATCATCGTGGAAACCCAACAGCAGTCGGATACAACCTACCGCCTCTACGATTATGGCCGCCCGCGCGAGTTGCATCTGAAGGAAGGCATGGCCGCCATCAAGGAGAAAGTCAAATCCGGAAAGGTGATCCGGCCGGCGCCCTCCAACTTGAACGGTTCCACCAATCGCCGGGCGCCGCTGATCTCCTCGCCTTACTTTGTGGTCGAGATGTTCGAACTCAAGCAGCCGCACAAGTTCCGAACCGAGGACAACCCCGGCAAGCGTTCGCTTCAGATTCTGGTCGGGGTCGAGGGTTGCGGAATCGTCGAATCTCCCGGGGCGAATCCGGTAACGCTGGCGAGAGGCGACGCGGTAGTGGTGCCCGCCGCCGTCGGCGAGTTTCAGGTGCGGCCCCAGTGGTCGGCGGAGTTTATCCATGCGACCGTACCCGGAACCGCACTGCCGGAGCCAGAAACAAGAATGTGAGAAATTTCAGATTGAGGATCTGCAGATTTCAGATTTGCGTTTTCACTCTGCCATCTACAATCTGACGTCTTCAATTCTTTACTTCGTGGCGAAAATAAACTTCCATCCCGTGATTCTTGCCGGCGGCCGCGGCACCCGCTTCTGGCCGCTCAGCCGCCAGCGCCGGGCCAAGCAACTGCTGGCGCTCGATGGCAAGCAGACCATGA
>Ga0193719_10000343_pt1 | contig 16967 bp, 10 predicted proteins | sample U2a2metaG_FD_160103 | JGI IMG/M metagenome (GOLD analysis project Ga0193719, IMG submission 160103) | Soil microbial communities from a riparian zone of the East river system, Colorado, United States - U2a2 | ecosystem: Environmental > Terrestrial > Soil > Riparian zone | place: USA: East... | reverse complement strand
TGGCATTGCGCCCACTGCGATCTCGACATTCGGCCGCCTACACCCGGGCTGTTCAGTTTCAATAATCCACTCGGTGCGTGTCCGGAATGTCGAGGATTTGGTCGGACCATAGCAATTGATCTGAACAAGGCGATTCCAAATCGCAGGCTGAGCATCAAGCAAGGCGTGGTGCGCGTTTTTCGCGGCGTGGAATTCGGCGAATCACAGAAAGACTTGCTTCGAGCCTGCGCCCGCGAAGAGATCGATATCAAGATTCCATTCGAAGAATTGCCCAAGGCCGATCAGGACTTCGTCGTCGAAGGCGAGAGGCGGTCAGGTAATTATACAGAAGAAGATTACGAAAATGATCGGTGGTATGGCGTCCGCGGATTCTTCCGCTGGCTCGAGAGCAAGACTTACAAGATGCATGTGCGCGTCTTGCTCAGTCGCTATCGAGCTTACATCACCTGTCCTAGCTGCAGCGGCGGCCGGTATCAACCCGAAGCGCTAAATTACAAAACTGTTGCGACGGTTCATGACCGCCGAGACGGCGCTAGTAGAGCGCCGTTACAGGTAACGCTTCCAGAATTTCAAGCCCTTTCGGTTTCCGACGCGCGCGATTTTCTCCGCACGATCGAGATTCCTGCGAATGATTCGACTGCGCGAATGTTGGGCGACGAAATTTGTGCACGCCTCAATTATCTTTGCGAAGTCGGCGTTGGCTATCTCACGCTCGACCGATCCACGCGCACTTTGAGCGGCGGCGAAGTGCAACGGGTAAACCTCACAACATGCCTCGGTGCATCGCTGGTCAACACACTGTTCGTCATGGATGAACCGAGCATCGGTTTGCATCCGCGCGACGTTGGCCGGCTTGTGCGTCTAATGCATAACTTACGCGACAAAGGCAATACGCTGCTCGTAGTCGAGCACGAGGAACAAATCATTCACGCCGCTGATAACTTAATCGATATCGGTCCGGGACGCGGCGAACACGGCGGCGAGTTGGTTTGGAGTGGAACGCTCGACCAATTTGTAAATGGAGCCGGCGCGGCCGCGCGCCGCACAAGGTCGGGAAACCGGCGCGATGGCGCGCCGGCTCCGTCCTTGACTCGTGATTATCTGACGAATCGCAAATCAATTTCGATCCCGACGTCGCGGCGAACATCGAAGTCATCGATCAAGATCATCGGCGCGCGACAGCACAACCTGAAGAACATCGACGTCGACCTTCCGCTTAGAGTTTTCACATGTGTCACCGGCGTTTCTGGGTCTGGAAAATCCACGCTGATCCACGACGTGCTCTACCGGAATCTGGTGGTCGCGAAGGGAGAGTCGTCTGATCACCAGCCTACGCAAAGTTACGGCTTGCCAGGCGAGCCGGGTGCGTGCAAATCGGTCACCGGTGCGCATCGGATCGGCGACGTAATCATGGTCGATCAGGCACCGCTTGCGCGCACACCCCGGTCAACACCGCTGCTTTATTTGGGGCTCTACGATCGTGTTCGCGGGTTGTTCGCCGCTCAACCGGAAGCAATGTCGCAGGGGCTCACGCCGGGCACGTTTTCGTTTAATTCCGGCAGCGGTCGCTGCGAACGTTGCTCCGGCACGGGATACGAGAAAATTGAGATGCAATTTTTGAGTGATCTTTTCGTGCGCTGCGCAGAATGCGAAGGCAAACGGTTTCAACCGCACGTTCTGAAAGTCCAACTACACGGAAAATCGATCCACGATCTGCTCAAGCTCACCGTAAGCGAAGCGATCGAATTTTTCGCACAGATTGGCGAGGACAAAACGGTGTCTGAACCGCTTCGCGTGCTTGAGGAGGTCGGGCTTGGCTATCTGCGGCTGGGCCAACCGCTGAATACACTATCCGGTGGTGAATCGCAGCGGTTGAAGCTTGTTAGGCATTTGGCTGAGATAGAAAACGTCGAACCTTCAACACCCAGCGGCGAACGTCAAAATGGAAAGGTTGCTGGCAATTTGTTTATCTTCGATGAACCAACCACGGGCCTTCATTTCGATGACGTGGCGATGCTGCTGCGGTTATTTCAGCGGCTGGTTGATCGCGGTCATTCCATCGTAGTGATCGAGCACAATCTCGAAGTGATCAAGTGCGCCGATTGGATTGTCGATCTTGGTCCGGAAGCCGGGGACGCAGGCGGCGATGTGGTCGCTGTTGGAACGCCGGAGCAAATTGCCAAGATAGAAAATTCGCACACCGGGAAGTTCTTGCGTCACGTCATCTCGAGCGGAGCGAAGCAAAGTCGAAAGATCCAGTGGCGAAATCGAGAGGGTAGTTCTGCGGGATCCCACGACTTCTCTCGGGATGACGGCACGGAATTGGCGCGCGCGGCTGAGGAAGCACCACGATTTCGAGTTCACGGACGCAACGGCGCAATCCAGGTCCATGGTGCGCGGGAACACAATCTCAAGAACATTGACGTCAAAATCCCGAGGGAACAAATGGTGGTCATTACCGGTCTGAGTGGTTCCGGCAAATCCACGCTCGCATTTGATATTCTCTTCGCAGAGGGACAACGACGTTTTCTCGACAGCATGTCGCCGTATGCACGGCAATTCGTCGAGCAGCTGGAAAAGCCCGATGTCGATTTGGTAAGCGGGTTGCCTCCCAGTGTTGCGATTGAGCAACGAGTCACACGAGGCGGGGGGAAATCGACTGTCGCTACAGTGACGGAGGTGTACCACTTTCTCCGGCTGCTTTTCGCAAAAACCGGAACGCAATTTTGCCCGGACTGCGATTTGCCCGTCGAGAAAAAAAGCCTCGCCGCCATTGCCAAACAAATTGAATCAACAGCGAAACGCGGGTCGGTGAGAGTGCTTGCGCCACTGGTCAGGGCTCGAAAAGGTTTTCACACCGAAGTCGCACGCTGGGCGGAACGCCAGGGATTCGACACGCTGTATGTGGATGGAAAACTGGTTCCTATCCCGCATTTTCGAAAATTGGAGCGGTTCAAAGAGCATACTATCGATGTGGTCGTTGGTCTCATCGATAGGAAGCGAATTGCGGAGACGCGCGACATCGTTCGTCGGGCGCTGGAGATCGGCCGCGGCACAGGACGTCTGCTTGATTCGAAAAACAGGCTTACAGTCATGAGCACCGAAATGAGCTGCCCAAACTGTGGCCGCGCGTTCGAGGAGCTCGATCCGCGTTTGTTCTCGTTTAATTCACCACACGGCGCTTGTGAAGAATGTGGCGGATTCGGCGAAATTTGGGACCAGGATCTGCAAACTGCTTCCAGCCCCGACGGTGAATCGGTTCTGGAAACTGAACTCGCTGCCGAACGCGAGTCCGAGTGGATCGAGGAAGGCGAAGCGCGCGAATGCCCGAGCTGTCACGGCTCGCGGTTGAACGCTGTGGCGCGTCATGTGCGTGTCCAGGGTTACACCATCGATCAGTTCACGAATCTTTCGGCCAGCGAAGCAGCCCGCAAGGTCGAGAGATTGAAGTTCCGGGGAACGCATCAAACGATCGCTGCCGGTCTCGTTCCTGAAATTCAGCAGCGATTGAGTTTCATGGAAAAAGTTGGCCTCGGTTATCTCGCGCTTGGTCGCTCGGCGAAAACGTTAAGCGGCGGAGAATCTCAGCGAATCCGGTTGGCTGCGCAGCTGGGCTCAAACCTGCGCGGTGTCCTTTATGTACTGGATGAGCCGACGATCGGTCTTCATCCGCGCGATAACTTGCAATTGCTCGACACGCTCACGGCGCTGCGGAACAAGGGAAACTCGCTAATTATCGTGGAGCATGATGAGGAAACGATGCGCCGCGCCGATCACATCGTCGATCTTGGGCCGCGCGCCGGAATTCACGGCGGAGAAGTTGTGGCGAGCGGCACGCTGCTCGACGTGGAAAGGAACTCAGATTCAGAAACGGCGCGCTGCCTGAAATCGCCGCTTCACCATCCCATCCGCGGATCGCGCCGGTCGTTACGCGATGTTGGAGACTGGATCGAAGTCCAGGGCGCAAGAGCGAATAATTTGAAAGATATCGATGTTCGTTTCCCCGTTGGCAGGCTTTCAGTGATCACTGGAATTTCCGGCAGCGGCAAATCGACATTGATGCACGAGGTAATCTGGCCTGCAGTGCGCGAACAGCTGAAAGAAAGAAAACGCGCAGCAAATGGCGATCTGTTCAAACTGGTTAGCGGTGCGCAACAGATCGAAGCCATTTACGAAGTCGATCAATCGCCGATCGGTAAGACGTCGCGCTCGACGCCGGGCACCTACGTCAAAGTATTCGACGAGATCCGGAATCTTTACGCGCAATTACCCGTCTCGCGCGTGCGCGGATATTCTGCCAGCCGATTCTCGTTCAACGCCGAAGGCGGTCGTTGCGAGCCTTGCAAGGGTCACGGTGTGATCAAACTGGAGATGAATTTTCTCCCGCGTAGCTATGTGCCGTGCGAAGATTGCGGCGGCAAACGTTACAATCCGCAAACCCTGGAGGTACTCTATAACGACAAATCGATCGGCGACGTAATGGAAATGACGATCGAGGAAGCAGCGGAATTCTTTTCGGCGCACCCGAAAATTGCGCGCCCCCTCTCTTTGCTGGTCGATACGGGATTAGGCTATCTCAAGCTGGGACAACCGAGTCCAACGCTGAGCGGCGGTGAAGCGCAACGGTTAAAGCTAGTGACGCAACTGAAACGTGGCGTGAGCCGCGCGGCGAATGAGCGGATTCGCAAAATGCGCAAACCAGGCTCGACCTTGTATTTGCTGGAGGAACCCACGATCGGCCTACACATGGCCGACATTGAACTGCTGCTCAACGTGCTGCATAGGCTCGTCGACGAAGGAAACACGGTAATCGTGATCGAACACAATCTCAGCGTGATCGCAGAAGCCGATTACATTGTTGATCTGGGCCCAGAGGCCGGCGCGGATGGAGGCGAAATCGTCGCATGTGGGGCGCCGGAGCAAGTTGCAAAAAACCGCCTCAGCCGCACCGCTCCGTTTTTGCGAAAAATATTGAACTCGTCGCGCGTTTTGTAGCCGTCGCACTGCGGGCGACGCGCGCTCTTCGCGCAGCGAAGCGGCTACAGTTTGATTGCGCTAGTTGAGAACGTCGCGCACAATCGCCGCGCCATGCTCGCGTACTATCTGCACAATCTCGATCCGATTATCTTTCGCATTTACGACAACGTCGGGCCGCGATGGTACGGTCTGTCTTATGTGCTTGCATTTATCTGCGGCTATCTGCTCTTCCTCTGGCTGGCGAAACGCGGATATGCAGATCTTGCCCCGCAACGAGTCGGCGACTTCATCACTGGCTGCGCGCTGTTTGGCGTGATCATCGGTGGCCGCCTCGGCTACGTTTTCTTCTACAAACCCGAAATGTTGCGCGAGCCGCTGTCGATCTTTCGCGTTTGGGAAGGCGGAATGTCCAGCCACGGCGGAATGCTTGGTCTGTTGCTTTTCACTTTGTACTACGCGCACCGACACAAAATCTCGTGGACAAATCTTGCCGATAATCTGGGTGTGACTGCGCCGATTGGTTTGTTCTTTGGGCGCTGCGCCAATTTCATCAACGGTGAACTCTACGGACGAATGACGAAAGTCCCCTGGGCAGTGCAATTCCCCAAGGAACTATTCGATCATCCTCAGGAAGCCGAGCGCGCGGTCGCGGCATGCGTTCGAATTGATCCATCGCTTACCAGCCCCGATGCAATCGTCGGTGCGGTTCGCCAACCGCAAGTAGCGACCGCGTTGCGCTCAATCCTTTCGCCGCGCCATCCCTCCCAGCTTTACGAGGCTTTTTTTGAAGGAATCGTTTTATTTGCGATCCTCTGGTTTTTCCGTACGCGGACACGCCAGCCAAATGGTGTTCTGACTGGAGTATTTTTTATCTGCTACGCGATTTTTCGGATCGTAATCGAATACTTCCGCGAACCCGACGCGAAACTGGTCGGTTCCTTCACGCGAGGCCAATTTTTTTCGTTCTTCCTGATCGCGATTGGTCTCGGGTTTGTTGCAGTAGCAAAAATGCGACCGACGTTCCCGAGAGGAATAACGAATAACGAATGACGAACTAATGTCATTTCCGCGAATCCTACTTTCGTTTCTCCAAAACGGCGGTATTACTTAACCCGGTGAAGCGGGAATGTTTGTTCCGGAAATCGTAGCCGCCGGCGGTGGTCTCCTTTTTGCGTTCGATCACGCGACGATCGCAGGAAAACTCGTTCTCACTCTGCTTGCTGTCGTCTCCATCTTCAGTTGGTCAATTATGATCACGAAATTGCGCGTGATCCGGTTTGCCCGAAAGCAGAACGCGCGTTTTGTCGCCGCTTTTCGACAGGATCGACAACCATTGCGTCTGTTTGAGAAGAACGCGCGCTTTCCGGGATCGCCGGTTTTTAACGTGTATCGCGCCGGCTGCGAGGAAATGACATTTCATCTGCTCGGTTCTCCGGAAGTGGATGACACGTTTCGCGCGCGACTCGGGATCGCTGACAAAATTTCGCCAGCACAAATGGGCGCGGTAAACGCGGCGATGGAACGAGCAGTGGGCGAAACAGCGCTTTCACTCGAATCGCAGATGATTTTGCTCGCAACTGCGGTCAGTGGATCGCCCTTTCTCGGCTTGCTCGGCACGGTTTGGGGCGTCATGGACGCTTTCACCGGTGTGGCTGAGGCCGGGTCGCCCAGTCTCGTCTCGATGGCGCCGGGCGTCTCCGGCGCGCTCATCACAACGGTGACTGCGCTCTGCGTCGCTATTCCAGCGATGTTCGGTTACAATTTTCTCGTCACCAACATTCGCGGGATCATCGTCGAGATGGACAATTTTGCCGCAGAGCTCGCTTCGGAATTCGAGCACAAATACGTCGATCACAGCGTACGTGAATCGGCATTTCGCAGATGAGACGTTACTCGCAACGCCAGAGCCTTTCCACGCTCAGCGAGATCAATATTACGCCGTTGCTCGATCTCGCTTTTGTGCTGCTCATCATTTTTATGATCACAACGCCGTTGCTGGAAAGCAGCATGAATCTCGTGATTCCATCGAGCGGAGCGATAAATCCGCCGATCAAGTCAGCTCAGGTGCAAATTCTCTCGATCGACCGCAGTGAGACGATTCGGTTCAACAATCAGGTAATCGATTTGAAAGCGCTCACGACCCGACTGACGGAATTGAAACAGACGAATCCAGACGTCGCCGTCGTGATTCGGCCCGATCGCGAATTGCCTGTGCAGAAATTGATTGCGTTGATGGATGTGCTAAAGCAGGCGCAAATTACGAAGGTTGGCATCGCCACAAGGGCTGGGTCGAAGTAGATGTCGAAGAAGCCGCGCTTTTGGCGAAACGTCACGTTAATTGCGCTTGCGCATGTCGCACTGATCGCAGGATTGATTCGCTGGAGTTTAGCAGCGCGAAGTGCGCCGGAGGCGGAAAGCTTGGTTTGGTTAGGCAGAGTGGAAGATCTCGCGGGCGAAAGATCAGAGGGCACTGCAGGGGCGCCCACAAAGATTTCAGCTGCATCCGTTGCGCCAGAACCCTTAAAGTCGGACGAAACAGAAAAGGAACAGCCCCCCTTAACTCAGGCAAAGAGCGAAATCGAATTGCCGAAACCGACGCCGACAGCAACACCAGCTCCAAGGCCAACAGCAAAGCCGAAGGCAACACCAAAACCGACTCCCAAAAAAACTGTGTTGGCAAAAGTGTCCAAATCATCGGCGCACGCGAAGTCGAGTCTGCCAAAATCCAAAGAGGAACAGTCCGATTCGAGCACAGAGAAAAAGAAGAGTACGAAAACCCCCAGCCCGAAGACTAAATCCTCCGATAGCGGCAGTGTGAAAACGGGTTCAGCCAGCAAAGGTGGCAGCGCGGGCGGGGGAGGCAACGCATCGGAATTCGGATGGTACGGCAACATGCTGCATGACCGTTTTTACAGCGCATGGATCCAGCCAACGACCACAGTCGCTTCCGGCACTAAGATTTCGACGCTGGTAAAAGTTCGAATCGAGAAAGACGGTCACGTTTCCAAGTTCGAGATCATCAAACCTTCCGAAAATGTCGTAGTGAACGAGTCAGTCGCAGCAATTGCGAAACGAGTGACCGAAGTCGATTCCCCGCCGACCGGCCTCGTTAAGGGCGATCACTACGACGTAAAAATCAATTTCGAGTTAAATACCAACCAGGAAACGGCGAAATAACACAATCGTCACCGCGGGCGCCAGAGCAGATTTTCGCGATTCTTCGCAAATTTCTCTTCGATCATCCGATGTAGATGCTCAGATATTGCCGGATGATCGAGGCGTTGAACGACTTCATCCAGAAAGCCTGTGACAATGAGACGCTCGGCCACGGGTACGGGAATGCCGCGTGTGCGAAGATAGAAAAGCTCGTCTTCGTCAATTTGGCCGGAAGTCGCCCCGTGGGTGCAGCGCACGTTGTCGGCGAGAATTTCGAGGCCGGGCATTGAGTTGGCTTCTGCGTCGTCACTCAACAGAAGGTTGCGAACTTTTTGATAGGCATCGGTGAAGTGGGCGTGTGGCTCTACCCGGATGAGTCCACCGAAAATGGTGCGGGCGCGATCGTCGAGGGCGTTTTTGTACAGGAGATCGCTCGCGGTATGCGGCGAGACATGGTCCTGCAATGTGCGAGCATCGAATTCCTGCTCGTGCTTCGCCACGGCGACGGCAAGCAGATCGCTGCGCCCACCTTCGCCGATGAGGCGGCTCAAACTTTCGAAGCGCGAATAGCGCGAGCCAAGATGCAAATTCAGGCTCATTGCCGAAGCATCATGGTCGACCGTTGTCGAATTCATTTGCAACGCGATGACATTGTCTGCCCAATTTTGCGCGCACACGTACGTCACCTTCGCGCCAGGGCCGGAGACGAGGTCGTTTACGCCGCACGCGAAGCCGGGCACGTGTTCATTCACGGAGCGGAAATGTTCGATCACGGTGACCTTCGCGAGCTCGTCCGTGACCAGGAGTAAATGCGGAAACGCGGAAGCATTTTCACCATTCAGCCAATGGAAAATCTCGATTGGCAATTCAATCTCGACGCCTCGCGGCACGTAAAGAAACGTCCCTGTCGAAACCAATGCCTGGTGCAGCGCGGCGAACTTGGCAGATCCAAGCTTTGCTGGTTGCGACATGAAATGTTTACGGAACAAGTCCGCGTGCTCAATCATTGCGCGCTCGAGCGATTGGAAAATGACGCCGCGCTTTTTCAGCTGATCCGAAATCACGTCGCGCTCGATAAGCTCGTCACCCGCGAAGATCATGCGCCCAGCTACCTCTTCGAGTCCGCGCGATTGCTCGAGAATAGTTGCGCGCTCCTTCTCAGTTAATGTACCGCCGTAATTGAACCGGCTTAGGTCGAGAAGACCGACATTGGCGAATCGCCACGCCTGATCTTTTCGTGTCGGCTTGGGTAACGACTCAAATTGGTTCCAAGCTGCGCGCTGTTGGTCACGGAACCAATCGGGGAATTCGCGAGACTCACCCGGGCCGGAAAGAATTGGCGCGGCCTGGTTCTCGATCGTTGCGGTTTCGTTTTTGGTCATTTAAAAATGGGACACCTAGGACCCATGCGTCCTATGGTCACACTTACGTGCGGCGGATGCGGAATTATCCGACCGAGCCTTCCATCTCCAGCTCGATCAGCCGTTTGAGCTCGACGCTGTATTCCATCGGAAATTGGCGGACGAGATCGTTGACGAAACCGTTGACGCTCAAGCTCATCGCCTGCGCCTTGGTGAGGCCGCGCTGTTGCATGTAAAAAATTTGCTCCGTGCTCACCTGGCTCACGCTGGCTTCATGCTGAACGGCGTTGCCGGTACCGCGCACGGTGATCGCCGGATACGTGTCCGTGCGCGACGTCGAATTGATAAGCAACGCGTCGCACTCGGTGTTGTTCTTGCAATTCTTCAGGTGCTTCGGCACGTGGACCAAGCCGCGGTAGGTGGCGCGGCCTTTTCCGATGGAGATCGATTTGGAAATGATGTTACTGGTTGTCTCATCGGCAGCGTGGATCATTTTTGCTCCGGTGTCCTGGTGCTGACCGTCATTTGCGAGCGCGATGGAAAGAACTTCGCCGCGCGCCTTGCGACCCTTCATGATCACGCCGGGATATTTCATCGTGAGCCGCGAACCGATATTACAATCGATCCATTTCACCTCCGCGTTTTCCTGAGCAAGACCACGTTTGGTGACAAGATTGAACACATTCGACGCCCAGTTCTGGACGGTGATGTACTGAATCTTCGCTCCCTTCAGCGCGACCAATTCGACGACAGCGCTATGCAATGTGGGAGTATTAAATTTCGGCGCCGTGCAGCCCTCCATGTAGGTCACTTCCGAGCCTTCATCGGCGATAATGAGTGTGCGCTCGAACTGGCCAAAATTTTCAGCATTGATGCGGAAGTACGCCTGCAGCGGATGCTTCACTTTCACGCCGGGTGGCACGTAAATAAACGACCCGCCGCTAAACACAGCGGAGTTCAGCGCGCTAAATTTGTTGTCGGCGATCGGGATGACTTTGCCGAACCATTTCCGGAAAATTTCCGGATAATGTTTCAGTCCTTCGGTCGAGCCAACGAAAATGACGCCCTGTTCGCCGACCGCTTTCTTGATGTTCGAATAGACGGCCTCGCTGTCGAACTGCGCTTCGACACCGGCAAGAAATTTGCGTTCCTGCTCGGGAATGCCAAGACGCTCGAATGTACGCTTGATGTCCTCCGGTACTTCATCCCAGCTGCGTTTCGCCTCGGTCCCGGGAGAGAGATAGTAACGGATTTTGTCGAAGTCGATTGCTTCGAGATCCTTGCTAGCCCAATGCGTCGGGAGCGGCTTTTCTAAAAACGTCTTGAGCCCTCTGAGGCGAAACTCACGGACCCAATCCGGGTCTTCTTTGACGTCCGCGATGTAGTGGACAGTTCGTTCGCTCAGGCCGGCGCCGGCATCGCGAACGTGAGCTTCCGGATACGAGAAGTCCCCGATGTTGCGGTTAATGTTTACTGCTGAAGTTTCGGTTTTCATTGTGAATTTACCCTATTTACCTATACGCCGGTTCAGTCGCCCCGTCGCGCGCCCAATCGTAACCTCTCTCTTCGAGCTCGAGAGCCAGTTCTTTCCGCCCGCTTCTAACGATTCGCCCTGCCACCATCACGTGGACGTAATCGGGGATGATGTAGTTCAGGAGGCGCTGATAGTGCGTAATTAACAATATGCCAAGATCGGGGCCGCGCAATGAGTTTACCCCATGTGCCACGGTCTTGAGCGCGTCGATGTCAAGGCCGCTGTCGGTCTCGTCGAGCACCGCATATTTGGGCTCGAGCACCGCCATTTGCAGAATCTCGGTACGTTTCTTCTCGCCTCCGGAAAAGCCCTCGTTTACCGCACGCGAGGTGAACGACCGGTCCATCCCAAGCAACTCCATCTTTTCATAAAGCTTCGCGTAATAATCGGTTGCCTCGAGTTCCTCGCCTTCCGGCAGGCGCGATTGCAACGCCGCGCGAAGAAAGTTGGCGATGGTAACGCCTGGAACTTCGCTCGGATACTGGAAGGCCAGGAAAAGGCCGCGGCGCGCGCGTTCGTCAGGGTCAAGTTCCAGAAGGTCCTCCCCGTCCATCAATATTTTGCCAGCGGTAACGTGGTAATCAGGGTGACCAGCCAAAACCTTGGCTAGCGTGCTTTTTCCTGAACCATTTGGGCCCATTAGCGCATGCACTTCGCCCCGTGGGACGCGAAGAGTCAGGCCCCGAACGATCTCCTGTTCGCCGACAGCAATGTGCAACTTCTCTATGTTCAATTCCTTCATAAAAGCGAACAGTAAATATACGCTGGTTTAGAGGATTTGCGAACCGCGCAAAAGGCTTCGCCTCACGCGGTCGCAAACAGTTAGAGGCCACAGGCCACGTGCCCCGAAGGCTTTCGGAGTTTAGGTGGCTACCCCGCTTGGATTCGAACCAAGAATAACGCCTCCAAAGGGCGCTGTGTTACCATTACACCACGGGGTATGCGAGTCTTCCGATTTTAGATTCGCGATTTTCGATTTGAGCGCAACGTCCAAAATTCGGGTGCGATTGGCGCCAGCGGAAGCAACTCGCGGGCAAAATCGAGGTTGAATTATGGGCGGTGGCGGCCGAGTATGATACTCTCGCCGCGGCCAATGGGACACGGGTTATGGAGCGCACGATCTTCCTTCAGCATTACCGGGCCTGTCTTGCCTCTGATGGCACGCCGAATGAACTCGGCCGAGATGGCGCTGCGATTGCCTACGAAGCTGTGGACGAAAGATCCAGCGAACCAGTTGCGCTAACCTTAGTTCCAGTAGAAAGCGTCGATCCTGCGCTGCGGGAGCAGTTCGAAGAGCAGGCACGCGCTGTTCAGAGGCTGCGTCACGTTAATATTGCCAAGGTTTTCGATTTTGGACGCGAACGCGAAAATTACGTTTACGTCTCCGAGCGACTGTCAGGCGAAACGCTTGCTGCGTGGGTTGCCCAGCACGGCCCGATGCCGGCTGACGCCACCTTGCGCGTGGCGGAACAAATCGTGAGCGTGCTTTCCTCCGCCGGTTTTCACAAACTACCGTATCCAGCCATTGAACCCTCCGACATCCTTGTCGTGCCGGGGCAGACTCCCGAAGGCGGCTGGCCACTGGTGAAATTAAACAACTTCGGCTTGGCTGGATTGAAGTCTGATCCCGAAAACTCGCCGCCGGACGAGGGCTCGTTCCCCATTGAGACGGACGAACTGGCATCGAAGAATGCCGCATTACGCGACCCAGGGCCTTCCGCAGTGCAGTCTCTCACTGCTGAATCCAGAAAGTTTGCTGGAGGCCATGAAGCGACGGATGTCCGTTCGGAGATTTATTCGCTCGGCGCGACGATGTACTTTCTTTTGACCGGCGTTGCGCTTTTGAATGCGACGGCAAGGCAACCTCCCAAGCTCTCGGGGTTTCCGAAACCGTTGCGGAACTTGCTTTCGCGGATGCTGCATCCCAATCCCGATCAACGTCCAAAGGACTTGGTCGTGCTTGGAGAGATGATTCGGAGTTGCCTGCTGAAAATTGAACGGCGACTTGCACTGGCCGATCGATATGGCATCCCGCTCAGGACAACAATTCCGCGGCCGACTCAACCTCGACCGCGACGTCTGCTCCGAACGGCATTGGCGTTTGGCGCGCTCGTCTTGGCTGCGGCCGTGGTTGCTGCGGTCCTGTTTCCGGAGTCGATTGGTGGAATCTTGCACCGGCCTCGCGTGACAAAGTCGATTGGCGTTCTGGTTGGCGTCCCCGAACCTTCACCAACACCTGCAGCAGCCCAAAGTGCTTCGACGCCAGTTGCTCCTGCGACTGTGCTGTCACAAGCTGCAAATGCAGCGCTGGCGCTAGCGAACCAACCAGCAACGGATGGCGCAGCTGTTCCGAATTCCTCTCAGACTCCAGCGACGGATCTCCAACAGGACCAAACAGCGAACGCGCAATCGCAGGTCGCCGCAACGCCGGACGCTTTCGCGGCCGCTTCCCCGGGCGCGGTTCCGGAAACCTCAGCTGAGAACGAGGCTACTACGGCGCCGCCCAAAGGCTCCGAGACGGCACAGCCGGCCACTACGGATCAGTCGAGTTCGCGGAGCAAAAAGAAACGTGTCGCTTCCGCATCGTCGCCTCGCCAGGGTTCGATGCGCGTCCGAATGCTTGGAATCACGTCCGATGGACGGCTGATTTATCGTTTGCCTTCGGGTCGCACCAGGATCGTCGCGCCCGACTCGGAGGAAAATCAATTCATTCCGCGCAGACATCGCCGCGCTCCTATCCAGCGCGACGACATATTCGCTCCTCCGCCTCAATCTGGGCCGGATTATTTTCCCTACGATTAGCTCCTCCAGGAGGGCGCGCGCGCGAGGCGCTAAAGGTATAACTGCCGCTTTCCGGCCGACCCGGTTTTTGGGCTGCTGAAACGTCTAAAAAAACCCAAAAAAAAGCTTGCCTAGCGGCACGATTCCCGGCATAACCTCGCCTTCGTGGGGAAACGACCTGCCCTCTGGGCATTCGCAACTGCATCGCTTCTTGTCATTTCCAGCGCAGCTCTTCGCGCGCAGGCATTGGCTCCTTCGTCGTTGGACCTTCCGAGCCACGATCAAAAGAAGGCGGACGACATGGTTCAGGTGATCACGCAGAAGTCGGCGCCGAGTACCCCGGATAAGCCGATAAAAGCGGTCGCGAAAAAGCGAACGCCCGTGACCTCAAGGAAGCCAAAACAACCGGTCAAGGAAGAGCCAGCGCAAGCGATCGTCAAGGAGCCGACGCAAGCGATGATGAAAAAGCCGGCGAGTGAGATCACGCAAAAACCTTCGCAAGCAATCGCCAAAGAATCGGGGCGAACTTTTGCGATAGAGCCAGTGCGACCGATGGGTCAACAATCCGTAAGCCAGACAACACAACCCTATTCGCGGTTTAGCTTCAAGACCCCGGGCGGCAAAAAGGAATCCGTTCCGGTCATTACGCAGTATTATCCCAACCAGATCGTTTACCCGTATGGCAAGATCGATCGACACATCGACGGCAGATTGATGCAAGCTGCCACCATCGCGCAGGAACGCGCCCATGCGCATTCGCGCTCGAGATGCTGGCATTACGTAAAAGATGCATTGCTTGCGTCCGGTGTTATCGATTCCCGCCCAAAAACCGAACTCGCCAGAGACGCCGCAACGGAGCTTGTCAGCAACTATGGGTTCAAGAGACTTCCTGTGTCAGATCCGTTCTCGGCGCCGGTCGGTTCAGTGCTAGTGTATGGTACCGCTCGCAGCGTCGGCCATGTCGAGCTCCGCACCCGGGACGGTTTTGTCAGCGATTTCCGCTCGAAAACGCCGTCGCGCCGTCCTCTGCTAGGCGTTTACGCCAAGTTATAATTTTCTCCGCGACTTCTCGTGCTGGGAGAAGCGATCCAATCATTTCCTACCTCATCATAGGTCGGATGGTTCTGCGTGAGATCCGGGCCGGACAATTTGAAGCGTCATAAAGTGTGGATGCGCGCTCGTCCACGCCATCGCCTCTTGCTTTGTTTCAAAAAATCGGTCGACCACGATGGCCTTGATCTGGCTCGCAGTCCGTCCGCATAGACGAGCGGCTTTGCGACTAATTACAGCCGGTCCGGTATCGACCGCGGTGCAGGTGCGATCCGGGAAGACAACTTTACTGCCGTACGGAATTCGCTTTGGATCGACGGCGCAATGTCCGGAGCGTAGTCGTCGGCCGGTACTTGCGTATTTATGGCCCTCACCTGCCCAGTAACTGGTGACACGCGCTAGGATCGACTCCTCGCGTGCGAAAGCGGCCGATGCCAGCAATGAGAAAAATACGACTGTGTAAGATAGCTTCATGGTGTTTCAGGGTTGTTCCGATGTTGTCGAGTCTCGGGTGGAGCACCTTATTCTCGATGCCGAAGGCCGCAGAAATGCAGCTTTTACTTCGGATTCGGAACAGCCCCGGCGCGCTAGCCCTTGGGGGACGCGCGGACTTCTGACAACGACTCGCCGCGGCGAGCCGACCTCCTTTTAGACGTGTTGGCCACACTTGTCAATTGGTCACATCATCGCGTCGCCGACCCAAGCGACAATCAAGCTCGTCTCGGCAAGCTCCGAAACCGATTGGGCATCGTCGAGCGGAAGAACTAAGAAACGCCGGCGAAATACATTTCATTGCCGGCGATGAATCCGAGCCGTTCGTAAACTGAGCGCCCGTCGTCCGACGCGTGAAGTAAGAGCCGGTCGAGACCTTCGTTCTTCGACCAAGCGATGATCTCTTTAACGAGCCGACTGGCGATTCCGCGCCGTCGCCATTGCGGTTCGGTAAAAACATTCACAATCGTTCCCTGCCGGCCTTCGCCAATTATCGATGCATCGCGCGGCCGGGGCAGGATCGGTTGCAACTGAATGCCGGCACCGCCAACGACCGTTTCCGGTTTATCGGCAGGAGTTGCGAGCCAGCCGATGTAGTCGCCGCCCTCGAGCCATTCCTTTAGCCGCAAACGCGCTTTCGCGCGCAAAATTTCAAAACCGTCATCGGAAACGTCGCCCGTGTCTTGAAACATCCGCGCGCGATGCCATGCGATGATGTCGGCATCTTGCACGGTAGCGCGACGGATTCGAAAGATGTCGTGCATGAACGCAAAGGTTCAATGCGCAACCCGCCTTCGCAAGACCACGGCACTGCACACGTTCAACGTCCAGCACTCAATGAAGACACGCTTCGGGCCGAACGAACGGGCGTGACGGTTGCCACGTCCGTTGGGACTGATACCATGCCGGAAATGGAAGCGGCCGATTGGCCATCGCTCAGCGACCAGGAACTTCTCGAACGCCGCGTTTCCGCGCTCGGTTTGCGCCTCGAGGGCACGCCGCTCGAACCGCTAATCCGGCAACTCTACGACGAGCTATCGGCAAAGGGACTCACGTTTCATCCGCCGTGTCACGTCGGCGATGAGTGGTTTGTACCAATCGGCATCCCGGCAATTTTTATTCCTTTTTTCCTTGTTCACGACCGGTTGCGGGCGTTGGAGCGGACGATGATGCTCGAGGTCGAGGGAGGAACGCCCGAGTGGTTCATGAAGTTGATGCGACATGAAGCAGGTCACGCTTACATGTACGCGTATCGACTCACTCGGAAGAAGAAATGGCAGGAGCTCTTTGGGCAAACTTCGCGTGAGGAAACGCCAGACAGTTACCGCCCGCGACCGTTCAGCCGCAGCTATGTCATGCATCTCGAGGACTGGTACGCGCAGAGCCATCCTGACGAGGATTTCGCGGAGACCTTCGCAGTATGGCTTACGCCTGGGCTCGATTGGCACAAGCGTTACACGCGCTGGAGGGCACTCCAAAAACTGGAATATGTCGATGAGTTAATGCGCTCGTTGGCTGGCAAGCCCCCAGTTCATATGCCCGAATATCGGGTCGCTGATTACGATTGCTTGAACGTCAAGCTCAAGACCTATTACGCGCGCAAACGAAAGCTCTAC
>Ga0193719_10000342_pt1 | contig 16971 bp, 12 predicted proteins | sample U2a2metaG_FD_160103 | JGI IMG/M metagenome (GOLD analysis project Ga0193719, IMG submission 160103) | Soil microbial communities from a riparian zone of the East river system, Colorado, United States - U2a2 | ecosystem: Environmental > Terrestrial > Soil > Riparian zone | place: USA: East... | reverse complement strand
GACGGAGGGCAAGCTGGGCGGGCAGGCGGATGTGCGAGGCGTCGCCGGCACGTGGAAGAATTTGACCGACAACGTCAACATGATGGCGGGAAACCTAACCGGCCAGGTCCGCAATATCGCTGAGGTTACGACGGCGATTGCGAATGGCGACCTGTCGAAAAAGATCACTGTTGATGTCCGCGGTGAGATTCTTGAAATGAAGAAGACGATCAACACGCTGGTAGATCGATTGAGTTCATTTGCATCCGAAGTGACACGCGTCGCGCGCGAGGTGGGCTTGGACGGAATTCTTGGTGGTCAGGCTGAGGTGCGCGGCGTGGCCGGGACGTGGAAAGATTTGACCGACAGTGTGAATTCCATGGCCGGGAATCTCACCGCGCAAGTGCGAAACATTGCTCTCGTTACAACCGCGGTCGCGCGCGGCGATCTGTCAAAAAAAATCACGGTCGACGTAAAAGGCGAAATCGCGGAGTTGAAAGACACTGTCAACACAATGGTTGACCAGCTCAGCTCATTTGCATCGGAAGTAACGCGTGTGGCTCGCGAGGTGGGAACGGAAGGAGAACTGGGCGGTCAGGCGGACGTGAAAGGAGTGGCCGGGACGTGGAAAGACTTGACCGACAGTGTGAATTCCATGGCCAGCAACCTGACCGATCAGGTCCGCAATATCGCCGATGTGACGACAGCAGTTGCCCGGGGCGATCTGTCGAAAAAGATTACGGTCGATGTAAAAGGCGAAATTCTTGAGCTCAAGAGCACCGTCAATACGATGGTGGATCAACTCAATTCGTTCGCTTCGGAGGTGACGCGGGTCGCGCGCGAAGTCGGGACGGAGGGCAAACTGGGAGGACAAGCCACGGTCAAAGGGGTTGGCGGGACGTGGAAAGATTTGACGGACAGCGTGAACTCCATGGCCAGCAATCTGACCAATCAAGTGCGCGGCATAGCAAAAGTTGTTACCGCGGTCGCGAATGGCGACCTGAAGCAAAAGCTTCTTGTCGAAGCGAAAGGTGAGATTGCTGAGCTCGCCAAAACCATGAACAGCATGACGAAGACGCTTGCCACTTTCGCGGAGCAAGTTACGACAGTGGCGCGCGAAGTCGGTGTTGAAGGAAAGCTAGGCGGTCAGGCGAACGTGCCTGGCGCTGCCGGTACCTGGTGCGATTTGACCGATAATGTGAACCGGCTGGCAGCAAATCTGACTACGCAGCTTCGCGCTATCGTGGAGGTCGCGACGGCAGTGACGGAAGGAGACCTGACACGTTCAGTCCAGGTGGAAGCGCAGGGCGAGGTCGCATTCGTGAAGGACAACATCAACGAAATGATCCGCAATTTGAAAGACACAACGTCGCGGAATGAAGAGCAAGACTGGCTCAAAACCAATCTCGCGAAATTCTCGCGCATGCTGCAGGGACAAAGGGACCTGCTAACGGTTGGCAAACTTATCTTGTCCGAGCTGGCCCCGGTCGTCTCTGCGCAACACGGCGTCTTCTATATCATGGATAGCTCGGGGGACGATCCTGAACTCAAGCTTTTAGCAAGCTACGCCTACCGCGAGCGGAGAGGTGCCAAGAATCGCTTCAAATTGGGGGATGGTTTGGTCGGGCAAGCGGCGCTGGAAAAAAGACGCATTGTCCTGACCGACGTCCCGTACGGTTACGTGAAGGTGAGTTCCGGTCTGGGTGAGTCGCGCCCGATGAACATCGTCATTCTGCCCATCTTGTTCGAAGGAGAAGTAAAAGCGGTGATGGAACTTTCATCGCTTGATCGTTTCACCTCTACCCATCAGGCGTTTCTCGATCAACTGACGGAGAGCATCGGCATTGTGCTCAATACGATTGAAGCAAACACGCGGACGGAAAACCTGCTCAAACAGTCGCAATTGCTCGCCGTGGAACTCCAAAATCGCCAGGATGAGTTGCAGAAGACCAACCTGGAGTTGCAAGAAAAGGCGCGCTCTAATCTCGCGAAAGATCAATTTCTTGCCATGCTCAGCCACGAATTGCGCACTCCTCTTACACCGGTACTCACGTCCGCCCTTGCGCTGGAGAATGAGCCGGCCTTGTCGGAGAATATTCGTGAATCACTCCAAATGATCCACCGCAACGTGGAGTTGGAGGCTCGCCTGATCGATGATCTCCTCGATCTAACGCGTATTAGCAGAGGTAAGGTCCAACTCAATTTTGAAGTCGTTGACGCTCATATACTATTGCGTAATGCCCTTGAGATTTGCCAGGCGGATATCGATCAAAAACATCTGGCGCTTCTGCTCGATCTCGCCGCCCACAAAGTGCATCTGCGAGGGGATCCAGCGCGACTCCAGCAGATTTTTTGGAACCTCATAAAAAACGCGGTGAAATTTACTCCCAAGGATGGGCAAATTTGCATTACCACTGGCAATGATTCCAGCGATCAACTCCGTGTTGAAGTAGCCGATACTGGCCTGGGTATTGAGCCGGAGTCATTGCCGAAAATTTTTGATGCCTTTGAACAGGGAGGGCGGCCACAACTGGGCGGCTTGGGCCTCGGACTCGCAATTAGCAAAGCGCTTGTCGAGGCACACAAAGGAACGATCACCGCGGAAAGCGATGGCCGAAATAAGGGTGCAAAGTTCATCTTGATCTTTCCCACCTGCGCAAAAGTAGACGCACAGACTCCACCAGCCGTCTTTCCTGGAACACGGCAACGTCAGACTACGCGCATACTACTTGTCGAGGATCACGAAGACACTAACCGCTCGCTTACGAATTTGCTTCGTCGGCGCGGCTATCATGTGCGATCGGCTGGCAACCTTCAATCGGCGCGGGATCTGAGCGCGCAAGAGGAGTTCGACGTGCTTATTAGCGACCTCGGCTTGCCCGATGGCAGCGGAATCGATCTAATGCGAACGCTGAACTCCTCGCGGCCGCTCCTCGGAATTGCTCTTACTGGTTTTGGAATGGAGGACGATATTCGTAAAAGTCACGAGGCCGGATTCAAACATCACCTGGTTAAACCCATCGATCTAAACAAGCTCGATTCGATCATTCAGGAAGGCGCGGCGGCACTGCCAGGCAAGAGCACTTCGCAGACTGCGAATCGTAGTGGTTGATCACGAAAATTAGCGCAAGCGATCCAGGCCGCCGCAGGTTGGATCGAACAGTCCTTGGTCGAGTAACTAGCTTGGCGGGTGATTGATCTTTTCAATTTGTTGCGCAGCTTCGCAACGTTTTGCACCCGAAAGTCGGCTTGGCCGGAGAAAATAACCGTAAAAACCCCGACAATTCCCAGGCCGATATTCGCAATGGGCTGATGGTGGCAAGCCAATGCTCGTACCCTTAGCGTGCCGGCGGCAAGGTTTGAGGTTTTGCGTTTGCGCGTTTCAGCAAGCCGAAAAGATCGCTGTCGGTAGAAAAGACGAGCGTCGCATCTTTCGTGAGCACTTTGCGGTATGTGTCCATGCTCTTGAGGAAATTGTAGAATTCGGCGGCTTGCGGCTTCTGGGTGTAAGCCTGCGCGTAAATCTCGGTCGCTTTCCCGTCAGATTCGCCACGGATCTGTTGCACCTGCCGGTAAGCGGTCGATTGAATTTCATTTAAGTCGCGTTCTTTTTGTCCGGCGATGCGTGCTGCTTCGCCTTCGCCTTCCGAGCGAAACCGCTGCGCAATCTGCCGACGCTCGCTCATCATTCGCTGGTAGATTCGATCGAGCACGTCCGGATTGTAATTCACGCGCTTGAGTCGGAGATCGAGCAACTCGATGCCAAACTCCGACAATTTGCCCGCTGCTTTCGTCTTAATTTCGTCCTCGATTTTCAATCGCCCGTACTCGATCGGCGGCAAGACACCAATCGTTCCCAAGCCTGTTGGCACATTTTTCAGATTTTCATCGCGAAGCGGTTTGCGATTTTTGTCGATGCGAACGATCTCGATCAGGTCATGTTTGGCGACAGCGTTGCGTGTCTCGCTTCCCAGAATGTCTTCCAACCGCGATTGCGCGCTTCGTTCATCGCGTAGCCGGACGAAATAGGTCTTGGCGTCATTGATTCGCCAGCGGGCAAATGTATCGACGTGAATGTAAGTTTTGTCTCGGGTGGGGATGGCAACGGGCGCGCCATCCCATTCAAGAAATCGTTTATCGATCCGGTTGACTTCTTGAATGATGGGAAGCTTAAAGTGCAGGCCCGGGTCCGTGATTGGTTCTCCAACCGGTTTGCCGAATTGCGTAATGATTACTTGTTCCGTCTGGTGAACGGCGAAGAAACATCCTTGCAAGGCGCGCAAAAAGACGACGACGAGGACGATCGATACGAGCCAAAGACAACCGCGCTTACTCATTTCTTCTCCAGGGGTTTTCCGGTGAGCGGCAGGATCGGCAACAGATTTCGCATCGAATCGTCGATAATGATTTTCTCTCCGGTCGCAGATAGCACGTCGCCCATGGTTTCGAGATAAAGCCGGGTGCGCGTGATTTCCGGCGCCTTGATGTATTGCTCGAGCATGGCATTGAATGATGCGACATCGCCCTGTGCTTCATTCACGCGCTTGAATCGATAGCCTTCGGCCGCGCGAATCGCCTGGTCGGCCTGACCCTTCGCTCTCGGCACCGCTTCGTTGTAATCGCCATTCGCAATGTTAATGGCGTTTTCGCGGTCCTGTTGCGCTTTGTTGACTTCGTTGAAGGACGCCTGAACCTCGGCTGGAGGATTGACGTTTTTCAGCTGTACTTGATCAACGCGAACGCCGAGCATGTAGCGTTTCGCCAGTTCCTGCATTCGCGCAAGCGCCGAGACTTCGATGTCTTGCCGGCCGATTGTAATAACTTCGTCCACTGTTCGGTCGCCGATCACTTCGCGCATCGCTGCTTCCGATAAATCGCGTAACGTCTGGGCGGGATTACGGACGTCGAACAGATATTGCTTGGGGTCGTCGATGCGGTATTGCACGACCCATTCGACGAGTGCGGCGTTCAGGTCGCCCGTGACCATTGACCTTTCTTCTTTCGCATCTTTTGCCGGCTGGTCGGGATTTGTGTAGCCGGGAGTAATGAAGCCGAACTCAAGTTTCAACTGCCGCCGGGTCGGCAGGACTTTTACTTTGTCGATGCCGAAGGGAAGCTTGAAATGCAGCCCTGGCTCGACCGTTTTTAAAAACTTGCCAAAGCGAAGGACGACTCCTTCCGATTCCGCCTGCACCGTGTAGCAGGATGTCCACGTAAGGACGATCAGGAGAATAATCGCGGCGATCCCAGCGATTAGCCGCACCGGGATGCGCGGCATTTGCGGCATCTGAAAAGTTTGAATGGCGGGCGGCTGGTCAGGCATTCTGATTCGCGTGGACGGCCTCGATCCGGGCCTTCTTGAGGGAGACTAGACAGATGAATCCGAATTGGAAAAGCGAAAGTTGCTGTTTTGGATCGCTTGCACGTTCTTGAAATGCATCGGGCTAAAATATTCAGGTTAAACTGGAAGAAACCGCCGCGATTCCAGATAAGTTGGAAAGCACGCACCCCTGTAGCTCAGCGGTTAGAGCAGGGGAATCATAATTTAGCGTTTTGCCCTCGACGCACATTTCGTCACTGGACAGCGTGCGAACAGGCGCGAAGTTTGGCGACCGAAAACGACCGGCATTCTGTCAAGATGCCGTCAACCGTCTCGCGCGTAAGAGGCGATGGGAAATGACAGAAATCCCAATTTTCGGTGCAACGGGAGAGTTATCAGCTATCCATTCCCTCTTGCCCTGAATACGGCAGCGGGTGGCAGCTAGGGGAATCGTTGCGGCCAAAACTCTTTGGGCAGCCTTCTTCGGTGTTAACTTCTGTACCTTGATTCGAAGCTCTTTGGGTTGTGGGCGCTCTCCTGGCAGAGTGATTTCTTATACGGATAGAAAACGTATCTATCGAATCCTTTGAGAATCATTTGACTCGATAGACCGTAATTTTCTTTAATCTACCGAGGCGGCGGCTTACCACTTTTATTCCAAGGCGCTTAGCTATCACGCGAACACCGTCCTCGCATCGCATGGGCCACTCGGATGACTCTCCGATTTCCATTTCGGAGAGACCTTTTCGAAGTGCGACATAAATTCCATTTTTGATTTTGTATCTTCCTCCAAATCCCCGCGGTGGAAGTTGAGTTTTCAAATGCAAACCAGCTTTGACCGGCCTAGAAACTGTGCGCTTCAAATTAATCTTTCTGAGAACGTAAAAGCTTCTATCCTGTGACCGCTGCCGTGACGGCTCCGGTTTTGACTTTTGCGCTGCCGGAATTTTTCGGCACATACAGCAAAAATTGGCCCCTGCCCAAATCAATGGTTCGCGCCCCTTCTCCCGCACTAAAGATAGTTTTCTCGCCGAGACGGGTGATCGTTTGATCCTTAAAAGTCAGCTCACTCCGGGATTGGACACCGGTCTGGACCGCCGTGCCCTGGCGAACATTATCGTTCACTGTCGCCGGACGCGGTGATGCGTTTGATGGGAGAAGTCGAACGTCCTGGATGACTTGAGTTACCTGGGCTTCTTTGAGATCGGCTGCGCTGACCTCGTTTGGGAGCCAATTCGCAAGCGCAAATGCTAGCGACGCGATTGTTAAAATGACCCGGATTTGGATATGCACGATCCCATTTGTAATCAGCCCTCATGCCAAGTCTCCGAAACCCTAGCTCAATAAAAATGAAAACCGCGTTAGTTATTAAACAAGAGACACTTACGGAGCACTTCTTTTACCGAAATAGACAGGTGCTATTGGAGTGTGTCGAACTTCCCAGAGTCCTTCTAAGGCCACGCTGGCCCAGTTTTAGTCCGATTACGCCCTATTTTTGTGCCAGATGTCGGAGGTGGCGTGCTAGGCGTTGCGTATCCGCGTGACGCTACATGCGCCCGTTGCACCTTGTGGAAGTGTTGAAGCGATATGACGCGGGCGAGCCTCAGCCTTCCAAATCCGACTTGTTACGCGTTTGTTAGCAAAAAGTTACATATGTGTTACGGAAATGCTTGACACTCTGTAAATCGATCCTCACGATCCAGCTTGCCCGTCACTGGATATGTGGTGGAACAGGAAAAAGTGAGGAAGAAATTGATGTGGAACCTTCTTGCCGAAATCCGTCAGTTCAGCCGATTTGCCCGCGATATTGAACAAAACGGCCATGAATAAATTCCTACATTTCTTTCGCGAGTTGCATCGGCAGCTTGCTTGGCGCCGCAAGCGTTTCACGGAGGTCGAGCAGTTTTCCGAATCTTGTGAACACACAGAGTGGAGCAAATCCTGGAAATACAAACCTTGGAATGGGCGATCATGAGCGAGCGCCCAACTATGACAAAAAGCCGGTTTACGGAAGCACCGGGCTTAAGGCTCAGCCTTTTTACTACAACTCATCCCGGATCTCGCGCAGAAGTTTATATGCCTCCCTGATTTCGCGAGATATGCCGTTGCCGTCAACTTTGATGTGAGCGTTATCGATGAGCGATACGAGCAGTTGGGTGGGGCGACAGGCTTCCTCGGCGCTCCGGTCAGCGATGAGCAGAGATTAGGGGATGGGCCCTCTCGCTATCGCGTCTACCAGCGTGGGGCGATCTATTGGACTGTCCAGGACTTGAAGGAAGGCAACGGTCTAACCACGCAGACCTACGAAGTGCACGGGGAAATTTGGAAGTGCTTGCAGGCTCTTGGACCGGACTTCGTCGGTTGCCCGCTGAGTGACGAGACTGTCTGCCCGGATGGGAGAGGTCGCGTCAACCGTTTCCAGCGCGGCTCGATCTACTGGACGCTGGAAACGCAGGCGCACGAGGTTCACGGCGGGATTCACGACAAATGGTGCAAAATCGGCAGGGAGCAGAGTGCGCTCGGCTATCCAATTACGAACGAGCTTAGATATACAACGGAACACGAGGGCATCCGTGTCCCCACGGGAATTGTCTACAACCGCTTTGAGCACGGCACGATCTCTTGGCACGCGGACGGGGCTCACGTAACTTATCCTCGTGAAAGGCTCGACCCGCCGGAGTATCGAGAAATGGATCACCCCCTTTACAACAAAGCGGTTTTTCGCGTGCGGGGACTTCACTAGCTGTCCACGGCTGCTCTTCAACCTTTGCGGTTACGGCCGTCCACCGTACTTTTCACCGTCCTGCATCTTGGAGCAAAGCGCGTTTGCACCGATTGTCATAGATAAATGGGCCTGTAGCTCAGCGGTTAGAGCAGGGGACTCATAATCCCTTGGTCCCAGGTTCGAATCCTGGCGGGCCCAGTTTCATTTCAGAGTTCATTTTCGCGGCTCAGAGTTCAGAATCGAGCTTTGCCTTGAAAATCTTGTCCGGACGAATCGCATCTGGAGCGTTGATCGCGCTTGAAATCGCGATTCTTAGTGTGCTCATTCTCGCGACCCGGTGCGCGAATTATGAGGACGTTTTTGTCCGAGGGAACGTTTATTTCGCCGATGCGGATTGTTACGCGCGGATGACGCGGGTGCGAATGTGCGAGAAAAACCCGGGATTAGTAATCCGTCATCACAGCTTTGAAAATTTTCCGCAAGGAATAACGCCGCACACAACTACGCCGCTCGATTATCTGATCCTCGCGTTGACAGTGGCGCTAAGGCCTTTCACGGGGCACGGAATCGATCTGGCGGGCGCGATCGTTTCACCGTTGTTTGCACTATTTGGTGGCTGGTTTCTCTGGTGGTGGTCGCGGCGGATGAAGTTTCGCTATCGCTGGGTGATGCTGATTGTTTACGCGATCAGCCCGGTTCTCGTTCATGGAACGGAACTTGGACGGCCCGATCATCAATCGCTGGTCATGTTGCTCGTGACAGTTGCGATCTGTGCAGAATGGACTTCGCGATCCGAGACGTCGCCACAATGGGGTGCGCTGAGCGGAACCACGTGGGGATTGGCGCTCTGGGTTTCATTTTATGAACCGCTCGTTTTGTTTGCGATCGTGGTTGCGGTCAACCTGCTGCGAGATCGACGATCGCTCTTCGCGAAATACTGGCGCGCCGGCTGGATTTGTTTTGCGGCGATCCTCGCGATCGCACTTTTGATTGAGCGGCGAGTTCCGTCTATTTCGATCTTTCACTCGGCTGAAATTTTCGAAAACTGGACACGCACCATTGGTGAACTTGTTCATGTTTCGCCAGCAAATCCGATCTGGTTGCGATGGACTGGTTATCTTCTTCTGGTCGCGCCGTTTCTTATTTGGCTTGGCCTTCGGAAAGGAACGCTGCTGCCGCCGACCGTTCTGGCTCTTCTCGTCGCGACTTGCGGCCTGACAATTTGGCAGGCGCGCTGGGCGTATTTTTTTGTTTTGCTGTTTGCGGTTGCACTTCCGGTTTTGCTTGAACCGATCAAATCGCGGACCGCGGTTTGGATCGCTTTTGTCATGTCGATCGTTCCAATCTTGCGTGATTGGGACACGAAACTTTGGCCTGACGAAGCGGAATACGTCCGCCGGATTGAACAACGGAATGAATCGATGCAGTTGCGCGATCTGGCACTCAATTTGCAATCGTCGGAGAACCGCCCGTTTGTAGCGCCGTGGTGGCTTTCGCCATCAATTGCATATTGGTCGGGACAGCCTGGAGTGGCTGGAAGCTCGCATGAGAGCTTGTCAGGGATCGCGGACAGCGCTCGCTTTTTCCTTGCCGAAGATTGGCGAAGCGCGCGCGAAATTCTGGAGAATCGCAAAGTCACCTGGGTGATCACTTGCGATTCGGAACCAGTGGCGAAGAATTCTTCCGCTATCCTGAAACGCGCAGTGCCACCGCGTCCGCTCTGTTATGTGCTCGACAGAACGCCTGCCCAAGTGCCGCGATTCCTGGTCTTTTCAGCGCAGAATGGTATCGGCAAACTCTATCGGACTGCTGTTGAGCGATAAAAATTGCAGATCACGTTGAGAATCCGTTGACAGTATCGGCGACTGTCACAATACTAGGAGAATGCTGAGAAAATTCGTTTCGCAAAAGCCGGTGTCGCCGGTCGAAGACAGATCACTGCATTGGGATACAGATGATAACAATCGTTTTGCGATTCGCGAAGAACCAAGAACATCAACAATAATCGATTACCAAAAACCTATGGCAGAACAAGGTGGCAAAGACATTCTTTCGAGCGATGTCGAAATCAAAGGCTCGATCAAGTTCCAGAAGGAACTTCTCATCGACGGGAAAGTCGAAGGGGAAATCAATTCCGATGGCGTGCTGACAATTGGTGAGAACGCTGACATTCGCGGCGAAGTTAAAACCAAATCGATCACGGTATACGGCAAGGTGCATGGGAATATCACGGTGGCAGAGCGCGCCGAATTGAAATCGAAGTGCACGCTGCAAGGAGACTTGAAAGCGGCACGTCTCGTCATCGAAGAGGGAGCAACTTTTATCGGTAAATCGGAAGTCACCAGTGGAACGATCCCGGCCAAGTCGGCGCCAGCCCGTCCGGAAATTGTCCGGCAAGAGCCGGTTAAGGCCGCCTTCGGGGGACGCGGATAAGAAAAGTTTTCGCTTACCGCTGCAGTGGCCAATCCGTCGCCTGCTAAAGTCAGTGTGGAATGTCCACACTGTGGCTTTAAGCAGATGGAATATGCCGCGGCCAAAAGCTCAATGTGCCGCCAATGCGGCCGCTACTTTTCTCCGTTTGCGCCGAAAGCTGGTCCAAAGCTACACGTAAAAGAAGAGACGCCGGCCGCAGATAATTCCTCGATCCGTCATAAACTTGAGGACTTTTGGAAGCGACAACGGAGTTGGGTGGTCGAGTGTTTCGAGTGCAAACGGAAGCAGCAGGTAAGCGGCGCGGCGACGTCGACAATCTGTCCGGGATGCAGCGCCCATATTGATCTGCGCGATTACAAAATCAGCAGCGGTTTCAGCCGGACAATTCGAACATGCGGCGACGTGCATCTCATGGCCAAAGGAGATTTGAGTAGCAGCAGCGTGGTTTGCAGATCCGCACTGATAGAAGGCAGACTGCGCGGTAATCTGCATTGCAATGAGACTGCCACGATTGATTTTTCAGGAAAGATCCACGGGTGTCTCACCGCCAAACATGTCATTGTCGAACGCAAGGCCAATATCCACTGTTTTCGTCGAGTGAGAGTCTCAAGCATCGAAATCAGGGGAGCGATGTCGGGTGAAATCATTGCTCAGACAATTGTTACGATTCACAAAAGAGGCTCACTCGAGGGAAATGTAACGGCTAAGGCGATCACAGTGGAGAAGGGCGGGGTCTTTTCGGGCCAGCTCGTCATTGGTCAGGCTGATCTTTTGCAAGGAGAATTGTTGCCGGAACGAAAACCGGCGGCCGCGAGCACACCGGAGCCTGAAATTTCGGGTGCTGCGCCCCAGCCTTTGCCCGCGACTTAGCCTTCGCTCAATGCAAAGACTGCATCCACGCAGTCCCTACGAAAAACTTGGCGGGTACGTCCACCTGCCACGTTTGATCGACAAGGCGAGGCTTCACCGGAAAGGGCTGCTCAACGGTTACAATTATAAAACCGTTGGTTTTGATAAGCATTTGCTCGCGTTTCTAAAACTGAACGGCGATGCGTTTGAAGACGTCGCCAATAGCCTCGATGACGACGGTGCAATTTTAGACTGGGTGCAGAAGAACGGAGTGAGACATTCGCCGGAGTTAATCGAAGAGTGGAATGAGGCGATGATTTCCCGACATCCAGACACTGCCGTAAAAAAGGCGCGTTTTCTCCATTTTCTCAAAGAGGCGGGAGGCGAAGGTCGCAACGATGTTCGGACGTATTTTGATCTGATCGAATTTGATGAAGGTCGAATGAAGTGACGAAACCCGAATGACGAATGTCGAAAGAAGATCGAATGAACGAATGACGAAAGAGCAGTCGGGCGCCCCGTCGCGACATTTTGATTTCGTCATTCCTTCGTCCTCGCGTTCTGATTCCGTCGAAAGATCTCGTCAGCTTCTTTCAGCGTCTCTTTGCTTCCAATGTCGAGCCATTCGCCTTTGAGCTGGAACGTCTTTACGGGCGTGCGCCGGTAGAGCCATTGCACAAAACGACCGGGCTGATCTGGGTTGTTGCCGGCAGCGAGATAGGTCGTGAAAAGGGAAAGCACTTTCGGTGAATAATAATAGAGAGCGATTGCGGCCAGGGTACTTCGAGGTTTCTCTGGTTTTTCCTCAAAATGGGTGATGATTCCGTCCGCGTCGATCGCGATATTACCGTACTTCTTAATCGCCTCAGCATCGCTAACGTCATAAACCGCCACTGTAGCGTCCGTCTTTTTTGCGCAGCCAACAAAACCAGCCAGCGATTCACTAAACAAGTTGTCGCCCGCGACAACCAACAAATCGCTTTCAGTCAGATTCTCCCGGGTTAAGACGAAATTGATATCTCCAATCGCGCCGAGCTTGTCGTCGTCGCTTTTGGAGCCGTCGTTGATGATCTTGAATTTGAATTTGGGCTGTCGGTCTCGGTAGCGCTCAGCCCAGGCTTGGAAGTCATGCGCGAACTTGTCGTTCGTCACGATATAAACCGTCTCCAGATCCGGAACATCTACGAGCTTCTCCACAACCCACTCAATGATCGGTTTGCTTCCGACCGGGAGCAGCGGCTTGGCCTTGTTGAGCGTTAGCGGATAAAGGCGCGTAGCATAACCCGCCGCGAGAATAAGCACGTTCATAAAATTACAAAAACTGAACAATAAAATGGCGAAGCGATCGCCTCTTTCCTTACTTTGAGTTCGCGGCGCCTCCACCAAGAATTGTCCTTTGAAGATGTTTCTGGATCGCGGTAATGCGGCGCGAATCGGTAATCTTGGTGCGGGTGGAGCGATCCACGACATACAAAGTATCCATCGCTGCGCCAGCCTGCGTGTTAATACGCGAAAGCGCGATTGAAACATTCTCGCAGTCAAGGGAGGCGAGAATATCGTAAAGCAGTCCGAGCCGGTCCGGAGCCTGAATTTCGATCAATGTGTACATCGGATGCGTTTTATTATCCATGGCGATGTAAGTGGGAAATTCGATTCCTGGCGAAATCCGGAGGCCGCTCTGACGTTTCGCTCTTTCGATTAACGGAAGAAAATCGAAATTCTCATCCTCGAGGGCGCGACGCAAAGTTTGTTCGACCAGCTCGACTTCCCGCGGGTCGGTGACGGCATGTGCTTTCGTATTGCACACGCGAAAAACGCTCAGAACGACGTTGTCTCCCCGCGGGAAAACGTCGGCGCTTAGGATATTGATCGGCACGACCGAAAACGATCCGGCAATTTTGGCCAGCAGTTGCTCGCGGTCCCACGTCCAAAAACTAACCAGGGTGTGGCTTTGCTCGGTGACAGCTTTCCATTTGATGGCCGGCGCCAGGGGCTGCCCCCCTTGGCTGGAGACGTTCTCAAAAAACGAGCGCAACAGTTTGAGATGCTCAACGATTTCTGGCACATCGCAGCCGCGAAAATAGTTGTCCGGCATAAAATCAAAATGCGCTTCAATTTCATCGGCATAATCAGGGGGAAGAGCTTCAGCCACCGAAGCCTGCAAGCTCTCGCGCTCGATTTTTGTTTGTTCGTAATAAGCTTTCTGATCGGCCAGGTAGTGGGAGGTCTCGCGAAACAATTCCCAGACAAGCGATTCTTTCCAATCGGACCATGCCTCTGCGCTTGTGCCCTGGCCGTCAGCCAAAGTGAGCAACATCAAGGCGTCCAAATTGTTTTGGTGCTTCACGATTTTGGCCAGTTCTGCCACCGTGGCAGGGTCATCAAGATTTCTTTGTTGCGCGATCTTGGAGAGCGTGAGGTGATGGTCGACTAGCAGGATCAGAGATTTGCGCTGCTCGGATGATAACTGCAGCCGGGTGGCGACGCGTTGGGCGAAAAGAGCGCTCGCCTCAGAGTGTGGCCGCGCTCCAACTGCTTTCCCTGTGTCGTGCAAAAGTAACGCGAGATAGAGAACAAAGGGATCGTCGAGTTGCTCAAAGATTTTGCGATAGGCCATCAGCTTCGGATCATTCGTTTTCAGAACGGCATCCAGCTTGTCGATGCAGACGAGCGTGTGTTCGTCGGCCGTGTAACGATGCAGAAATTCGTGTTGCACCAGACAGGTCAGCTGGCCGAATTCGGGAATGTATCGTCCCAGGAAATCGACGCGATGCATCGCTCGAAGGACACGGCCCACTTCACCTTTCCGTGACAGAATCGCTCTGAAGATTTCGCGTGGCCCCCGCGCGTATTGATAGGTCCGGGTGACTTGTTCGAGGCTTCGGCTCACCAAATCTGCCGCCTCCGGACTTAGATCCAGGACGTATTCCTGGATGAGTCGAAACGCTCGCATCATCTGCTCCGGATCTTTCTGGAAAAGATCGCGTCGATCCGGATGCAGTTGTTTGTTGCGAATAAAGAACGATCCGCCAACCGGAGTTTTGTCCGGTCGTATCAATGGAAGAAAACTGAAAAGAGAGCGGGTCCGGCTCGTGACATGGCCGCTTACGAATTGCGCGGTGATACGTTCGGTCACACGGAAGATATTTCGCGTGTGCTCGAAGTAATCCCGCATAAGCGTTTCGCTTCGGAGCTGACCGTTGCCGAGAGAGTAGTTTAGTCGTTGCGCGATTTGTTCCTGCAAATTGAGATGCAGAATGTCGGTGGCGCGCCCGGTGGCATAGTGTAGATCCGTGCGCAAGCGCAGAAGAAAATCGTAGGCTCTCTCGATTCGCCGTTGGTCGGTTTCGCTCAGCCAGTCTTTGCCAACAAGTTGGTTCGTGCTCAATGAACCCTCTTTGAAGTACGTCATCCAGAGGAGATTTTGGTAATCGCGCAGTCCGCCACATCCGCTTTTCACGTGCGGTTCCTGAAGGTACACGCTATCGCCGAATTTCTTGTGCCGCGCGACTTGATCTTGCATCCGCATTTCGACGTATTCCCGTTCGTGTCCTTGCACGCATTTGGAACGAAACTGCTCCCGAAATTCTCGCGCCAGCTCTGCGTCGCCTGTCAGGAAACGCGACTCAAGCATTGCGGTCTTTGTCAGCATATCGCGATTGGCCTGCGTGATCGCCTCCTTAATCGAGCGGGTCGAATGTCCAACCTTGAAGCCGCTGTCCCAGAGCAAATAAAGAACCTGCTCCACCATTTCCTCGAGATGAGGCGAAATTTTCTTTGCCCCTTGCCGGTGCAGAAGCATGACATCGATATCGCTAAACGGATTCAGCTCGCCTCGGCCGTATCCGCCCAGAGCAATCAGTGCGAGCGGACCACCGGACGCCTCTTCGGGCCGCGTAGCAGTAGACGCTGCTCCAAAGACATATCGTAACAAAACGTCGACAAGATCGGCACGGTGCGCACAAATTTCACGGCCGCCATAGCCGGCCTGGTGTTTCAGGCGCAGGCGGTGTTCTTCGACCTTGAGAAACTTTTTGTAAAGCGGGAGGACTTCAGTGGGACGTCGTGCACCTGTGCCGGCAAGTTGATTCTCCGCGTGCGCCAAAACTTGCTCGAGATGACGGGTTGCCACGATTTTGGATTGTCGATTTCGGACCGCTGCTTTGCAAACGGCGACAGGCGCCGACAAATCTCAGTGCAAAATCCGCTTACAGTTCGATCGCGTAACGCCTCATTTTGTTGTAGAGCGTAGGACGCTGGATGCCGAGAAGTTCCGCTGCTTTCTTCTTGTTACCGTGACATTCCGCGAGTGCCTGGAGAATCGTGTTGCGCTCGACGTCATCGAGGCTTTGCACGCCGGTTCGCGGCGGAACGCCGCGCTCTGCTTGTTGCAGCACCGTGGGCAATTGAATTTCAGCAGGCAGCTCTTTCACGCCGATCGAATCCTGCCGGGCCAGAACAACCGCGTATTCAATCGCATTCTGCAATTCGCGAACGTTCCCCGGCCAGGAGTAATCGAGGAGCTTTTGAAAAGCATCTGGCGCGATGTCCGGTTCGGGTTTCTTTAATTGCCGGGCAAACTGCCTTAGAAATGAAGCGATCAGGGGCGCGATGTCCTGCTTGCGAACCCGGAGCGGCGGCACTTCGATTTGAAAAGTGTTTAAACGATAATACAAATCAGAGCGCAGACGGTTCTCGGAAAGTGCCTGCGGGACAGGATAATTGGTCGAAGCGATCACCCGGAAGTCGGCCTTCATCGTTTGTGTGCTTCCAAGAGGCCGGTGCTCACGCTCCTGCAGCACGCGTAAAAAGCGCGTCTGTAAATCCGCCGGCATGTCCGATATTTCGTCCAAAAAAAGCGTGCCGCCGTTTGCCGCCGCGATCATTCCCGGAAAATCGTTCAGCGCGCCGGTAAACGCCCCTTTCACGTAACCAAAAAGTTCTCCCTCGATCATGGTTTGGGGAAACGCGGCACAATTCAGCTTCACCATTGCCTGCCCCGTGCGCCGGCTGCGCGCGTGAATGACGTTCGCAATTACTTCCTTGCCCGTGCCACTCTCGCCTACGATGAGCACGTTTGCGTCGGAGGGCGCCATGGCATTGATCAGTTCCTCGATCTGTTGCATCGGCCTGCTCATAAAAATTGGCGTGAGCCGCGTCTCGGCGATTTCGAGACGTTTTTCGAGTTGCTCCGTTTTTTCTCGAAGCGTCTCTGTCTCTCGCAGAAGCAATTGCTTTTCCAACGCTTTCTCCACCAGACTGAGTAATTCTTCGGGCGCGTATGGTTTGCTGATAAAATGGTAAGCTCCGCGTTTGATCGACTCGATCGCATTGTGCAATGAGTCGTGCGCTGTCAAAATGATGACTGGCATGTCCGGTGAGTCGCCCTTAATGCTGTCGAGCGTTTGCAAGCCTTCTGCGTCCGGTAACTGGAGATCGAGCAAAACGAGCGAGGGAGATTTGGTTTTCAGCAGCTTCAATCCTTGTGAAGCGGTGGGAGCCGTGTCGACTTGATAACCATGCCGCTGGAGAAACGCCTCCAGGGTGACGAGAATCGGACGCTCGTCATCAATAACCAGGATGCGATGGTTCTTCATCTCAAAGATCTGCGCTCATAATACGCGTTAGCTGATTCCTCCAGTCGTCCGAAAACGGGATTGGCGCG
>Ga0193719_10000340_pt1 | contig 17001 bp, 29 predicted proteins | sample U2a2metaG_FD_160103 | JGI IMG/M metagenome (GOLD analysis project Ga0193719, IMG submission 160103) | Soil microbial communities from a riparian zone of the East river system, Colorado, United States - U2a2 | ecosystem: Environmental > Terrestrial > Soil > Riparian zone | place: USA: East... | reverse complement strand
CGCCGTCTGAGCCAAAGGCTGAACCCAAGGCGGTCGCACACAAGGCGACGACACCGGCCAAGGCACCGACTACGCCGGTTACGCCGGAGAAGTAACACAGACGTCGAGTGCGCCGGGGTGCGGAAGCCAGCTGGCGCACTCGACACCCAACGATCGGGAGGCAGGGTCATGGCAAAACCGCTGGAGACTGTGAAGGCCTGGCCACCCGCACCAGCTCCGTGTCCGGACACGGAGCTGGTGCGGGTGGTACACGACGGGCGCATCAAGCTGGTGCGTCTGTGCGATCTGATCGATCCGGCGATGAGTGGGAAACCGAGCCGGACGTGAGCTGGTTCCAGCTTCTGGGCCAGCTCACGGCGGCCGAAGAGGATCTACGCCAGCTCGCCGACAGCCAGCCGCAGGCCTGCCCGGTCGACGGCGAGCCGCTACAGCCTGCCCCCGGCGGCGCGTTCCACTGTCAGTGGGGCGGTGAGGTGTGGGTGGGCACCAGGGGCAACCTGACACTTCAGACGCCGGACCCCAGCTCGCCGCACAGCTCCGCGGTGATCTAGGACTACCATTCAGCTCAGCACCACAACGCCGTACGTCCGTAGAAAGCAACCGGGAGGCGAGCCGTGGGGATCGCGTACGCGACCCGTGAGGCTGTCAAGGCTGCCCTTGACAGCGTCGAAACCGCGCGTGACAACGCCCGCGTGGATCGTGCGATCGAGTTCGGCTCGCGCAACGCCGAAGGCCTGCTACACCGGCGGTTCTACCCCGAGCTGGCGACCAGGTACAAGGACTGGCCGAACCGCGACTACGCCCTCCCGCAACGTATCTGGCTCGACTACCCCCTTGAGCTGATATCGCTCACCACGCTGGTGAGCGGTGGCGTGACGATCGCCTCTGGCAACTACTTCCTGCGCAGGGCGGACTGCCTCGAGGAGCCGCCCTACACGCTGCTGGAGATCAACCTCGCCACCGTGGCCAGCCTCTCCTCCGGCACCACCTATCAGCGCGCGGTCGCCATGACCGGACTGTTCGGGTACAAGCTCGACACCACACCGGCCGGCACCCTGGCGGTGGCCATCACCACCGCCGGCGCGACGACCGCGACGGTCAGCGACAGTGCCAGCGTCGGCATCGGCTCCCTGCTCACGATCGACACCGAGCGCATGGTGGTCACCGGCAAGGCGAGCGCCAGCGTCTCGACCATCACGGCGGACATGGCCTCGCTCAACAGCGCGACCGGGGCGAGCGTCGGCAACGGCGCACTGTACGTCGTCGGCGAGATCATCACCATCGGGACCGAGCGGATGCTGATCGAGGACATCACCGGCAACACGCTCGTGGTGAAGCGCGCTTACGACGGCAGCACCCTGGCCGCGCACACCAACGCCGACACCGTGTACGCGCCGCGCCTGGTCACCCTGCAGCGTGGCGTACTCGGCACCACGGCCGCCGCTCACCTGATCAACGCGCCCATCGTGGCGCAGACCTACCCCGGGCCGGTCGTCGCGCTCACCGTGGCGTACGCGCTGAACGAGCTCCTGCAGGAAGGCGCGGGCTACGCGCGGGTGGCCGGCTCGGGCGACGCGCAACGGGAGTACACCGGCCGCGGCATCCGCCAGCTCGAACAGGACGCCATTGCCGCGTGCGGCCGGCGCGGCAGGACGGGGGCGGTCTGATGGGTTACACGATCGAGGTCGACGCTCGAGGAGTTCTGTTCGACGGCACCTTTGAGCGCGAGATCGAGGCAGGGCTGCACGATGCGCTCAGCGACGTGGCCGACGACGCCAAGCAGAACATCCTGCAGGTCTTCGGCACGGTACTGCGCACCCACCCGACCATGCGGCTAGAGGAGGGTGTCGACGCCCATCCGGTCGGCGACGACTTCGTGGTCGACGACGGGGGCGTGATCTACGGGCCGTGGATCGAGGGCGTCGGCTCGCGCAACCGGAGCACCAGGTTCAAGGGCTACGCCACCTACCGACGCGTGGCGCAGTCCGTCCAGCGCCGCGCGACCGCCATCGCCGAGCGCGCCATCCGGCGCAGGATGAGTGACTGACCATGACGATGCTGGGCCGCTCGCGGCAGGTGCTCGACGTGCTGATCAGCGAGGCTGAGCGTCTCGGCGTGTTCGAGCGCGTCAACACTCATGAGGCAAAGAGCGCCCCGGGCCGCGGCCTGTACTGCTCGATCTGGTTGCAAGAGGTCGCGGCCGACCCGCGCACGTCCGGCCTCGCCGCCACGTCAGTGCGGCTGACCTGGCTGGCGCGCGTCCAGTCCAACTTCCTCGCCGAGCCGCAGGACGGTATCGACCCCAACCTTCTCGACGCCGCCGACCTCCTTCTCGACGCCATGCAGGGCGATCTCGACGTCGGCGGACACGCCCTGTCGATCGACGTGCTGGGCTTGTCGGGAGTCAGGCTCAGCGGCCGAGCGGGCTACGTTGACCAGGACGGCAAGAAATTCAGGGTCATGGATATCACGATTCCGGTACTGCTCGATGACGTTTGGGTGCAGGTGAACTGATGGCGAAGACATCGGGCCTTGGCGATCAGCTGCTGGTGGGCGGAACCGCGATCGGCGGCGATATCCAGTCCATCGGGCGGGTGGGAGGGGGGAACACACCCATCGATCTGACCGACATCACCAAATTCGCGCACGCTCGGGCGCTCGGACACGTCGACGGCGGCATCGAGCTGGTGAGCTTCTTCGATCCGGCGGCCGGCGCATCGCACCCCATCCTGGCCGCGCTGCCAACGGTGGACACCGCGGTGACCTACTCGCACGGCAACGCGCTCGGGGTACCCGCGGCGTCGATCGTCGCCAAGCAGATCGGGTACGACGGCACCAGGGCGCAGGACGGCAGCCTCACGTTCGCCGTGAGCGCGCTGGCGAACGGGTTTGGGCTGGAGTGGGGCGTCGCGGTCAGCGCCGGTGTACAGACCGACACGACGGGCACCAACGGCACTGGGGTCGACCTCACTACCGTGTCCACGGCGTTCGGCTGGCAGGCCTACCTCCACGTGGCCGCGGTGGTAGGTACCAACGTCGTGGTGACGCTGCAGGACAGCGCCAACAACTCCGTTTTCGCCAACCTGACCGGCGGCGCGTTCGCGTCGGTCACCAGCGGCGGCGCTCCGGCCTGGCAGCGGCTCGCCTCCGGCGTGACCGACACCGTGCGGCAGTACGTGCGCGTGGTCACCAGCGGCACGTTCACCAGCGCGACGTTCTACGTGGCGTTCGTGCGCAACACGGCCACCCCGGTCTTCTAGGAGGAGGGCACAGTGGATCCCATCTGGCTCAACCGGGCATCGGCCCAGCTGCCTGAGCGCGCGATGAAGACCTACGCGTTGGCCGCGCCGATCTCCACACATCGGCGGATCGCCACGTGCGCGGAGGTGCGCTGCGAACGGCAGGCGCGCGGCTGGCGCACCCTGCTCGACGTATCGGTGCCGGCGCACGCGTCGGCGGCGAATTGGATCAGGCTGCACAGCGGGCTGAGCTTCACCGTCGAGCAGGACGGCGACGCGGTGACGTTCACCTTCCCGGCCGGCCAGCAGTGCTTTGAGGGGATCAACCGTCAGCACACCGTGACGCTAGAACGCGAGCCGCTCTACTTCGTGCGCGGTGGGGACTGGCGCACCGACGCGCGCACCAGGCGCGACACGGCCATCGAGATGAACGTCGCCGACTGGCTCGACGACTTCGCCAACCACCAGCAGACCATCGCAGACGCGCACAGCGCCGGCTGAGACGAGGAGAGCACCATGGCAAAACAGACGGGCCTTGCGTGGACAACGCTGTCGGTCGATGACAACAGCGGTGCCGTCGAGGCGATCAAGAACGACGTGACGAACTTCCAATTCTCCACCCCGCGCGCAGTCCAGGACGTGACCGGCGTCGACAAGACGGCTTTCGAGCGGCTACTACTGCTGGCTGACTTCAGCGTGACGCTGAACGGGGTGGCGAACTTCGCCGCTTCGCCCAGCTCACACGACGTGTTCAAGACAGTGCCGCTCGCCGCGGCCATCGCACGGACGGTCAGCCTCGGTATCGGCGGCAAGACCCTGGCCAACGAGACGCTGTTCACGGACTACTCGTTCACGCGCGCTGCGGACGGTGCGCTCACCTGGACAGCGCCGGGAGTCCTGTCCGACGGCACTGTCCCAACCTGGGCATAGAGAAGAGTATCGATGGGGTTTCAGCGGCGTACGTACAAGTTGATCTTTGATGGCGTCTATGCGGGGTTGGAGGTGCGCACCCGGGGCGCCAGCATCGGTGAGTACGTCGAGATGACCAGGCTCACCTCCTCCGGCGGCGACCTGCTCGACGTCGAGCATGAGCAGGAGCGGCTACGCCTTCTCGATCTACTGGCGGGCAAACTGCTGGACTGGAACCTCACCGATGACGCCGACCGGCCCGTTCCGTGCACCGCCGAGCAGCTGGGCAAGGAAGACCTGTGGATGCTGCTGGCCATCACCAGGGCGTGGCTGGAGGCCGGCTCGGGCGTGACGCTCCCTTTGGCCGGCAGCTCGGCAGCTACACCGCCGGAGCTTTCCTCGCTTCCGATGGAAGCGCTATAGAGCTGGCGGAGGCGCGGCTGATCGTCGGGCTCTGCGACCGGTTCAAGTGCCTACCGTCTGCGCTGCTCGCCGAGGACGTCGAACTACTGAGGTACCTCAACATAGTAGGGCGGGGAGGAGGGTCCGATGAGCAATGACGTAGAGATCAGGGTCACCGGTACCAACCTCTCCGGCCGCGCGCTGAAGGACGCCAAGGACGACACCACAGCGCTGGGCACGGCGGCTGAGAAGACCGGCGTCAAGCTCAAGGCTGAGGAGCGCGAGGCTTCGTCGCTTGAGCGCCGCCTGCTGGAACTGAGAGCGACCGCCCGCTCGCTGGGTGAGGAGTTCAAGAAGACCGGCGACGTCGACGTATTCAAGGAGTTCAATAAGGTCAACCGCCAGGGCAACGCTCTGGAGAAGTTCACCAGGGATTTCAAGAAGCTCGGAAGCGAGGCAGGCCAGGAGGTCGAGAGTCTCGGCAGTAAGCTGGCCGGCCTCGCCGACGATGTGAAGATCGGCCCGCTACCGGCGGTCGCGGCGCTGGCCGCGATTCCGGCGGTAGCCGCCGCGGCCGGAGCGGCCATCGCAGGTATCGGGCTGGCCGGCATCAGTGCCGGAATCGTCGGGGCTGTGCAGCAGGCGCCACAGATCGGCATCGCGTTCACGGCCGAGCTGGACAAGATCAAAGCGGCGTGGATGGCCGGCAGCGCGTCGTTCGTCCAACCGGTCCTCGGCGCCGTGAAGGTGCTCGGCGCGGCCATCAGCGGCCTGCCCATCCAGAAGACCCTCGAGGGTCTATCGAAGTACGTCGATGGTATCGCCCATGGTGTGGCCGGCGCGATCACCTCGATCGGCCAGGGCCTGGCCTACGTGGCGGACAGGGCTGGTCCACTACTGACGCAGCTCGGGCCGGACATCGCCTCTCTGGGCGATGCGGCCAAGAGCGCGCTCACCTCGATCGCCGACGGGGCCGAGGGAGGCGCTCAGGCGCTGCATGACCTGGTCGTGGTTACCGGCCTGGTGGTCGAGGGGTTCGGCAAGATTACCGAGGCAGCCGAGAACACGTACGGCTACGTCACCGACCATCCGATCGCCGCCGCCCTCCTCACCGGCGGGGCATCGGTCGGCGCCAGTTTCTGGCAACAGCTGCTCGGCACCGACACCGTATCCAAGCTGACCGATGTGACGTCGGGCGTCGGTGGGCTGGCGTCGACCACCGACGCTTTCGGCGCGTCGGCGGACTACGCGCGCAACGCGCTCAAAGACCTGAACGACATGTTCACCTCGACGATCAACGTGGCGCTCGGACTGGAGAACGCCAACGTGGCGGTCGCGGCCGGATTCGCGGACCTGTCCAAGGCGGTCGAGGGTCACGCGCACACGCTGGATATCAACTCCGACGCCGGACGGTCGAACATCCTCGTCGTGACCGACATGATCTCCAAGCTGGAACAGCAACGCGAGCGGACGATCGCCGCGGGCAACGGCACCCAGCAGGCGACCAGCCAGGCCAACGCCGCTTTCGAGTCGCAGATATCCCAACTACGCGCGGTCCTCAAACAGCTGGGGTTCAACACCGGGGCCGTAGATGCGCTGATCGCCTCTCTCGACAGGATCCCCAAGTCGATCAACACCGACGTCGTGATCCACTATTCCGAGGTCGGCGGCAGCAGTATGGACAAGGCCAAGCAGCAGGGGCGGCAGGAGGGTCACGGCGGCGTGGTGGGCGCCGCGGCCAGCGGAGGGCCGCGCTCCGGTCGCGTCCTGGTGGGTGAGTTCGGGCCCGAGGTAGCCGACCTACCCTCCGGCACCAGCGTGCACACCACGGGCGACAGCGGGCGCCTGATGGCCGGCATGGGCGGCGCGTCGCAGGTGCTCGTGAAGCTGGTCGTCGACGCCAGTGGTGCCGGTGAGTTCGGCCGGGCGCTCGCCTCCCTGCTGCGTGACTACGTGCGTGTCGAGGGCGGCGACGGGTCTGTGCTCGGCATCACCACAATCTAGGAGGGATCGATATGCATCGCTACAGGTGCTACAACGGCGCCATGGCCACGACCGCGGCCACGGCGACCGTGCTCACCGGCACGGCCATCAAGACCATGCTGCAGCTGTCCACGCCCAGCACGCGACAAATTCAGATCATCTCGTGGGGATTCAACCTCAACGGGCCGCCCAACGGTGTGGTGGAGCTGATCGAGACCGACGTCGCCGCTACGAGCGGCGCGGCGCACGTGGCGGCCGGTGTGCAGCCGCTCGTCCCTGGCGCGCCGGCCAGCCTGCTGACGCTCGGCACGGGCAACACCGGCTATACCTTCACGGTGGAGGGCTCCATCACCGCTACCCGGCTGTTCGACCAGCAGATCCTGACGGCGACGGCGGACAGTCAGTTCCGCTACGGCTACCAGTTCACCAAGGACGAGCGCCCCATTGTCGCCGTGTCCAAGTTCCTACGCGTGCGCGCCACGATGGGATCAACCGTCAGCATGGCCTGCTGGATAGTCTGGGATGAGTGACGAACGTCGATAGGTACCGTCGAGCTGGACACCGGCGCGGAAGGGAGGCGACAAGACCATGACAGCACCACTGTTCGAAGACGAGGACGAGGAATGGGGCGACGACGAATTCAGTGGCGCCGCCGCGGCCGGGCCGCAGTACCCCGACGCCCCGACGGTCGTCCTGGTGCTCAACAACGGCGCCCGGCTCGACATCAGCGGCGACGTGCGCTTCTCGGCCGGCATCAAGACCAGGCGGGGGAGGGCGGCGACGGACACCAAAGCGCGCGCCGGTGATGCGCGCATGCAGATCAACAACCGTGACGGGAAGTACTCGCCGCGCAACCCTACGTCCGTCCTGTATGGACTGATCGGACGGAACACTCAGCTGTTCGTCACGCGTCGCAACTCGATCCGCTTCTGGGGCGAGATCCCGGAGTGGCCCTCCGAGTGGACGACGGGTGGCCAGGACGCGTGGGTAAACCTGGTGGCATCCGGGCCGCTGCGCCGCCTGCTCGCCCCCAACGCACCAGTGCTCGAATCGGCCATGCGGCGCGCCTTCGTGTACGGCGCCACCCCGGTGGCCTACTGGCCTGTGGAGGGGGGCGACAGCACTACGACAGTGGTGTACGACCTCATCTCCAACGCCCCCAGCGCGGTCGGCGGCTTTACCGGCCTGGCGGGCGCGGCCGGCGCTACGGCGTTCGGCAGAGGCGACCTGGGGCCCGGTAGCAAGCCCGTGGCCGACATCTCGGGTGGCTTCAATCTCGACCTCAACATCCCGGAGACCACCCCCGCCACGGGTACCGTCGTGCTGCAGTTCAGCCTCGGATTCGGCAAGACGGTGCGCACCGGTACGTTCTCCAAGTGCGGCATCCGGCTCAACCCGCACGTCAACGCCAAGCACTTGGGCTGGAACGTGTTCTGCTACGACGACGGGCACGTCGAGCTGAGCGTGTTCGAAGCGGACAACGCTCTCAATCTCACCGGCGGACCGACCGTCATCCTGTCGGCCGGCGCGGAGAACTGGTTCGACGGTAAGCCTCGCCAGTTCCAGCTGACGCTGACCGCCTCCGGCGGTACCGACGTGGCATGGATTCTGCTGGAGAATGACGTGTCCAAGGGGGCAGGTACCTTCACGCCCACCTTTGCTGGCGCGATGAACTCGGCGCCGTGGCGGATTGCTGCGTACTCAGGAGCGGACGCCGGTAGCGGCATGGCGTTCGGACATGCGGGCGCGTTCACCGATCCCAACGTGTCGGATAAGTACGACGCCCTCCTTGGGCACACCGGCGAGGCTGCAGGGACCAGGATGGCGCGACTGTGTCTCGAGAACGGTGTCAGCATCGTGATCGAGGGCGATCCGGCTGACACCATGCCGATGGGGCCGCAGGGCGTAGACAAGCTGATCGATCTCATCTACGACTGTGAGCAGGCTGACGACGGATTCCTAGGGGAGGCACGCGACCGGTTCGCGCTGACCTACCGCACCCTGACGTCGATGATCGACACGAACCCCACCCTGTGGCTGAACTACGCGGCCAGCGGCAACCTGGTGCTCCCGCTCAAGTCGGCCGACAACGATCAGCGGATCGTGAACGACGTCGACGTGCACCTGACGGACGGCAGTAGTCACTACCGCTACACGCTCAGCTCGGGCCCCATGTCGACGGCGGCTATAGCCAGCGGCGGCATCGGCACGTACCCCGAGAGTCCGACGATCAACGTGCAGACGATCCCCAACGCCAGCGACGTGGCTGGCTGGCGGGTCAACGTCGGTACGACCGATCTCCAGCGCTTCGATCAGGTCAATGTCAACGTGTCGAACACCGCGGTGAACCACGGGCTTCAAGGCCTGGCCGACCAGATGGTGAACGCCGACATCGGCGACCGGATCGCGATCGACAACCCTCCGGTGTGGACGACCGTCGACCAGCTGAACTTCATCATGGTGGGTGAGTCGGAATCGTTCGACCAGTACCGGTACACGATCGCCTACGACACCGTCCTGCAGGCCCCTTATCAGGTCGGCGTGCTCGACGATCCGGCGCTCGGTCACCTGGAATCGGACGGCACCACAGTGCAGGCCGGCATCAGCTCGGTGGCAACTACGTTCAAGGGGCTTGCGGCCAGCGGCGAGCTGTGGGCGACGACCGCCCTCCTCCCCGCCGACTTCTCGTTCGACATCATGGTCGCGGGTGAGCGAATGACCGTGACCGGCATCGTGGGGGTGGCCAATCCCCAGGACTGGACGGTCACGCGCTCGGTCAACGGCGTGGTCAAATCAATTCCGGCCGGCAGTGCCATCTACGTGCGCAATCCGTTCAGACTGGGCCAGTGACCGAGTGAGGAATCGTCGATGACTTTCGTAGCCGGTCAGATACTGCGCGCGTCGCAACTCCGGGCGATCATCCCGACCAAGGTCCCTATACTCTCCGACCAGTCCGTCACGAACTCCACCGCGCTCACCGACGCCACTAACATTACGGTCAGCGGTACGGCCGGCACGACGGTGGAGGTAACGCTAGACCTGATGTATCAGGGCACCACGGCAGGCGACTTCAAATGCGCATGGGTATGGACGACCGGCACATTTCCATGGGGCTTTCTGGGGGTCGACACAGCACTTGCCGCGAGCGACATCAGTTTCGACGTGACCGTTGCCAGCGGGACAACCTTCAACCTGGGCGGAAACGGCGCCGCCAATACCATGCTGGCGCGCGTGCGCGGCGTGTGGACGGTCGGCGCCAGCAACGGAACGCTGAAGTTCCAGTTCGCTCAGGCCGTGGCCGCGGGCGCCACGAGCGCCACGATCAAGACCGGAACGCTATTGACGTCTCTCGTGCTGACGTGACGGATGCGCGCGCCGGAAGGGCAGCAGCGCGAGTGCGGCCAGCTGGCCGACGACCGCAATGATCAGCAGGCCGGGCGGAGGGTCGACGGCAACCAGGGCGGAGGAGAGCGCGGCCAGCAGCACGCACAACGCCGCGCGCCGCAGCTGGTTCAGGCGCAGGGATTCAAGAAATAGATAAAGATGCATGCTTTCAGCATAGCATGCCGTCCACATATCCGGTAGGGTAGGAGGGGGAGGAGAGCGTCATGACATCACGTCAGCACCAGGATTGGATCAACCACGGCCGGCCGGACTCCGGTCTGGCCCGGCCGCTCGCCGAGCTGCGCGACCTGCTACGCGCGGCCGGGTACACGGTCTTCGACTTCCCGAACGACGCGCACCTCGACGCGCCAATCCCCGAGGACCACACGTACTACTCGGAGACGGGCTGGCCGTCCACGTCGCCGAAGTGGTGGCGGCACGCCATCGACATCATGCCCAAGGCAGGCCCCAGCGGTGGCGCCGACCTGTTGGCGCTGGGACAGCGCATCGTGTCCGATCGACAGAGCGGCCTGGCCACGTGGATCAAGTACATCAATGTGCCGACCTCGGCCGCGCTGACCGGCGCGGTGCAGCACCGCTGGAAGCCCAGCCATTCGACCGGCGCGAGCGGTGACACCGGCCACATCCACATCAGCTCGACGACGGGCTGCGAGACGCTCAGCAGCCCGTACAACCCACTCAGCGTAGGAGCATCCACAATGGAACTCAGCACTACATACAACCCGCGCGCAGGGAAGACCAGTGTCGTCGGCGGCACGCTCGGCGACCTGCAGAACCTGCGGGACACGCTCTACACCGCATCGGCAGACCTCGCGTCGCAGGGCCTCACCGTACCTGCCGGCAGCGTGCTCGACAACCTCGTTACGCTCACCGGGAAGGTCGAGGCGCTGCAGGCCCAGGCCGCGGCGAACGGCGCGGCGCTGTCCGCGGTGAGCAGCAAGCTCGACTCCGTCCTCAGCAAGCTGACGGCGCTGGCCGGCGGAATCGCCACCGTCGGGGACGTCGCGGTGAGCGGCTCGCTGCACTTCGAAGCGCCTCCCTCCTCCTGACTTTCTTCACCCCCCGAAAGAACCGCCCCCAGCAGGCTCGCGACAAGCTGGGGGCGGTTCTCTGCGCTCAGTTGCTGCCAGGTTTGGGAACGTGCAGGTTCACGCCTGCCGTAAGCCTCGCTACCCGAACCTGCGCTTCGGTCTGGTCCAGCTGTTCTGCGTAGGCACCCTGTAGCCCTAGCTCGAAGTTCACCCGATCTGAGCTGTCCGAGGGCAGTAGCGTGTCACACAGCCAGGCCAGGCGCATGCGGTCGATACTGCCCTGGTCAAGTCCGATGCCCTGTAGGCGCAACGCCTCGATGCGCCTCTCGTTGCTGGCGACCAGTTCGGCCAGTCGGTTGGTCGCCAGATCGTCGCTCGACTCACTCATGATCGATTCCTCATCTCTTGGTCTTGGGGTACCAGAACGTGTCACCCGAGCTCGGGTCGTAGCTGCCCGGTCCACTGTCGTCCGGCTTGCACTCGGCCATCAGCAGCAGGGCCAGTGCGAGCAGGACGGCGATCACGGTCAACAGGCTCGGTCGCGCCCGGCGCTCCGGGCGATTCTCGAGACTCATGATCATTTCCTGCGGTCCTTTCGGTCTGCGCCGGTCAGCACGCGGCGGCGCTGCGCCACCTGCTGCGCCGTGTCGGTAATGGTGACGCGCTCCGACTCGGCGCGCCCGGGGTTGCCGAACCGCTCACGCACCAGCGCGGCAAGGGACGCGTTCCGGCCGTACTTGTCAGTCATGGATCAGTCTCCAGCCCTGCTCGCCCAGCGCGGCAATGAGGTCGACGGCGATTTCCCTGACGTAACGGCTTGAGTTGTCCAGCGACGTTACATCGATGGCTGCCATCAGCGCGCCGACCTGTGGCGGGTCGTCGGGGGCGTTGAATCCAGGGACACGCGTATCGGTATCCCCAGCGTGTTCGTAGCACCCGCAGTCGCTCCGGTTGAGGGAGCAACTGTTGCAGCCCCACGGGCAACGCTCGCAGACGAACGCGTTCAGCGCCTCCACCGCGACCGCGACGAGCGCCTCGTTCGGCAGCGACCCGATGAACCACTCGCCGGGCTTGCTCCACCCCAGCAGGCCGCGGCCCTCGAACTGCGCATCGGTCTCGCCGGTCACGTAGATGGTGAACGGGTTGTGCGTACCGGTCCTGAACTCCATTCTCATCGCAGCACCGCCGCAATCACGGCGCTGCTCGTCGGCGCCACGAGCAGGTCGAGACAACCAGCTCGATGCTTCCCGGCGTTCATGTGCATTCCTCTCCATCGGTGGTCTTGTGCTTGTAGGTCGCGCCGTCCTGGCGGGTCTTCACGCCGAGCCGACCACAGCGCGGGCAGGAGGGAGGCGTCCACAGCTCGCCGCGCGCCCGCACGTACCATTCGTCGGCAGTCGGACACCGGCGATGGTACGGCGCCATGATGTGGCCGGACGCCCAGCGGCCACCCTCCCAGAACGCCACGGCGAGCGTCGCGCCCACGACGGTCACCAGAGCCACCGTGTGCATCAGCTCGCCGCGCTCCGTGTCCTCCGCCATGGCGTACGTCAGCCGGTCGAGGCGCCAGCCAGGGGCGCCCATGATGCCCTTGCGCGCGTCGACCAGGCTCTTGGGCATCTCGGAGCGCTCAGCCGGTCGCGCCGGCACCAGCACGCGGTAGCGACTCCGCGCTGCGGCCAGCGCGGTCGCGCTCTCGCGTTCCTTGACGGTCCGCCCGTCGTGGGCGACGACGGGCCCCAGCTCGCCGGGGAGCACGCGGGCGATGGTCGGGCGCCACGGGGTGAGTCCGACGCGCGGCACCAGCGGAGCGGGCAGGCAGCGGTAGCACTGCGCCAGCTGCCAGCGCTCCGGCACCGAGACGCACGGGGTGCCGCACCTGTGGCACGGCACCCATGCCAGCGCGACGCTCACCGCTCCCGGCGCTCCAACTCTGGGAGCGAGAACCAGGTCGAGGAGCCCAAGGGCTGCTGAGCGCGCATGCGATGGCGCAGCGCGGTCGCCTTGGTCAGGGTCTTCGCTCCGCTGCCGACCTTCGTCCGCGCGCCGGTCTCGCCGTCCGTCCGGTAGACCTGGAACCGCTTGCTCATCTCGATCTCCCTCGTTCGCTCCCGGCTTGCTTGAGACTCAACCATAGCATGCGGCTTGCTATGCCGTCAACTGGCCCTCAGGAGATCCGAGGCCACGGTTGGCGGCGGCGAGACTCTCCGGACAGCGGCAGTCCACCAGCCGATCGGCGTAGCACATCGTGCAGGTGAAGCCGCCCTCCGGCTCGGGGGTGGCCATCCGGACCTGCCGCGCCGTGCGCGCGTAGTCCATCATGTTGGCCACCGTGTGGCAGTAGGTCAGCACGTAGCCCTTGGACTTCTCGCCCAGCGAGCCGAACTCCGCCTGACGCTCCGCGCTGCCGTACTCTCCGAACATCGTGACCTCCCGGTTGACGTGCAGGTAAAGGGGTAGGGCCGGGGGCCTGCGCCCCCGGCGTCGTCAGTGCTTGTCGCGGGTCTCGCCGCACTTCTCGCAGGTCACCGGCGGGCGAGCCTCGCCCGGCTTGACAATCTGCGTGGCCGGCTGGAACTTGTGATCCGCCATGTCGCTGACCCCCTGTTGTTTTGTGCGATCAGCATAGCATGCGTCTTGCTATGCCGTCAACTCCTACCCCTTGGCTCAGGGGGCAATCGGCGCGTTGGCGATGTGGCCCATGAGCTGGTCGGCACGCCAACGCCGATGCGCGGCGGCGGCGGCGGCGTCGTAGGCGGCGTAGGCGGCGTAGGCGGCGTGGGCGGCGTCGGCGGCGTGGGCGGCGCGGCGCGCCTTGACCCATTCGCCACGGTCGACCGTCTCGCCGTCCAGGATCTTGGCGTACAGCTCTGCCACGGTGTCGACGGCGGCTCGCTGCGCGCTCCCCTCGATCGTGTGCTGTCGCACACCGTGCTGCGGGTCGATCATGAGATCGTGGATCATGCGCGCGGCCACCAGCGACAGGTCCGCGCCCACGGGGATCGCCTCCGTCACAGCTACCGCCCACCGTCCGGCGTAGTCGGACGGGAGTTCTTCGAAGAACGAGTCGAGCAACTGACCGAGCTGACGGGGGATACCCCACAGCCGTTCAGCGTGCTCGTGGTACGACTCGCCTTGCATCCACAGCGCAGCCCTGCGCAGCGGCAGGCCGCGCTCCACGGCGATCTTCTCGACGGTGAGGCAGCCGTGGAAACAGCCCCTGAGCCAGATACTGTCACCGTCGACGGTCGCGTACGTGCCCTGCACGAACTCATCGGCCGCCGCATGGGCGCGCATGCGAGCTACGGTCTCGGCTTTCAGGGCGGGATCGTTGTGCCAAGCGAGGATGGTCATCGAGTTACCTTTCCTGTTGAGGTGTTGGTGCTCAGCGAGCCAGGAAGGCGGCGAGCTTGTCGAGTTCACGGTCGAGCCAGTCGATCGCGCGCAGCGAGCCGAAGCACGCCCAGCTCTTCATCTCGACCGCCGCCGCGCCGACCTGCTCGACGCTCGCGTTCTGCGCCACCAGCGCGCGCAGCGCGTCGGTGCGCTTGCGCACCGAGGTCACGCTGTCTGCGGTGAACTTGCGCTCCGCGCCGGCGTCCACAGTCGTGAGGCGGGTCAGCAGGTTCTGGGCTTCGGCGTTTGTCATGAGAGAAGTATAGCATGCGTCTTGCTATGCCGCAAGCGTCAGACCAGCAGGTCGACCAGTGTGCGGAACGCGCGGTAGGCCTGCAACGGCATCACGCCGTTGCCGATCGCATGCAGCGCCGCCTTGCGGGACAGGACGTCGGTCACGAATCCGGGCGCCAGGCCCATCATCCACTCCGGGAACGCCGCCGCCATCCTTACCGCGCCACGCGGTCCGGGCTCGGTCGGGGCCGGCGGCGCGCCGTGGCGACCGGACCAGCGGTCGACCGCCCACGCATACCGGCCGAAGTTCTGCGGCTGGACAGCGGACGGCATGGCCAGGTCGCCGGACGATCCGCGCTGCCTCGGGCCGCCGTTCGTACCATCGGTGGCCCGAGGCGTCGGCAGGAGTAGACCCGCACTGGCAAGGGATTCCAGCGAGTGCCGGACGGGTCCGACCCGTCCGGCACTGCCCCCCTGATTGCTGCCGTAGGACTGCGCGGTAGGCGTCGGCAGGAGCGCGAGGGCGTCGTCCAGATGCCGACGCCCTTCATCCATGCGTCGCTGCGCGAGCTGGGCGCCGCCCGACGCGTCGGCAGCGCGGGGGGTGGAGAGGAGGGCGACCTGGGCGCCGAGCGGCAGGCCGTTGGAGCGCTCGACCGACCGCTCATCCCAGTAGTCTGCGCCGCCCTCACCGCGCCCCTCCCCGTCGCGCGCCGTTGGGGTCGCCAGCAACGGCGCGCGACGGGGAGGGGCGCCGCACGCCTTGCCTGCCCAGCGGGTGGCGTCCGGGGTGGAGGAGAGCCGTGCCAGTGCGAACACGCGGTGTCGATGGTGGCAGCCTCCGACCTCGGCGAGGCAGGCGCCGAAGATCCCCCACGCGACCGTGTAGCCCAGCTCGGCGAGATCGGCCAGGATGCCGCGCCACAGCTCGCCGCCCTTGATACTGACCAGGTTGGCGACGTTCTCGATCGCCACCCACTCCGGGCGCATGACCTCGATGCCACCGCGCACGGCAGGCCACAGCCAGCGCGGGTCTGCGTCGCCCAGCTGGCGACCGGCCGAGCTGACACCCTGGCAGGGGAAGCCCGCGGCGAGCGCACGGGGGGCTGGGAGGGAGGCCCAGTCGATCGCCGTGATGTCCCCGTGGTTGGGCACGCCGGAGTAGCGCACGGCGAGCAGTTCGCACACCGGGTTATCCACTACCTTGCCGGTCCTGGCGTCGACCAGCTTCTCGATCTCGGCGTGCCAGCCGAACGGCAGGCCCAGCAGGGCGCTCAAAGCCCTGTCGAGTCCGCCGTACCCCGAACACAGAGAGCCGATGTGCTCGATCATGCGGCGAGCGTAACCAGGTCGACAGCGCGCAGGTTGCGGACCAGGTAGTCACCCTCGACCATGCGGCCGGAGTAGGTGCCCGAGGCGTAGACGCACCCGATCCGGATCCGGCGGACCTGCTTGCCGGCCTTGGCGTCCGCGGCGTACCCGACGATGTCTCCTACCTTGATCTGCGCGCTCATCTCGATCTCCCTGTGTCGTTCCGTTCCCTGCTGACGTGAAGACCATAGCATGCGGCTTGCTATGCCGTCAACCCTCGACCGACTCGACCTTAACCGAGACCCCTGGACTCCAGTCCCTGCAATGCTTCCAGGTGGCCAGAGAGACCACCTGGTTGTCATCGACGATCGCGCCCGCGCACAGCGAGCGGTCTGTGGTGCGCGGGCCGGGCGCGCTGAGCGCGTCGAGCAGGTTGCGCAGCAGCTTGTCCAGGTCGCCTGCCCCATGCGCCAGTGGGTCGACCGGCAGCCACCACGTGGCATCCACGTGCACCGGTCCCGGGTAAGGCTCGCATCGCACATCGCTGGCAGGCCAATGTCGCCGTTGGAGGTCGTCCCTGATCGCGCCGGCCATGAGTCGGCGCCACGCCTTGGACTGTGGCGTGTCGACCAGACGATCGCCCTGCCTGGTCAGCGATCCCTTGGTCACCGGGCGCCCCGGGATGAACAGCTCAGTGATGATCATTCGTCGCCGACCAGCAGGGTGAGGATTTCCTCGCCATCGACGCCCACCATGCAGCACTGATGCCGGACGGCCTGGATACGCGCCTCAACCGCAGCGTGGGCGGCGCGCGCCTCATCGCTGCCGGACCACGTCAGTGACAGTCCTCCGGCTACGACAGCGTCAAGCGATTCGATGCGCACCAGATCGTCGATCAGCTCCATCAGGCTTCGGCTCATTTTGGCAACTTCTTTCGTCCTGGGTGGGGGTTGCGCAGCTTGGCCGAAGCACCGCCCGGATACGGCCACCAGTCCCTGCGCACGCCGCGCATGTCGAGGCAGGGCTGGCAGGCGCCGAACACCTCCCAGCTGGGCTCGATCACGGTGCTCACGACGGGTACCCGCCAACGG
>Ga0193719_10000339_pt1 | contig 17006 bp, 15 predicted proteins | sample U2a2metaG_FD_160103 | JGI IMG/M metagenome (GOLD analysis project Ga0193719, IMG submission 160103) | Soil microbial communities from a riparian zone of the East river system, Colorado, United States - U2a2 | ecosystem: Environmental > Terrestrial > Soil > Riparian zone | place: USA: East... | reverse complement strand
GGAAACCCTAGCCACAACGACAAGGTCGGTTTTTGCACTGCACACCCACAATTTGCTAAGTGAAAGGTAGGATATCACAATTGAACGTCAAACTTCTCACTCAGGCAACGTCGAAACAGCGAGAAGAGCTGCGCCTCTATGGGGTGCGTTTTTTCTTCTTTATTGGATCTTCTTGACTACATTATAAACCCCCAGCTCTTGGCTACCGACCCCTCGCAGATTTTAATCCCATTGCGTCGGAGATACAGAGAACCGCCGCTGCACGCCTCATGTTCGAACGCTGACGGAAGATGACCAGGATACCCGAAATCGATGTAGCCTTTCCTGGGCGAGCCAGGCGTGAAATACCACTAGTTTCTTCGGATGGATGGATTGGATCCCGATAATGATTGGAGGAGGAAACAAAGTATGTTCAAGGCGTAGTATCCTTAGTCTTAATTTGATGAGTTAGCCAGAGAGTACGCATTGACGAGTTCTTACCGAAATTCTTCACATACCGAAGGAAATGTCCCCGTATGTGCTGCGGATCCCGACGTGCCCCTCGCTCAGGCAGACGGGCGCGAGATTTAATGCCGGCACCCGGAGCCCCAGGCCATTCGTGACGAATTTTCAATCGATCCGCGTCTGCTTTGCATCGCTTAAAACCGAGCCAAAACGTCATCGTTGTTGCTGCTGGTACGGTTGACCCGGCCTTGTACAAGGTATAGATGGCGGCATGATCAGCGATAGCCCTCAACGTTACAGGGCCAGAGGGCCGACACGTGGAGTCTATAGAACCAAAGAAAGAGGGATGGAAGTTCAAGTGACCAGGAAGCGAAGATTGTCAAGGAAATGAGGGCAAGGGCAAGGACAAGGACAAGAAGAATAGATAAAGGAAGACATGCTCAGTGGATCGCACCTCGCTGGCTGTCGTCAAGGAAAGTGAGGTCGAGGATACCCCTGTTCCCTCGACAAACGTCGACCCTCCAACAGCAGAGTTTCATCAGACCAAACCCGTATAGTGGAACCAACACAACGTCATTCAACACAATCCATTGCTCGAGGTTATATATGTCCGCTGACATGAGGAAGGACCAATGATCTAACGGGTACTAGGCGACTTGTTCATGGGTATTCCACCAACGTGTAATGTCTTAAGGACGGGGTGAAAATAGGTGAAAGTAGTATGAATTTGGTCCTGTAGCAATTTTTATACATTTCTTTCCTCAACGACATTTAAATCACCGTATAGTTTTTCATGTACCATGTGTTCGTCATCTTCACCTTGACCAGAAATTTCCAGTTGTGGTGGGGACCGTTCGTCACCACACAGATCGGCTCCGAGTCCGCGTGCATGAACGGGATTTAAATCGTTGGTATCAATTCGTTCAAGCTTGACATCTGCAGAGGTATAAACCTGAATCCTGGCCGCTGTGAGTGGAAATTAGATGACAAACCAATGACCAGATCAGTATTTGGAGATACGCCAGAAGCACCTTTCTCCCCGAAACCCTCCTCTGCAGAAATGAATATGCGGCGCTCGCCACCAACCCGCATTCCGATGATACCTCTTGATAATCCTGTTCCGTCAAATGATGTAATTCAGGAAATTGGGAAATTTAAATAATTGCTTACCTTGCATAGAATTGGGTGAACCCACTGTGAACATGTACTACTGAGCTTATTAGGGTACCATCCTTTCATTCGACTCAACGCAATAATGCTCACCGGTTGGGATTCGCTTTTACCAAAGATTCTACCCATTGCATGCTGTACTCTTCCAACAAACCAGATTGACACCTTATCATTATACTCCACTGGTCGACCAACGGATCCTATCTGCCTATCCTGATAACCCGAAGCTGGGGTGCTCTGAAAGGGACCTGGATTTGATAGTGAGTTCGTTGCGGAAGGGCCATCAGAATCCTTCAGGCTTAGAATCGATGGTTTCTCAGTTGATGTAATACTGCTCTCTGTCACGGTAAAGAGAAGTCATTTTCCTTCAATTACTATCCAAATCCATTATTTAGGTGGCTCACCAATAATGCCTGTCAGGAATATGTCACTGGAAGTACAATTCAGTATACAACAGGGAAGCAGTCTCAAATGAAATTCATACTTATTTCCAATGATGCTAAAGATACACTCTTCTCCGGGGGATATTTCAAGGTCAAGGAGTGCGTGTTCAATCTACTTGGAAGTTGTTTGACAAATCGCTTATTTGAGAATAAACGTACCTTTCCGGGGATGAGGCTACATAACAGTGTCATTTTGTTTGTACTTTTGGTTCCACCCTTCATGGTTGGTGAGGTATTATAATCCAGTCTGATGGTGGTTCTACCAAAATCCGTGATATTATAATTTAAAGCAGCATTTTTGACACGTATGCGATGCGGATTGCTGACAGAGATTGGCTTGCCAGAAGCCAAGAGGATACTCCTGTCACCAAGTGTACTGTAGTGTCATCATCAGGATCCGACTCCCAAAATAAGAAGACGAACCAAAGCATTGTGGATACTAAAACTCTAGAATTTGGGCCTGAGTTGTTGATACGCAGATGTTATCAACGGACTTTAAATTAGGGAGTCATGTAACATATCTGGAACGTGCCAGGAGTCCTGTCATATATGGGGCCCCTTTTGAGCTCTAAGTCATGATATCGGTCTTAGTATGTATTACTAGTGTCTGTGACTGTCGAAAATACTCGTGATTGTGAATAATCGAATGTCCTTGACGTGGTCATGCTGCCAGTGAATGGAAAAATTCGATAGATATTTATTGAAAACTAGATACACTTAATTCAACACAGACAAGCAATGTCCTCAATCATTAGCCTGCGAAGATGTCATCGGGCGTGAAGGCTCGTGAAGGACTGGGGCTTGCAGGTTCGACCAAAGATCTGAGCGATCAATAAGGCACATCGGAACAAAGCGCCGCTGTCAATGTCAACTGTCACTCGTCCATTTTTTTCGCATAACACTTGCATGATCCTCGACAGGCCAGACCAAATAAATTCTCCGTCAACTCGACTCACCTGGCAGCTCCTGGCAGGTGAAGAATTTACGGCAGTTGACGAGCGGCTTTTAAATTTCAGCCCGCTTTCATATTTATATCCTGGTCCATGTGATGCATGTGATGATTGATAAAATCAGTCACGTGGTAAAACAAAGCGCACCTTTCGGGATTCTTTGCTATCCTGTCATCTCTGTCCTTCGTACCGGCTGAAGATGAGCGTCAATGGCATGCGGTTATGTACGTGTCCTGAGTGCTCGGCCGAGCGATGTTTCGATCCTGTGACTGGTCACATGCTGGTTGGGCAATATATCGGGGACGCACAGTACAAAGAGCATCGCAGACGAAAAAATGCAGTTCAAATCGGGTCCACGCACTTTGGCCTACTTTCTCCCGGCTATTCCAATCTACAACCTCCAACAGCTCGTCACCATACTCCCTTGATTCACTTGCCTCCAGCCCCGAGTCACGCCGTTCAATCTAGTTCAGGAGAGGAAGAGCAAAATCACACACGGACTGATTCCAGTAACGTATTTCTCCATCGACTACGCGAAATTCTAGCGAAAATAGATATCCAAGAGCAGTTGGAGAATGAGCAAGTCATATTCCGCGACCCGCCATCCCGAATGTCCCCACCAATGTCGGAGGCCCAAGCAGCCCGACTAGAGCTGGAACCAACCGCATCGGCTAATTCTGAAATACTTCACCACGAGAAACTCCTGCGGTCAGCTCACGATGTTATCGATATCATACAATCTTCCTCCATATCTCAGGAAGTGCGCAGTTTCGTTGCTGTATCTCGGGAAAAGATTCGAGATAAAGAAGATATCGTCCAGAGGTTCAAAATGAGTCAATGGGAACGCTTAAGAATAACGGCTATGGGGATGTCTCCTGATGTCAGAAGGGTTGATGCTAGTGAGTGTCCTCCTTGGCTTCAAATTCTGTTTGAGGATCTCATTTCATTGCCAGCTAAATACTTATCCCGGCCCTTCGCTCACTTCTCACCTACCACGCTCATATGCTACCTCATCGTTGCATTTATGCACTTAATCTGTGCAGTCTCCCTCCATAATTGCCGATTTTTGCTCATTGCACTTGGACAATTGAGGTCCTTGTCAATACCAGTCGACCAAGATCTTGCCTACGCCAGATTTCGAAACGATCTCCCGCATAATACAGAAGCCGTACTATCGTCTTTGGATCTTGAACCGATAACCAAAGCTTTCGTTTGCTGTCCGAGGTGTTTTTCTCTATATCCCTATGATCCCGATAACGATCCACACCTACCTAATCGCTGCACACACAAGCCAACGCCTGCTAGCTCTCCGTGTAACGCCTTATTGCTGGTAACCAAGTCCCAGTCTAAAACAAAGAAAAAGGCGACGAAACCTAATGAAAAACCTGTTCGACTCTTTTTATATCATGAACTTCAAGACTGGATTGCAGATTTGTATTCTCGGCCGGATGTTGAGGAATTCCTTGACCGCGATTTCAATAGCACTGGACATAACGACGACACTCTTTGGGATATATGGGATTCCCCCATACTCAGGTCATTTTCTGGTCCAGAGAATGATCCCAACCGACCATTTCTTGAACGAGTCGGCAACGAAGGTCGAATTGCGTTTGGGCTAAATATGGATGGATTCAACCCCTTCACTAACAAAGAAAGCGGCAAAAAGGCGACAGTAGGCGCGATCTACCTTGTTTGCTTAAATCTTCCCCTTTCCATTCGCTACAAGGTCGAAAATATGTTCCTCGTTGGCATCATTCCCGGACCGTCTGGGCCCTCGAAAGATCAAATAAACCATATTTTAGAGCCCCTCGTCGACGATCTACTTCAATTATGGCACCATGGATACTTCCTCACATCAACTTCCAAGCACCCTCACGGCCGTCTTGTCCGTGGTGCCGTTATACCCCTTATATGCGACCTACCAGCCGCACGGCAGATGAGTGGCTTTGCTGGTCATTCCTCAAACAACTTCTGTTCTTTTTGCACCTTGAAAGCAACGGAGATCAATAATCTGGACTACATGACATGGCCTACTCGCTCAGGGGCCGAACATAGAGAGCTGGCCCGACAATGGAGGGATGCAACATCGGAAGGGACAAGAGACAACCTGTATCAAGAGTCAGGTGTCCGATGGTCTGAGCTCTTACGCCTACCATACTGGGATCCCACCAAATTTCTGCTAGTTGATTCCATGCATTGCTTTTTCCTTGGCCTGTTTCAACGCCATTGTCGGCAAGTCTGGGGGATGAATGCCGACATCGCGGACACAGATTACCCTTCGTTTGCTCAAGACAAGGATAGACCATCAAACGAGGACATGGAAACTGCGTTCCACATCTTTCGACATGGAAAAGAGGAAGAACTCAGGAAATTAAAAGTTCCAGCCCTACGTGAACTAGCACGGGCAACTAATGTCCTATCTTTTGGAGGTAAAGCAAAGAAGGTTATAGCAGATCTTATAGCTTATGTGTGTTTTTCTACTTCGTTTCTGGGCTCTGACTCCTAATCAGCACATTTCAGCGGATCCGATGTGGTTGGTTTGATGAGGATGATGAGGCTCTAGATGACGGAATCGAAGCGCGAGATGCTGCCACCCTCTTAGAACCATCACCACAGGTTTTGCGACAAACGACAGCAACAACGACGGGCAAGCGTCCGAAGAATGACCCTCTGACGGCGGGGGAGATCTCGCTTGGTCTGGAATATCTCGAGTCGGGATCTAAATCAAAGATGAAGAAGCTTCGGAAGAAGCTTCTCCTTCATCTGTGTCAGTTGAAAACTCTTCAAGGGAACGAAAAGATGAAGGTTCCTGAGTTGATTCAGATATTGGAAGATTGGGTAAGGCGATTTCTGTAACTTTCTGTAACAGCGGTCAATGCCTGACTGTTTCTCCACTGGCAGCGTATCCAGGAAGGAATTGTGGATGCCAGCGGAAATATTGTGAAGGGCCGGCATGCTAGTAGAAAAAACCCAGGGAAAGGAAAACGCTCTGGGGTTCTTGGAAGGGAGACATTGAAAGCGATCCGATCCGACATGGATAACCTTGAGTTGCCGTCTTGGTTGGCCCCCGCACCTAGACACCCTGGAGAAGCAAAACAAGGAAAATTCACTGCCGATCAGTGGAGAACTTTCTGTACGGTCAATCTCACCCTCACGCTTAATCGACTTTGGGGTCAAGAAGTACCTGGAAGTCGCCGGCGGCTCATGCTAGATAATTTCATGCATCTGGTGACAGCCGTCAAACTTGCCTCGATGCGTTGTATGACTCCCACTCGAATCGACGACTATGCCTTCCATATGCACAGTTATCTATCTGGCCTCTTGGAATTATACCCAAATACGGCTCTTTCTCCCTATCAACACCTCGCTCTCCATATCCCCCATTTTCTCGAAGGATTTGGCCCAGTTCAAGCATGGCGTTGTTTCTCATTTGAACGCTATAACTACCTGTTACAGAATATTCCGACCAACATGAAATTTGGTGAGCGATAAAATTCAATCTGCAAAATATACTTTTAACAAAAAGGCTATGGACAGGCGAACTCGAAATGACAATGATGAGAAGGTTTTGCATGACTCAGAAATTGAAGCGCCGCCTTGATCCACAAACGGTGCCATCTGAACTACAGGGCCTCCTCGCTGAATGGAAAGCAATAGATGGTACCGACATCCGTGGCACTCTTCTACATGATTCGCTAGCAGACGATGGCACGGTTCATGTCCGGGAGGAAACGGTTTCGTGGTCCGAGCAAGATCTTACCACTCTTACACCTGCTCGGTATTACCTTCTGCAAAATTGGGTGAAAGAATACCATTGCGACTGCGATGTCACGACCCTGTCAACTCGTGCGTTCATGCAACCGTCTTTCAAACGTTTCGGAGAAACATTCCACGCAGAGACAAGCTCCTCGAATAATAGCCACATATACTACAAGGGACCTGGTGATTCGATTTCAGCCGGCACCATCCAAGTAATCTTTACCCATACTAGGAATATGAAGAAAAAGAACACGACGACGGAGACCTTTTTCATTGTGAAACAATACAAGGCGATTCCAAAGCATTACGAAAAGTATGATGCTTTTCAGCGTTTTCCCGTCGTAGCTGGGAGGTTGTATCGTCAATCCTATTACGATGGCGAAACGATCATTAGCATCAGGGAATTACTCTATCACTTTGCGCTAGCCTCCATTGCAATTCCCGAGATTCCGTTCCCTTGTATCGTCGCACTGCCGCTGGATCGCTAGCTTAGCCTTCCTATCCGCACCTACGCATTTGGCCCATCATCCGCATTAACATCCTCAGCAGTTCTTCAGTTTGATTGTGAACAAAGATTCGAGTTTTTTCTTTCTTTCAACTTTAAATGTACATGTGACCAGTTCAACGCTTTCGCATTACCAGCGGCCACGTCCACTGATAATCTTTGTAATCATGGGCACATCGAATATTCACCGTCTTTAATGTAGAGCACGTAGTCCGACATTCATCATATATTTACTACACTGCGACTGAACTTGAGAGATGAGTGACGTACACGGAGGGTAGTAGGGCATCATTCATTATTTATTTGAAGTCCCCTCCACTAATTTTTAATCAACCCCCAGTACTTCACATTCTAGTGGTCAACTTTAGAAAACTTCAACAGTTCATGCGCCGTAGTGCTTACCAATTACAAGAGGGGAGTTAGGAGGCACCTTATCATTACCCTTAGACCCGAATCCAAAAGCCGGAGGGATGAACATAGTACGTTTACCGCCTTGCGCCATTCCAATGACGCCGTCGGAAAACCCTGGTCTCGTCACGTCAACCTGTAATAGTCAAAGGCAGAACGTCTCACCCTGTAAAACCTCTGGATCGCCTACGCAAAATTTGAACTTGGGGACCTTTCAGTCGGGATGTCACCAGGGCGAGAGATACACTCACAGGCGGACCGTCGACATTCTCAGCGAAGACAGGCCCTTTTGTATCTCCAACTTTGCCCCTGTACCGAACAGACACGGTGCTCTGCAGCCTAGCCTGTGACCCAGACCCTACTCTGAGCTCGCGTACACAAACGTACGTTGGTTGCGGAGGAGTAGAAGTTGAATTTATAATCGTGTTTCCAGAGGTTGGGTGTACAACAGGAGAGGAATGGGCCGGCGGAGTGGGGACCCGCAGGATATCTGGTAAAGATGAAGTCTTACTGGATGTTGCTTGCAAGTTACTCAGAGAAGTAGAAAAGGCCGAGGAAGCCAGAGAATAGCTTCCCTTGTTGGGTTCAGAAGGAAGAGAAAGCAGGTGGTTAACCCACTGCACAGGCGGTATTGATGTTGTTGGATTGTCTGTCGGAACAGGAGGAATGGCGTCAAGTTTTCCTTTAAGTGGGGAGAGCGGGCCCGTGGTGCGGCCGGACGGGGCAGGTTCGATTGCCAGGGATTGGATGGTCGTCATACTAGCCAGCAAAGGCGACTGGGAGGGAGAGATTGGCATGATCGGCATGTCCTTCATTGGAAGGGCGGGGACACTCCGGCTGGATCCGAAAGTGGAGGTTGATGCCACCTTGGATCTCGTGCCCACGGCAGTAGCTGACCGGGTGGCCATCCTAGAGGCGGCAGGTGCAGGGATGGTCTTTGATCCCACAGAGCGTCCTGTCTTTTTCTTGCCTACCACTGTTACAACTGCGGCCCGTGTAGGTGGCCCGGGTGATGGATCGTGTGCGTTATGAGGGGTAGTCATATCTTGCGAAGTCATTGTGGGACCGGGAGGCGGCAGAGGGTGGACATTTGAATGGACTGCAACAGGTGCTATTGCAGACATGTTTGGCAGCCTATCGGGCCCTACTACGTGAAATCAGCCTGACTTTCAGCGACATCTACTGTCAAGACACACCTGTATAAGCCCCAATCAAGTAGACAATGCTATCGTCATGAGTGTGAGATGCATTGCCATAACGATAACAAACATTATCACGAACTTTTTACCAATAACTTCGCCAATATAATGGACACCAGCGTCCAAGGTGACCTTTAATGAAAATTGCTCGAACTGGTGAGAAGGTTACAAAGATATGGAATGCGGAGACGAGTGGATCAAACTACCTTTCCTGGGACCAGTGAGCAGAGGAAAGTTGCCCTTTCTTCGCCTGATTCTCTATACCGGATCTGAACAGAAGTACGGGACTTGGTGTCACAGACACTTCCAAGAGATGCGTTCCTTATGACCAGCGGGCTTGTAAATAAGAACGAGGCCGGTTTCCCAGGTTCAAGGGCATGGCACCTACGAAAATTTTTAGGAAATGGTCAAGCTCTGGATGGAAGTCAAGGTACATACCACAAGGACGACATGCTACGTTCGATCGATAGTAGTAACAGGAGTAGGCACTCCTATATAAGCGAGGCATTGCATAAAAGAAGTGATTAACGACGGCACAAAGGATCATCAATCGAACATTTGTCATCTGATACCAATCACGAATTCCATTTGTCCGAGTCCTGATCCGATGCGAAATTGAAAGAACAAATGAAATTGTCAAAAGCCCCAATAAAGCTTTGTCATGAACAAACGATTGTAAATGAATGGTTTCTAATGTGTCAAAGAACAATAGAATGAATGATTAGGACGCTTTTCTGGACGTGTCAAAGACCAACTTGAATGTACTAGTACTACTATAATAACGGCGATACTAAACCTACATCCTTCATGTCTTCGAAGTCCGAGTCCGTGGTAACGATCACTGAACTCGACAATGATACCGTGCTCGTTGGCTTACTAGAGTCAAAGGAGAGCGTGTCTCGAAAGAAACGTAGGCAATCGAAGGTAAGTCTTTTCTATGGCCACTCGTATCATTTGACTCATTTGCAGACAAGACTAAACCAGTTAATAAGGTGAACAAACTTGCAGATGGGGGCACATATGTCGAATTATTGGAAGACCGTATTGATCTTGCCCATCACCTCATAAATGACCTACGCGCCAATCTCGAACAGGAGAAATTTGTGCTGTCTTTCTTTCAAACGATCTTGTCGTAACTCGCTTGCTTACATATACTTGCAGAAAAACGCGATATTGAGGATGGAGGCGGTTGCTGATGATTCAAATGATTCAAATAGTCAGGAGGACCGTTCGACTTGAAGTTTAATTGTCTGGGGCGGAGAGCTTCTTGTATGTATAGATTAATAGTAAGCAGACAAGGCATTAGGTATCGACCTTCTGCAGATCGGCTTGAACCGCCGAATTATGGTCAAGGGTAAATCGATGTAAAAATTACGTTAAAGCATAAGAAGCCGACCCAGTTGTGTAAGTACCTAACAGTTACGTGCCTGGTACGTGCGACTCACGTACCTGACCAGGCACATTAATTCCGAGATTCGGAAATTCAAGACATACTTGTGGACGAAAACATTTATGAAAGCAAAAGATATGGCTATACGATTCCAGCACTTCAAGTTGGTTGTTGCGGCTAAGCTCTAAATAATATTTGTGGACAACACTTTGTTGTGATACGCATGGATTGGTGGCCGGTTTTTTTACATATTGGTTGCAATAAGCCCTGCTGCACGAAGCAACGACACATTACATTGTCAGAATGACGTCCTGCTTAGAGACTTTCGAGTGGTTGAACCGTGTACCCCTCCCCAGTAGACCAGAAATTGGAATCCCACTGGTTGTCACGAACGTCCACCTTTCTATGCATACTCTGACCAACCATCGCTACCACCAACACGGAACAAACTACTGCGAGATGTAACCAGTATTTGCGTGTTGTGCGAAGCCAGTTGTGCTGGAAGCTTGTGACGATTGAGAAACACAGCTGTTCCGCGCAGCCGTAAAATTTGCTGCAAACATGTGCAAGGTCTGAAAGAGCTGACGGTAGTCAAAATTGTTTGAGACGGTAGATAGAAGGACGCTCACTGAAGAATGGGGGTATCACTATCTTATTTGCGTCGTCGAAGTCAAAGGGGTCAAGGAGATCCGGTTTGTCGTCAGGCAGGGGTGGTAATGGTTTAAACTGTAAATCGAAATTCTCATCCAACCTGATCAAGAGAGGGGAACCAGAGTGTGCTTTCCCTGACTGTATCACAGGGAATTCTGCTTCGTCGGTGTGGGGTTCAGTGGGATGAACTTCAAAGGAAGGCACACATATTTGAGCATGCAAGCCAAGGCTTGAGTCGGCAATTTCGGACTGGTTTGGTGTCGTGGAGAGGTTATATTCGAACGGGTCTTCAGCTAGATTGTCTTCTGCGTCCTGGTCGATGTGCCATAACTGTGCGGGATCAGTGGGCGGGGATAGAGTCAATGAATGGATTTGCATCGAGGTCGAAAAATCCCTTGCTAAACTCCGCTGAACAGCACGGGGTGTTTCAACAGGGTTGAAAACGTCTATTTCTCTGTCCAGAGGTTGCCTGGTTCCACTGCCCGCGGTGGTAAAGGAAGGTCCTGGGTCATAGTTGTTTGCAAGGGCCACTAATCCAGGAGTAAGGAAGCAGAAGCCGGAAGGTAGTCGAGTGGGAGTCGAAAATGGACCGGCCTCGTCGCCCAGCGTGGCCAGCCTTCGTTCCCCTCCATTGCAGGATGGTGACCCGCGTTGGAGTTGCACTAAGTCACGAAAGGCTCGCTGTTCTTCGACAACCTCATCGAGGCGACGGGACAACTGGTCACATAATGTAGAAGAAGGACACTGCTGCATTCCCAATTGGTCGATAGCTTGTTGTAAATTCTCCATGCGTACTTGTAGGGCATGTGTATCCCGTATGATCTTCGTAACCGCTTTGCTTTGCTTTGCGATGTCATGACCAACGCCTTCATACAACTCCGTAATTGATTTGGTGTCTTTCCTGGAGCTCTCTGAGTGGACATCAGTACCTGGTTGTTGATCGGCAGAAAGGAAATTCCACCTTGTTGGACGAGGAGATTCTTTGACACAGTACGGCATTTCTCATCTACCAGATCACTAAGACCCAGAAGCTCGGTCCTGAGGGCAGCGATATCTTGCTCATGCCCTCCCTGATACAAAATCATCAGAACTAATATTGGATATATGAGATGTCTTACGAGCCTGTCGCCCTGGTCCTTAACCCTCTTGAGAAACGTCCTATCCAGATCCTCGAGTTCGCTGGCAAGGGCGGCAACTCTTACTTCAACACGGTCGAGATGAGTAAGTGATTCCATGATCGACAGATAAACGGCGACTTGCTTTCATGATCAACCTCATTTAAGAGTGAATGAAACCGTAAACGTCACCATCAAAGTGGCCTTTCAAGAATTACTTTGTGAACAGTCGAGCAATTCCGTATTTGGCTCCGACTGGCAAAGCAATAGAGGCTGAGAGGTACAAACGAACGACCAATTTGGGAGTGGATGACAGATTCCCACACCGTTTTGTTTCCTTTGTTATTTGTCAATCATAAAATCTGTTTGTCCGTTTGGCGTTGGATCAATGATTCCTCCTGTCCAATGCGACATGTTCTTCTCATAAAGTAGTGACACCAAGATTTGCCGTTTGCCATTTCACCGACAGCATGCCTCTGTCATTCAGTGAACCGGAAAGAACTGTGAGTTAACCGCGTTATACATTCTTATGGGTTATGCTAAGTGCACTACTGGCCCTGTATTCAGATATGGCCCGATGACACTCGTAAATTACATTTACCGATTGCTCGATTAACTCAGCTGACTTTTCTCTAAAGGTCCTCAATTGCGCATGACACCGCAGCCCCAGCCGAGAACTCACGACCGAGCCACAACAATTGGTACCCGTCATGGTGGTCATGGGATTCGACGTTGTTGCCCAATCATACCGCCCCTATCGATCTTAGCATTTCTTATCTACGGAGTGATCATCAGTCACCTCTACTGCAAGATAACAGCCATCGAGGATCAAGTTCAACGTTTGTCCCGTGACGGCATAGCACTTCGAGACTTTGCATGGCGCTACAATGGTGCACGTATCGTCGATTTTCTCACTACTCACCCAACCAAGAATGGCACAGAGGGTCCGAGTCGCATAAATTCACCATTTGTGGCATTAGATGACGACCTCAGACCTGGTAGATGCTGGCCGTTCCATGGATCAGTTGGACAATTGGGAATACGTCTTCCCGTCGCCGTCCGCATCTCTCACGTTACTGTCGACCATCTTCCCAAGGAGTTGGCATTAAGCATAACCAATGCGCCTCGGAATATCAAAATATGGGGTTTCGTGGAGAAGGCACACAGTTCAGCTGGAACCCATGAGTCCCACCACGAATTGCCGATGATCAGCCACCCCGACTTCACTTTTATCCCAATTGCGACTTTCTACTATAACATCCACTCTCCCGATTACATACAGACCTTCAATACTTTGTTCGCGGACATAGCATTTCAGGGAGTTGTAATGGAAATCCTTGGGAATTGGGGAGGTGAAAGAACATGCATATATAGAGTGCGAGTCCATGGGGAAACCGGTTTCTGAGATAGACAAATTATGTATCTGATGACCACGTTAATATAGATCTACAAGAGCCCCGATGCCCTTCAATAACTTCACATGAGTTGGACGAAGTGACAAGTTTAACCGCCCATCTCCTCGGGATGGACATTTGAGAATGTCGATCTGAGGTGGGTTCGCGACAACGAAAGATGACAGTATTTTCAGCAGCAATATACCGATCATAGGAAGCTGGCTGATCGCAGAGGACGCATCTGATATCGGTTCCGTTTGGCCGGAACCTCAGTGCAGCACCCTGTAGGCGGTAGAGAGTGCCTTCACGCCAAGCGACAACTGAGGCATGTGAAAGGAGATCTACTTGAGCGCAACGTTTCAAAACCCTCTTGATCGTTTCATTTCCCAAAATGTAGAAGTCGAGGACGTTGTAGAATAAGGTCTTGGAAATCAACAATGGGTCCACATTTGGACCATCCGGTGCAAAAACGGACGAAAATCCCAATGCACTCCTGACAAATTCTATGTATCAGAGGTCTGCAGAGCCTGAGGGAGTCGCTTGACCTTACCCAGTAGTCTGTAGGCCATCCAAGTGGTGTTGAAGGTATCCACCACAGGTATTCAAGAACAGGATAGCCTGAGCGAAGTCGGCTAGTTTGATTTCCGGTAAGACGTGGTTAATAATCTATTAATATTCAAGGAGCTAGTTACGAAAGGCCTGCCAGTGTATGGGTGATAAACGCTTACTGCTTCCAGTGTTGTTCCTTTCTGAGACCCATATATTAAGCAGCCATTTGATGGATCAGAGTGAGTCTGGATGATAAGCAAGAAGCGACAATTCCCTGCACTAATCACAAGATTATAGGCCCTCAAACACGAATAGTAGCATTAACATACGACTTGAACTCCTTGATCTTTGAAATAAATTGCTTGATTAACGCCCCTTCCGTCTTTCCTGAGAGATCAAGGTAGGGTAGAGATAACACAAGTAGCTCGGATTCCTGGGGCAGACCATAAAAACCACACCAGACAGCCTGAGAGTCAATAGAAAACAAACTTTTGAATGATAATAACCATGAAGCTGAGATTCGATTAACTTGACAGACGAATTGAAGTGCAAGCCGTCATTCAAGTAAACGGAAAGCAGTATCAAGCGCGAGGTGTCCATTCCTGTATGACTTGATGCTTTGGATCTGGTCGGGAGCGGATACTAGACAGCATTATCAGAAATCATGTTTCCTATGTGTTGCGATATATAACAGACCGGTAATGGTTTTCTGTCCTTTTTGAGACAAGTCGGACAAATAAATTTATCTTCGTAAAGGAGGGTGTTGGGAAGACAGCCTTGCATTCCATTCTCATGGCTAAAACAAGCTGCAAAATTCTGACACTCGTCGCAAGTCCGGACAAAACCACCCTGTCTGCACAGAAAACAAAGCTTGGTTCAAGTGAGTAGCCTCGTTCGAAGTAGAGTGATCGGATTTGTTACCAACATTTAACTTGGAAGACTGACGTCTTGAACTCGGTTCAGGCGGCAGTGTTGTTGCACGTACAGGCTTAGCCGCAGAGCGTGAAGAATTGTGCAATACGGCACCATTGCGCCGCTTCCTGAGGCGGATATCCTGAATGGATTCAGATCGTCGTAGCGCGACTCTGCTTCGGTCGGAATAGAGACTATTCTCTGAGGGTATAGGGGAATTGCGCAGCATTCGTGGACCTTAGATCAACTTTTGAGCACCGAGACGCAGTTATACTGCTCAAATAATATAAGGGCTACCGTAAATGGTACATGTTTGGAAATCAGTGAACCTAATAAATACTAACAGTAGTCACGCCGCAGGTGACTCGTTGAAAAGGCAATGTTCGACAGATTGTTCATTTAGGATTGTCTGCTACTAGGTAATGTTACATGGAAACCTGAACACTGTTATTTATTGATTCTTGGATAGTGCTATTCCAGGTGTACCACAGCAACATATCCAGACGAACCTGATCCTTATGCTGTAATTTTTTAGTTGCAATGTTCCCATGTCGTAGCATTGGTTGAAGTTTTTGAAGCAATGGAACATCGGTAATCGGAAGGACATTCTTGACGAGATTTACGCAATTTGACCGGTTTGAGACCTTCACGCAAGAGTATCAACCTAAGATTGTTACCTGCATCAGATGAGGATAAACATACCTGGTATGGGCATCCAGAGGGAATAAAAAGAGCGTCCCCCGGATTCTGAATACATGTCCAAGGGATTGCTCCGGCTGTCGCAGCATCCGTTATAAGATCCCTTCCAAGGTAGTAAGTTGCCCTTGATATGGGGCCACCCAAATCACAGTCAGAGAGAGGGGCGTTATTGTCAAGAAGCCTTGCTAACAACGGAATGCTTGAATGCGGCCAAATATCCCACCGGGAGCCGCATCTTACTTCGGACGTGATGGCCTGGGAATGAAGGAGAACGTTGACCATCCCTGTGAGGCTCACTTGTAGAAATTGTGAGCCAGTCGACATAGAATCCTTCTCCGAGATTCTAAGGAATGGCCCTGAAATGATTCAATATGACTTGTGGAATCCGAGCGGGCATTCTTACCTAGCTTAGGGGCGATGTGATTCTTGGGCAGGTAAGAAGTCAAGTTCAGAGGGCCTTGTGACGAAAAATATTGAGGGGACACCCTTTGCAGAAAACGCTCAAATTTTTCAGCGACTTCTGGATTTGGGTTTGGATAAATCTGAAACACCGAAATAGTATATTTGGAAATTGAAAAGCAAAAATACGATTTACCTTGAGATGACGAGGCCATGCATGTTCTTGTAGCCACTCCTGAAAGTAAGCTCCGATGGTGGTCTTTGTGTCGTGCCAGAGAAAGCCGTCAAAATGTTCAAATGTGCATTCATCGTTCTTGGCCAGGTCAAAAAGTTGACTGGGAGTGGTAGAAAGTTCGGCAGTCTCGCTGACAATAAATGGGGCATGTTCATTCCATAAGCGAACGAAAATTTCCTCTGTTAGCTCGCTCGATTTGTATCGAGGGATGACATGGTGTCGATTACCAATATCCTCGTCTTCCTCGGATGGAGATTGTACACGGTCAGGGATTGCATGGCTAGAAGAAATAGGCATTGTTATCGTGCGCATGGTTTCCTTCAAGTCAACCAGAATGCCCTGAATCTGCTGCTCTGTGAAGTACGATACCGGGAATACCCAGGTCTGAGCGTGTGCCTTAGGGCATGGGGAAAGCGACCTTGATCTCTCCTGAGCTGGTACCATCGCCGAATAGCACGGAGTGCAGACTTCGAATCCGCAATAACTGCAATACCAAACTCCAAAAAAGAGTGCCATATAACAGATATCTGTAATGACGGCTGTCAACTGAGTCCTTGTTAGGATGGCCGCACCTACCACATGTAGAATAGACATCTGAAGACAGGTTGCGAATATGCAGGTGATTTTGTTGTATGTGCCGAAGTTCGGATTCAAAATTTGATTGTAGGTAATTTGCTACTGCCCCCTATCAAATATCGAGTCAAGTTGTTGACGAAAAAGAAGCACAAATAGATTGACCTTCACGACAGCACAATGTTTTTCATTTCGGATTGGTAGCCAGGGG
>Ga0193719_10000338_pt1 | contig 17009 bp, 9 predicted proteins | sample U2a2metaG_FD_160103 | JGI IMG/M metagenome (GOLD analysis project Ga0193719, IMG submission 160103) | Soil microbial communities from a riparian zone of the East river system, Colorado, United States - U2a2 | ecosystem: Environmental > Terrestrial > Soil > Riparian zone | place: USA: East River... | reverse complement strand
TCAATTCACGCGCTGGACTCAAGGTGTAATTCAAGCCAACTATACTTTTGGGCACGCTTTCGATGAGATTTCGAACGGCGGAATTTTTACCTTTACCTCGGTTGGGCTGACGAATCCACAAAATCCAAAGGACCTTCGTGGAGCCTATGGTCCGGCAGAATACGACGTACGCCACTCCTTCAATGCGAATTACGTATGGGAGTTGCCGTTGAAGGCGGCATTGCACGGTCGAGGGCCCAACGCTCTAGTCAGCGGATGGCAAATATCGGGGACAATTTTTGCGCGGACCGGGTTTCCTTACACCGTGATTGACCCTCTGATATCTGGCGAGCTTGCCCAAAACAATTATTTTGGAGCGATCTATGCCGTACCGGCTAAGCCCGTTCCTCTGCAATTATCGTGCCGAGGTGATGCTGCTTTTTCATTAGGGCAGCAGTCTTGCCAGCCGCCACAACTACTGCCCGATGGATCCATAAGTTCCGATGCCAACTTCCTCCAGGCGGGATGCGAGACTGGTTTTAACACGGGGAACTTGCCGGGCCCCTCAGGCCCGTGCGGCGGCGCTGCTGTTTCCTTCGCGCAGGGACGGAATCGCTTCCGCGGACCAGCCTACTTCAGCACAGACTTTGCCATTATGAAGAACACGAAGCTTCCCGGCCGGGAAAATGTATCACTGGCAATTGGTTTTCAGTTTTTCAATCTTTTTAATCATCCGAACTTCGGTTTTCCCGACAACTTCGTTTCCTCGTCAACTCTGGGCCAGATTTTTTATCTGGAACGGTCGCCGACAGGCATTCTGGGAAATGGCTTGGGAGGAGATACTTCTCCGAGGATGATACAGCTAAAAGCACAACTCCAATTTTGAAATAGATTTGCGGGGCGGGCCGGTGTGTGAGAACCCAGGAGCCTGAGCGCTCCGGGCAAACAAGTTTAAGTGACGCAAGGCACGTTTTCCTTGGTCGCCGAATCAGTTTCGGCGAACTACTCATGAAGGAGAGTGTTAAATTGAGACCGACTTCACTCTAGTGTGCTCGGTATGAAACCTGTCATATTTCCTCAGTGTGAAAGTACAAGCCGCCGGTGCTTAAAATCTATTTGAACTACCTTGAATTCCTTCAGAAGGTCTTGGCCAAGCATACCGTCAATCTGCTGCCCGAGAGCGTTGGGAATATCTGGAAGATCATCCATGGTCAGGAGCTCATAATCCGGCCACACTGCCTCGCCAATTTTGACCGTAGCTTTGGTTTTTAACGGCGTTGCCGACCCATCCAGATCCGTTGGCAGGACGAGTCGGCCTCGGGTCCTTAGCCGATGGCCGGACGCGTGCCAAACTTGTGCTCAAGATGGTATGGCTGGAACCTGTGTCCACGATGAGTGTGGCAGGTTTGCCGTCAATCTCGGCTTTCACGATACAAGACCGAAACGGCTGCTGAGTTCGATCGGGACCACGCCGGTGATCGAGACTGGGTCGTCGGGAACTTGTGCAGCCGCCGAAAACATGAGAATTGAAGCCACTAGGGTCTTCGACGATTTCACGATGGCCACCTCCCAGATCTGTTGACCGACACTGAAATGTTCGGGCCGTACCTTCAAGACACTTGTCTATCCGTATTTAAGGTCTTCTAACCGCTTGGTGGGGCATCGGAGTTAATCGCAAGCGTTACCGAGCCTTCAATCGTGATCGTCTAGTCCCGGCTTACTTGCGCCGATGGAGATTCTGCATCCAGAACTGTGATGACGACGTTGAAAGTTTCGGACGTCGTGGGCGTGCCCGAAATTAGTCCTGTCGGCGCTATTCCTAATCCATTCAGCGTCGAAAACCCAGGCGCAGCTACCCACTTCCACTGGTGAGGCGCCACTCCACCCGAAGCGGTAAGCTGGAATCCGTTGCCTTCATATGAGTCGCCGGTCTTCCCGGAAGGGGGAGCCCGGACGTGATTGCCAAAGAGGGTGGAGGAGTGGGCGGAGGTGTGTTACGTGTGGTGCTTGTTGTCGCACCACCTCCCCCGCACGCTTCGAGGAGGGCACAGATAAGAAAGCAAAGAAAGAACCAGTGGCTTTTTGTTCACAATCGCTCAGAGTGATCTGAGCCTCGGGACTCTTTCTATGTACTCATGCGTCAGGCCACCCAGAAATCGATCATTTGTGCCGAAAGTTTTTCTTTCCCGTGCCGCATTCACTGAATGCTAGTTGTGTGGGGGCTCCACTGGACGCCGCTTCCCGAGGTCAAGGCCCGGGATGGGTATTACAAGGATGGCAGATCGCGGGGACGGTTCAGAAATTCTCCATCATCCACATGTTCGTGCTCTGTTTCGTCTCATTGATTGCCAAATGACGGCCGTCGGGAGAGGGCCAGCCAAAACAGGATCGTACACACGTGTACAAGGATTTGCTGTTCCCATGGAGATCCACGTAAAGGAGGTCGCTGGGGCCTTGAGTTTTCCTGCTGACAAACAAACCCTGCCGGTTTGCCGCCCACTTGATAGTGTCCAATTTGCCTGACATTTGGAACGGAATGATGTAGGTGGGCTTACCCCTTAGGGAATGGATTTCTATCGGGCCTTCAGGACTGCGCGTGATTGCAAGCCTGGTTCCGTCAGGAGAGAGGTCACACAGCAGATTATCGACAAGCACATCAAAATCTCGCGCAAGATCGAATCGGGCCAACTCAGCTCCACGTCCCTTAATAGGATCGAAAGCAGTGACGACCATCTGCTTATGATCTTCAGTCTGCTCAGGGATCACACATAGGTAAGAGGGAGGCCTGGCACAGGAGAAAATCCCCGGGCGTACGACGGGAAATATGGCCTCCGGAGCGCCGCCAGCTATGGGAATGCGCACGAGCGGTCGAGGAGCGGAAGGACGGGCCGACGACGGCGCGCCCCGTATGGGCCATACCATCGCAATGATCCACTTGCCGTCTGGACTCACTACAGCCATGTTTAGCAGCCCTCCTGGTACCGAGGGCACGATCGCGTCTGGCGTATCCGAGTCTAAGGTTTGTTTGTAGATCGCATAGTGATCGCCTCGATTTTGGCCGACGATCAGCGTTTTGCTGTCGGGAGTCCAATCGGCGATGAAATCCTCAGCCTCCTCCCAGGAGAAGTGTTTCAGGTTGCGGATTTGGGTTGCCGCAGGCTCAAGATCCGCGATGTATGCCGTGACGAAACTCGACCATCCGGCGAATGCCACCCGTTTGCCATCAAGTGTAGAACTCCCACTACTCACGCAAAAGCTGGGCCAGTTCGTCAATCGTCTTGGTTCCTCGACCCGCTTGCCGGTGCGCAGATCGAGCCGGATTGTCCAGTAATTGCAGGCGCTGCCTATCGCTTCGGACTCGGGTAATGAATAAAGCAATCGCCCGTCGCGTAACCACACTATGTCATTCATTTTCTTCATTTCTGAAGGAGGGAAAAGGGCAGTGGGAGGACCTCCTTTCAGATCCCGGCTCAGCATCGTATCGCCGGAACCGTCGCTCGTAATGTACAGGTATCGTTGCCCGTCTTGGGACCACATGAGGCAACAAATACCAGTGCCTTCTTTGGCCTCGTCGAATTTGCTTGCCTGCCCCCCATCCGATTGCATCATCCAGACTTCACGTGGCCCAAACTTGCCCTGGTTTGTTCCAAAGGAAACCGATAAACCGTCGGGTGAAATTGCCCATGCGATAGCGTGATCACGAAGTTTGCGTGGCGCTCCGCCCAGCACCGAAGCCATCCAGATGCTGGGGTCCTGCGAAATCCCTTGGATTTCGGCAGGGTTGGAGTGGACCAGAAACCTGGTGCTGTCCGGAAACCAGGGGCCGATCTCCCAGCTGATGTTCTGATCCTTCAGTCCTTCTGGGCGGGGAACAACCCGCGTCTCCCCCGTCTCAATGAGCTTGATGTGCATTCCCTTCGCATCGGTATAAGCCAGGTATTTGCTGTCCGGTGAGATCGCACCGCCGATAACCGGGTTCTCTGAGGAGTTGGTGGTGAGTTGTCGTAATTTGATTTCAGGCGTGACCGAAATGACTTTCGATGGCCGCTCTAGTAGGAAGACCGTAGCTGCCACCAGGAGCGTAAGAATAGTTCCCGAAGCGACCACCCACGGCCGCGACAAGTGCTTCGGAGCCAACTGTCGTTGCAGATTTTCCAGATCGGCGCGCATTTCCGACGCGGTCTGATAGCGAACATCGCGATTTTTTTCGAGCGCCTTCTTGATGACCGCTTCGAGCTTTGCGGGAATTTTAGGATTGATCCTCCGCGGCGCATCAGGCATCTGCTCGAGAATCGCTTCTCGGAACGCGGGCCATGTGTCACCCGTGAATGCACGCTTTCCCGTGGCGATTTCATAGAGCACCAGACCGAAAGAAAACAGATCCGTGCGGGCATCCAAATTCTCGCCGCGTACCTGCTCCGGAGACATGTAGCCCGCCGTCCCCATTAAAGCTCCAGTTCGGCTGAGGAACAGATCGGGGGGTGCAAGTGACTCCGTTCCGGCGGATGTTTCAGCATCGCCATCAAGGAGGCTCTGAGTGGTGGAAGTCATCGTCACCACGGGAGCAAGCTTTGCTAAGCCAAAATCTAGAATCTTGGCCTGCCCCTGAGTGGTGATGAAGATGTTTGCTGGTTTGATATCACGATGAATGATGCCGCGCTGGTGTGCTGCCTCCAGGCCTCGGTTGATTTGAACAGCAACATCGAGCAACTTGTGGACAGCCAGCGACGGTTTGGCCCGGCCCGCAGCAGAGATCAGCTCTTGCAGCGTCTTTCCTTCCAACAGTTGCATCACGAGAAATGGCAGGCCGTTATGCTCCCCGAATTCATAGATCGGACAGATGTTGGGATGCTCCAACGAGGATGCGGCTCGGGCCTCGCGTTCGAAACGTCGGAGCGCCACAGGGTCTTTGGCCGATTCTTGAGGCAGGAACTTGAGAGCGACCTGACGCCCAAGCTTCATGTCCTCTGCTCGATAGAGCAATCCCATGCCGCCTCCACCGAGCCCATCCTGGATGCGGTAATGAGAAACTATCTGTCCTGTTAAAGGAAATTCCGACACATCAATTTGCGAACCCACCGCAGCAACTACGTAGTCGCCTGCGCCTCGATCACATGCAAGCAGCGCTTCTACCTCTTGCCGCAGTTCGGGATCGCCATGGCAAGCCTCATCCAGCACAGCAGCACGGCGTTCAGGCTCGCATTCCGCGGCGAGATGGAATAACTCCTCGATCTGCGCCCAACGTTCTGGAGTCAAGTAGCACCTATGCGCTTTGCACTTGATGGTAAAGCCACGCTTCCGCCATCCTCAAGTCGCGACGGACGGTTACAGCTGACACTTCCAGCGACCGAGCAATCTCATCAATGGACAGTCCGCCGAAATACCGAAGTTCGACCGCCCTGCATTTGCGGACGTCGAAATTCTCAAGAGCGTTGAGACCGAGGTCGAGGGCCAGGATGTCGCCGTTCCGTTCCTGCTGAAAACTAACTACTTCGTCAAGCGAAACTGTGAGTCCCGCTCGTTTGTCGGCGTTTCTCCGCCGCGCATGGTCCACCAGGATCTGCCGCATTAACCGCGCGGCCACGCCAAAAAAATGCGACCGGTTTCGCCAGCTTGGTGTTTTCTGATCTACCAGGCGCAGATAGGCCTCATGGACCAGGGCTGTAGGTTGCAACGTGTGACCTTGGCGTTCCTTGCGCAGGTTACTTGCCGCGAGCTGGCGGAGCTCCTGGTAAACCAGCGGTGTGAGGTCATCTAGGGCTTGCCGGTCACCCTTTTCCCACTGACCGAGAAGTCGCGTCACCTCATGGGCGTTAGACGTGGCTGACATATTGATAAGGCGTCGTTTCCTTGGCGCAAATTATACCCGGTCAGTATTTGAACTGCCTGCCTGCCCGGAACTTTCACATAACTCTACCCCCGAACCCCATGAGAAAGAAAGATTTCGGTCACCAATGATCGATTTCTGGCTGGCCCGACGCATGACTAGGTAGAAGGGGGCCGGATGGCGAAAACGGAGGAGGTGACCCTATGAGAGAAATCCTTCGAAGAGGCAAGATTCTAGCAGTCGTAATGCTGGCTTCGTGGTCAAGTGCGCAGTCGCCCAGCCAACTATCACACGGGAGCTCGGACCTTACCATCGCGATCTACGACTACGCCCGTGTCCCGGGGAAGCTATTGGCCTCTGCCGAGCGGGAGGCTTCTCGGATCTTTCGTCATGCCGGAGTAAAGGTCGTGTGGTTGGATTGCCCTACGGAGCCAGAAGTGCAGTCCGATGCGGGCTGCCAGCCGCTGTTGGATCACACTTACGTGGTCATGAGGATTCTTCCGCGTAACCTGAGCGCGCACTTGCGGTACCACCAGGACACCTTCGGCATTTCCGAGGTGTACTCGGACAGAATCGGGTCACTGAGCTATGTGTTTTACGACCGCGTGGAGGAACAAACCCAGAATCTGGATCTCCGGGCTGTGTTGGTGGGCCACCTCATGGCCCATGAACTTGGACATCTGCTTCTGGGCCCGACCTCGCATTCGCGGACGGGGATCATGTGCGCTGTCTGGCGCCCTGAGGATCTGCGAAACGCCGCGCAGGGAGTACTACTGTTTACGCCCGAGCAGTCCAAACTGCTTCGGGCCAAGCTGGTCGTTAGCAATGGGCGGGATATCGCTTTCCTCCGTTCTGTCCGGGGTGCCTTAGCGTCACCTAGGGACAGTGCACCGTGACAGACGCGAGCCACCACAGTCGTATCCCCCGCGAACAGTTCCCGGAGGCGGCGCAAGTGAACTATGGGGCGCGAAAGTACCTGGAAGATCTAGAGCAGGAGAACGGCGATGGCGAAGCAATCCATCAGCAAGACAAGGTGTCGACTACCGACCCGGATTCGACGTACCTGACCAAGGGAAATCGCGCTGCCGAACTTGTCGATACCGGAATGCGAGTTGGAATCGAGGCTCTTAGACTCAAGTGGTCAGATATTGATTTTGAGGAGTCGATAATTACGGTTGCCCAATCCAAAACGGCAGCCGGCCTACGTGCTTTGCCGATGACAGCATTTGTTAGATCCGAACTCCAGAAATGGCGACCGCCACTCGTACGCAACAAGATTGGCAGGAGCGGGTGTATCGGACACGATCATCGACGAGCTACTCGGACATTCGCGGCGAGATGTGCTCCGGTTCTATACGGCACGAGTCCCGGAATATCTCCAAGACGCGATCAATCTCTTGGACAAATTACGAAGCGCTAAAACCGAGCAGGTCGGAGGATCGAAAATGCGAGTGATCGAAGAGCACTCCGAGAAAGGTCCGACCCTGATAAATTAAAGGTTTTGCGGGCTTGAAAAGCTCAAAAAGGAGGCCCAACATTACACTTTACATTACAGTGCATCAGAATTGATGCACCCTCTCCCGAAGGAAATATTTCCAGCCTATTGAAAACAAACCTTTGTCCGTTCCGAGACATAGGTAACAGAACGTTCCGGAGACATGGGTTACACTTTTCGGCCCGAAGGGGGCGGAGAGGAGATGCCATGGAAGGAGCGTTCTGTGATGGACGAGCGAATGCGGTTTGTGATCCGGTTGAAGGACGGCGAGACGATGGCTTCGCTGTGCCGGGAGTTCGGTATTTCGCGTAAGCCCGGCTATAAGATCTTCGAGCGTTACCAGCAATGCGGACTGGAAGGGTTAAGTGACCGAGCGCGCCGGCCCTTTCGCTATGCCAATCAATTACCCGAATCGGTGGAAGCGGCCATCGTAACTGCCAAGCGGGAGAAACCTCACTGGGGCGCACGCAAGATTCGGGAGCGTCTGCTGCGCCGCCTGCCCCATGCCATCAAGACTCCCGCCGCCTCAACCATTCACGCCGTGCTGGATCGCCATGGGCTGGTCAAGCCCATGGGCCGGCGCCGCAGTCGGGCAGAAGGCACGCCCTTGTCCGATGGCCTGCTTCCCAACGATCTCTGGTGCACCGATTACAAGGGAGAGTTTCAGCTTAACGATAGACGTTATTGTTATCCGCTGACCGTCACCGACTACTCCTCGCGCTTCCTGCTACTGTGTGAAGCGCTGGAATCCAATCGCGAAGATCTCGCGTTTCCCGCCTTTGAGCGCCTGTTCCACGAACGCGGTTTGCCCCGAGCGATCCGCTCCGACAACGGTGTTCCCTTCGCCTCTCCTCATGGCCTGTTTCAGCTCTCCAAGATCTCGGTATGGTGGCTGCGGTTAGGCATCTCCATTGAGCGGATCCGCCCCGGTCATCCCCAGCAGAACGGCCGTCATGAACGTATGCATCTGACCCTGAAGAAAGAAGCCACTCGCCCGGCGGGCGCCAACATTCTGCAGCAGCAAGCCAAGTTCGACGTCTTCCTGGAGGAATTCAATCACGAAAGGCCCCATGAAGCTCTCGCCATGAAATGCCCCGCCGAGGTCTACTCGGCTTCCTCTCGCCCTTATCGCGGCATTCCCGAACCGCACTACCCGTTCCACGACCGCACCGTCATGGTCACCAGCTGCGGACGTCTTTGCTTGTACAACAAGAAGATCAATCTCAGCGTTTCCCTTGCGGGCCAAGCCGTCGGTGTCAAAGAAGTCGACCACGGCATCTGGTTGGTCAGTTTTATGGATTACGATCTCGGCTATATTGATCTGGAGGAAAAAACCTTGCAGCCCCTGCAGAACCCCTTCGGGCCGAAAGTGTAACCTATGTCTCCGGAACGTTCTGTTACCTATGTCTCCGGAACGGACACTCAAAAGTTGGTGGCGGCGGTAGGACTCGAACCTACGACCTACGGATTATGAGACCGTCGCTCTAACCACCTGAGCTACGCCGCCACAGGGACAGACTTTGAAGGGAACGCCTCGCGGACAGGCCCGAACCGGGGCCTAGCAGGACTTGTATGGAAGTGGCCGCCACGTCCAACCAGTTGATTCTATGAGGCGGCGCAAACTAGTGTCAAACATTGGTCGCTCAGCGGGTTGCTTTGCGAGCTCAGGGTGCTTGGCGGCACGCCGCTCCGCTGGCTCTGTGCAAGCGATTGCGTGAAGTGCAGCAGGTTTCTCAACTTTCGAGATATACACCGATTCATAGCTAAATTCCATTGACATCTCCGCTATTCAATAGCAATATTCTTACGCCTCGGTTAGAGCGCTTTTTGGATGGGGCGGCTCAGGATGCACGCGGGGTAACAAAGGTTTGAGGATTACCCGCCATCAGCAATTCCTGTCTTTCCCATCTCCCCCTGCGCTCGGTGCCGAAGGGCGACAACCAGCGTTAAGCCTTAAGAACGGTTGAGCCTTAAGAACTAAAGAATCCAGGAATTATCAGTGGGGTTTGCTTGCCCGCGGCGTTGCCGAGCAGCGATGTTGCCCAGCAACGACGAGAGGGGTGCCGGTTTGTTTGGCGGCGATGGGCAATTGGTCGGCACTCGGATTCACTGCCGAGCTGTCACAAATTCACTCAGGTTCAAAGATGACGCTGGAAAAAGCCAGCAAGCAGCGCAAAGGGGGATTTATGAAGTCAGGGATCTCAAGATTCGTGGTGGTGGCCGCGATCGCGGCCTTGGTGGTTGTGGGGGGGAACAAAATTGCTTGGGCACAGGGTTGTCCTACGTCTCCCAACTACGTTAACAACTTCAATTCCGATCAAACTTGTCTTTCGACGAATATAAACGCGGCGTTTTTCCCTTCCGAAGGGACTCCAACGGTGCTGCGGATCACCAGTGCGGTTGGCAATCAGCGGGGATCTGCTTGGTTCAAGACCCCGCAGTCGGTGCAGAACGGCTTCAGCACCACTTTCCAATTTCGGTTCACGAACCCGTCCAGCCTTCCGGCAGACGGCATAGCTTTCGTGATTCAAAATGCGCCTGCAGGACTCGCAGCCATAGGCTCACCCCCGAATGGTGGAGCGCTAGGTTACGGAGACGCCGACGCAAACCTCGATCCCAGTACGGGTGCGGGCATCCCGAAAAGCCTGGCCGTCGAATTCGACTCATATCACAACGGCTGGGATCCCGGCGACGTGACCAGCGCAAGCCATGTGGCGGTGCAGAGTTGCGGTAATGGACCTAACACCTCGCACCATGGCGAGGCTTGCGGCGGTGACGGTCCCGCCAACTCAACTTTAGGCGTTCCGGTCCCGGTTTCGAATCTGGCGGCTGGTTCCGGGGTGCATAGCGTGACCATCACCTACGCGCCTGCGTGTTCCACCTGCCAGCCGCAGACACCGGCCAACCTACATGTGATCCTGGACAACGTTGATCTGTATGCCGGCGGGGTCCCGGTGGATTTGAGCTCGATCGGTTTAGGCGACGGGGGAACCGCGTATGTCGGGTTCACGGGTGCGACCGGCGGGAACTTTGAAAATCAAGACGTCCTGAATTGGACGCTTACGCCTGTGAGCCAGTCGGGCCTGGTTTCACAAGGACAAACAACCGTAATTCCTTTCCAGAATGATGCCTACAACTATACGGCGCAGCTGAACAATGGCTCTCCGACGCCTGTCACAGTTACGCCAATATTGCAGGATCCATCGGCGTGCGACTTGCTATTGCAGCCCAACTTCCCGGGCGCCCACTGCTTCGTCTACCAGAATGCTGCAGGTTCCGGTTCGGATAAAGCGGTGATGTTCGAGCTGACTTGCCCTCAATTGCCAAACAGCCCCGAATGTAATCCATTCGATGCCCAGTTAGGCACCCAGTTCGACTTGTCGGCCAACAATCCGGGCTTTGACCCATCTAATCCCTTCCCAGGTTGGCTGAAGGGCCGCGGGCCCGATACGGCTCACCCGTGCGCACAGAATCCCGGTAATAGTCCGGCTCTGTTCCAAAGCAACCAGATTGACTCGTTCCTCATCACCAGGATCGACCCTTTCACCAAGGGCGGAAGCGGCGGGACGGGTTCGTGCTGGGTGGCAACCTATAACCAGCCGGATGAGGCGCGGCCAGGTATTACCATCATTTCTCCGACGAATGGGGCATTCTATGCTCAGAACCAGATTGTCCCGGCCAGCTATTCGTGCAATAACCCGTCGACATCGACTCCCAACCTGCCAGAGAATACCAGCCATCCGACAGGTCCGTATCTGACGGCGGCCAGCTGCACACAAAAAACCGATAACACGCTCAATACCAACTCGTGCGCTACAACCAGCGGCGGGTTGAGCTGTACCGGCAGCGTTGATACTTCCGCTGTTGGACTGCACAAATTCCTCGTGACAGCACTCGACAGCGGCGGAAACCCCAACACAAAGGAAGTGCCCTACAACGTCGTTGGAGCCACGGACCTTTCGATATTTAAAGTCGCGCCGTCGAAAATAGCGACTGGTAGCAAGTTAACCTACGGCATAGTAGTTGCGGATCTTGGCTCGGCGAGCGCGGTTGGAGTTAACGTCACTGATCCGCTCCCGGCGGGCACAACTTTTGTCAGTGCGTCGGGAAGCAACGTAAGCTGCTCGATCGTAAACCGCAGATTGGTCTGCTCGACAACCGCAATAACTTGCACCGGCGGGACTACTACTCCTGTCAATTGCAGCGTCGGCACGCTCGCGCCCTTGGCGTGGTCGTCGCTGAATGGGGCGGTCATACAAATTACCGTGAAAGTAACTGCAGCCGGGGGCACCACGATCAAGAACACTGCCACCGTAAGCGGTACCAACACAGACACGAAGCCAGGCAACAATTCCTCAAGTGCCAGCACGCTGGTGACGGCGCATTGAGGAGCCGGTCGACAACCTAGCCTCCAGGGCAGAACAAGGGGTGCCGAGATACCCGGCACCCCTGGTTTAAGGTCGGTCAACTAGTAATTTTCAGCTCTTGGCATGGGACTCGATGGTAGCCGTATCGGAAATGGCCTTGAAGTCCGCTCGCTTTATTAGCTTTTCCGCGCCCGGATCTTTTTTCATCCCATCCAGCAGGCGAAGAGCCTCGCGATAATGATCTTGTGCTTCACTGTTGTTGCCGGAGTCCCGCTCGAGCGTGGCCAACAGATAGTGCGCCCTGGCACTCAGGGGCTGTAATCCGAGCTTATCCGAGCGCACCAGGGCGCGTTCCAGCTCCTGACGCGCGTGCGCATTGTCGTGGTTCTTCATCATGGCTTCCGCCATGAAGACCGAACACTCTACCGAGATGTACTTCAGTCCAAGGTTATCGGCCTGCTGGATGAGTGGGCGAAAGCTGGAAATGGCTTCCTGCGTCCGTTTTTCCTGGACTGCGACCTTGGCTAGGTTAGTCTTCGCGATCAGAATCTTGTCCGGTTCCTTGCTGCGCGAGGCAGCTTGCAGTGCTTGCGTGTACAAGGGAAGCGCCGATTTGAAATCTCCTTGATAGAAGAACGCATTGCCCTGAAACCCCAGGCTTTGGGCCACCATGCCGTCATTTTTCAGCTCGCGTGAGAGGCGGAGGGCCTCATCTAGGTCGCTGTTTGCCTCGTCACCGCGCCCGGCGAGAACAAGGGCCTCTCCGTGGCCACCCAACATCTCGGCCATCCAGAAGGTTCTCTCCTTAAGGTCGCGGAAAGTCTTTAGGGCAGCCTCCTTGGCATTGACGGCGGCGCCTAAACGGCCCTGATACTCAAACAGTGTGCCCAGGCTATAGGACTCAATGGCTGCCCCGCGAGTGTCGTCCATGCTGCGCCGCAAATCCAAGGCCCGCATGTAGTGTGAAATAGCCTGATCGTACCGGCCCATGTAAACCGAAGCTTCGCCGAGATTGTGCACAGCCTCGACAATATCCTGCGGCACTTTCGATTTTTCACGCAGTTGCAGCGCCTGCTGAAAATAGGTGAGAGCGTCTTCGTATTGGCCCTTTTCGGAATACGCAGTTCCGATGTTGTTCAGGCAGATGGCCTGCAGGCTTTCATTTCCGAGATCTACCTGGAGTTGCAGCGCTTGCTTGTACATTTTCAATCCCTGATCGTGGTCGCCACGATCATCGTAGAAGTTGCCCAGATCGATGAGCGTGTCCCCCAAGCCCCGCTTGTCTCCGATTTCATCCCGAACCTGCAGTGCCTGCTTGAAGTTGGCCAAAGCGTCCTGGGTTTTGCCGAGCAAAGATTGAGCCCTGGCCATTTCGTTGAGGCTAAGGGCAAGGCCACGCTTCTGACCGATACGCCGCCAGATGGCGAGTGCTTGTTCTTCATTTCGTAAGACTTCTTCGGGCTTGCTCAACATCCGGTAAGCGACAGCCGTTACGTGCAGCGTGGCGGCTTTTTGCTCCTGGTTGTCCACCTGGACTGCCAAGCTATAGGCGCGATTCAGTGAATCCAGACTACCCTGGGGATCGCCGCTCTTAATGGCCACACGCCCCAGTTCGAGATTTGCCGTGACGTCCTTCGGGTTCGTGGCCAGAAGTTTCTGATAATTTTCGCGGGCTTTGGCAAGATCTCCGGCGTCCTCGTAGAGACTGGCCAGCGCCGTTTGCACGTCAGAGTTACCCGGTGAAGCCTTGGCAAGGTTCTCGTAGGCCTTTATTGCCTCGGGATAATTCTTGGCCACCTGGGAGCGAATGGCAGAGATCAAATATTTCTCCGCCTCCGGGAGTTTCTGGCTCAGGCCCACAGCTTTTTGAGCCGACTGTTCGGCTTCACCGTCGTAACCTAGACTGCTGTAAGTCTGTGCCAGCTTGGAAAAGGCCAGGGCGAACGTGGGATCCTGCTGAACCGAAGACTGGAAGCGCTTCAAGGCCTCGAGATTGTTGCCCCGCCGCGCCAGATCGAGGCCCTCGTTGTACGACCGCAGCGCATCAAGAGAGTTCGAGCTCGGCCGAAAGGATTGGGCCTGAAGCTCCTTGATAACGTCAGACGAAACTGAAAGATTTTGGCGAATCAACTCCGCCAGGCGATCAATCGCGTTGGGGATGTCTTTTTCATTCGCCGCCTCGGTCTTCAGCGGAACGCGACGGTCGCGTTTTAGGTCCTGCAAACTGGCGTCAATGCGAATCTGGTCGCCGAACTTTACGAATTGCCCTGAGACCACGGTGTCGGCATTGCCGGATTCAGAGACATGGCGCAGGTTGTCGGGATCAAGCTGAACGTTCCCGATCAGGTGCAGGTCGCTCAAAATCTGATGCACGCGATCCGGAGAAACTGTACGCAAGCTGGCGGACTGGCCCACGTCGGTGGTCAGCATTTCCGCGATGCTGGAGCTGTACCAGTCCAACCCGGGATCGCCGGAAGCGTTGCGAAAGGGCAGAATGGCCAGCGAAACCACGGGGCCCGATCGGACGGGTGTGGCTGGGAAGAGCTTGTCCCGCATTACGAATCCGGTCAGCGCCAGGGCGAGCACGGTTGCTACTCCACCGATCCAGTGCCACGGAATGGTCTGTCCCCAGGGCCGGCCGCTGCTGGGAAAGTGCAGCGTAGCTGCCGCCCGTCCCCCCTGCCAGGCCTCCAGATCGGCCATGATCTGGGCGGAATTCTCATAGCGAAGCTTGACGTCGGGATCCATGCACCGGCCGACGATGTCGCTGAGCGCTCGAGGGATGGAAGCGTCGTGGCTCGAAACCGGAGCGGCTCGTTCCTGGGTGCGCTTAAGCAGGCTGGCCACGACGCTGTCGGCCTTGTACGGCATCTTGCCGGTTAGCAACTCATAAAAGATCAACCCCAGCGTAAACAGGTCGGAGCGCTGATCTAAATCCTTGCCCAAGGCCTGTTCCGGGGACATGTAATCCATGGTGCCGACCAGGGCGCCGGTCTGGGTCATGCCGTCGCCTTCGAGCGTGCGGGCCAGGCCGAAGTCCATGACCAGAATGCGGCCGGTCTTGTCGCGCATGATGTTTTGCGGCTTCAGATCGCGGTGGATGACGCCCACGCTGTGCGCCGCCTCCAATGCACGGCAGACCTGCAGCATGATTTCTACCGCTTCCTCCGGAGCCAGCTTCTTTTTCTCCTGCATGAGGCCGCGTAAGTCCTCACCCTCGACGAACTCCATGGTGATGAACTTCATGCCTTCAGCTTCACTCAGGTCATAGATCCGGATGACGTTCTTGTGCGTAACCCGAGTGGCCAGCAGCAGTTCCTGTTTGAAACGGTCGATGATGGCTTGGCTTCCGGCCAGCTCCGGCCGAATTACTTTCAGAGCCACCATACGATTCAGTTCGCGGTCGCGGGCTTTATAGACCGCGCCCATGCCGCCTTCGCCCAGGATTTGCAGGATTTCATAGCGCTGGCCGAGGACCGCTCCGGGCTGAAGCATGGACGGGTTGCTCGCAGGCCTTTGCACGCGCGGGGCGGGCGTGGGGGTGGCCGGCCACGGAGTGCCACCGATCAGGGTGGGAGCGTCCGGGCCCATATCCACCAGAGTGGGAGAGTCCGCGGGCTCGCTTCCCGCGGCCCCCGGAACCTTGGCGGGCGAATCCGACAGATTACCGTGGCTGGAGGCGGGGATATCGATCAGAGTCGGAGAATCCGAGGGCGGAACGATGCCTGAACCCGAACCTGGAGCAGAACTGTCGCCCTTTGAAGGTGTGCGTACGGCTGCACCACCTTCGCCAGGGTCTGACGGGTTTGCTTCCGGGCGGCCTCGAGAGGATTCTTCCATCAATAACCTCGGCCCGTGAAGGGGCAATGGAAGCTCTTAAGACAACCCCTGGCATGTACACGAGCCCAACGCGCGGAGCGAACGGGGGGTCAGCAACCCGCGAATTCACAAGTATATAACGTAGTCTCTACGGTGTCAGCCGCCGGTCACTGGGGAGTGAACAGCTGGGTTAACCCGTCTGCAGATCGATAGCCGAGGCCACTTTCCCGGGTTTTGAGCGGGATGCGGCTTGCCGCGACGCCCCGTGGCGCCTGAGATGTATATGATGTGAGAGCCATCGCCATCCCATGAGAGCCATCGCCGTCATACCTGCCCGTCTCGCATCCGCCCGGCTGCCGCGCAAAATGCTCCGCGAAATCAGCGGCCAGCCCTTGATTGGCCGGGTGTATCGCGCCGTAAGTTCCTCGCCCCTGCTGGATGATGTGATCGTCGCCACTGATTCTGATGAAGTTATGGCCGTCTGCCAGCATAACGGGTGGAAGGCGCGGTTGACTTCTGCCGCGCACCGCAGCGGCACGGAGCGCGTGCATGAAATCTCCCAGTCGGTCGCGGCCGATATATATCTGAACGTGCAGGGAGATGAACCGTTGACTCGAACCGAACACATTGCCGCCCTGATAGAGCTGATGCAAGACCCGGCGGTTCAGGTGGGAACTTTGAAGACTCCGGCAGCCCTTGCAGATATCGAGAACCCGAGCGCAGTAAAGGTGGTTACGGACTCGACCGGGCGCTCTCTTTATTTCTCCCGCTCGACCATTCCCCATGATCGCGATGGCTCCCGACCGAACTATTTCAAGCACCTCGGTTTCTATGCTTATCGCAAGAGCGCGCTGGACCACTTTGTCGGCCTGGCGGAGTCATCCCTCGAGCGCAGCGAGCGGCTGGAGCAGTTGCGTTTCCTCGAAAACGGAATCCCGATTTATGTAGCCTTGACTCCCTACGACACAGTCGGGGTCGATACGGAAGAAGATTTGCGCCGCGTGCAAGATATTTTGCGGGCAGAGTGACAACGCCTACTCGGCCCCGCCTAGCCGGTCTGGGTTTGAACTTTTCGACCAAGCCTGCGCCGCCGCCACCCGCCGGGAAATTGCAGGATGCGAATGGAAAAACCACTCCACCCACCTGGAGGGGGTACGTTCGGCCAGGTTTTGTTCTGCCAGCTTGTTCATGGCGGAGATGAACGGTGCCACCGTGGCAATCGAACGGAAGGCGTAGCGGTCAGCCTGGCGCTCGTTAAAGCGAGAGTAGGCGTTTAGCAGCGGCAGCACCAGAAATGAAAGCACGGTGGCGACCAGCATCAGCAATGGCAGGTTGGCGAAATCGGAGAGGGTCTCAAACACGTGCAACCGATCCACCGCATAGTGCAGAACCCAATTGCCTGCCCAGAATCCGACGAACGTGACTGCTGCCTGCACCAGAATGCTCTTAAAGATATGACGGTGTACGTGATGGCCGAATTCGTGGGCCAAAACGGCCTCAATCTCGTCGGCGGAGTAGTTTG
>Ga0193719_10000337_pt1 | contig 17023 bp, 6 predicted proteins | sample U2a2metaG_FD_160103 | JGI IMG/M metagenome (GOLD analysis project Ga0193719, IMG submission 160103) | Soil microbial communities from a riparian zone of the East river system, Colorado, United States - U2a2 | ecosystem: Environmental > Terrestrial > Soil > Riparian zone | place: USA: East River... | reverse complement strand
TCGTCGTGCAATTAGGGCGAGAGCACCAGGAACATCGCTGCTGCCTGGCAAAAGGTCCCGGACGCGGCCGAACGTCCCTTTGGCAAGCTCGTAATCCCGCCGCACCCAGTATTGATAATAAGCCTGTGCGAGCAGGGTTTCGGGCGAGTTCGGTTGGAGTTTTTGCGCGGTGTTTAAGGCCCGCTCCGTCGCGTCACGGCGAACGGTGGTCGAATCTAGACCACCGAAATACACGTGAGCGTTCGCACGAGAGAGTCTGGCCCACGCCAGCGCAAAACCTGGGTCGAGCTGCACCGCCCGCTCGTAAAAGCCCGCGGCCTTCTCTGAATCGTCTGGAGAGGTTGTCGTGCGCGCTTCAAGAGCCAAGCCCCGGAGGTACGCGTCGTAAGCCTCTGGATTGTTTGTCGGCTTAACCGCCAGGGCTCGTTGCTCGCCGCCAGTCAGCTTGGCTTGCAACGCGTCAGCGATCGCTTTGGCGATCTCGCTCTCGACACCGAAGATGTCGGTGAGCTTGCGATCAAACGTATCGGCCCACAGATGCGAATCGCTAGCGGCCTGGATGAGCTGGACGGTGACGCGCACCTGATCGGTGGCTTTTTGGACGCTGCCTTCAAGGATGTTCGCTACGCCAAGCTGCTTCGCGATCTCGGCGAGATTGCCAGGTTTGCTCTGATACCGCTGCGTCGACGTGCGCGAGATTACCTTTAAGTCAGCGATCTTAGCCAGCCGCGTCAGGATCTCCTCCTGAATGCCTTCGGCAAAGTAGGCGTTCGCTTTGTCTTCGCTCAAGTTTTCGAATGGAAGCACGGCGATGCTTTTCTGAGAAATCGACTCGCCAGCTTGCCGGTAAAACGGAAGTCGCCCAACGACCAGCATTGCAATAACCAGCAGCAGAGCCCCGATGATGATGAAGTCGAGCAGCCGCCCACTCCTGCGCTGAACTGATCTCGCCTCTACCGGATCGAGATCTTCCGTCCGCACTACTCCTTCAGGGGTAAGTTCGTAAATCCAGGACAGCAGCATCGCGATTGGAAATCCCACCGCCAGCGCAATGACAACAAAACGCACTGCGGAATTCGGAATTTCAAAAAACGGGAAGACCTGTGTTGTGAGCTGCGTGAGAAACCACGCGGCGACCCCGTAGGCGACCGCTGCGCGATAAACGTTTCGCCGCTTCAGCTCGGTCAAGATATTCTTTGGATTCACTCTGCGCGCCTTGAACGAAGCGCTCGTTACACCAGCGATTCTACTTGGATGCGCGTGCCTTGAAAAGCGCGTGGTGGGGTAGCTAGTTGGTCGTGCGAAGCGCAAGCGCGAAGCAGGACGGATGGGGGGGATTCGAACCCCCGGTTCTACCGAGCGCCTTTGACTCAACGAATCTACCTATGAAAATGGACATGAGAAAACATTGTTGAACATTGGCGGACGGTTCTGCGCATTTTCAATCTGGAACCCTGAGACCCTCACCAGCAGGCGCGTGTTTCGCTCAACGAAAACTCGCGACAAAAAGCAGGCGCTCGAAATCTGCCGTGCGTGGCACAAGGCCGCGCTGAAAGCGCGCAACGGCAAGCTGAGCGTGGACGCCGCGCGCGAAGTGATCGCGCAAGGAGTGAGCGACGTGTTCACGGCGGCCAACATCGAATCGCTGCCGAGCGCGTCCATCAAATCGTGGTGCGAGACATGGACGGAAGCCAAAGCAATCGAGACTGAAGAATCTACGCACGCGCGTTACAAGCGCGTGATCCAACGGTTCACCGGTTTTCTTGGCGAAGGGAAGAGCAAACGCGACCTTTCGACGCTACAAGCGAGCGACGTTGCGCGGTTTCGTGATCGTGAGGCGAAAGAACTCTCGCGCTCGACGGCAAACTTAGGCGTCAAGGTCCTGCGAATCTGTCTCGGTGAGGCGATGCGGCAAGGATTGCTCGCGGTCAACCCGGCTGTGCGCGTCGAGCTGCTGAAATCAACTGCGGAATCGAAGCGGCGGGCGTTCACGCTCGTGGAAATCAAGCGCATCCTCAAAGCGTGCGGCGACGATACTGAATGGCATGGTCTCGTTTTGTTTGGCCTGTATCTAGGGCAGCGGCTCGGCGACTTGGCGAAATTGACGTGGCGTGCCGTCGATCTGGACACCGGGGAGATTGCGTTTAGCACGCGTAAGACCGGCCGACGCATCGTCCTCCCATTGGTGCAACCGCTCGCCGATTACTTGGCATCACTGCCAGCGAGCGACAACCCCAACGCTTTCATTTTTCCCCGCGCAGCGAACGCGAAGCGCACGGCGTCGTTGTCGAACCAGTTCCGGGATATTCTCGTTGCTGCTGGACTTGTTGAGCCGCGACCGCGCGGACACAAAACCACGGGCAAAGGGCGCGACCAAGCGCGCGAAGCCAGCGAGATTTCGTTTCACAGTTTGCGCCACAGCGCGGTGACGATGCTGAAAGCAGCGGGTGTCTCGGATTTTATCGCGCGCGAGATTGTGGGCCATGAGAGCGCCGCAGTCTCACGCCAGTACACGCATCTCACGACGGATGACAAGCGCGCCGCCATGCAACGATTGCCGGACGTGACAGACGCCTAAAACTTTAAAAACGCTTCCTCAACAGCCTTCGAGCTTGGACATCATGACAGCCGAGTCACTTTTGCCTACCTACCGCGAGCTTGTGAAACCGAAGGACGCGGAGCGCTATTGGAACATTGGGCCAGGCACGCCAGAAAAGGTCGTGCCGCTTATGGCACAGAGTCACGGTTTGTAAGCGCCGTCGTAGGCCAGTCCACTCGAGCCTTCGCCGCGCCCGATGCGAGCGCGACGAGTAATCCAGCGGAGATATCGGCCGGTGGCGTCGCGTGCCAATGCCGGGACCCGCCGCACCTGCACCCCTTCGCGAGGAATTTCTTCGTCTTGTATGGTTAGCGGCGTCGGGGCGAGCAGTACCCCTAACGAGAGGTCTTCTTCGGCCATGGTGCCTTTGCGCAAGGCGATTGTTCCGACGCCAGTGGCGATGGGGACCATCGGAATCCAATGTCGTGGGACTTGCGTCTGCAAGAGGTATTGGAGTTCCGTCTTGTCCAACATGTCCTGCACTCCGTTGACCGGACGCTCTTCGTCCCCGCGAGAACGCGGGTCGCCGTTGCGGCTCTGCACGACACGCTCCACGGCCCACGCCATGTTCGCCATTTCGTCGCGGAGAAAAAGCACTTCCTCGAGCGCGCGACCTTCGAGGCTTCCGAGCGCGGTCGGCGCCACTAACAGTCCCGGCACGGTCGTGCCGGAGACGCCGCGCACTGACATCTCGAACATGCAAAAGCTCCCAGCGAGATTCGCGTCTTCTGCCCGCGGGACGATCATTCGCTCGCCAAAGGTGTCGGTGTAGGCGACCTCAGCGGCGATGATGAGCGAGCCGGCGGCTACGTTCAACGGCACGACCAGCCAGTCGTTGCCATAGATCATGCCGAACTCCGCCACGCAGAGCCGTGCGAGATCGTGGGGCTGCGCGTCGAGCCGGCCGAGGTTCACCTGGCCGTCTTCAAATTGCCAGTAGCGATCCGCCGGCATGCCGGTAAAACGCAACGGCGTCGCCATGACATTGAGCTCGTTTTCCTCAGCGGCGGCGTTCTCCTCCTCGTTGAGGAAAAGTCGGGCCTGGGGATCCACGTCGAAGGTAAACCAGTCTATCTCGCCGCCTTCGTGCAAAGGCGCACGCAGAACGCGCTGATCGTCCGCGCTGCCGGCGCGCACACTAAAACGGTATTCGAGTCGCTCAGGGATCCAGGAATCGTCGACTCTTTCGCGGGGCAGCGGGGCGACGTTACCGCGAAACCACTCGAGCCAGCGTGCGGCATTTGTCAGCGCCTTGGCCTTCGCGCCTTTGAGCCAGGGAGGAGCGCCCGCTTCAAGCTGTTCCGCTGCGGCCAAGCCATCCGGCGTTTGCCGGGCGATGAGTTGAAAAATCGGCGGCACCGGCTCCGTGCCATTCTCAACCGGCAAAGGACAAGCCCCAAGCAAAGCCACGCGCGCATCGAGCCCTTCGTCAGCGAGCAGTTCGACGAGATAAGCGCCCGCTTCCGCGCGTTGGCGCAGGCCGATCTCCGCGACGGGCGGCTCATTTTCCACCGACGGATCCAGTGGGACGCCTGTGACAACCGCGCGTGCGGGACGATCGCTCGCCGGATCGCCCGGTTGCCATGCCGTGACTGGCAGCCGGGTCGTTTTCACGTGCACGATGACCGGCGTCCCGACGTCTTCGCCCTCGAATTCCGCCAATTGCCACTGCCGCGCGAGGAGCCAGAGCGGGTCGTGGATGCGAGCTTCGAGGCCGGGCTCCGGGTCGCCGGAAATCGACTGCGGTTCGAGTCGCGTCCAGGCGAGCGCCTCGACAAAAATTGCCTCGAAGGACCGATCGATTGCGTTCACGCCGATGAATTCGCTGGCGCCACTCATGGTTGCTCCCTCACATAGGCGAGCGCCGCGTGCAGGTCGGCGTGGTCGCGCAGAAACCGCGGATCGATCGATTTTTCTCCCTGCAACGAAACGTTCTGAGCGTAAAGGGCCGGAAGCACGCCCGCGATCCCAAACGTCTTTTCGTAATGGACGCCGCGCATCTTCGCGAGCGCGAACGTCTCGCGCAGCAAGGCGAGTAATGCCTCGGTCGTCCAGCGCCGACCATCTGGAGAAACAGCAAGCAGGATCGCTTGCGGGGCGCAGGCGGAAGCAGCGGCCGCGTTGAGCGTGAGACCGGTCGTACGGCGCTCGGCGATGGGGGCGTCCTCTTCATCGCCGAATTTCGCGCGCAAGGGAACGGAGTCGGTCCATTGATCCAGCGTCAACGCGATGATCGGCTGCGCTGGATCGAACTCGTTAGGCGAGTCGAACACAATATTGGTGACGGGCTCGCGCGGCGTAGGTTGGGCCGCCTCCCACGCGCCTCCGACCCAGGGCGCTGCTTCGGCGCAGAGTTGCGCGACTTGCAGAGTCGCCGGACGGGCGAGCACGTCGCTGAGCAGAAGCGCTTCGCTCAAACGCGAAACGGTGTCGCGCACGGAACCGATGTCACGGAGGAAACGGCGGACCTCAGCGCGCGGCGGATTCACTGCGGGCGGCGGGCCGAGCGAGGAACTAAAAAGATTACCCTGCGTTGGCGGATCGATCGCCGGAACCATCCAGAATCCATCGCCAAAAATCGCCTGACTGACGGCTTCGGCCGATGGGAGATCGAAGTCTCCGGTAAGTGCGTCAGCGGCTAAATGAAGACGGCGCTGAGCGTCGGCGGAAGCGACACTGGCGAGCGCGAGAAAATTTTCTCCCTCGAGCATCGGCTGCACCACGCCGTAGGCGCCGAGTTCTTCGAGAGCGATGGCGACCGGCACGGGATCGGGCGCCACACCGTCCGGCGGCGCGAGCGCATTGGCGAGCGCTTGTTGCCGCGCAGCCAGACCGCCCCGGGCCGCTTCGGCTCGCGCCTTGACTGCGTCGAGCGCACCGGCGGAGACCACGTGCAAAGTGGGATCGTTAGGGCGATTGAGATCGCCTGGTCGAGCCGGGCGCGCGCTCACGAGCACGGCGCGCCAGGCAGCGGCGAGCTCGCGCGTGTCCGCGAACGCCGGGTCGAGCTTTGTTTCCATCGACAATTGCGACCACGCCGCGCGCACGCGCTGTTCGAGGCGGCGGGGATCGGCCGATTCATAAATCACATCGAGAGCGCACAGACCGGTATCCGCCAGGGTTACCTCGTCTGCGACCACGATTTCATCCGGCGGACCGAGGCGAGCGGCAGCCCAGGCTTCGAGAGCCGGCTCCGCCAAGGCGCGGGGCCGGGCGGCGTTCCACGACGGGCCCGGGTCGGGCGCAACGAGGAGGAGCCGATGGGTAAAAGGCACTCCCTGTGTCGGAGTGCGAACGATCTCCGGATCCGGGGGCGAGCTGTCGCCACTGCTCGCGGCGTTCAAGGCGGCGGAAGCGCGCGCGGTGTTGCCGCGAATAACCTGGTGAACGGACTCGGCGAGCAGGAGATCGGCCGTCGCATCACAGTCCGCTTCCATCTCGCGAATGAGAGCTTCCGTCTTCGCCCAAATGACCGCCCAATCGGCGTCGGTGAATGTGGGCCAGTCGGCCGGCTGAATGAAATCATTACTCACCGGCCGATTGCGCAACGCCAGTTCGATCTCGTGGCGCGCGGCGGCGCCGCTGTTGTAGCGATCGAGTAATCGCACGCCATCGAGAACGTTGCTCGCCGCGACCGTTTCCTGCGCCTCGGGCTGGACCGTATCGTGGCGGGCGGCGAGGTTGCCGCCGACGAGCGGCGCGAGACCGCGTAAGGTGAGGATGAACCGATCCAACCGCTCTTCGTGCAGCCGGCGCTCGAGGCGATAACCGAGGACCGCGCCGAGCGGCTGGCCCTGGCGCATACCATCGACCAGATGCAGCGCCGTGCGAACGCGCGCGCTCGAGAGATCGATCGCAAAGGCACCGGTCGGATCAGGTCCGGTATTGTGGGAAAGATGCGCGCTTCGCAAGACGCCTGCGGTCTTGGCGTGATCAAGAGTGGGCGCATGGATATAGCCGCCGCGGGTTTGCCCGCGCCGGTCTCGTTCGAGATTCTCGACCCAACCAAACGCTCCAATCGTTAGGCCGCTCGGTTTGGCCGCACGCAGGGCGACTCGCCGCCGCTCGACAAAGGCTGTCAACCAGGCGTCGAGCCGGTGGGAGGCGAGGTCGAGCGTTTCGCCGAAAAGAATTTGTCGTTCCTCGGTCGTTGTGCTGAGCAAAGACTTGATCGCCTCGCGCACTTCAGCCTGGCGCGCCATCATGCGGGCCCACATGCCCAAACCGGCGACGGCCAAACCATCCCGCTCCGTATCGAGCGTGGTCGACGTCGCGAGTCCCGCAAAGGAAGTTGGATGGGCGGCCAGCGGCGCATACTTCGCCAGCTTCGTCCGGCCCGCTTCTCCCGCGACCCCGGCGATGGCATCGGCCACGGCGTGTAGCTCGACCGGAGAGGCGGTGTCCGCGCGCGAAGATAAGGTGATCAACTGCTCGCGCTGCACGCTGGGGAGCGTGGTTGCAAGCTGGACGGTTTGCAAAAAAAGCGACGGCGGGGCCGCGCGCTCGAGGTCGTTCTTGGCGGCGGTCCAGGAGAGTTCCAGCATCGCCTGCAGGATGCTGTGCACGCTGCGCGTCCTGTCGTTCAAGAGCGCGTCGATGAATCCCAGATCGCTATCGTCCACCATCGGGAAAGGCAACGAATGTCCCGGCCCCGATTCGAGTGAGCCGAGCGAGCGAAAGGACCGCTCGAGGCCGGCGACGGCGTAGATCAATTTATGAAGCTCAGCTTCCTCCGGGCTCACACTGCGGGTGAGCGGCACGACACGGGCGGCATCATCGGAGACGACGGTCCGCACCCGCAAGCCCGCAGCGGTCGCGGTGGTGCCGAGAATGTCGAGGAACGTCTCATCGGCCGTCAGACTGCCGCTAAGTTGAGGGAGTTCCTCGGCCGCCGCGGCCCAAAGCACCCGGAGACGTTGCAAGATCGGCAGCAGACCGGTTTGCAATCGGTCGTTCGCGTCTTTCTTCCAGGTGTTTTCGTCCAGCGGTGAGACGGGCAGAATTCCATACGGCTGATTGCCCACCCGAATGGCGGGAAGAGGACCGCGCCCCCGCACCGAGTCGCGAAAGAAATCGCGCGCCGCTTCGCGCCCTTCATCCGGAACAACGAACGAGCGTTCGAGACCATCAGGCACGGCCAGACGATCGAGGAATGTGCCCCAACTCGGGGACCAAAGCGCGGTGTTCATGGCCCGGGCCAGCGGTTGCTCGCTATCCGTGGAATGGGAGATGCCGCTGAAAGTCGCGGCGTCGATGCCGAAAGCGGCGGCCAGGATTTGCGCATTGCTCCCGGGCGCGGGCGGAGGGTCGGTCGGATTCGGAAGCCGGGTCGGCTCGGCGCGGCTCTGCCAGGCGGAACGATTTTTCTCCGTGTTGTTGCTCGGCGTTCCCTGCGGGACGAAAGCGAGGCCGCGCCCGAAACGATGCGCGTGGAGTAAGTCTTCAATAGCCCGAGCGCTCTCGACCGGAGCGAGACTCGCGCGCACGCCGGCGACATAGAGGCGATCGATTCGCGCGCCCGGTTGCTCCAATTGCAGGGTGATGGCGAGCCCGGCGTCAAGCGCGAGCTGGTAGTCGAACATCCATTCTCCGCCGGGAAGTGCTTTCACCCCCTTCACGTCGACCATCTGAGAACCGTCATCGGCGAGTATGCCGACAACGATCTCCGGCGCGATGACCGCGCCCGTAGCCGTACTGCGCGAGGCGTTTTGTTCGGCGATGGCCACGAAGCGATCCGGCAGCAAACGCGCCACGGCGGCGCGGCGTGAGCGCGGTTCGATCTTGGGAAACTCCGGTGCTGCGCCTTGCTCCCAGGCCTCGAGATTTGTCGGCGTGAGCGCGAACGCGACCCAAGCCGCCCGATCTTCGTGCACCGCCGCGGCGAGCGTCGTCCAGGCAGCAGCGTCGGCATCTGCACCAGCGGCGGCCGCGGTCCAATAAGTCTTCCCCGCGACGATCTCGTCTTTGCTCAGACCACGGTCGAGCTGATCGACGTGAATGTCATCGGGAAAAATGCGGATGCGCAACGCCGCGCCATCCTCGGTGTAACGGGTTTCGAGGCGCACCGGCAAAAGCGCGAGCGGCACCGTAGGATCGGCATCGCAAGGATCGATGCGCTCCCCGAGGCGGCCGAGAATTTCGCGCACGCGCTCCTCCGCGTTGAAAATTTCTTCCGCGTGATCACGCCGGCGCTTCTCGGCGTTCTTGATTTTTTCGCGGACCGCCCGGGCCGATTCGCGCTCGCCGCGCGCTTCCAATTCGCCGGCGTCATTTTCGAGCGCCGCGATCTCTGCGTTCACACTCGTTAGGGCAGCGCGCAGGGTGGCCTGCGTCGCCCCGGCGGCGCGGGCGTCGCGCTGCACTGACTGGAGAAATCGGTAATTGCTGATGCCCATGTCAGGAAATTGGATCGAGCATTTTCTTCCCGTCGAAAGCGGCCCGAAACGGATTCTGGAGGAGAGCGCGCGCGACCATCGCGGCGTTCGCGGGCGGCCAGGGAATGCTGTCGTTGCCCGTGCTTTCTTCGATCGCAACCGGGCGTCCTTCAGGCGCGGTGCTGACGAGCAGGAAGCGTTTATCGGCGGTCAGCGCGACGTCGTCCCAATCGAATTTATTGCGCTTCTCGACGGACTCCGGCTTCGCGGTGTCCGGCTCGTCGAGACCGAAACGCGGTGCGGTCGGATGTTCGGAAATGACGAACCACCAGCCGCCGGCTTGGACTTGTTCGACGGTGAGATCGAACCCGACCAGGACATAATCGGGCGCGAGATGGCCGTGGAAAAAAATGTGCCCGCTCTTCGCCGCCGGCGCCGTCGGATCGACAAAGGTCGGCGGATTACTCCCGGGCTCCTGGCGCATCGCGGTGACAATTGCGTCCGGGTAACGGTGGAAGAGCGCGGCGCGAATCACAAGGACGACGCGATCGTGGCTCCCGCTGGACAGATGCGAAGCGAGCGGCGTCTGCCCGAATAAGTGGATCGGCAAGGCCAGCTCGTCGGCATTATCGATCCAGAAGCGCTTGAAATAAGTGCCGCGCTGATCGGTCGGATATTCGCGCCAGAGCAACTCGCGGCTGAACTCATCATTCATCCCGATCAGGAATGCTTCGGTGAAGGCGGCATTGGTCGAAAGCAAGGTGAGGAAGTCGGTGGCCGCGATCGTGCCGAGGCCGGGGACGAGCCATTCGCGGTCGTATTCGCCGAGCGCTTCGTACATCGGCCGTTTGATTTCGGGCGCGCACATGATCGGCTGCACCAGTCCGTCTCCGAACCATGTCGGATCGAGCCATCTGGGGAAAACACCGACGCGGGCGGCCGCGTAACGCGAAACGGTAGTTTTCGGTTCGATCGCCGCGAGCAGGCCGACCCGGCTAATCGCCGGCGCGGCGCGATCGGGTGGAGCGGGCAGACCGATCACGCTCGCACCCTGGAAGATTTCCGAGAGATGGTCGGCGAACTGGCTGGCCGAAATTACCTGCGCGCCCGCGAGGGAAAGCTCGAGCGCGGTGGTGGTGCTGGTGCGGAGTCGCGCGTTGGCCAGCTTGAGAACGCTCGGCCGCGTAGCAGTGAGCGCGGCATTGCTCACCGACTCGAAAGTTAAGGGGCCGGGCACGAGACGCCCCGGTGGCACTTGCGCGATCGGCGGTGAGGCGGGCGGGAGCGCGCGCGTAATGCGTCGCGCAAGAGTGCCGGCCCTCCGCGCGACTTTGGGCGTCGCGGTGGAGGCGAGACCGGCCAACAAAGAGCCGAGAGCCGCCGCGCGGCCGGGGTCGCTTTTGGTGCGTGCGGGCATCGCTTTTTCCAAAACGCCGAGTGCGCGCACCGCCTGGATTTCTCCCAGATCGATCGTGCCTTCCGCGACGCGCCAGTTCACTCGCGGCGCCAAAACTTCATCCGCGATCGAGGGCTGCTCCTGCAAGCGGTCGAGATGTTCGCGTAAGACGATGTGCGCTTGATCGGGGGGAACCTTGAGCACCTGCGCGATGGCCTCGGCCGGGATGGCTGCGAGCGATTTCTCGGAAAGGGTGCGAATCCCATCCGGCTCGACCGCGAGCCGGCGGAAGTCACGAAAAACGCCGTCCTGTGCGACGATGGATTGGAGAGCAACCCCGTCGGGCAGACGCCTCGCGATCGGACCGCCGACGCGCGTCGCGCGGCGAAAAGCGCCGGAGAGCGCGGAAGGTGGCACACTGCTTCGCGCGACGTCCCCGGCAACGGTGAGAGCGGAGCCACCGAGCTGAATTTTTCCCTGCAATCCGCGGGTGACCTGAGCGAGCGTACCGAGGGGCAGGGTCGCGAGCGTGCGATGCAACGCCTCGCCGAGGAAACGCGCGTATTGCATCAGGCGGAGCGCCCGATTCGCCTCATCGATTTTCCCCACCTGCGCCCATGCGGCCTGCATCAGCGCCTCCTGATCCTTCTCCACGACGCGCGTACCGAGACCGGCGACGATGCGCTGCGCGGGGTTTGAATTTAGTTGCTCGAACCAGTCTGCGTCGCCGACCTTCACCTGTCTCTGGGCGCGCTGGAATTGCGCGTAAATCCGCGGACCGACCCGCGGCAATTCTTCCTCGGAGAACGCGGAGTTGCCGGCCACTTCGGCGGGATGATTGAGCTTGTCGCACAATTCGCCGCGCTTCTCGAGCGACCACTGTTCGCCCTCCGATGGCGCGTTAGGCGCCTGGTGGGTTGAAAAAAGCGCGCACTTCAGCACCTGCACCCGGCCGGGATCTTCGGGCGCCAATTCGTCGATGCCCCCGCGCGGAAGGTGAGCGTCGATGATACGCCGGCCGATTTCCCACGGCGCGGGGATCGGCTTGATCTGACTCGCGAGACTCTCGAAGTCGCCATGGCGACCCACGGTGAAACTCCACTGATCGTAGACGGGCAGGACGATCTCTTCGTTGTCGTCGCCGGCGACTCGTTCCCAAGCGCGCCCAAGGGTCCCGCTAGAAAGGCCGAGCCCAGTTTGCACGCCGCAATCGTAGGCCGGCACGAGGCAGGCAACGTAGCCGACATTCTCTCGATCCTCGACGATGAGGCGACGCGGACAAAGGATCCGCGACAGATTTACAGGGCCGTACTGCGCGCTGAGACGATCGGAAATCTTCGGCGCGGCGGCGGCGCTGCCGACGACTTGCGCGTGCGCGAAAGCCCATGATTCGGCGAGCGGCTGCAACTCACTTTTGCGGGTGCGGACGCGGCCCGGCAGTCCGGGCGGCGAGGGCTCGAAGCGGGCGTAGCGCGCTTCGAGCACGACCAGCACGAGCCACGGATCGAGCCGGCCATTGTCCGCGCCGGAGGTCGCCGCCGGCGTAAAGAGCCACGGCAGTTCCGGCCGGTCAAATTCGATATGGGCCAGAAACGTTTCCTCGGCGTCAGGCGCGCCCGGCCGGGGATAACGCCGGATGATTTGCGCCGCTTCGAGACCGAGGATGTCGCCCGGGCCGCGCAAAGTCAGCTTCTTCGAAACGGCTTTGCTACCGCCCTTGTCGTCCCGCACCGTCAAGCTCACCTCGGTGACGGCCCGCAATTTATCCGCCGCGGGATTTTGCACCGTCGCGGCCAGACCGCTGCGGACCCACGGCAGGAAGGTGTATTCGCCGAGCTGGATATTTTCCTCCGCGTAGGCGATCGACGGCCCGATGTTGAAGGCGTCCTTAACGAAGAGCGTGGTTTTCATGCGACCCCCAAAGCCAGGAGCTCGAGTTCCGTGTGAGCCGAGTCGCGCACCTCCGCGGCAGCGGTAAATGTCATTGCCTGGATCAATCCGTCGACCGTCGCGAGGTCTGCGCGTTGCCGCACTTCGCGCAGGCTGGGATCGCGGAGCTCGATCGGTTCAGGATCGACTGCGTAAGGATTGCCGTTGAGTCGCGTTCCGACAGAGGCGGCGTTCGAGCGCAGAGAGACGCTCGTCATGCGTTCGCTGAAGATCGCAGCGTGCGAGAAAATATTGTGCGCCAGTTCTTCCTCCAGCGGGAAGCCGGTATCCCATTCATAGGCGACGCTGGTCGCAGGGCCGCTCAACGGCGCCTCGGTCGCGGCGAGGCGCATACCCGCGGGCATAGTGACGAAGGCTGGACTCGAGAGCTGCGCGTCATCCGAGAGCTGTTGGAAGTGGCCGGGGGCAAATTGATCAAGCGCGGTCGAAGCCACGCTCACGGCTTCGCTTTGCACCATCGGCGTGTCGAGGCTGACCCGGTTTGCGGTCAACTTGGCAGAGCCGATGCGATCGAGCTTCGTCTCCAGCGGCACCTGAAGTTGTTTCACCTCGAGCACGCCGAGCGGATGGACGAGGAGCGGTGTTTCTTCGTCGCGAATGAAGCGCGCGAGGGTGTCGCTGCCCGCGGGCAATTGCGGTGTCCAGGCGCGATCCTCGCCGAGCGCGGCGACAACGATATCGAGGGGCGAGAGCGTCGGTTGATCGGCGGTATCGTGTTCACCCCATTCAAAGGGTCCGATGTCGAAATGGATCGTGGGCAAGAACCAGACATCGATCGTCGCGCTGCCATGGATATACCAAGGCGTCGTGCCTTTGAGCGTCCCGTGGAAATCGACGTTGGCGAAATCGTGACCCAAGGCCGAGATGGCAAATCCGGCGTCGATCTGCACTTCGAAATAAAAGCGCGGCGCCCATTTGAAGAGCGCGTCCACGGTGATCCAGGCCGAGCCTTCCGCCACACCCACGTCGGCATGCAAATGATAGCCGCCGCCCAATTGGATAGAGTTCGCGGTGATCGCGAAGTAGGCGTCGACGTAGATTTCGAGCCACTTTGCCGGCGATTGGTTAATCCGGATCCGTCGCATCGAAGCGAGCTCGGACGGCGCAGGAAAGCCGGGGAAAAAGCCGCCCGCGGAGAGCGCAAAGTCTGCGCCGCCCGCCCAACGAATGAAAAGACCGAGATCGCCGCTCAGCGGCATGCTCGCCAGCTTCGAGTTGTTCAGACCGACGAGGAAGAGGATCGATTCCGACGTGAACTCGCCGTAGATCTCCGCGCGCAAATCGACGATCCGCAGATTCTCATCGACCAGGGCCGAGGGAACGCCCACTTGCAGAGCGCCGAGCAGGATGATCTTCGGATCGGGCAGGCCGAGCATGATCCCGAGCTTGGCGATAACGAAACCGGCCTGCGAACCCCAGCCGAGCTCAGCGAGTGGCCCGACCGCAAAGGAGCCTTCCTGCGGCGGGAAGACCGCGCGCACTTTGTCGAGGATGGTCTTGGCCGCGTCGATCGGCTTTTCTGGAAAAAGCAAGGTCGCCGCAGTGCCGTCGCGGATTCCCTTGCGCAATTCATCGGTGGCAATGCGCCGGTTGAGCGCGACCAGGCCGCCGAGCCCGTTCAGGGTAAAGCCAAAACTCAGCTCGATCGCCGGCGCGAAATGGATCGCGAGCAGGGTGACGAAGGAGAAAGGATCGGTCACCAGCATCGCGATCGCCGTGATCCGGATCTCGCCCACCTTGAGATCGAGGATGCCGCTGTATTCCTTGTCGATGCGCTGGATGAAGCCGCCGCCGGAGACAATGCCGGCATCGATCCGCACGCCCAGGCCAGACGGGAGCCGGGGGTCGAACGTTAGGCGGTTGCCGCCGCCGTCCTGCCAGCGAACGGTCACGCCGGTGCCTTCGACCACGGCGCCGAGCACCCCGCCGATTTTCCCGGCGATCGTGCCCGTGATTTCGAGACGATCTTTCGCCTCATCTTCATCGGCCGGCAGACCGATGGCGAATTCCCGCAGCTCGACGCCCGGAGCGGACAAGTGCACCGGTAAACTGAGTTTCCGATTTTTCCCGTCGCCAAAAGAGAGACCGCGCTCGGAGTCGAGCGTTATGACGGACGAGTCCGCTTCCGGATCCGCAGCGCCCGGAAGCACGATTTCGACCAACTGGTCGGAGCGCAGGCCGGCCGCGAGCTTGGTTTTCAGCTTGATCCCGACGATCGCGTCCTTGATCCCGACGATCGCGTCCGTCTCATAACTCAGGAACGCGGACAGCTCGGTCTGCGCGATGCTTACAAGTCCGAGCGATTTCCTGGCGGCTTTCGCGAAGGAGAGCGTGAGAAGCTTTTTCGCGCGTTTGAAGGAAACGTTATCGGCCAATTTCTGCGACACGTTATTGATATCGAGGAGTTGCTTCGCCACATCGTCGAAGGCGGTTTTCGTCCCCGCGCCGATATCGCGGAAAGGGCGTTTCCACAGCTCGGTCATGCCAGCGATCGACTCTCTGATCTGCGCCTGCGGATTGTTGAGGTTTTCGTCGAGCGAAATTCTCTCCGCGACAACGAGCAGCGCTTCATCGACGGCCTTGAGAACGACGGCCAGCTCGGTCGCCGCGCGCGCCGACGCCTCGATCGTGAAGGGATCGGTGCTAAGCTCAACCGTCATTTTGACGATCGCGTCCTTCGCCGCCTCGATTTGTTTGTCGATGTCGACGACCTCCCCCGCTTTCGCGTCCCTGATATCCTGCTTCAGCTTTTCGAAACGGCTTTTAATATCCGGAGCCTGCGCAATTGGATCCTCTGCCAGTGCCGCGACGAAGGAGGCGGTATCTTTGAAGGCATCACCGACGAACCCGGCGGCGCGGGTCTGGCCGAAAGCGAGCGTGCCTTTGACAAGGGCTGTCCAGACGTCCTTCATCCGGAGGCGTCGTCCTGGCCTTCGTGTCCCTGCTGCCTTTCATTTTCTTGGTTCCTTCCAAGGTTTGCGGTTGTCTTGGGGACGACGAAATGCGACGAAGATTGGCGCAGAAGTTTCACAAGCCGGCGGGTTGGGATATGAGTTTGCCGGGTTCCGCAGCGTCCGTCCATGGGACCTTAGTCCCATAAGATTTATCGACTGACGGCGCGGATCGCCGATTCTAGTGCTACAAAAGCGGTTAGTGTTTCATCGGCCCGCAAAACGAAACGCTTTCCGTTCTCGGCTGATCAAGGGAAAGCGATAAGTCACGGAGTAGCAATCCGTCGTCACAATATAGAAGCAGCAGCCCTCGTTGCCGCGTAGTTGCCGAATCAACCGGGCAACATCCCAGTTAGCCGTCTAAACCTCGTTGCGTTCGAAGGAGCGAATTCCTACGCTTGCCAGAGAATTTCACAGCAACCAGCGAGGCACGCTTACGAAGTGCGCCCGCGCAAGGGTCTCCGTGGCGTTGATCTAATCTCCGATCACCGCTTTCGGAACGGCAAGGAAAGTCGGAGGCGCGCTGACGGAACTGCCACTGGATGCTACGCCGTCCGATACTTCCTTGCCGGAACTGGGGCCAGCGGCCTCGCCAGTGGCTTTTTGATCGCTCATAGGTCCGCCCGATACTTCCTTACCGGACCTGGGACCAGTGGCACCGCTAGTGGGTTTTTGATCGCTCATAGGTTTTAACTCGAACTGATCGGGTGGGAGGCCCATGATCGCTTCGTATGTGCTCTTCAGATGCCCCTGCTCGGCCATCAAGACAGCCCGTTGCCGGGCAGCAGCTTCGATCGCCGGATCGGGCGGTGGAGGCGCGACTGGTGGCGATCGGGAATAACCGTCAGCGACTCTACAAACTCGCTCGGAATACGAATAGGGCTGGCGCTGTAGTGCCGCTCAAAGTCGTAATGCCATAGATGATCCCCATCCAAACACGCCTTCGTCCCACAATCATTAGTGAAACTCCCCACGCATAAAGCAATCTCTCTCAGCGTCTTTCTGCGAACGGTAGCAGCTACCACCCCTCGCCTGGCATTCCGCCATAGTGGTTTGAATGACCCTTGTTGTGGCCCTTCCGGAGCCGAAGCAGCACCAACACGTACGATCAGCGGACGGCCGTGAACGATCGCGATAATTCAGAGCTTCCTCTCTCGAACTGAAGCAGTGACCACCCCTGCTCCGGCATTCCGTCAGACTCGTCTGGGTGACCGTTCCGGGAGGACAGGGAGCTTTAATGCATTCCACAGGGATATAACACCAACAAGTATCAGGGTGACCATGAGATGCGGAATGATTGCAATAACGCGAAGCTTCCTCTCTGGAACCGTAGCATTCACCACGGGTCCTCTGGCAATCCGCCACACTGGTAAGGACGACCATCCTGGGGCACGGCGCTGCAACGCATTCCACAGGCTTGCAGCACCAACACCGAGGTCCCACATCGGCGACACCATGGTTTAATGCAGCGGAAAGGAAAGAAAAGATCGCAAGACCGACCATGACCGCAAAACCGACCTTAGTTTTTGTTCTCATAGAGAATGAATGCCGTGTCGTAGTTCGATCGATTAGTGAGGCGCGTTCGGTGGCGGCGTCGGTTTCTTTTTGCCTCCTCCGCCTTGGTTCTGTTGCGGCTGATGTTTAGGACCACCCTGACCTTGGCCACCCCCCTGTGCTACGGGACCACCTTGGCCCTGTTGACCCACTTGGCCCTGCTCTTTTGGGTGTTTAGGACCGCCCTGACCTTGGCCGC
>Ga0193719_10000336_pt1 | contig 17040 bp, 19 predicted proteins | sample U2a2metaG_FD_160103 | JGI IMG/M metagenome (GOLD analysis project Ga0193719, IMG submission 160103) | Soil microbial communities from a riparian zone of the East river system, Colorado, United States - U2a2 | ecosystem: Environmental > Terrestrial > Soil > Riparian zone | place: USA: East... | reverse complement strand
ACCCGGACTTTGCGCCCGCTTTTCTTAGCTGCCGCCTCACTGACACCGACTGACGCCACCTCGGGGTCTGTGAATGTGACCCTGGGCACGACGCGCAAATCCACGCGTTCAGTGCCGCGGTGCAAAGCGTTGCGTGCCGCGACCCTTCCCATCTCAGAAGCGACATGGGTGAAGAGCGGGCCCCCGACAACATCTCCCGCCGCCCACGCCCACGACTGTGAGGTCCTCATGTGCTCATTCACCTTGATGCCACGGCTGGACCACTCAATTCCGGCGGTGTGCAGTCCAAGGGCCTTGCCGTCCAATGACCGGCCGACAGCGACCAGGATCTCGTCAACTTCGATCGACGCGGAGCTCTCGAACAAGATCCGCTTGATCCCATCGACCGCTTCAACCCCAACCATCTTGATCCCGGTCCGAATCTCGATCCCTTCAGCCTCGAATGCCGCGCGCACTGCGGCCGATGTCTCAGGTTCCTCAGTGCCGAGGATTCGCCTACCGAGCTCGATCAGCGTCACCTGCACGCCGAAGCGCGCAAAGATCTGGGCGAACTCGCAGCCAATGGGGCCGGAGCCGATCACGGCCAAGCGTGTCGGAAGCTCTTTTATCTCCAGGATTCCCTGGTTGTCGAGGTAGCCCACCTCGCGCAGCCCCGGCACAGGGGGTACGACCGAGTCGAGCCCCGCCGCGATCAGGACAGCCCTGGACTCGATTTCCTCCGAATCTCCGATGAGCAGCGTGCGCTCACCGACGAGCACGGCTTGACCTGGAAAACGGACCTCGACGCCTGCCTTCTTGAATGGATTCGAACCGAATCGCAGCATGTGGTCGCGAACCTGGAAAGCGCGCCCGATCGCGCGGCTCCACTCCACTTCCGGCGCGCCGACCTTGATACCAAAACGTCCGGCGCCGCGAATGACATGGAGCAGCTTTGCGGTCTTGACGAGTGCTTTGGTCGGCACGCAGCCGTAGTTCGTGCATGTGCCGCCGAAATGGTTGGCCTCCGCGAGAAGAATTCGCGTCTTGCCGCGGTCGGCGACGGTGAATGCAGCCTCAGAGCCGGCGGCGCCGCCGCCGACTATGACCAGGTCGTAAGCCGGCTTTTTCGCTCTAGGACTTCTCCTGCGTCATCGTGACGTTGCCGTTGAGCGTGGCGCCGTCTTCGACTGTTAGACGTGCGACCCTGACCTCGCCGTTCAGCTTGCCTGAACCGCCAAGCGTGAGGCGCTTTCGCGCTGTCACGTTGCCGTTGACCTGGCCCCTTACGCTGACGTTGGCGCCTTCGATAGAGGCCTGGACGTTGGCAGTCGAGTCGACGAGGACGTCGCCGCTGGCCTTCAACTCCCCCTCGACGGTGCCATGAATCTTGAGGTCGCCGTGAATGTCGAGGCGACCGTGCAGGCTGTCGCGAGGGCCGAGCGTGACGACGTTGGTACCACCGTTCTGTGCTGTCCCGGCCGAGTGGGCCGCGGACTTTTCAGCTTGGGCCATATGGGCCTCCTCTACTGGGTTTGATAGCGCTTCCCTTCGCCAATCTCAACTCTTCCCGGTGGGTACTCTTGCGATTCCGCGTGCATTCCGGGCGAAGTCTGAATTTGAACGAGCTAGCATCGTAACAGGGTGCACTTGATGCCAGAGGGAGGAATGGACGCCGTGCGAAGGCGCGGTTCGGAAGCACAACAGCGGCATTGATGGACCCAGACGCGTCTGACGAGATGACCGACCATCTGGTCGATTTCTTCGACCAGATAGCGTCCGTGTACGACGACTGGGCAGGCGGTCAGCACGGGCGGGTGGCGGCAAGGCTGGTCGAGCTCGCAGCGCCAAAAAAGGGCGAGCACGCTCTAGACGTAGGTACCGGCACCGGCGTCGTCGCGCACCTGGTGGCGGCCAAGGTCAGCCCGGGAACCGTGATCGGAATCGACCTCTCGGACAGGATGCTTTCGATGGCGCGCTCGAAGGAGCGGAAGAACACCCAGTTCGTGGGGATGGCCGCGGAGCGGCTGGTATTCCGACCCGAGACTTTCGACCTGGTCACGATGGGGGAGGCGCTTGCCTATCTGTCGGATCCGACCGACGCGCTGGCTGAGGCGCATCGGGTCCTCAAGCCAGGGGGCCGGCTTGCCGTTTCCTGCCAGCGTCGCAGCCTGAGCACCCGGGCCCAGGATCTCTTCTTCCAGGGACTCGCGCCGTTGGCCCGGCGGCACTACCTGAGCCTTCCTCGCTACAGCTCCGAGCGGGCGCACTTTGGCGAGCCCGCGGTTCTGCCCCAGCTGCTAGGAGCAGCCGGGTTCGACGTCACCAGGCTCACCGAGATGGTCACTGGCGGCCGGACTCAGAACGCGCGGGAGTGGACAGACCTGATGGCCGGGGCAGGCCCTCTTCCCTATACGTTGATCAGCTCGCTCGGGCCTAGGTACAGGACCGAGCTGGAGGCGGAGGTGGAGTCCGCGATGGCGAGCCTCGGCGACCCCGACGACGCTTTCCGCTACCACCACTCCTACGTCATTGTCGTGGCCATCAAGCGCACTTAGGTCGGGCTTAGAGCCGGACCAACCCCTCCCCACTTTGTGGGGAGGGCGGCCCCGCTTGTCGCGCGGCGGGGTGGGGGCGCCGCGAGCCTTTGCCTCCCATGGTCGAAAACGCGACCACGGCAGCCAGGATGCACAGGCCCGCCGCCACAGTGAATATCTCGCGGTATTCCTGTAAGAAAGCAGCCGCCACGAGGCGTGCGAGGTGGTCCACCCGCGCGCGCACGTCCGGGTCGGTGAGAAGCGGCGTGCCCAGGATCTGACGAAAGCGGAACAACCCGAAAGCGGTGAGTCCCGACAGCCCGATGAGCATGCCCATCACGCGGGCGAGCACCACAAGGCTGGAGGCTAGCCCGTGGTTCTCTGCCCGCGTGAGCTCCAGCACGGCCGCCGTGAGGGGCGCGATCACGAGCCCGAACCCAAGACCGCACGCGCCAAGCGCTATATCTGCCGGCCTTATGGGGCCGGCGCGGAGCGCCAGCTCGCCGGCCTGCCACGTCGACATCTGGAGAAAGGCGCCGGCCGAGAAGAGCATGCCGAGGACGGCGGTTGGACGGCCACCAAAGCGCCTGGACAGGAGTCCGCCAAGCACAGCCCCGATCGGTACGCCGAGCAGAAACTGGGTGAGCAGCAGGCCGGCTGCAAGCTGATTGAGGTCGAAGACCAGCCGGCCGAGAATTGGAACGTCCACCAGGGCGACCATGAGCGCAGCCCCGATCAGGAGGTTGGCTGCGCAAACGCCGATGAATCGACGGCTGCGAAGCAGCTGTGGCGGGACCAGAGGCTCAAGGCTGCGTACCTGGCAGCGCTCATAAACACCCAACACGATCAGGCTCAGGATGCCGAGCGGCATGACGAGACCGTTCGTGGCGCGTTCGGCCGGGTCGTCTGGATAGAGAGCAAGCACGAGCAGCGCCAAGCCGAGGCCGAGAAGGGCGGCGCTTCTCCAATCCACAGTCCGGGCGATCGAATCCCGGATGTCGGTTGGCGGCGCTGCATCGGTGGCTTCTACTCGATGCCGACTGGCGATCACAAGTCCAGTCGCACAGATGGCCGCCAGCGGCAGGTTCAACCAGAACACAAAGCGCCAGCCCCCGAGCGCCGAGGCTGCAGACGCCAGCGTTGCACCGTACAGGGGCCCCAAGACGCTGCCTGCCTCCTGCAGCGCGGAGACAGAGCCGAGAGCCACGGTGCGGCCACCGTTTCGGTAGAGGTCGGCCGCCAGCGCGAGAGTCAGCGGGACGAGACCGCCCCCACCAAGGCCCTGCATCACACGCCCGGCTACCAGCCAGGGCATCCCGGCCAGGCTCCATAGCCCTGCGGTCGCGGTCACCGCCGAACCGAGCGCGAACGCCACCATGCACAACGCGTAAACGGGAGCGCGTCCTCGCACATCGGAGTAGGCGCCGAGCAAAGGCATCGCGATGACGTACCCGCAGAGGAAGCCTGTCACGAGCGGCGTGGCCTGCTCGAAGCGGTCGATCGTCAGGCCGACGTCGGAGATCATTGCGGGCAGCAGCGTCACGACGAGATACGCGTCAAGAGCAGCGACGAATAGCCCGGCTCCGGCCAACCCCAGGAGAAGAGCTTTAGGCGTCACGCGCCACTTATGGCGATGGCGTGGCGATCACGGCCGGAGCGTTGAACGCGCTCATGTCGACTTCGACCGAGCTTGCAGCGCCGTTGTCTCCGAAATTCCCATCGAGCACCGCCTTGCGAATAAGGTGATCCGACCCACCGACCCAGATGGTGGCGGCGACATCGCCGGCGGATTTCAACTGCGGAAGAAGGCTCTCGATCTGCGCGGCGGTGTACGTCGCCGTGATCTTGTGCGAATCGACCTCGCCAACTTTCTCAGCAGCGATGTATTTCGGGTTTTGTCCGGCCGGAATGAGAGCAGGCAAGCCGGTCTTGAGGTCGAAAAGCCTTGCCACGTCAGGAATGTCTGCGGCATTCTTGCCTGTCACCTCGGTGAACCCCGACAGGGGCGGACGAAGGTACACGTGGCCGCCAGCGATGACCACCTCCAGGCCGATCAGGAGGTCCTGGTAGCGAACTGTGTAGACGGTGTCGCTGTCGGCGGGCAGGCGCAGAGTCGCCTTGGCTCCGACCAGCGTGTAGCCCTGAAAAGTGATGGCGCCCTTCGTGAACTTCAGGGTGGCGGTGACCGTCTTGAGCTGGGCCATGGCGGCGCCGCCCTCGCGAAGGGCTTTTGCCGGGTCCTCGGGCTGGAGCCCACCGCACGCTGAGGCGGTCATCATGACCAGCGCCATGGCAGCGAGCGCTGCGGCCCTGATCGTGCCTCTCACCCCACAAGTATCAGCACCGCATCCGGCTGCTTTGTGACACCTCAGGGCCGCGGGTCTTCACCGGCGCGCACTATCAGACGGATTGGCCGGTCGTAGAAGAAGTACTCCCAAGCCCAGTTGACAAGGACCAGTATCCGGCTGCGGAAGCTGATCACGTTGACAAGATGAACTCCGAGCCACATGAGCCAGCCCAGAAATCCGGAAAGGTGAACTCGCCCAAGCTGCGCCACCGCTGAGTTGCGCCCGATGGTGGCCATGATCCCCGGGTCCTTGTAGCGGAACTCGTGAGCGCCGCCGTTGTTGACGAGCTCGGCGATAGTCCTGGCGACATGTCTTCCCTGCTGCATCGCGACAGGAATCAACATGGGCAGTGGCGCGCCACCGTTGACGGGTCCGGCCAGGTCGCCGATCACAAACACGACTGGATGGCCGCGGACCTGAAGAGTCGGGTCGACCTCTATCCGCGCTTGACGTCCAAGCTTTGCCCCGACGGCGCCGCCAATGTCCGACGCGCGAACGCCGGCAGTCCAAACCACCGTTCCGGCAGCGACCTCCTTGCCACCCGCGAGCCGGATTGAGCTCGGTGTCACTTCCTCGACCTTCGCCCCGAGCATCACCTCCACGCCCTTCCTCTCGAGCGATTTGCGCGCCGCTTCGCGCAGTGGAGCTGTGAAAGCTGCGAGCACCGAATCCCCCGCCTCGAGGAGGAGCACGCGCACCTCGCTCAGCCGAAGGTCGCGGTAGTCCTTGCGCAGCACAAGGCGAATCAGCTCCGACAGTGCGCCCGCGAGCTCGACGCCGGTGGGCCCGCCGCCGACCACCGCGAAAGTGAGCATCACCCTGCGCTGTTCGGGATCCGTTATCCAACGCGAGGCTTCGAACTGCGACAGGACCCGGTTGCGGAGGGCCAGTCCTTCGTCAAGGTCCTTGAGGCCGAAGGCATGTCGAGCCAGCGACTCGTTGCCGAAGTATTCGCTGGTGCTGCCGGTGGCAAGCACCAGGTAGTCGTACGGGACTGTTCCGCGGTCGGTCAGCACAAGCCGCTTCCCAAGGTCCGCGCCGGTGATGTTCGCCTGCCTGAAATCCACGTTGTCCAGCGGGCGGATCAGCTCTCTCACGGGCCGGGCGATCTCGCCAGGATCGAGCAGCGCCGAGGCGACCTGGTAGAGCAGCGGCGTGAACAGGTGGTAGTTCCGCCGATCGATCAGCAGGACGTCAACCGGCGCGCGTCCAAGGCCGCGCGCGCACGTCAGCCCGCCGAAGCCGGCGCCCGCGATCACCACCCGCGGGCGGGTCACTTCCCTGGCGGCTTTCGGAATCGTCCAGGGCCGCCGCGGCGGCGATTTGCCATCTTGTCCAGGGCGTCGGCACCACCGGTGGCTTCGACGAGCGACTTGGGGAGCTTCTGCTTCTTCTTGAGCACGGGCTCGAACAGGTCCCCATGCTTGGCGACGCGAGCCAGCACCTGCTCTGAGTCGAAGACAAGCAGGCTCGGATCGCCTGCCTTGAAGCACTTTTCGACCTCAGTCCAAGAGACAGGCGTCGACACCGTTGGACGCTGTCGCGCACGCAGCGAGTACACGTTTACGGTCGTCTTGTATTGATCGTTCTGGCTCCAATCGATCAGCACTCGGCCGGTGCGCAGCTCCTTGAGCTGTTTGTGTACTACGAGATCCGGGTGACGATCCTCGAACAGCTGCGCAAGCCCCTTCGACACCACCTTGGTCTCGACGTAGGTGACCTTCGTGTTAAGTGGCACGTAGAGCTGAAGGCCTTTCGAGCCTGAAGTCTTGGCGCAACAGTCCATGCCGTGCTCTGCGAAAAGGTCGCGCAGCATGAGGCCCACCTTGCAGCATTCGACGATGGTCGCGGGCGGCCCGGGATCGAGGTCGAAGACCATCGTCCGCGGCTGGGGCAGGTTCGCTGCGTACGACAGCGAGGTGTGGAATTCGAGCGTTGCAATTTGGGCGAGCCACACCAGCGTCGGTAGGTCCTGACACAGGCAGTAGTACATGTCGCGGTTGTTGCCGCCGCTCCACACGGTGGCTGTCTGCACCCAGGGCGGACGGTGCTTGGGGCAGTTCTTCTCGTAGAAGAACTCGGCGTCGACGCCGTTGGGATAGCGCTTCAGGGTCAGCGGGTGGTCGCGCGTGTGGGGGAGGATGGCCCCCGCGATACGTGTGTAGTAATCGATGACCTGCGCCTTGGTGAACCCCACCTCGGGATAGAGAATTTTTTCGAGGTTGGTCAGCTTGAGGGTGCGATCCTCGATCTTGACCTCGACAGCAGTTTCCTTAGCCACCTTCGCGCACCACTTTGCGAGCCGGCTTGTCGGCACGCAAGCCCTTGAACGCTGGAGCGCGAAGTTGGCCGGATCTCGTCCATTCCACGAACTCGAACTCTGCCACGAGCTTGGGTTTCACGTAATGAGCTGCCCTTGGAGGAGCTCCCACGTGGAACGAGCTTTTGTCCTGTTCCAACGGCTTCAAAAGCTTGGCCAGCTTCTCCAGCATCGCGTCGGTGAAGCCGGTCCCCACCTTGCCGGCGTATACGAACTTCTCCTTGTCGTAGTAGCCCACCAGCAGCGCACCCGGATAGCCGCGCCGCTTGCCTTCTCCTTCCAGCCACCCGCCGATCACCAGCTCCTGCCGGTTGTGGTTCTTCACTTTGACCCAGACGCCGCTGCGACGGCCAGGCTCGTAATGCGAGTCAAGCTTTTTCGCCATCACGCCTTCGAGCCCCCCCTTTGCGCTCGCCTCGAGCATCGCCTGGCCACCACCTTTCTCGTAGGGCGGCGTCTGCCATGACGCACCCGCCAGCTTGAGCGCGGCCAGGAGACGCCGCCGCTCTGTGTACGGCTCCGTGAGCAGCGAATGGCCGTCCTGCCACAGGAGGTCGAACAGCATGTAGGTGACCGGAACGACCTTCATCTTCCTGCGCACCTCCGACTCAGAGGTGAGTCCCATGCGCTGCTGGATCTCTTCGAAGCTCGGCCGTCCCTTGTCGTCGAGGGCGACGACTTCCCCGTCGAGGATCACCTCACTCGAGCCGATCGCCCGGCCCATCGCGTGGATCTCCGGATAGCGGGGCGTGATGTTCTCGCCGCTTCGACTCATGAGTCGTACGGTCCCACCTTCGACGTAAGCGAGCGCGCGGATGCCGTCCCACTTGAACTCAAAACCCCAGGCGGCGTCAGGCTTTGGGATCGCTGCGCCGAGCTTCGCCATCATCGGCTCGATGTGGTCCGGCATCGGCTTGCGCCCTGGATCCTGAGGCGGATCCATCCGGTGGATCATCCAGTTCTCGCCGTTCGTCCTGAACAACACGTAGCGACCCTGCAACCGCTTGCCGTGGAGGACGACCATCACCTCGCGATCGGAGAATTTTTCGGGAGTGTAAGTTCCTGAGTCCCAGATCGAGACGCTGCCCGCACCGTAGTTGCCTGCAGGGATCTCACCCGCGAAGTTGATGTATTCGAGCGGATGGTCTTCGACATGGACGGCGAGGTGATTTTTCTTGGGGTCGGGCGGAACCCCTTTCGGCACCGCCCAGGAAACCAGCACCCCGTCGCGCTCGAGCCGGAAATCCCAGTGCAGCCTGCGCGCGTGGTGCTCCTGGACGACGAACCGCGGCGCCTTGGCCTCCTTTCGGGGGACTTTGGCGCCGGGTTCCGGTGTGTTCTTGAAATCGCGCTTCGCCTCGTACTCGGCGAGCTTCTTGGCCACCCGACAAGATTAAGACCGAACCGATCCGCCTCTCTTTCAGGCGGGCTTCCGCTTGACGAGCCGCACCTCGAGCCCGATCCCTTCCTTCTGGATGTCGCACGTCAGAAAGGGGCTCTCGGCGACGAGACCTGCGAAACGAGCCGGCGAGTAGGCGCGGCGCCGGAGCATCTCCAACGTCGCCTTCGTCATGAACGAGCTCAGCCGGCCGAGCTCCATCTGCCTCACCTCCTGCTCGATGTCGGCATGGGAGGCGTCGCTGCTCATGTCCTGGATCACCGCCGTTCCACCCGTGCGAAGGACCCTGTGCATCTCGGCGAGAGCGCTTCGTGGCTGTGTGAAGTTCTTGAAGGCTGCCTGGCAGACCACGAGGTCGAACGACTCCGTGCCGAAAGGCATCTGGGCTGCATCGCCCTGGCGGAAGTCGGCGCCGACCCCTTCCTTGACGGCGTTTGCGCCAGCGATCTCCACGAACGTTCTGCTGATATCCAAACCCGTTACGTGAATCCGGCCGTTTCGCGCCATCTCGATTGCGAGGTACCCCGGACCGGGAGCCACCTCCAATACAGCCGCGCCCGCCGCTAGATCGGCAGTTAGACGCGCGGCCTGCTTCCGGTACTCCGCAACCTGGCTGCCCGAATTGCGAATCCCGGCATACCAGCGCGCCACCACTCCTTCCATCTCCGGCCCTTTGAACCGCCATCGCCGTCTTTCAGCCAGCTGCATCGCCCACCTCCAAGCATGACCCTAACGGTGTTAGGTAGGCAGGCATACTACCCCTAACGGTGGTAGGGTTGCAAGCGTGAAGGAGAGTGCCGTGTCGACCGACGGTGAGGAAGCTCGGCCTGGGCTGAGCCGAGCCGGCCTCGTCTCGGCCGCGCTCGGCCTTGTCAATGAAGAGGGCCTTGAAGCGCTCTCGATGCGCGCGCTCGCCGACCGCTTGCATGTCAAGGCAGCTTCGCTTTACTGGCACGTTCGGGACCGCCGCGAGCTTCTCGAGCTGCTGGCCGGCTCGATCCTTGATGGCGTGCCAGTCGGCCGAGCTGGTACTTGGCGCCCGGCAGTGCTGGACACGGCGCTGGCGCTGGAGACCGCCGTCGGCTCACGACGGGATGCCGATCGCATCCTTCTCGAGGTGCCCGACGCTCTCCCGCGCAGCCTGCCCTACGCGCATCTCAAGCACCGGCTGCTCGATGCCGGCCTGCACGGTTCCGAGGCCGCGGAGGTGGCCCTCATGGTGATGATGCAGGTGATCGGCAGCCGGGCGACGACCGGTGATCCGATGATGCCTGAATCGGGCGGCATGGCCTCGATCGCAGTCGATTCTGGCTCCCGCGGCGTCGTCCTGCGACACGGCGCCGAAATGGAGACCTTGATCAGGGTTCCACATGATCCGGGCGCCGCCGCTCCCGCGATCGTGCGCGGTGAGACAGTGAAGGTGCGGCGTCTCCGAGGTGTGGGCCGTGGCGACATCGAGCTCAACCCTCGCCGCGCATGGCGGTTTCAGATACAAGGGCCGACCTGGAACACAGTGCTTGATGTGGGTGGCCTCGACGTGCGAGAGATCAAGCTCGATAGCGGCGCAGCGAAGGTTGAGTGCTTTCTGCCGCGCCCGCGAGGCGTGGTGCCCATAGTCGTATCGGGAGGTGTGGTGGGGGTCAACCTGCACATGCTGCCGAACGTCGCTGTTATCGCGGAAATCAGCAGCGGCGCGCTTCGTGTGAAGCTCGACACCTTTTCCGTCAAGGCTGTGATCACTGACGTTCATTGGGAAAGCGCCCGCGCGTCTGCATCTCCTGACAGGTACGAGCTGCGTATCAGCGGCGGAGCGGTGCAGGTGAACCTCGACGACAAGGCAACAGCCCAGCCCGCTGCTTCAGTTGAAACGCATCGCCCTCCGAGAGGCGAATCCGCCTCCGCGATTGACATGTTGTTGGACGGAGTGGAGAAGCGCGTGAGCTCGCGCGATTAACAGCCAGGGTTCCATCGCTGTTCCCAGCGTTCTAGCCTGCGGCCACAAAACTCCGGGAGGCTCGCATGGTTTTTCTTGCAGCGCAACCAAACGTCGCGCCGATTCTTGATCTGATCCTGACGTGGACACACATCGGTCAGGCGCTGGTCGGGTCCATCGGCGCCTTGGCCTTCATATTCGCGTTCCTATGGAAGATCACCGCTGTTGAGGCCAAGTCTGCTCTGGAAGCGAAGCAGTGGATCCAGCGCATCGTAGTAGGCACCATCGGAGTCGAGGTGGCGGGTTCGCTGGTCGGCATCCTGACCAGCTCGGTGCCTCCTTCCGCCCATTGAACCGGTGGATTTTCCCGACTATGTGAAGTCTCTGCTCGAAGCCATCGGCAGGCTGAACGGCTTGTTGTGGCCGCTCGTTCATCCCGAGCAGATAATCGCGACTCTTCTTGACGACAGCCTCGGTCTGCTCCTCAAGGTGTGGTTTGGGTTCATCCTCCGCACCACGGACTTCGAAACCGGTCGGGACTTCACCACCAACGTGACAATCCATCACTTCGAGCCTTCAGTGCAGGTGGTGGCGGACGCGGGTCTCGTTCTCGTCGTGGTCTGGGCTTCGTACCGGATCATGTGGGGCGGCGGGGTCCGCGCCCAGTACGCCGCGCGCATCATGCTTCCCCGACTGTTGATGGGGACAGTCCTCATCAACTTTGCGTTGCCTCTTTTCCAGCTGGTGGTCAACGCAAGCAATGTGGTGTGCGACACGATTCAGAGCTTCGGGACCATCCCGGACTGGAAGACCTGGTGGAGCAACTTCAATCTCGACCAGACGCACGGCGTCTGGCAGATCATCACCACCGGCGCCCTGGTGGTGGGCTACGACATCCTGGCAGTCGCCTACCTGGTTCGCTACGCAATCCTCATCGCTCTTGCCATCACGGCGCCCCTTGCAGGCCTTCTGTTCACACTTCCCGACACGCACCACCTGGCCAAGCATTGGACCGCCTTGTTCCTGACCAACCTCCTCATGCAACCTACGCAGCTCTTCGTGCTTGGCATCGGGTTCGCCCTCGAGAATGGCGGCCACACTCCCGTCCATCACCTCTTCGCGCTGGCATCTCTGTTGATCGTGTTCAAGGTGCCTGGAGCGCTGGGGAGCGCGGAGAAGACCGCACACAAGCTCGAGTCGGCGTTGACCGCAGGTCTTCGCGGTCTGCAGCACATTGCTGCACACGCTGGGTGATCAGCATGATTCGCATTGCCGCGGTTTGTTCTGCGGCGGCCCTGATCTGGGTTGTCGGTGCATCGCGCGTGCCGAGTCACGAGAGGCTCACCCTCAGCGCCATCGTCGCCGGCGCCATCATGACCCAACCGTTCGGCTGCTCGAGCCTGGTCGTCGAACCATTCGATCCCTACTGTCCGAGCCGCCACATACACACAGGGGTCGACCTGGCGGCGCCTAAAGGTACCCTGGTCCACGCTGCCGCCGGGGGCAAAGTCAGCGTCGGATTCGATCCAGGGGGCGCGGGTCTATACGTGGTTGTCGCAGCCGACGGCCACGTCAGGGCCCTGTACTGCCACCTCTCCGAGGTGACGGTGTCGCCCGATGAGCGGGTCCATGCGGGCGAGGTCGTTGGGAAGGTCGGATCCTCAGGCTTGTCGACCGGCGCCCACCTGCACTTCGAGGTCCAGGTCGACGGCCGGTCTGTCGATCCTGTGTTGTGGCTTGCGTCTTAACAAGCGGGGTATGCGGCGCCGGCCGTCCGACCTACGCTGCGCTCAATTCAACGGAGGTGATCGGAATTGGTCAACAAGGTGATCCTGGTCGGCAACCTGGCGGCAGACCCTGATGTGAAGGCGACACCCAAAGGCACATACGTCGCCAAGCTCGTGCTCGCCACCAACACGTACGCGGGGAAGGATGACGACGGAAATAGCAAGGAGGAGACCGAGTTCCACCACATGGTGGTCTTCGGCAAGCGGGCAGAGTTCGCCGGACAGTATTTGCGCAAGGGGCGGCTGATGTACGCGGACGGCCGCTTGAAGACGACCTCGTGGGTCGACAGTGCCGGACTGAAGCACTACCGGACGGAGGTGGTCGTGGACTCCCTGACCCTCTTGGGCCCCAAGCCGCAGGAGGTCGCGGCTTAGGTCAGCCCGGCCAAGGTTGCGTTCCGGAGGCGTGGGGGTAATGATGTAATCGATGGCTGAGGATTTCCGCACCTGGTTTGGGAGTCGGCTGCCCAAGACATGGTTCGCCGGGCCGCCCGAGGTCACGGCGGACGGGGACGAGGTACTGGTGGTCGGCACGCTCCCGGACGTCGAGCTGGCCAGAGGCACGGCTCCCGAAGGGCGGTCGGCGGCCCGGTTGGCGCGAATCGACCGCTTCCGTGAGGAGACCCGAGAGGAGCGCGTCAAGATCGCCCGCGAGGCTGAGCGCCATTTTCAGCGAAAGGTGGCCTGGGGCGCCCGATGCGGGGACGAGACCAAGGTGTTCACCACCCTCAGCGTGCCCGTCATGACCCGCCTGCGAATGTCGGAGCGGTCGATCCTTGACACGCTCGTGGCCGGGGGAGTGGCGCGCAGCCGGAGCGACGCCCTCGCCTGGTGCGTGAGGCTCGTCGGCATGCACCAGGCCGACTGGATCCAGGGCCTCCGGGATGCGCTGGTCAAGGTCGACGAGGTCCGGAGCAAGGGCCCGATCAACTGACCGCCGGCCGGAAGCGGTCCGGCTCGCAGGTTCTGAACCGGAACACCGTCGGACCCGTTGATACCCTGTGGGCACTTTGACGACTGTTGACGATCGCAGGCACGTCGTGATCATGGGCGCCGGACCGGCCGGTCTCACAGCCGCGTACGAGCTCATGAAGCACGAGGTTCCGATCACGGTGGTCGAGAAGGACCCCAGCTACGTCGGCGGGCTGGCACGCACTGTCGAGCACAAGGGATACCGCTTCGACATCGGCGGGCACCGTTTCTTCTCCAAGAACCAGGAGGTCGAGGACCTCTGGACTGAGATCCTCGGCTCCGAGATGCTCACCCGGGATCGGCTGTCGCGCATCTACTACAGGGGAAAGTTCTTCGCCTATCCGCTCAAGGCGGCAAACGCCCTGTGGAACCTTGGCCTGTTGGAGACCATCAGGTGCATGGCCAGCTACGCTCGCGCGCGCGTCTTTCCAATTCCTCACCCCCGCAGCTTTGAAGACTGGGTGCGCAACCAGTTCGGGTGGCGCCTCTACAGCATCTTCTTCAAGACGTACACGGAGAAGGTATGGGGGATCAGCACCACGGAGCTGTCAGCTGATTGGGCCGCACAGAGGATCAAGAGCCTTGACATGTGGCAAGTCCTGAAGAGCGCGCTGCTGCCGCACCGAACGCCGAGCCATCGCGACGATATCGTCACCACCTTGATCGACAGCTTCCGCTACCCGCGGCTGGGCCCCGGGCAGATGTGGGAGCGAGTGGCGGCCATTTGTCGGGAAAAAGGCAGTCCCGTAATGTTCGATCGAACCGTCGACACGATCAGGCACGACCGAGGGCGGGTTCGCTCCATCGTCACTCGAACCGAAACCGGCGAAACCGAGGAACACCACGGCACCGACTTCATCTCGAGCATTCCGGTGAGGCAGCTGATCGCCCGCCTCGATCCGCCTGCTCCGGAAGCGGTGCAGAAGGCTGCCAACAGCCTTTCTTATCGCGACTTCATCAGCGTTGCGTTGATGATCCAGAAAGCCGAAGTTTTCCCCGACAACTGGATTTACATTCACGACCCAAGCGTCCGCGTCGGCCGCATCCAGAATTTCAAGAACTGGAGTCCTGCGATGGTCCCCGACGAGACCAAGACATGCCTGGGCCTCGAGTTTTTCTGTTTCGAGGGTGACGGTCTGTGGACATCAGACGACGCGGCGCTGGTCGCCCTCGCGACGAAGGAGCTTGCGCAGCTAGGTGTTTGCTCGCCAGACGAGGTGTTCGACGGTGTGGTGGTACGACAGGCAAAGGCCTATCCCGTCTACGACGATGCCTACCAGGCGCACGTTGAGGTGGTGCGCGACTATTTGGCGGCGCACCTAAGCAACCTTCATCTTGCCGGTCGCAACGGTATGCACAAGTACAACAACCAGGACCACTCGATGATGACGGCGCTCCTGGTCGCCAGGAACATTGCGACCGGGGCGAGCTACGACCCGTGGAAGGTCAACGCCGAGGCCGTTTACCACGAGGACGTGCACGTCGGGGAACGAGACACCACCGGGAGACAGGTCCCCCAGCGACTCGCAGGCTAAGCGGGACCCTTCGACCGGGCGAAGTTCGCCCCGATCAGGCTGGCTACTGCAAGCACCACAAAAAGGATCGCGTGCGTGTAGTGGTGCGAGACACTGGGATCGCTGACCATGAACTGCAGCACGCCGACTGCGTACAGCCCGGCGACAACAAAGAAAACCAATGCGAGAACAACCAGCGCTACCGACAGGGTGTTATTTCGTTTCACGGCCGGAAGGTTAGCAAAGCCAGGCTGATGATCCCGGCGCCCACGCAGTACCAGCCGTAGGGGTCGAGCCGGCCGGAGCGGAAATAGCGAAGCAGGAAGCGGGCGCTCAAATAGGCCGCGGTCCCTGAAAGAACAGCCGCAGCCAGGTATTCCGCAAGTGGCACATCACTCGCAATCAGCTGCGGGATCTCGAGCACCCCTGCCGCGGCAATGATTGGAGTTGCCAGCAGGAACGAGAACCGCGCTGCCTCCTGGTGCCGCAGGCCCGCCATCAGGCCTCCGCCGATGGTGACGCCAGATCGCGAGATCCCGGGTAGGAGCGCGAGCGCCTGGCAGGCGCCGACGAGTGCAGCGGCTTTGAAGCTGATCTGCTCCGCGACGGCAAAGCTCTCCTCCTGCTCGACCCTGGTCATCGCCGTCACTGCGACGCGCTTCTCGGCGCGGCGTCTGAGTACCTCGAAGCCAAGCATCATGAACCCGTTGGCGGTGAGGAAGGACGCGGCCGCGACTGGGCTTGCGAACAGACTCTTGAGCTCGTGCTCGAGGAACACCCCAAGGATGCCGGCCGGGATGGTCCCCACTAGAAGAAGCATGGCCAGACGCTCCGACGGTTTATCGATCCGGCCACGCACTGCGGCAGTGAAAAAGCCACTGATGATGTCGACCCATTGAGCTCTGTAGATGAACAGCAGCGCGCTCGCCGTGCCGAGATGCAGCAAAACCAGAAACGGGACGAAGGACGGGTCGGACTGCTTGAAGCTCCAGTGGAGGAGGCTCGGGATCAGGACCGCATGCCCCAACGACGAAACCGGGAAGAGCTCAGTGGCTCCCTGGAGCAAGCCCATGAACAGCGCTTGCCATAAGGTCATCGATGGATTCGATCGCGCCCTGGCGAGTTAGGAGGGACCCAGCTTTTTTCCCGCTTCGTCAAGCAGGCTGCGCGCGGCTTCGAACTCGCGGCGGACGGCAGCGTCCTCCGCACGATCCAGGATCGCGACGACCTCCTGCCACCGATCGGGGTCACGCTCGTTGAGGCCGGCCTTGACCTGGCCAACTGTCTGAGTGGCGAACAGGAGCCCGCCACCCGGGTTGTCCAGGATCGAGCGCGCGATTGCAAGCTGACCACGCGCCCACGAGACGATCTCATCTCCAGGATGCGTGTCAAGCTCCTTCGGGCGAAGCACCTCCATAGCAGAGCTATTTTCGGGCAAGCGCCTGAAGAGCCTCGCCCGCGAGGCGGTAGACGGTCCATTCCGAGTTTGGACGGGCGCCGAGTCGCTCATAGAACCTGATCGCTTCCGTGTTCCAGTTCAGCACTGCCCATTCGAGCCGTCCGCATCCGCGCTCGATCGCAAGCTGGGCGAGGTGCGCAAGCAGCGCACGTCCCACTCCATGGCCGCGGTGCTCGGGAAGCACAAACAGATCCTCGAGGTAGATGCCGGGCCGTGCGAGAAACGTCGAGAACGTGTGGAAGAAAAGAGCGAAGCCGATTGGCTCGCCTTCCTCCTCCGCAATGACTGCCTCCGCGTATCGGGGCGTGCCGAAAAGGCCCTTCGCAAGCAGTTCCTCGGTCATCACGACTTCGCTTTCCAGCTTCTCGAACCGCGCTAGCTGCCAGATGAGCTCGGCCACCACTGGCACATCCGCCGGCTCCGCATTGCGAATGCCGAGCGTCAATCGCGGACGCCCTTGCGTGCGATGACCGGCCGGTCGCGAAGGCGGAACACCAAGCGCATCGCGCCGTGCGTTTCGGAAAAGCTCGCGATCTTGTTATCGACAAGGCCTGCGGCGAGGCCGGCGTCGATCACATCAGTGTCGCGGAGCGCGCTGCGCCCCCCTTTTGGCCGGACCACCCAGATCGCACCATTAGGCTCAATCCACGTCTTCAGATCCTTGAGGCGTTTCAGGTCGTCGGCATCGTCCGCACCGAAGAACACGAGGTCGCATTGCGAAGACGGCTTGCCGTTGACAATGTCCGACGTTCGCTGCCGCAGGAGAGACACGAATCCTGCATCGTCGAGGTCGAC
>Ga0193719_10000335_pt1 | contig 17042 bp, 17 predicted proteins | sample U2a2metaG_FD_160103 | JGI IMG/M metagenome (GOLD analysis project Ga0193719, IMG submission 160103) | Soil microbial communities from a riparian zone of the East river system, Colorado, United States - U2a2 | ecosystem: Environmental > Terrestrial > Soil > Riparian zone | place: USA: East... | reverse complement strand
CGCTTTAACGCTTCAACGCTTCGCTTTTTGTAACGAACCGATGATTACGTTTCTCGACGGCAAACTCGTCAGCGCCTTGCCCACACAGGCGACCATCGATGTGGGCGGCGTCGGCTATGAAGTATTTATTCCGCTGTCCAGCTACGATAAACTGCCTACTGCCGGGCAACCCATCCGTATTCTCACTCATTTGGCCGTACGCGAAGACGCGCATGTCCTTTACGGATTTATGACGCCGGCCGAGCGCGACCTTTTCCGGTTGCTGGTCAATAATGTCAGCGGCATCGGGCCGAAACTCGCGCTGGCGGTGTTAAGCGGGATGAGCGTGAACAATTTCAAAGCTGCAGTGGTCAACTCTGATGTAGCGGCGATCTCAAAAATCAGTGGCCTCGGGAAAAAGACAGCCGAGCGGATCGTCCTGGAATTAAAAGACAAGCTGGGAGTAGCTGCGGCCTGGGAAGCCGCTAGCGCCGCGCACGCGCCCACGCCCGAACAAGAGCAGGCCAACGAAGCCGTGCTCGCATTGATCGCACTCGGATACAAACAAATCAATGCGCATAAAGCGGTGCGGGATCTGCAGGAGAAAGGCGAAGCAGAATCGGCAGAAGAACTCGTCAAGCTCACGCTCAAAAAAATGGCCGCGGGAAGGTGAGTGCAAACGCCGAACGCTCAACGCCCAATGTCTAATTCAAATGTCAGCATTCGGTGTTGGACGTTCGGCGTTGGGCGTTGGACGTTTGCTTCATAATGCAAGCGCGAGTTCAGGACGACAGGCTTGCCACAATTCGCGCTGCCTTCCCGAAGGAAGGTCTCTTCGCCGAAAAAGAGTGGCTTCTTTCGCCGGACCCATTTCCGATCGACAAAAAAATTCTCGCCGAACTCGAGCATCTCGGTCATCGCCTCTTTGTTTTTCAGCGGGCTTGCAATCAGCTCTACCAACTGAGTGTCAAAGGCAAGCACCCCGCGTGGATCGCACAGTATCTCGACGCCGGTAAGCCGAAAGAATTGATCGAGTTTTCGCGACGCAAAGAGATTCGTGACGATTTACCACGAGTAATTCGGCCAGACCTCATTCTGACGGAGAACGGCTACATCATTGCCGAAATCGATTCCGTCCCGGGCGGAATTGGCCTGACTGGTTGGCTTAACCAGACGTATTCAACATTTGACGGCGAGATCATTGGCGGCGCAGACGGAATGCTGGAAGGATTTCGAACTGTGCTGCCAAATGGAGGCGACATTGTCCTCTCGCGCGAATCGGCAACATACCGTCCGGAGATGGAGTGGGTCGCCGCGCGATTAAATCAACGACAAGCTGTAGCCGGAGGCGTTGACTCCGGTTCTGCCCGCGATTTCACGCCGGCCGGGATCACCGATCCCGCCTACAACTGGCGCGTCGTGTCGGCCGAGAATTACGAGCCCCAAGCTGGACGCGACGTGTATCGGTTTTTTGAGTTGTTCGATTTGCCAAATATTCCCGGCATCGAAAAGACGCTGCGCGCAAATTCTGACGGACGCATCACGATTACGCCGCCGATCAAACCCTATCTAGAGGAGAAAATGTGGTTCGCGCTTTTTTGGCTTCAGCCACTGCGCGAATTTTGGCGACGCGAACTGGGCGAGAAATATTTCATCAAGCTCCAGGAAGTCATTCCCTACTCGTGGCTGCTTGATCCAACCCCGTTGCCGCAGCATGCGGTTATTCCGCGCTTGGAGATCCACGATTGGCGCGAGGCCGCGAAGTTTAGCCAGAAAGATCGCGATCTTCTGTTGAAAGTGAGCGGATTTTCGCCTCTCGGCTGGGGCAGCCGCGGCATTGCCCTCGGGAGCGACTTGCCCCATGCTGAATGGGAGAAAAGAATTGAACACGCACTCGCAACGTTCGAATCGTCGCCAACGATCCTGCAACGCTTTCACAAGGGCCAGCAGTTCGAACACCACTATTGGGATCCAGATTCAGGTGAGCTGAAAACAATGAAAGGGCGGGTCCGCCTTTGCCCGTATTATTTCGTCGAAGGCGGCCGCGTAAAATTACGCGGCGCGCTCGCGACAATCGCTCCGGCAGATAAAAAATTTCTGCACGGAATGAGCGAGGCGATCTTGGTTCCGTCAAAGATCGAATGAAAGCGACGCGAGGACGCGCACTCACTCCGAAAGCTTTCGCGAAAATAGAGGTGCCGCTTCTATCGAGTTCGCACGCAGTGCCCTTGGGAGTGCGATGCGTCCTCGCATCGCTTTATCGCGCAGTCCACACGATTCGATCGCCTACAAACACTTCACAAAACCAAATCGTTCATGACGCGATTGATTATCTCTTTCTCGCCATCCAATGCAGAGCCAAAGCCGGCACGAGAAAGAAAAATACGACCGCGACGCGCAGCTGGATGAAAAACAATAAAACCAGTCTTCCAAATTCTTTCTCGTCGATTTTGAAGAAGTGCGTCGTGAAGGCAGCACCGGTTTTCCAAAACAGCAACGTCGCGCCGAAATAGAACAAAGCGAAAATGAGGCCGATAACGAACGCGGTGACGAAAAAGTTCCGAAAGAAAATGATTTTGGCGCGGTCCATGCCGCGATTATTTACTTGAGCGACGCCAGATCAATCACGAATCGATACCGGACGTCGCTCTTTAGTATTCGCTTGTATGCCCTATTGACTTGCTGAATAGGAATGACCTCGACGTCTGAAGTAATGTTGTGCTTGCCGCAGTAATTGAGCATCTCCTGTGTTTCGGGCAATCCGCCGATTAGCGATCCGGCAATGCTCCTTCGGCCGAGGACCAAATTAAACGGTGACAGTTGTTCCTCACCGGATGGCAAGCCGACGCAGATCATCACGCCGTTTGTTCGAAGCAGGCTTAAGTAGAAGTCCAAATCATGCCCCGCTGAAACCGTGTCGATGAGAAAATCGAAGTGATTACTCAGCGTTTTTATTTTCTCGGCATCACTCGTAATGGCAAAATCAATGGCGCCCATACGTTTGGCGTCGCCTTGCTTGTTCGGTGATCGGCTTAAGACCGTCACCTTCGCTCCGAACGCAGAAGCAAATTTGACGCCCATGTGGCCCAGGCCTCCGAGCCCCAGAATCGCAACCTTATGTCCTTTACCAATTTTCCAATAGCGAAGTGGCGAGTAAGCGGTGATACCTGCACACAGCAAAGGCGCGACTTTCTCGAGTGGAAGTTTCGACGGAACCTTCAACACGTAATCTTCGTCCACCACAATTTTCGTGGAGTAACCACCTCGCGTGATCGTCTCCCCATCCTTCTCATAGCCGTTGTAGGTCAAGACGAGTCCGCCGGTGCAATATTGTTGTAGTCCGTGTTCGCAATTGGAACATTTCCGACATGAATCCACGTAGCAGCCGACCGCCGCGACATCGCCTTTCTTAAATCTTCTGGCCCTCTTCCCCTTCTCAACGACTCTGCCGACGATTTCGTGGCCGGGAACGATGGGGTAAATTGACCTGCCCCATTCGTTGCGGACCACATGCAGATCAGAATGGCAGATCCCGCAGTAAAGGATATCGATGAGAATGTCCTTCGAGCGAACATCGCGCCGTTCGAAATCAAACAAGCGAAGCGGCGAAGTAGCGCTGTGCGCGGCGTAACCTTTAACCGCGATCATAGTCATAACAGTCTCACGCACCCAATTGCGGCCAGCAAATATTTCGCCTAGGAGCCCTTTTAAGCGTGCAAATGCGTCAGCAATGGCTCAAGAAACACCCACGATGATCACAAAAAACCTTGGAATGCTCCTGCTCGCAATCTACCTGATTCTTGTTGGAATCATGGCCCTCGTTCACTTTGCTATCCCTGTGATCGTAACCGGAATTTTGGCGCTCGCAGCCGGCATTTTGATTCTCATTGGTAGATAAACGGGACACGCCAATTCAGCGCGTAACCCGGGTGGTTCAGGTGAACCACCCCTACCAATCGTGGCGGTATCGAGGTAGGGGCGATTGACCTCAATCGCCCGCTAACACATCACAGTGCGCCCACAGCACCCGAGATCAGCAAGACCACGATACCGAGCGAAATAAAAATCTGGATCATCGCCAGAACCTTCGCCCAGCGAGCCAGCAATGGCGCGTCGGTCGGGCCGAAAGTGGAACTCTGCGTAAAGGCGACGAACAGATAATCAATGAAGTGCGGCCGCCAGCGCGCACATTCGAATTGGGCGCGTTCGTCATGCGGGACTTGCATCTGTGGAAAAAGAAAGCTTGTGCTGCCGAATTTGTTTTGCTTGTGACGCAGGGTCGGTCCGCCGCCGTCCAGCCGCCAGTACCAGAGCGCGAAGACGATCACATTCGTCAGCCAAAGTAATCCGCCCGAGCGCAGCAACTGCAACGGCGTCCCCCGGTGCGAAGGCAGCGCGCGCACGAGCAGAATTACCGATCCGATCAGCGCCAGCGTTGTGATTCCATTGATAATGAATCCGAGAAGGCGATTGAGTGATTGTTTTCCTACGCGATGGCTCACTACAGTCGGCACGAGCAAAACGACAATCAGAGTCGGCAGCAACCAAATTGGGCCGACAACGACGTTGCGTGGCAGGGCCAGGTAAATAGCGCCGACGGCGAGAACCGCGGCTATGGTCTGTCCGCGTGGTTCTGGTTTGTCGATGTGCCCCGGCGACTCAGTCATTCGTGGGTTTATAGTTAATTCTTAAATCCGTGGCCAGAAATCACTCTTGCCGAGCGTCGTTCGCTCGCCTCTTTCGATGCTCGACACTATACTTATCTCGTGCAAAAGCGCGTCTGCTATATCCACGTTGGGCCGCACAAGACGGGCACAACTTCCATCCAGTGGTTCCTCCAGGAAAATCGAGCGGGGTTGCTGAAACACGGCTATTTCGTGCCAGAGAGCGAGACAAAACGGGGCGCGCACCACGCCCTCGCTGAGAAGCTGGCTGGGATGGAAGTAGGAGAGCACCGAGAGCCGCTGGTGGCCAAGTCCATCCGGGCACTCGGTGAGACGCGCGCTGAAACAATCGTTATTTCCTCAGAGGCGTTGGAAGGAATCTTGCAAAGCCGAAAACATGCGCAGGTTTTCTTTAGCCGAATTGCGGAGCTGAATCTCGAACCGAAGCTGGTGTTGTTCCCACGCAACCAGCCGCAATGGATCAATTCGAGCTATTCATTTTCGGTCAAGAGCTTTCGCCGATCGGACCCTTTCCAATCCAGCGCTCAAGCGTTCCCTCGATCTCCCGGCGCCAGGTTTTCGCGGTGGATGGAACTGGCCGATGCATACGCGCTCGAACTAATTGCGCGACCCTTCACAAAACAAATCATCGATCGCGGGGTGGTGCCACAGTTTCTGCAAACCATTGGCATTAATTCGTCATCGCAGTTCCGCGGTGGCCAGGTCCGGCGAAACGAAGCGGTCGGGCCATTCACGGTGAGCGTGGCCCGCGAGGTATTGCGCTCTATTGGCGACAACGCCAGCCGACTCACGTGGCTTCAGGCGGAGCGATGTAAAAAGGCGCTCGTTGCGTATCTTGGCGAAAAAGGATGGGCTGATGCCGGTTACTGCGGGCTAACTACGGCGCTGGCGCGACATATTGAACAAGAATTGCGCTTGGATAATAACCACTTTGCGCAACGAACCTGGGGCAGATCATGGGCCGAAATTTTTGCCGCAGATACTGCCGAAGAGTTGACGCCTAACGACTTCGAGATATACCGGCCAGATTGGTTCACCGCCAGGCGCCTCCGGCGGGCTATTCGCGAGATGAAGGTAATTGTGCATGACATCCTGCTGGATCGGACACTTGCCGTCGAAGCACCTTGGAACGACGTGCGGCAACGGAGCGGCTTGGTCGTCAAAAAGTAGACTCTTACTCAATCCGATTTTCAGTCGCGGAAGATTTTGCACCGACGGACCAATCCTTGAATCCACCGAGTGTTTTGCTGCATCGTATCAAGACGCCCGTTTTCGGAGCTGATGTGAGCAGATGTTAAAACGCGTTTTGAAGTGGCTCGGCGCGATTGTCGCAGTCGTCGTGATCGCTCTGGCCATTTTCATTGTTAATTTGATCTGGTTTCGGCCGTGGAGTCTCAATCTGTTTTACGAGAAAGTTTTCGCTGAAGTTATCTTCGATCATCCGGAGCTGCTTTCCACGCTTGGATTAGTCGAGCAGTTCGGCATCACCGGCCACAACGGCAAGCTCGACGACGAATCGTCAGCGCATCAACAGAAGGAATTTGACAGGTGGAAGCGCGATCTGACGCAGCTTCGCGAGTACCCTCTCGATCGCCAGTCGTCGTCCCAAAAGCTTTCCACGCATGTGCTCGAGTGGTTTTTGCAAATGCAAGTCGAAGGCGAAAAATGGCAGTGGCACAATTATCCAGTCAATCAGCTCTTCGGTGTGCAGAACCAATTTCCTTCTTTCATGGCAAACACGCACCGGTTGCTCACCCGCAAAGATTGCGAGTATTACGTGAAGCGTCTCGATGCTCTGCCGAAAAAGTTCGATGAATTGCTCGAGAATTTGAAGGCACGCGAACAAAAGCAAATTCTGCCGCCGCGTTTTGTTGTTGAGGAGGTGCTCAAGGAAATGTCCGATTTTATCGGAACGCCGGCTTCGGAAAATATTTTGGCAACGTCGTTCAAAACTCGCGCCGCTAAGATCGCGGAGTTAACCGAGGCGCAACGCGCGGATTTCCAGGGGCGCGTTGGAACAGCAATAACCGGGAAAGTTTATCCGGCCTATCAAAAGCTGATCGATTATTTCCGAGAAGTGTTGCCGAAAACCACGGCCGACGACGGCGTGTGGAAACTACCGGATGGCGACGCGTACTACGCCCATTGTCTCCGCGAAAATACAACAACGACGCTGAAACCCGATAAAGTCCACGAGCTTGGTCTGCGCGAAGTCACCCGAATCGAGGGCGACATGCGTGCAATTCTTGACCAAAACGGTTTCGCCGGTCAGCCAATCGGCGAAGCGATGGACAAGCTCGCGAAAGATCCGCGTTTCATTTATCCCAATGATGATAAAGGCCGGGAGGAGGCATTGGCGCGATACACGGATTTAATCGCGAAGGCCACGGCCCATTCCTCGAAGGAATTATTTCTCACCACCCCGCGCGCAAAGATTGAGGTCCGACGCGTCCCGGAGTTCAAGGAATCGACTGCGCCAGGCGCCTACTATGAGCCGCCCGCGATGGATGGCACCCGGCCGGGGATTTTCTTCGCGAACTTGCGCGACATGAACGAAGTGCCCAAATGGAGCATGCCGACTCTGGCGTATCACGAGGGTGTGCCGGGCCATCATTGGCAAATCTCAACGGCAGAGGAACTCAAAGGAGTTCCGCAATTTAGGAAAGTAATTCCGTTTACTGCGTATATGGAAGGTTGGGCGCTTTACTGCGAGTGGCTCGCAAAACAGACAGGCTGGTACGACAACGATCCATTTGGAGACCTGGGACGCCTGCGCGACGAGCTTTTCCGCGCAGTGCGATTAGTAGTTGATACCGGCATTCATGCAAAGCGCTGGACCCGGGAACAGGCCATCGCTTACATGCGCGAGAAAACCGGGATGGGCGACAAAGAGGTTAAATCGGAAATAGAACGCTACATCGTCGCGCCTGGCCAGGCATGTGCCTACAAAGTTGGTATGCTGAAGATCCAAGAGCTCCGCGCCCGGGCTCAGAAAGAGCTAGGAGAAAAGTTTGACCAGCGCGAGTTCCATGATGCCGTGCTCAAAAACGGCGCGTTACCGCTCGAGATTCTCGAAGAACAAGTGAACGACTATATCCAGCGGAAAAAGGCATAACCTTTAATCAACCGCGGATTTCGCGGATGACACGGATGAGCTGCTATTTTTCGTTGTCATTTTGAGGGAAGCCGAAACATCTCTGCATCTTGCGCTTCCGTGTTGTTGGAACAACCTGTTCAGAGATTCTTCGCTCCGCTCAGAATGACAACCCCACAAATTTTGTGCGCAAAATCCTGATCACACTTGGAATTTTGATCGCATTTATCGTGGCCGTATTTGCGAGCTGGATTTTTGGTGGGCGTCAGCTCTCACTCTTGCTCGATCGCTTTTGGACGATTGAAACAGCTTCAAGTCGAATCAACTCGGTCGTGTATGAAGGCAGTGGGACCGGTGGGCTTCTTCACGTTAACGATATCGCGCTAAGTCTAAACGACAGGAATGGCCCCTCTCCGACTGTCGGCACAACCAAAAATGGTGAGCTTGCTCTCGCAGACAGCGGAAAAGTCTTCGCTTTCGGTCTACCGCGATCAGAAGCAGAGAACCTTGCTGCTGCGCCGCCGGCAGGCGACGATGCTTTCATCGAAATCCGGCGGAGCATTATTGCTTGGCCAACGCCATTCGATTTCAATTTTATGACGGGCCATTCGCCATCATGGAAACGCCATTTGTATTATCGCCTGGTTTGGAAAAAACCTTCTGGTGCAAAACTAGAAATACTGTGGCGCTACGAACAATATTTCTATCCGGACAACGGCTGGGTGGGCGGATTCATGACGAACGGAAGTTCCACCGGCCTGGTTCAACTGGATATCCATCCCTGAGAAGGGCGCCATCATCAAATTTGTCTATAAGGAAGTTAGCGGCATCGTTTCCTGTGCGACTCTCGCGCAAGTTTCAAAAGCTCTTTTCCAAAGACGCGGCGCAAAGCCTGTGGGAGCACGCTTGCCGCTGGACGCACCCGGTGAGTACTCGGCGGATTCTGGCTACGATAGATCGAGCCGAATTAGAGCGGTTGCGCGAGCGTTATCCGTATCGGCCTAATGCGCGAAGAATCAACGCCTATGAAGACGCAGCCTACTGGATCGGCGTCAACGTCAAGCGCGTGCAGGACCTTTGGCTTGATCGCTCGCCGCCACTCCAGATTCTCGATCTTGGCTGCGGACCGGGTTATTTTCTCTACCTCACTCGGCTCTTCGGTCACCAAGGACTTGGCCTTGACCCTGACGACGAACCTTTCTTTCGCGGCACAACCAAGCATTTCGGCGTCCGCCGGGTCGTTGCGCGGATCCAGCCGCAAACGCCGCTGCCTGATCTTGGAACGAAATTTGACCTAGTGACTGGCCACCGCGTCTGTTTCCATCGCATTGCGCGCGCCGAGAATGGCGGGTGGCTGGAGTGGTCGCCGGTCGATTGGGAATTTTTCATCAATGATGTTCGGACACGGTTCCTCAGGTCTGACGGACGTCTCCTTTTGGAATTCAACCGGCGGCAGGACGGCTCTTCGTTCTTCACCGAGGAATGGCGTGATTTTTTTGAAGCACAAGGCGCGCGCATTCTTCGCTGGAAGGCGCTGCTTGCAGCGGATCCAAATCGACGCGCGCGATTCAAGATGGTGTAGCCGTCCCCCTGTGGGCGACGCGCGCCAAAAGGGTTGTCCAGCTCCGCGCTACGTTTCGCACAGCGAAACGGCTACAGCTTCCAGTCTGCGCAATCCCAGCCGAGAATCTGCTCGACCTTCGCGATGTCTTCCGCAAACAGGTTGTAGAGGAAAATCCTCTCCTCCCAGTTCATCGCGCGCTCGTAAGGCACGATATTTCTATCTTTGCTGCGCACCGAACGCAGTGGTTTGCGCTCAAGGAACGAAAAGATGGAAGCGAGGGTCTTGAGCTGGTTCGCCTTGAACTCTTCGAACTTCACGACCTTCACTTGCTCGCGCGGAAAGAATTTGAACAAACGGGCAAGTTGCCGTCCATAAAAGCCGCGATCGACATAAGCAAAACGCCGCGCGTCCGCCGGAGGTGCGCCACTAATGCGCGTTTGTTCGTCTCGCACGGCGTCAAAAAAATCCAGGGGCTCGCGACCTTTGAATCGTTGCATGTTCCAATGCGCAAAGGCGCGTTCGACCGGATTTCGCAGAGTGATCAGCAATTTAATTTTCGGATTGTATTTCGAGATCCGTTCAGCGGCCGGCTCGTGATACAGGTAACTGGGCGTGCAATCGCCGGCGATCGTTGACGGAGCGACCAGCGGATAATGCTTGTGCAATTCTTCGTAGTCGACGCCCGAAACGAACATGGCGTCGTTGTCAAAAAAATGTATTTCCTGCTGGTCGCCCATGTTGATGTCTGGGTGCCTGCTTAAAAAGTAATGCAACGCCGTCGTCCCGGATTTTTGCGCGCCGGCCAGAATGAAATCGAGTCGCTCTATTTTGCGACGCCTGGTTCGGAACATCTTCCTTAATCAAGAGCCGCTCATCGCTTCATGCAATCGGGCCATAGTTAATTCAAGGAAACGGAACGCTTCGAATTGTCGGATTCTTTTTGTAACCTCAGAATTGCGTTGCCTGTCTCACATAGCGATGAGTCCCGCTCCGAAGGCGCTCGCGTACGGAATGTTGACTTTGCTCGAAATTACTATCGTCGTCCTTGTCGTCACGTCGCTCGCCGCAATTGCCGCCCTAAGTGCTCTTGGCTCGCGAAAACGGAACTACGCATAAGAAGATACTGACGCGCCACACTTCATTCGCTCAGCCAATGATCACAGCTCGGGCTTGAACCCCGAGCGCTAGGACAAGAGTTGTCGCGCGCAGAGCAGCATTCTATGCTGCGCGATGGTCATTAATTTCATCTCGCGACCAAAATTACGGGTCTTCGCCATAGCATGCGCAACTAGCTTCGCTGCATCCGCATTCGCCGACGAAGGAATGTGGCTTTTCGATACGCCGCCGCTGAAACAACTGAAGGAAAAATATCAGTTCGAACCGACACCGCAGTGGCTTGAGCATCTGCAAAAGGCCAGTGTCCGATTCAACTCCGGCGGCAGCGGCTCGTTCGTTTCCGCAAATGGACTCGTGATCACGAATCATCACGTGGGCGCCGACACGCTCCAGAAGATGGGCGACGCGCAGCACAATTATCTACGGGACGGTTTTTATGCGAAAACGCAGGCCGATGAGATTAAATCCAGCGATCTCGAGCTCAATGTTCTGATGTCGATTGAAGATGTAACTGCGCGGGTAAATGCTGCGGTCAAACCAGGAATGACGAGCGACCAAGCTTCCGGTGCGCGCAATGCCGTCATCGCTGCGATTGAAAAGGAAAGCAAAGAGAAAACCGGGCTGCGCTCCGACGTCGTTACGCTCTACCAAGGCGGCGCTTATCATTTGTATCGATACAAACGCTACGATGACGTGCGGCTCGTTTTCGCGCCTGAGCAGCAGATGGCTTTTTTCGGCGGAGACCCGGATAACTTTGAGTATCCCCGCTACGATCTGGACGTTTGCATCTTTCGCGTTTATGAAAACGGTCAGCCCGCGAAGATCGACAATTTTCTAAAATGGAACGTGCATGGGCCGACCGACGGCGAATTGACGTTCGTCAGCGGAAGTCCGGGGAAAACGGATCGGCAACTCACTTTGGATGAACTGGCCGACACGCGCGATCGATATCTGCCTTACGTCTTGCGAATGTTTAACCGGCGCGAAGTGCTCGAACTGGCTTATAGCGCGCGCTCTTTTGAGAACGCAAGGAAGGCGCGCGACGATCTCTTCGGAGACCAAAACAACCGGAAGCGTTACGACGGTTATCTGGCCGGTCTGCTTGATCCCCAAATCTGGTCAGCGCTCAATGCCCGCGAGCAAAAGTTGCGCGACGCAATTGTGCGCGATCCCAAATTTAAATCGACGATTTCTGATTACGACCGAATCAAACGTGCCCAGGCTGAGATCGCAAAAAACGCGCCGCTATATAACTACCTCGAACAGGAACGACCGGTCACCATCGGTTACCGCGGACCACGAGCGCTCTCCGGAAATCTTTTCAAATATGCCCGGCTCTTAACTCGCTCGATTGACGAACGTGTTAAACCAAACGGCGAACGGGTCCCGCAATTTCGCGACAGCGCGCGCGAATCGCTCGAACTGGAGCTCTTCTCGGCCGAACCGATCTATGATGATTACGAAGTATTGCGACTGACCGATTCGCTTACCGATTTCGCTTCTCAGTTTGGTGCAGACAATCCGCTCGTTCAGAAAGTGCTCACCGGAAAAGCGCCGCACGCGCGCGCTGTGGAACTCGTCTCCGGCACAAAACTGAAAGATGTGGCCGTGCGGAAAGACCTCTATCACAAAGACGCAGCTGCTTTGCAGGCAGCGCATGATCCAATGCTCGATCTCGCGCGCCTCATAGATGGACCGGCGAGAGAAGCGCGAAAGATTTACGATGCACAGGAGGAAATAAAAAAGGAGGCGTACGCAGAGATCGCGAAGGCGCGTTTTGCCATTGAAGGGATGGCAGTTATCCGGATGCAACCTTCACGCTCCGGCTCTCCTACGGGACTGTGCGCGGATACGAACAGGATGGAAAGCAAATCCCGGCCTTCACCGATTTCGCTGGGCTATATCAACGTTCCGACGAGCACGACAACAAACCGCCGTTCGATATGCCGCAGCGCTGGATTAACAAGAAGGCAGATCTCAATCTGGCGACACATCTCGATTTTGTCTCCGACGCAGACATCATCGGCGGCAACAGCGGCAGCCCGGTCGTAAACAAGTCGAACGAATTCGTCGGGATCATTTTTGACGGCAACATCCAGTCGCTGGTTCTCGATTGCATCTACACCGATACACAAGCCCGCGCTGTATCGGTCGATTCCGCCGCCATCACTGAAGCGCTGCGCAAGGTTTATGATGCCGGCGCGCTCGCAGACGAACTGGAGGGCGTAAGAAAATAGTTTGTTGATCGGCCGTAATGGAGATTAGGCATCCCGCAGTCGCCATCGCGCTGTTAGTGATATTCGGCACGCCCGTTCCAGGCAAGGCCGACAAAATCGACGACTACATCATTTCGCAGATAAAGCGATTGCATGTTCCCGGAGCATCGATCGCCATTGTGCGCGATGGGCACATCACCAAAGCGCAAGGGTACGGATTCGCGAACCTGGAATTAAAATCGCCGGCGACGAAAGAAACTGTTTACGAAATCGGTTCTACTTCGAAGCAGTTTACCGCCACCGCAATCATGATGCTGGTCGAAGAAGGTAAGGTCCGTCTGGACGACACAATCACCAAATATTTTCCGGAGGCGCCACAAGCGTGGCGCGGCATCACAATTGAGCACCTGCTCACGCATACATCCGGTATTCAAAACCATGTCGCAGTCCCGCACTGGCTTGACGTTTTCAGAACCAATCTCGCTTTTGAAACGGCCCCGTCGCGAGATGAGTTGCTCAAGATGTTTTTCAAGTTGCCTCTTGAGTTTCAGCCAGGGGAAACGTGGGCGTACGATAACACCGGCTATTATCTGCTTGGCATTATCATTGAGAAGGCGAGCGGCAAATCTTACTGGCAGTTCCTCGACGAGCGCATTTTTAAGCCGCTCGGCATGAACGCAACGCGCAGTACCGATCCGCAACCGATCGTGCGAAATCGTGCCTCTGGCTACGAATGGAAGAAGGATCATTTTGAGAATCGGCCGGTTCTGCTGCCGACAATCGCATTTTCGGCAGGAAGTCTTCTTTCCACCGTCGAAGACATGGCTAAATGGGACGCGGCGCTTTACACGGAAAAGCTTTTAAAGAAATCAAGCCTCGACCAGATGTGGACGGCCCGAGCTACCAATGATGGAACCGACGCGCCATTCAACTATGGCTTTGGCTGGTTCATCGAAAACTATCACGGTCACCGCCTTATCCAGCACAGTGGTGGAACACCGGGCTTTTCGTCAGTCATTTACCGATTCCTAGATGACAAACTTACGATTATCATTCTGACCAATCACGCTGACAGAATCCTTGATCAACTAGCTATTGATCTCGCTGGAATCTGTCTGCCCGTGTTGAAACGGCCTGACGCAAATCCGGATCCCGATCCGAAAACCACGGCGACCTTGAAAGAAGTGGTGTCCGGTTTACTGAAGGAGAAATACGAAACGGCGTCGTTCACGCCAGCCATGGGTATTTTTCTCCGCACGGCGACAGGCAAGGCATTTTGGAAGTGGTTCGCCGATCATGGCGCGCTGGGTGACTTCATTTTTTCTGACCGCAAAGAAAGGGTGAACGGCTACGTGCTGCGCTACAAGGTCAGTCTTGGAGAAAATTGGTACTGGTTTTCTGTTACGATGGCCAATGACGGCAAGATCGCCCAGATCTATTGGTGGTAATTGCCAGACCACGACTGAACTGTGTCATGTCGAGCGAAGTCGAGACACCTCTGGACACCATGACCGCGGCGCGGCGAAAATAATCAAGAGATTCCTCGACTCCGCTCTGCTCCGCTCGGAATGACAGAAATCCTATGGAAGTTGCTTGAGCAGTTTCTTCCAGCGCGCCCACGCTTCGTCGCGCGCTTTTCGGTCGGCTTCGCGCACTTGGGGATTGTTTGGCTCTCCTGAGCGCATAAAGCCATGACCGGCACCTTTGTAAATCACCGGCTCGTATTTTTTCTCGGCGGCTTTCATTAATTCTTCTGCCTTTGGAATCATCGCGTTCACGCGCTCATCATTCTCGCCGTAGAAACCGTAAACTGGACACCGAATGTTCACCACTTGGTCCGGCGACTGGGGCGGCGCACCATAAAAGGAATACGCCGCTTTCAGCTTTGGATTTTCATTTGCGTACAAGAATGCCCATCCCCCACCCCGACAAAATCCACAGACAGCAAGCGTGCCGTTGCCCGCCGGAATTTTGAGCGCGTAATCGGCAGTGGCGTCGAGAACCCCTTTGACCTGATCTTGCGTTACCGCCGAGACCGCTTTGCTCGCTGCATCGGCATCTTCAAATTTTTGGCCATTGAGGAAATCGGGCGCAATCGCAATAACTCCATTTTCTGCCAGCTCATCGCACATGCTGCGCAGCCAATCGGTCAGGCCAAAAATTTCCTGAACGACGAGCACGGCTGGCGCTTTGTCTTTGCGCTCGGGATAAACGATGAAGGCTTTAATCGTGCGGTCGCCTGATTTGATATCGACCCATTCGCCGTGACGCGGCGAGTTATTCAGGCGGTCCTTGCCGAAATCTTTGTATTCCTGCGCTAGCAGCGATTGTACGACAAATGCGAAAGCCAGGATTAAGACGAATCGGTTCATAGCTAGATCTCTCAACTCCGGTCGGAATGACACACCTAGGCAGCGGCTGCAGTCGCAGCCGTGACTTTTCGTTTGCCGATCAGCGCGTCGATGCTCCAACTGCCTGAACCACGCAGAAAGATGTAGAAGAACACGAAACAGTAAACCACCGCCAGCTCGCCCTTGTTCACGTAAGGAATCAAACCCCTCGGCGCATGCATCATAAAAAAAGCCACCGCCATTTCACCGGAGGCGACGAATGCGGCAACTCGCGTCACCAGACCAAACGCAACGAGAAATCCGCAGATGATCTCCACCCAGCCGCCGAGCACCATCAAGGTCGGAAGCGTTTCGCTTTTCGCAGTGAACGTTCCGAAGATCTTGTCGAGGCCATGACAGGCAAACATCAGGCCAACGACGAAACGCATGATGCAATAAAACGGATCCGCAAATCTATTGAGAGAGTTCATGGCCGTCAGGCTGACCGATGTGAAGCTGGCATGTCAAGAAAATGACGAATGACTAATTTCTAATGACGAAGGAATGACAAAATACGAATGAGGCTCTGTCTCTTCTAGGACCAATCTTATAGCCAGTAGAATGGCCCGCGGGCAGTCGGGTTCCCTTGACGCGCGCTTCGTCTTTCACGTCATGCTGCTTTCTTTGCAGGGTGCGCTTTTTTAGCGCCGGATTTGCCTTTCGCTTTTCTCTTCGCGCCGGTCTCCTCCAGGCTCTTTTGCAAAACGGAAACCAGATCGATCACCTTGGTTGGCTTCGGTGCTTTACTTGGCTTCTCTTCGATCTCCTTTCCGCCCGCCTCAACCTTTGCCTCGATCACTTCCATGAGCGCTTCGCGATAGTCATCCTTATACTTCTCAGGATTCCACTTCGAACTCATGCTATCGATGAGCGACTTGGCCATCGTCATTTCGCGTTTTCCAACTTCGACCTTCTTCGGAATATGCAGTTTGCTCGCGTCGGCTAGTTCGTCAGCAAAGTGCATTAGCTCCAACACAAGCGCGCCATCTTCAGGTTTCACACCAGCAAGATACTCCCGCGTTTTGATCACGACCTTGGCCATGCCAACCTTCTTGCTGTCCTTGAGCGCGTCGCGCAGTAGCGCGTAAGCTTTGTCACCGCCTTTTTGCGGCTCAAGGTAGTATGGCTTGTAAAAGAAAATCGGATCGATTTCATCGAGTTCGACGAAATCCTGGATGTCCACAGTCTGAGTTGCCTCGATATCGACGCGTTGAAAATCTTCATCCTGGAGTAATACGTATCTGCCTTTTTCGTACTCGTAACCCTTGACGATCTGGTCCCACGGAACTTCCTTGCCATCTTTTTCGGCAACGCGCTTGTAGTTGACCGGACTCAAATCAGTCTTGCGCAGCAGACGAAACTTCAGTTCTTCCCGCCTTGTAGCCGGATAAAGAGCGATAGGAATGTTAACGAGCCCAAAGCTGATACTGCCTTTCCAGATTGCGCGCGCCATATGTCATAAATGAATTCGCGTGCCACGTGTGCCTTGCGTGTCACGTCTCTCACCTCAGTGAGGTGCCTCCGCACATAAACGACGAACGGAAACCGTTTAAACGGTTTTGTCATTAGCGTGAGTAGCTGCACCGCGCTAAAGCGGCGGTGTTAATGACATCTACACTTGCGACGGTTGAGCTACGCCGCCAGCTCCAGTTCGCGCCGGGAAATGCCGCGCAATTCAAAAAGGCGAAACAACGTTTCTTCAATCAAATTATTCGGACACGATGCCCCGGCAGTGATGCCGATGACGGCCGGGCCGCTTGATAACCAGAAATGCGAAACGATTTCGCGTTTTTCATGCAAATCGTAATGCTGGATCTCAGTGGCCGAAACCAGGCGGGAGGCGTTAAGCACGAAATACGTCGGCAGTTTTTCTTCACCCATCTCGGCGAGATGCGACGTGTTGGAGCTGTTGTAACCTCCTACCACCAACAGCAGGTCCATTGGAACGTTGAGCAATTCGCGCAATGCATCCTGTCGTTCCTGTGTGGCACCGCAAAT
>Ga0193719_10000333_pt1 | contig 17066 bp, 10 predicted proteins | sample U2a2metaG_FD_160103 | JGI IMG/M metagenome (GOLD analysis project Ga0193719, IMG submission 160103) | Soil microbial communities from a riparian zone of the East river system, Colorado, United States - U2a2 | ecosystem: Environmental > Terrestrial > Soil > Riparian zone | place: USA: East... | reverse complement strand
GCCCACCCTTCCAATATCGAAGGTGTCCAGATCGCTCTGGATGCCAAGGTGGATGTTCTGGCGCACACCGCCTCCGCATCACAGGCGTGGGGGGCCGATCTGGTTGCGGCCGTAGTAAAGAGCAACATGGCTCTCATTCCAACGCTGAAGCTGTGGAAATTCGTGACGAAAGACGCGCCAGATCCAGCGATCGGAGAACAGCTGTTGCAGGCCGGTGTTGGTCAACTCCGAGACTTTTCGCAAGCAGGAGGCCAGGTAATGTTCGGAACGGACGTTGGATTCATGGGGGACTACGATCCCCGCGACGAGTACGTTTACATGGCTCGCGCCGGCCTCACTCCAATGCAAATTCTCGCGGCGCTGACTACTGCGCCCGCTGCCAGATTCAAGGAAGACGCCCACCGCGGCCGGGTCATGGTTGGCATGGACGCCGATCTCGTTGTTCTCGGCAGCGATCCCTCTGAAGAGGTCCGCAATTTTACTGATGTCCGCCAGACGATCCGCCAGGGCAAAGTCATCTATCCGTTTTCCCTTCCGCAGTGACAGAAACTATGTGCATGCAGGCTGTTGAACCTAAACGGGCGTGTACGGGAAACTCTGCCGCTCCTGTTGTTGCCGCTCACGGCCACGCGCAGGCTTTACGGCGTCAACTTCTGAACCTCCGCTGATCGGCGCCCTCCCTCCACAGCTGGAAACCTCCCGCGAACGCGTTCTGATTGCTTCCTAGACGGGTGCCGGGTGGCAGCTTCTTGAGCTTCTTAACGTTGCCACCTCCCAGCACAACGTCTTCAGGTTGTAACGCTTCGCGGAGTAGCGAAACCACTTTATCCACTTGCCGTTCCCACTTCTTCCGACCCAATCGCTTCAGACCACGAATCCCCAGATAATCCTCGTAGGTCTTTCCGCTCTTATAAGGCAAGTGGGCTATCTCCATCGGTTCTACGACACCGTCAGCGATCATGGCGGAGCCCAATCCGGTGCCGAGGCCGAGGAAAAGTAGCCTACCTCCCTTGTAGCTGCCGAGTGCCTGCATGGCCGCATCATTGATGATCTTTACGGGTAGTCCAAGCGCTTTCCGAAAATCGAAACCGACCCATCCTCGTCCGAGGTTATGCGGTTCCCGCAAGGGCCGTCCGTGTACCACCGGTCCAGGGTAGCCAATCGACACGAGATCAAACCGAGAGTTCTTCACCGCGTCCTTGACCCGCCGGATCATGATCCGCGGAGTCAAAGTGGGTCCGGAAGGAATGATAATGGGCTGCTTCATGCCCGTGACGAGCAATTTTATGTGGGTGCCACCAATGTCTAAGACTAGAATTCTCCGACTCGTCTTCATCTCATCCCTCCCTCTCCTAGGTGAATTGGGCAGCTTGTGGATCAGCTCAGATCGGAGTTCTTGGCACGAAAGGCAAGGTACGCCACGATTGTGACGTTGATCAGAAGCACGGCGATCTTAACCGGAATTGGATGGTGGAAGATCACGTAACTTTCAATCGGAATCAGTGAACTGTGATGATTACAGTTAACCACTCAGCCCAGCGTTTCTCGAACCATAAGCCGATTCCTCAGTCAGGTCGATAGGGTGGTTGTTTGGATCGAGCCTGGGCAATTGCACCCCATCCTTGACTGCACCAGTCACGTCCTTAATGGAGAAGCTTCAGACCTTCCCTCCGACCGCAGCGGGGCAGCTCGTGGCAGCCTTGCACAGTGCGATCAGCCGAAGCAATCCGCTATGTGACGATTTCACGCTAATCCATTATGCATGAAGCGGCTGTATCTGGAGATTGACATCGCGCGATCCGAACAACAGGGAAGCGACGCGCCACCATGAGCGGAGGTTCCAACGCCCGCCTGTGTTGCCACAGAGACATAGTTATCGCTCAGTTATTCGAGCGAAGCGGCCCTTGCCTACCTGGCGGTCCACCCGCCATCGATGAGAATCGTCTCGCCTGTGATAAGAGACGCTGCGCGGGAGGCAAGGAATACCACCGCGCCGGCGACATCCATGGGCTCACCGACGCGGTGTAACGCGGCGATGCGTTCTATCACGTCCGTGCGGAACTCGGGATTTGCCAGGCAACTCTCTGTACCCGGAGTACGGATAAATGTCGGCGCGACCGCATTCACCGTGATGTTGTACATCCCCCACTCAATGGCAAGACATTTGGTCAGGTGCGCAATGGCAGCCTTCGTCATGCAGTAAACCGACTCGGTCGGCAGCGCGACGAACCCTGCCTGGGAACTCAAGTTGATGATGCGGCCGCTCTTCTGTCGAATCATGACCCGACCAGCCGCCTGACTGGCAAAAAACGTTCCCTTCAGATTAACGGCAAGGGTCAGATCAAAGTCCTCTTCGCGCACGTTCTCCGCGAGGTTATCTGGCGCGAGTCCCGCATTGTTGACGAGGATGTCGATCCGTCCGAGATGTCGTGCCGTGTCATCAACAGCCTGAAATATCTGTTCGAGGCGCCTCATGTCCATCTGTAGCGGAAGGGCCCGTCGGCCCATAGCTTCAATCTGAGCCGCCAGATCTCCCTGCGCCTTAACGTCACGCAGACCAAGTGCCACGTCGGCGCCAGCGTGAGCCAGTGCCCGTGAAATTGCATTGCCTAAACCGCGAGCAGCGCCGGTTACAAGTGCCACGTGACCAGTAAGATCAAACTCCGGAAAACCCTGCAAATATCCTCCATTAGTTCAAGCCACTCTGCTTTTGCCTAGTTGGTCGAGTCCGCTGAGAATCCTTCTTTCGCGTGACGATTGTGCAGCGGCGATGCGGAATGTCCACACCTAATTCGCATGATAATACGCCGACATCATTCGATCCCGCCAGCAACTGTCGCACTCGATCTCTACATCCCGTTAGACCAGTCAAGGAGAAATAGAACAGGGACTGGCTGGGTTTCCCGCCCTCACTCGCGTGTGCCGTACTGATCCATGGAGAGATGCGGCTTCATGACTGTGCGGTCGTGAAAAGCAGAGTCCAGATCATGAGTCGACGGTCTGATCGGGTTCCCCTCGGTTGCATAGTCCAGTTTTCAGAATGGCTGTTTGTGCCAAGCAGCAGATGACCAAGTTGGTGGACGATGGCGTAACCCAGAATCAACGCGACGGCTCGCGCCGAGACAACCCTTTGGACAGCGTCGTTTGGAGCTGGACTTTTCGACCGCGATCCAGGAATTTCGTCGCGCTGCTCAGAGGAAGGCTCCGCTTTCGTTCCGATGGCACTTATTCGTATCTCATCGCTGTCATGGGATCGACTTTGATGGCGCGCCGCGCGGGCAGATAACTAGCCGCCACTGCCACGCCGATCAGCACTAAAACTACGGCGATAAACGTCGCCGGGTCGGTGGGTTCCGTGCCGTAAAGCAGCCCCGCCATCAAGCGGGTCAGGACTAGGGCTCCCGTCACTCCCGCAACCACTCCAGCCAAGGCCAGGACCATGCCGTCGAAAACCACCAGCTTTAGCACGTCTTGACCCTGAGCCCCCAGCGTCATGCGGATGCCGATCTCATGTGTTCGGCGCGAGACGGAATAGCTCATCACGCCGTAGATACCCACTCCTGCCAGAACCAAAGCTAGGGTGGCAAATGCGCCCAACAGGATCAGATAAAAGCGGGACTGACCTGTGGCTGCGGCCACCACCTGGTCCATAGTCTGTACCTCAGAAATGGGCACGTCGCTGTCCAAGGAATGGACTGCTCTACGGATTGACGGCGCCAGCGTCGCGGGATCACGACTGGTGCGCACGACCAACGTCAAATAGGCGAAGGGGGAAGCCGGAGTCTCGAGATATCCGCGATTCTGCAACCAGGGCAGAAACACTTCCTCCTCGGCCGGACTGACCCAGTTGCTGCGTACGGTGTTTTTCACCACGCCCACCACGGTGAGCCATGAGGGGTTCTTCGCTGGGTCGTCGAAGGTGATTCGTTTTCCGATCGGGGCTTCGCCGGGCCAGTAGCGGCGAGCGAGGTAATCGTTGATCACCACCACTCCGGGAGCCTGCAAACCGTCGCCTTCCGCGAGGTCACGGCCCCGCAAAATGGGGATGTGCATCGCCCGGAAGTAGCCAGGAAAAACCACCCGGTAGGTGGCAACCGGCCCTTCTCCCCGAGGCACCAGCGGGCGGCCCTCGATGTGAAACGGCCAGCCCCAATCGTCGCCCGCCAGAGGTAGATGATTGATAGCGCTGGCGAATTGAACGCCCGGGACAGCGGTCACTCTCTGGAGCACCTGTTGGTAGAAATTGCCGGTATGGCCGGCCGCCTCTTCCTCGGTGCCAGCGACGCCAACCACCATCGAAAGCAAGTTGTGCGGATCGAACCCCGGGTCCACATGGCGCAGGGCGAGGAAGGTGCGGACCATCAACCCGGCTCCTGCGAGCAGCACTACTGCCAAGGCAAATTCAGAGCCCACAAGGACACTGCGCAGGCGGTTGCGCTGCAGTCCTTCGCTGGAACCACGCTCGCCCTCTTTCAGGGCGTCACTGAGGTTGACGCCGGTGGCTCGCAAAGCCGGCGCCATGCCGAAAGCGAGGCCGGCAAATAAAGTGGTGGTCAGCGCGAACAGCAGCGCATGGCCGTCCACTCCGACAGTTTCCACTCTGGGTAGGTCGGCTGGACCGAGCGCCAGCAGAAAGCGAACGCCGCAGAGCGCAAGCCACAGGCCGAGGGCGCCGCCGATTAACGCTAGCAACAAACTCTCGATCAAGAACTGGCGGAACAGATCCAGCCGCCTGGCCCCTAGCGCGGAGCGGAGAGCAATTTCCTTTTGTCGGGTGGTGGCGCGGGCAAGCAGCATGTGGCTGACATTTGCACAAGCGATCAGCAACACGAAGGCCACTGCTCCGAGGAGCACGAGCAACGCGGTACGGATATTTCCCACCACCTTCTCGCGCAAAGAAACAACTTTCAAATCCTGGTTCGTGCCGGGGAATTCACCCTCAAGGCGACTGGTTATAGCTGTCATTTCAGCTTGGGCGTTAGTCAGGGTCACGCCAGGCTTCAAACGGGCAAATACGCGGAGAGAGCCTCCACCGCGGTCGGTGAGTCTGGCGCCGAGAGCCAGCGGAGCCCAAAGCTCCGTTTTGGTCGCCCAAAAGGGAGCAAACTTGAACTCACGCGGCATCACCCCGACCACCGTGTACTTCTCACCACTGAGTACCACGGACCGGCCAAGGACGTTAGCATCGCCACCAAAATGGCTCTGCCACAGGGGGTAGCTCAACACCACTTCCCGTTCCTTGCCGGCCTCTTGTTCTTCGGGCAGGAACACCCGCCCCAATAAGGGCTGCACCCCCAAAATCGGAAAAATGTCCGGAGTAACGTGCAGCGCCCACAATTTCTCCGGGTTGTCTGTGCCGGTCAGGTTCGGCGTCCAGTACTCCGCTGCTCCCATGCGCTCAAACACATGGTTCTGGCTTCGCCAATCTATGAAGTTAGCCGGGGCTACAGGATTCCGGCCCTTGTGGAGGATTACCACCAGCCGGCTGTCGTCCTTATAGGGAAGCGGTCGCAACAATATGGCATTGACCACGCTAAAAATGGCGGTATTTGCGCCGATCCCTAGGGCTAACGTGATGACCGCCACCGCAGTGAACCCGGGGTTCTTGAGCCACTGGCGCATGGCGTGGCGAAAGTCTCGCAACAAGGTCTGCATTAATTTTGCTCTTTCGGCGCGGTTCACCAAAAGCAATCGCGTCGCCAACCGCCTCCCATACAACTCTTTGAAAATGAACCTCAACTTAGTTTAAGAACGTGTAAGAGGTGTTCAAATTCGAACACTTGCTGTTCGGAACCGAACGTTCTTGCCTGGGTTCCCGGCTCGCCCGCATCGCGGTGATACGACCTTGACCCGTGCGACAGTCTTCAGGTCCACTTGGCTGGGTGGTCGGCCAAAGCTGAGATGCGGTCCGCCCTCGGCCCTTGCGATGGTCCTGGATCACTGGCAAATCGCAACTTGTTTTACGGCTTTCGCGGCAGGTTTCGGCGCGACCTCCGAGTTTGCGATCATCGATCCGGAATCTCGCGGGCCAGTTGCGGCGAGCCGATGCCGCCATGGTAGGCGCCCCTTTCCCTCCTGTGTTCATCGGAAATTGAAAGGAGTGCAAGATTTCGATTTACTCGGAACAGGAGAATCTGATGCTAACTCGAGACTTGGCGTGTCTGCTCGTAATTGCATTATTCGGGTTGACCGACCCAAAGGTTGCCGTGGCCCAACTCCCTCCTGAATTTCTAAAAGAAATGTGGAGCGCCGAATGGGTTACCTCCCCGGATGCCCCACAACGCGACCAGTGTGTACTGCACTTTCGGAAGGTGGTTGATCTGGCGCAACCGCCGGAGCGGTTTCTCGTGCACGTGAGCGCTGACAACCAATTCGTATTTTATGTGAACCGGCAGCGGGTAGGATCCGGCCCATCGGGGAGCGATTTGGGTCATTGGAGATATGAGACCTATGACATAGGGCCGTTCCTCCGTCCGGGAAAAAACGTCCTGGCCGCCACTGTCTGGAATTTTGGCGTGCTTACTCCCCTGGCCCAGATCAGCGATCGTACCGGTTTTGTTCTTCACGGAGAAGGCCAAGCCGAGCGGATCGTCGACACCGACCAAACCTGGGAGGTCGAAGAAGAGAAAGGAGTTCGAATACTGCCCACCCCGGAGGCGGTCCGAAGGCAATACTACGTTGCCGAACCGGCGGAGCGCATCGACGGAACCGTGTTCAACTGGGAGTGGAACACAGCTGACTCCAGCGCCGGCGGGCGCTGGAAAAAAGCGCAGCCGATTGGGCACGCCACTCCGCTGGGCGCAGTGTTACAAGAGAATAACTGGCAACTTGTGCCAGACCCGCTGCCTCCCATGCAGATGGTATTGAGTCCGGCTGGGCAGGTTGTCAGGTCGACAGGCGTCGACGTTGACAGCGGTTTTCCGGAGAACGTGTTGACCATGCCAGCCTATTCAAAGGCCACGGTGTTGATCGACAACAAGCATTTGACCACAGCATATCCCGAACTGACTGTGAGTGGTGGCCGAGGAGCGACCGTCCGCCTCACCTACGCCGAAGCCTTAATCGACGACAAGGGTGAGAAGGGCAACCGTAACGCAATCGTTGGCAAGCACATCCAAGGCATTTTTGACGAGTTCATCCCAGACGGCGCCGGGAACCGCACATTCATGCCGCTGGGCTGGAAAGCTTGGCGTTATCTTCAACTCGACATCGAGACCACCGATCAACCGCTAAGAGTTGAGAAACTCCGGACCTGGTTTACCGCGTATCCGTTTGAGCAGCGCGGACACTTCGAGTCAGACGACAATTCGCTGAATCCGATCTGGGAGATCGGTTGGCGCACCGCTCGCCTGGACGCGCACGACACCTACATGGACACTCCTTACTACGAGCGAATGCAGTATGTAGGAGACACCCGAATTCAAGCGCTGATTTCTTACACGGTGGGTGGTGATGACCGTCTGCCGCGCCAGGCCATTCAAGCCTTCAATGATTCTCGCATTCCTGATGGCGTCACCCGCAGCCGGTATCCCTCGTCCATGCGGCAAATCATCCCGACTTTCTCATTGCTCTGGGTCGGCATGGTCCACGATTTTTGGATGTACCGCTCCGATCCTGACTTCGTCCGCGCCCAGCTTTCCGGTACGCGGTCGGTTCTGGATTGGTTTCGACAGCGCCAGCGGGCAGACGGTCTGCTGCGGAAGACTCTCTGGTGGCCCTTCGTAGATTGGGGTACAGACTTCGGCTTCGGTGTGCCGCCGCACGACGATGATGGTGGATCTTCCGTGATCACGCTGCAATTTATTGAGGCGTTACGCGATGCGGCGGAAATGGAATCTGCCCTGGGTGACACGATCAGGGCCGGGCTTTACCGCAGGGCTGCTGTGCGGGCTTCGCAGGCAGTTTACCAGCTCTGCTGGAATCAACGGTATCATTTGCTGGCAGATACGCCCGCACAAAAACATTACAGCCAGCACGCGAACATTCTCGGCGTCTGGCTCGACGTGATTCCCCGCCAACAGCATAAGGAAGTGCTTACGAAAATCCTTTCGGTGAGTGATGCTGGTTACGCGGCAACCGGACCCGTGCCGCCCCTCACGAAAGCAACTTACTACTTTCGCTTCTACCTTGCTCGCGCACTGGACCATGCGGGAATGGGAAACCAATACCTTAAACTGCTGGAGCCATGGCGGCAGATGGTATCGCTCGGCTTGACAACCTGGGCCGAGCAGCCGGAACCGACTCGATCAGACTCGCATGCCTGGAGCGCGCACCCGAACTACGATTTCCTGACCATAGTGGCGGGCATTCGTCCAAGAACGCCTGGCTTCGCGACCGTCACAGTCGCTCCTCATCTAGGATCACTTAAACATCTTTCGGCGGCGGTCCCGAACCCGAAAGGAGTGATAGAAGCGGAGTATACGGTTGACCATTCCGGGGTTAAAGCAGTCATTGTTTTGCCGGCCGGCGTTTCTGGTGTGCTGCTATGGAACGGCACGACTTCAAGCCTTCACGAAGGCAAGCAGAACTTACAGTTGCGGCTGGAATAACGGTTCGTGCGAAGCGCGGCCTGGGCAATGCTCGGATCCTGTGGTCTAGTGGAGCGCGTGGATAAATTCGATACAGACCGCGCGCGGTATGGCGTTCGGTGGCAAATGCAAGATGGGCTACGGAGAATTACTTTCAATCCAGGGAAGACAACCCGCGAAGCGGTGTTGATTCGGGTGGGGAATAGTTCTTCCCCGGGGACCCTGCCAACAATTTGAAACTGTGGCCGGCATAGAGGGCAGAACAATCCGCCATCAGGCAGGAGGGCTCAGGGCATGAACTTGTACCCGAGACCGGGTACGGTAACGATGAGACATGGTTTCTTGGGGTCTTCTTCCAATTTTTGCCTCAGGCTTGCCACATGGACGTCAACGGTTCGGGTGAAGGCCTGAGTACTATAGGCCCATACTTCTTGTAGCAGGACGTCACGGGAGAGAGTTGCCCTGGGATGCTCAACAAAATAGCGGAGAAGCTGAAACTCACGAGCCGAAAGCGGTACGGCGTGCCCGTTACGCGAAACCGCCGTACCCCGAAGGTCGACGCGAAGCGATCCAAACTTGTGGATACCCGGATCGGCCGGTGCGCTACTGCGCCGCAGAAGGGCTTCGATGCGCGCCAGAAGTTCCATCGAATCAAACGGCTTGGTTAAGTAATCATCCGCTCCTATTTTTAGTCCAAGAACCTTGTCAACAATCTGTCCGCGAGCGGTCAGCATCAGAATCGGAACTACGACGCCCGCCATTCGGATGTCCCGGCACACATCAAAGCCATTTTTCTTGGGCAGCATGACGTCCAAGACCACGAGATCGAAGCCGCCTTGGGTCGCTTTCTGAAAGCCCTCGGCTCCATCTATGGCAAATGCGACGGTATAGCCCTCGCTTTCAAGACGGTCTCCCAGAGCCATGCGAATCAGTTCTTCATCCTCGACGACAAGGATTTGTCCGCCCATAGTGCGAGGTCACCGAAACCAGACGGCAAGAGACCGGTCAAAGTCGATTTTTTCCCTCTCTAGTGGTGCCTGTGGGTAAGTGTACTGTAAAAGTACTGCCCTTATCGGGGATGCTCTCGACCGTCAATCGTCCACCCATGGCTTCGGCAATGGTCTTCGCCAGCGGCAGTCCAAGGCCACTTCCATGGATCTGAGCCGCCGTCGCCACGGGGCTGCGGTAAAACGGTTCAAACACGTGCTCAAGGTCGTCGCTTCCGATCCCCATCCCCTTGTCCTCCACAGCGATCCGGATTTCCTTTCCGTGGTTGCGAGATACCTGCGTAACCTTGATCCCTACCCAGCGTTGTTCGCCGCCATACTTCACTGCGTTGGCAATCAAGTTTTGCAAGCATTGCGAGAATGCCTTGACGTCGACCCTCAAAGGCGGCAAATCCTGCTGGATCTGCGCCTCCACCGTCACTCCCGCCGAGCGAATTAGAGCAGACGTATTGGAAAGGCTAGCCTCGATGAGATCTTCGATGCGGACGGATTGAAAGTGATAGCGAAAGCGATCCTTTTCAGTTGCGGAGAACAGCAGAATCTGCTCGATGAGTTCTGTCAGTTGCTGCGCCTGGCTCACGATGGCAGTTCCGTAGCGCGCCATGCGGTTTTTATCGCCCACTACCCCATCCACGATGTTCTGAGCGGCGGAGATAATTCCGGTCAGTGGAGTCCTCAGTTCGTGAGATACGCTTGCGACAAAATCCATCTGCAATTGTGCCAATCGGCGAGCTCTCCGGCTGTTTACGACGATCATGCCCGCCGTCGCCGCTAGAACGAGAAGGACAGCGAAGTTAAATACGAGATTGCGATGGTACAGGCTGGAAACAGCCGCTTCCACCGAACCCTCACGATGCTTGGCGATAATTTCCCACCCTTGGTCCTGTGATGGGTAGCGGACGGGTTCGATCCTGAAAGGTTCTGGGTCAGGATCCGGAGCCCGATTTCCTTCTCCTGCCAGCGGCACCGCAACCGTAAATCTTTGGATTGACGTACCTGCTCGGCGGACAATTGGCATGGGTGGTCCAAACAAATTAAGCCTAGCGTCGGGGGCGACTTCGGATTGTGCAGCGAATCCGGAGTCAGAAGAATAGATCGCCACGAGCTTGTCTCTATCTTTGTTCTTCAGGATCACGGCGATTTGGTAGGGAAGCTGATTCTGTGTGCCGAAGTAGCGCTGCGCCAGCTCTGGGATGATGTGGCTACGCAGCACGTCCACATTCAAGGCAACCAGGATCCATGTCACGCCTGAATGCCTGCCGCGTGCACGTGCAGTTTCACCCTCTTCCCATGCGGGATGCAAGAGGACGAGCGTGTTCTCGTCGACCATCCAATCAGGCGGAGGGGGAGCGTCGTGAGAGTGACGCATCAGCGCAGCCCCTCGTGGTGGCGGCGAGCGGTGCGATAGTTCGCCCTCGCGGAGCGATTCGCTCTCGGGCCTCCCGTGTTGACCGGGAGAATGGCCTCCCGGCCCGTCCATTCTTGGAGCCCCGTCTTGCAGTCGTTGATGAAGTTGCGTGAAATCAGCAGGCCATTCTGCTGGTCCAAATTCGTTGCGCTGAAAATCTAACTGAAAAAGGTCAGGCGATTGTGAATTCGCTGGCTGCCAAACATAAACCGCGGTCACCAGGCCCGGATGAGCGGCGGCCCGCCGCCAACGCTCAAACCGTCTGCCATAATCGGGCAAAGCAGTCCCCTGCGACCGAGTCTCGTTCTGCTGCAATTCACGGCACAGTGGTGTGAGCTCACTTTCAAGCCCCTGGCGCAGATTCACGAGTGCTCCCTCAAGATGGGTGAGCATTTGCTCGGTGGTGGCATCGTTGACTCGTCGGCCGGACTGGTATTGCAAAGCAGCCAGCAGTGTCAGCACGGCCGCAAGGGCGCCTACCAGGGCGTACCACCTCGCATTTTCGAATGAAGGAAGTGTCATTTTTGCATTCGTGACTCGCTGGGGTGCAACGATCCGAGATCAAGCAGCCAAAATAATCATTGGCCGCTCAATCTTAACGCGTGCGCGCGCTAGGGGAGGGACAAGACCTGATGGGGGTCAGGATGGCCACTGATGGGTCCATTCGTTTCGATGCCCTTCTAGTGGGCAGCATTCACTCTAGAACACACTTCGCCGCTATCGTGTAAATTCCGTGTAAACACACCGACAAATTCGCTGTTGGTTAAACTCAACTTACATGCTATTTCAGGACCTTCCTACGAAAAGTGCATACGTAATTAGCCACTTGGTTCCATATGCCATTGCAACCCCAACCGCACAACAAACACCCGCGATGTTGTCCTGGATTGTCGAAAAATCGCCTCACCAACAATAGGGAACGGGTCGGACTCTCACTGGTCGATTGAGGGGTGCCAATGGGGTGGTTAACGCTCTGGCCAGCGACTCCAAGCAAATGAACAGCCGTGGGGGTGGTTTGATAACACCTCTCAGCGGGTAAGGCCGGGCGTGTTTTCGGCGATTTATGCCACCAGTGAAAGTCGCGCCATCCCACGACGCATCCCGATCGGCGTTTTTCGCCTGCCTGTAGAGTTTACAAAGCGCTTACCGACTTCTTACCCCACCCAGATTGACACCGTCGTCTATTCCAGTAGCGCCACTTAGTCGAGAAACATCAGGAGAAAACAATGAAAAGAATCTGGTTGGTCGTGGCATTTGTGCTGATTACAGGCGCAGCCTGGGTATTTCAGCAGAGTTTTCCGGGAGCCGATCCCCTTCTGCAGGCGCGTAGGGCCGCATATCGGGATGGAATGTACCGGGGTTTGCTGGCCGCAAAGCGTGGAAGCGGCCTTCACGTTGCGATCGGGCGCTGGAGCACGGACGGCGATCGCGCCTCTTTCGTGGCTGGCTACGAGCTCGGTCATGCCCAGGGTATAGCCGCCAGTGATAACGTTTCCCATGCCACCAGTGCAGCATTTCGCGATGGATTGTTTCTGGGCACAGCCGCGGCGAAACGAGGCGAACGGGCTCACATCTCAGCCGGACGCTGGTCAACCGATGGGGACCGCACACTTTTCACCAAAGGCTACCGAGAAGGGTATCCGGAATCCGTGATGCAGATCGCAGCGAAGAGCCATCGCCTCGACAAAACTGACTAAGCAGAACAACGGTGGGTGGGTGTGAATCTAGGGGAAAATGCGTCTTCAGGCGACTGTCATTGTCCTTCACGAATCGCTTCCGGCCGCGTTTCAGGGCTGCGTAACCTCCCGGCCGCGACACGCAGGAAGACGTCTACGCAGCGTCGCAGACCGTAGTCGCCGCCTGCCGAACTGAAGTTGCGGGAGAAGCTCTGTTCGGTCGGAGCGGCGCTCCAAAGTGGCCGCCACTGCCGCAACAAATTCGAGGGGATTCGGGCGGTTTGCATCACCGAGACAGTCACTGTCGGCAAAGACACTGGCCCCTGCTGATGATCTACCAGATTCAGTCTCCACGGTCCGGGAGGTTTTCCTGACCGTTCAAGCCGGCAGCGGTCTATCTCTAGGCAAAGAATACTTATACATAGGACTCGGACTCTGGCGCTACCAGCTCACTTTCAAGCTCGAGGAGACCCACAAAAAAAAACATCAACCGTTAAAACAATCAACCAGCCCCCACCACGGCACCACGAGAGCTCGTTTGTCCCTCAGGTTCGCTTGACGTTCTTGATTTCTGGACGATCTTCTCAATCAGCTCAATCAGGTTTTTCTGTCCTCCTGCACCACTCTCCTGCAATCGCGACTTCTCGAAATAACCGGCAGCTCCCTCAACAATCAGCCTCTCCTCATTAGTCTGTGGGAGGCTGCTGAATACCAGAATCGGGATCTGCGCCGTAGTGGGCTCGCGCTTCAAAGTCTGCATTACCTCACGGCCGCCTAACTTGGGCAGCAACATGTCCAGAAGTATTATGTCGGGAATACTTTTGCGAGCCACCCGCAAGGCTTCCTCGCCGTCCCCGGCGTTTAGTACCGTGTACCCAGCCTTGTGCAGAATTCTCTCATTGGTCAGTCGCTGGATCTTGCTGTCTTCGACCAGAAGTATGGTGGTTTTCAAGTTGAATCCTCCGGTTTCGGGGGCTACTCATTTGACTGCATCGGCGGGACCGCTCCGAACCTTAACGAAAGGTTCACATCTACCGACCAGGGTATTGGGGCCATTCCCAAAGCGGGAAGCCACAGTGAGTCGCGAATCACCTTTGCGGTGGAGCTTCGGTCTAGTATTCAAGACCTTGGTCGCATTTGTTTTGGATCGGCGGGCCCGGCTGGGGGATTGAACCCAACGCCTTGCTCTTCATGGAACAACGTCAACCTACCCAGCCCGAGGGCCATGTCCTTTCGGGCAGTGCCGCGCGGAACGACGCTCCAATCCACCCACGCTAGCGCCGTTCCTAGCCTAAAGAAGAAATCACTCCTGCCGAAGACAACAGTGTAGTTGCGCGTCTAGAGGCGCAGTACCGCCACGGTACTAAGAGTCAGGAGAATTTCTTTGCGGAGTGGAATCGACGTTATCCGTCCAAACGGCGAATCTGATCCGGTCTTGAGCAACCGACAACGACCGTTCCATTCTGGTCTTCTACTCGTCCAAGTCGCGATGCTGTTCCTCTTACTCCTTCCGGCTTGGCCGCAGGCCGCAGCCCCAGGTTTGACTGACCTGAGCCTGGAAGATCTCCTGAATACCAAAGTGATCTCGGTATCCAAAACGGAGCAGAAGATATCGCGGACGGCCTCAGCAATATTTGTGATCACCGCGGCGGACATCGGCCGTTCTGGCGCGACTAACATTCCCGACCTGCTGCGAATGGTTCCAGGAATCGATGTCGCGCAGATCGATGCCAACACATGGGCCATCACCGCACGCGGCTTTAACGGACGGTTCAGCAATGAACTCCTGGTGATGGTTGACGGGCGGACTGTGTACACACCGACTTTTGGCGGTGTTTTCTGGGACGTTTTGGATTTTCCACTAGAGGATATAGAACGCATTGAGGTGATCCGCGGTCCGGGAGGCACCATTTGGGGGGCGAACGCAGTCAACGGGGTAGTCAACATCATTACGAAGAGAGCCGCGGAGACCAAGGGCGGCATGCTGGTGGCGGGCGGGGGAAACCTGGACCAGGGATTTGGCACGGTGCAGTACGGAGGAGGGCTGGGCAAGCGCACGGACTTCAGGATCTTTACCAAATATTTCAATCAGAATCATCTGCCCGCGCCTGGGGGTGCGGTTGGAGTCGATGGTTGGCACGTGCTACGCGGCGGGTTTCGGGTGGATAGCCGCCTGTCTGCAAAAGATAGCCTCATGATTCAGGGTGACCTGTACACCGGGCGAGAGGGCGGCGCCGGCTCTTTCCTTCCATCGGTTACCTCGCCAGGGCCTCAGAACATTGATTTCGAGGTCCCCCTGTCGGGCGGTTTTCTGCATTCTTCCTGGAATCACTTCTTTTCGGTGCGGTCAGGTACGTCTCTCCAGGTTTCCTTCGATCGTTACAAGCGCAACGACGAACTGGCCGAAAAACGAAGAACAATCAACCTCGAATTCGAGCACCATTTCGCCTGGAGCACGCGGCAGGAAATCGTTTGGGGAGTGAACTACCGCAACACCGACTCGGACACGCTCGGAAGCCTGTCATTCTCGCTTCATCCCGCGGACGTCAACATGCAGCTATTCAGTCTGTTCATGCAGGACGAGATCGCCCTGGTTCCAGACAAGCTCTACCTAACGATTGGCACGAAGCTCGATCATAATTACTACACTGGGTTCAACCTGTTACCGAGCGCACGTGTGGCCTGGACGCCCCGCCCGAGTCACATGTTTTGGGCAGCCATCTCCCGAGCGGACCGAACTCCCGCCGAGACCGACACCGCCCGCCGCATAGATTTCGGTGGGTTTCAGGGACCCGGAGGCACGCCAACGCTGGTCGCGTTGGTGGGCAATCCTCTGTTCGACAATGAAGGATTGACCGCGTACGAAGCCGGCTACCGAACCACGCCTCTAAGCAATTTCTCGATTGACCTGGCAGCGTACTACAGCGACTACGATCATCAGCAAACGACCGAACCCGCAACTCCTTTCTTTGAGACCTCGCCGGCGCCTCCGCATCTTGTTTTGCCGCTTACCTACCAGAACCTTATGCACGGCGAATCTCACGGATTCGAGATTGCGGTGAATTGGAAGGTGACAGATCGCTGGACGCTCAGTCCAGGGTATGGCTTCGGGCAAATTCACATGCATCTGGACGCGCCGAGTCAGGACACAAGTGCCGTATTTGATTCGGAGGGCAGCAGCCCGGCGCATAGCGCCCAACTTCGATCGCACATCGATCTCAGACATGGAATCTCGTGGGATATTTCCGGCTTCTTTGTGGACCGCCTCAAGAGCGGAGGCATTCCGTCCTACACCAGACTGGATACCGGACTTACATGGCGCTGGACAGAAGCGCTTTCAATGAGCGTGGTTGGGCAGAATCTAGTGAAGGATCGCCACCTGGAGTTTGTGGACGACGCAGGAAGCGTCCGATCCACTCTAATCAAGCGCAGTGTTTACGCGAAGTTAACCTGGCAATTTTGAAAAAGGAGCTGAATGTTGGACCGACTTAACCGACTTAATAGAACGCTGAAGAGCTGTTCTGCTTTCCTCGAGTGGAGCCTTGGACTGAATTGGAAGTGGCTGGCGATCCGAGTTGTCATTTGTTGCCTGGCGGCGGTTACCCAGGCACAGTCTGCCACCGAATATCAAGTCAAGGCGGCGTTCCTGTTCAATTTCGCGAAGTTTGTGGATTGGCCGGCCGATGCCTTTCCCGGGACTGACGCCCCGCTGCAAATTTGCGTGCTCGGGTCGGATCCTTTCGGCCATGAATTTGAAGAGATGATCGCCGACAAAAGCGTAAACGGCCACAGAATTGAAGTCATTCATCCCTCCGGTGTGCCCCAGGCGAAGGCCTGCCAGATCATATTCGTGGCTTCTTCGGCAAAGCAGCAAGTGCGAGAGGTCCTGCACAGTCTGCGAGGAGCCAGCGTTTTGACCGTCGGAGATACCGCCGGCTTTGCCGGGATGGGTGGGATCATCAACTTCGTGTTGGACGATGGCCGGGTTCGCTTTGAAATCAACGTGAAGGCCGCGGAACGGGCACACCTGAAAATTAGTTCCCGGCTGTTGACTGTGGCCAAGCTCCTGGTGACTGACGAAGAGAGTCCGGAAACCAAATGAGTGCCTTACGTGACATGTCCGTCGGGCGAAAGCTGACGGCGATCATTTTGTCGATCACTACCGTCTCGCTGCTGTTAGCTTGCGGAGTGATGGTCAGCTATGACCTGATCATGTACCGGCGCTCCATGGTGACCGATGTCTCTACGCTGGCCGACATGGTGGCCGACAACAGCACTGCCGCCCTAACCTTCCACGACGAGCAAGCGGCAAAGGACGTTTTGCGGTCCCTGCGTACCCAGCCTCACATCACGGCGGCTTGCCTGTACACGCAGGACGGCAAGGTTTTCGCGACCTTCGTCCGCGACGGGAAGGACTCGGCTTTTTCTCCACCGCCGCCCCGCCCGA
>Ga0193719_10000329_pt1 | contig 17162 bp, 15 predicted proteins | sample U2a2metaG_FD_160103 | JGI IMG/M metagenome (GOLD analysis project Ga0193719, IMG submission 160103) | Soil microbial communities from a riparian zone of the East river system, Colorado, United States - U2a2 | ecosystem: Environmental > Terrestrial > Soil > Riparian zone | place: USA: East... | reverse complement strand
CACCACCCCGGTCGCAACACCAACCCCGGCAGGATTGACCTTCAAGCTGAACGGCGTCAAGACCACTGCTGGCGGAACCATCACTGTCACCTCGCAGCCGTCGATGTTTACGGTCGAGCTCAAGATCACCGGGCTCCAGCCCACCTCGCGACACGTGTCCCACATTCATGTCGGGAGCTGTGCCAACCGGGGCAGCATCAAGTACGCGCTCAACTACGTGGTGGCGGATGGGCAAGGGGATGCCGACACCAAGACGACGCTCCGTGCGAAATACCCGCCGACGAGCGGAAAGTGGTACGTGGTGGTTCACGTCGGGCCGGACATGGCCACATCCGCGAACGCCACATACCTTCTGTGCGGGAATCTCTTCAAGTAGGGATCCTTTGAGCACGGAGCCCCGGACTCCGCACGAGCAGGGGCATGCCGCCGATGGGTCGGGGGAAGTGCTCGAGCTCCCCGTCGCTCCGAGCACCACGGCGATCGCGCTCGACGAGCTCGAGCTCGTCTATGCCTTCATCTACGCGCGTGTCGGCAATCGCTTCGATGCGGAAGACCTCACCCAGCAGGTGGCTATGAAAGCAATCCCGCGTCTGCGCCCTGGATCACCTGCCAGCGCGGTCAGGGGCTACCTCTTTGCGACTGCCCGTTCCGTGCTGGGAGGCTTCTGGAGCACGCGGCTCGGGCTGTCTGAGGCCGAGCTCCACGAGGACCTGGCGATGGCGATTCCAGCCGGCCCGCCTTCAGAGGAACCGGCCGAAAGAGCACGCCGGATCCTTGCGGGTCTGTCCGACAACTACAGGCGGGTTCTGGAGCTGCGTTTCCTCCATGGGTATTCCCTCAAGGAAGTGGCCACCGAGATGCGTTCGACGGTTGGGGCGGTGAAGGTAATGCAGCTGCGCGCCTTGCGTGCCGCTGCCAAGGTGCGCCTCGATGGGTGAGCGGCCGGAGAACCGAGTCGACAGGATCGTCAACGACCTCCTTCGCGGCCGCCGCCTGAGGTTGCGTGGGGGAGACGCTGAGGAGAAAGAGGCGATCACCGCTGCTGCGCGCCTGGTGGCGGCCGGCCAGGGTCCGCAGCGAATGCACCCGGCGTTTCGAAAGCGACTTGCTGACTCTTTGGAATCCGCCCCGAAAGATGGGTGGCTTACCCGACGCGCAGCGCTTGTCGCGGGTTTGGGTGTGGCCGCCGGGGCGGTCACCGGTGGTCTGATCGGAAGGGCGCTGGAGCCGGCTCCATACGTTGCCGGACCAGCCGGCCCCCGGGAGATCAATCCGATCCCTGGCCGCTGGGTGGATGTCGCAGCCCTCACCGAGCTCAGTGAGGGCCAGGGCAAGCGGGTGACGGCGGGCGGGGTCGGCGCGTATCTGTTTCGTCGCGGAGACGCAGTGACCGCGGTGTCCTCCGTCTGCTCCGACCTCCCCTGTGAGCTTCAGTGGAACGGTGGCCACGGAATGCTCGATTGCTCTTGCCATCCGGCGTCCTTCAGCCCCGATGGCCAACCTGCCAATAAGGCTTACAAGCTGCCTTCCCTTGACGTCGTCAAGGTGCGTGTCACCGGGGCCGGGCGGGTGGAGGTGCTCGGCACGTGAGCGTTCGCGAGCACAGGTTGCGGCAGCTCGCCCTCGATCGCTGCCTCCAGCTGCTCGAGGAGGCGCAGGTGCGCGGACGTCAAAGGGTCGATGGACCGTTGGGCATTTCGCTGCGCAGCCTGCTCGAGCGGGCGGGTGTGATCGCCGACCACCGCCTGGAGGGCAGGCGCATCGATCGCGTGCTCGACGACATCTTTGCGCTCCAGGCCCGGCTGCTCGGGCAATCTCCTGAAGACCGCCGTCAGCGGACCGGGTAGGCGCAGCGAGGAGTCTCGCGGGTCCGGTTTTCGTCCACGGTTATGATTGGCAGCCGTTGTGACAACTTCCTTTGGCACCTCGCCCTCGTTTCTGATGACCTCCGAATCAGTTACGGAAGGGCACCCCGACAAGGTTTGCGACCAGGTCTCTGACGCGGTCCTGGACGGCATGCTGGCGCAGGACCCTGATGCTCGGGTCGCCTGCGAGACCGCGATCACCAAAGGCCTCTGCGTGGTGATCGGCGAAGTGACCACGCATGCCGAGCTCGACATCCAGCGGACGATTCGCGACACCATCCGGGGCATCGGCTACAACTCGGAGGAGATCGGTTTCGACGCTGACCATGCGCTGATCCAGGTCTACCTCAAAGAGCAATCACCGGATATCGCTGCGAGCGTCGATCATTCGCTCGAAGAGCGCGAAGGGTCGCTCGAGGATGACCCGTTCGAGCTGCAGGGAGCCGGGGACCAGGGCATGATGATCGGCTTTGCGTGCCGTGAGACGCCTGAGCTTATGCCGCTCACCATCGCCCTCGCTCACAGGCTGGCACGGCGGCTTGCGCAGACTCGCAAGGATGGCAGCCTTCCGTTTCTGCGGCCTGACGGCAAGACCCAGGTCACAGTCGAGTACGAGCTGGGCCTCCCAAAGCGCATCGAGGCGATTGTGGTCTCGACCCATCACGACCCGGGGATCAGCCAGAAGGAGCTCGCAGAAGGCGTCCATGCGCTCGTGATCGACCCGGTGCTGAAGGACCTTGTCGTGGACGCTGACACCAAGATCCTGGTCAACCCGAGCGGCAAGTTCATCGTCGGCGGCCCGGCGGCGGATGCCGGTTTGACCGGCCGCAAGATCATCGTTGACACGTATGGCGGGGTGGCCAGGCATGGGGGCGGCGCTTTCAGCGGCAAGGATCCGAGCAAGGTCGATCGCTCGGCTGCCTACGCCGCGCGCCACGTGGCCAAGAACATAGTCGCCGCGGGCCTCGCCGAACGCTGTGAGGTACAGGTCTCATACGCGATCGGGCGCGCCCATCCGACATCGATCGCGGTGGAGACGTTTGGGACCTCCCCGGTGCCAGAGGATCAGATGCTCGAGCTGGTGCGGCGGCACTTCGACCTTCGCCCGGGGGCCATCATCGCGAACATGCGGTTGAAGCGGCCGATTTACCTCCCCACTGCCGCGTACGGCCACTTCGGTCGCGACGACCTCGGGGTGGCATGGGAGCTGACCGACAAGGCCGAGGCGATGCGCGCCGAGGCTCCGGTGCGCGCGCGGGCGGCCGGCTAACGGCCAGGTCTTCGGCTCCTGTGCCTGGAGCCTTCCAGCTTCGCGTGCACGACACCCTGTCACGGCGAAAGGTTCGCTTGCGGCCTTCGACCAAGAAGGGGAGGCAGCAGCTGAGCCTCTATGTGTGTGGGGTCACGCCATACGACTCTGGGCACATGGGGCACGCATTCACCTTTTGCATGTTCGACATCCTGGTGCGCTATGCGGAGGCCAAGGGCGTTCGCGTCAAGTACGTGCAGAACGTCACCGACGTCGATGACCCGCTGTTCGCGCGAGCGAGGCGCGACGGGGTCGATTGGAGAGTGCTCGCCGATCGTGAGACCAAGGTTCACATCCGCGACATGACAGCGCTCGGATGGCGGCCCCCCGATTTCATGCCGCACGTTTCGCAGGAGATTGAGCGCATCCTGGCCGCCGCCACTCAGTTGCACCGCACGGGATACGCCTACAAGACAGACGCCCTCTACTTCGATGTCAGCCGGTACCGCCGGTACGGGAGTCTGTCGCACCGCACTCGCCAGTCAATGCTGCGCAAGCTGCGCGACGAGGGGCTGCTGGGCACGGTGGGTCCCAATGCAAAGCGCGACTCGCTCGATTTCCCGCTGTGGCGAGGCTCGGCGCCGGATGAGCCAACGTGGCCCTCCGCGTTTGGGCCGGGGCGGCCAGGCTGGCACATTGAGTGTTCCGCAATGGCGATGCGCTATCTCGGCGAGCAGATCGACATCCACGGCGGGGGGCGCGACCTGGCGTTCAGCCATCACGAGTCGGAGCGGGCGCAGTCCGAGTCCTTAACAGGCAAGGTTCCGTTTGCCCGAGCCTGGATGCACACTGGCATGGTCCGGTACGAGGGACGGAAGATGAGCAAGTCGCTGGGCAACCTGGTGCACGTGAGCCAGGCGCTGCAGCGAGCGCCCGCGGCCGCGGTGCGGCTCTACCTGGTCTCGCACAGATACGGGCGCGACTGGAGTTTCAGCTGGTCGGGATTGGCGCGAGCCGCCCGGCTGGTGGAGCGTGTGCGCGCCCTTTTGGCGGAGGACGCTCGGGGGGCGGGCGAGCGGCCATCCGCGGTGGTGGTGGGGGCGGGCCCAGCGTTGGGTGTGCCCAAGGGGGCGGGCAAGGCGCTGGTGGCTGAGTTCGATGCCGCGCTGCGCGACGATCTCGATACGCCTCGGGCGATCCGCGCCCTCAGGCGTGCCACGCGAGAAGGCGATGCCGCTGCCGCAAGGTGGATGCTCGCGATCCTGGTTGGGAGCGCCTCGCTGAACTAGCGCTGGACCAGGCCGAAGCCCAGGCTCAGCCCACTTCTAGAGGAGCGCCGCAGTTCGGGCACTCCATGTCCGGGTCGACCTGCACGAGGGTCTCGCAAACGGGGCAGAGGATGGCGCTTCCGGCGGGCGCAGTGTCGGCCTCGGCCTCAGCCTCCATCTCGGCTGGGACGTCGCTCAGGTCCAGCGCAGGCGAGCCACAGTTGAGGCAGATGTAGCCGGGCTGCGCGATCCGATGGTCCTGGTAGGCGCCCCCCGAGTCCAGCTCAACCTCTGCGAACAGCGCGCGGAAGAGCCGGCCGCCACAGCGGTGCGAGCAGACGAGCAGCATGGCTGCAGCTTACGAAACCCGACGTTCTAGGCGACCCGGCGCCGAAGGGTGGCGATCCCGGCGACGATGACCAGCACGCAGAATCCGGCGACGACTCCGACATCCAGCTGCAGTGAGGGCCAGGTCAGGTCGGCGCCTTTGAGCATGACGTCCCGCAGCCCGTTCACCGCATAGGTGAGCGGCAGAACGTCGGAGACGTACTGCAGTGCCTGCGGCTCCGTCGAGACGGGGAAGAGGATGCCCGACAGCAGGACCTGCGGAACGATCACCAGCGGGATGAACTGCACCGCCTGAAATTCAGTGCGCGCGAACATGCTGAGGAAGATGCCCAGGTTGACTGCGCTCAGGGCCATCAATATCTCGAACGTGAAGATCAGTAGGACGTTGCCCTGGTTGTGGACCCGAAGCACGTAGAGCGAGAAGACGAGCACCTCCACTGCCTGGACCAGGGCCAGGACAGTGAAGCCGAGCATGTAGCCAACGACGATTTCGCCCCGCCTCAGCGGGCTCGCCATCAATCGTTCGAGCGTGCCCTGCGAGCGCTCCCGCAAGAAAGAAACGATGGTGACCACGAAGACAAGGAAGAAAAGGATCAAGCCGATGAAGGCCGCGCCGAAGTAGTCGAGCTGATCGAGGTCGGGCCCTCCGTAGAGGTAGGAGACCTTGGGTTGGAACTTGATGGCGGTGGGCGATGCCGCCGCCAGCGAGGCAAGCGCGTCTTGCAAAGCCTGCAAGACAGGAGCCTGCGTCCCGGGCTGCGAACCCTCCAGGTGGATCTCGGGCGCGATAGTGCCCTGCTGAACGAGCTGGCTGAAATCGGCGGGAAAGACGATGTATGCGACAAGCGTTCCGTCCTTGAGCTTGGCATCGCCATCGGACGTATTGATAGTCGTAGCGCTGATCTTGCTCGACTGCTCGAGCGAGCTCGCGATGGTCGCGCCCACCGGGCCCTGGTCTTCGTTGACGATCCCGACTGCGGGTGTCGAGGCCGAGCCGCGAATGAGGTAGCCGAGCAAGCCAAGGATCACGATCGGCGCGACGAACAAGAGCGCCAGCGTGCGGTGGTCGTGACGGAACTGGCGGAGAATGCGGCTTGTGATGGCGGCGATTCGGTGGCCGCTCATTCTGACTCCCTCCCCGACAGCTTGAGAAAAGCTTCTTCAAGGTTGTTGGTGCCCGCCTCGGCGCGCAGCTCGTTTGGAGAACCCTCACCCAGCAGCTTTCCGAATCGCATAAGCCCAAGCCGTTGACAGCGTTCGGCTTCGTCCATCACGTGGCTCGAGACCACGATCGTGGTGCCGGCTGCGGCCATGTCGCGGAAGTGGTCCCAGAACTGCACCCGCAGCTGAGGATCCACGCCCACAGTTGGCTCGTCGAGCAGGAGCAGGCGAGGCCGATGGACCAGCGCGCATGCAAGAGAGCACCGCTGCCTCAGCCCTCCGCTGAGCGTGGCAACCACCGATTTGCGCCTCTGGTCGAGCTCCACCAGCTTCAGCGCCTCGTCCACGTTGCTGTCAGCCCCGCTGATGGCGGCGAAGAACCGCAAGTTCTCCTCCACCGACAGGTCCGGATAGAGGGCCGCCGCCTGGGTCATGTAGCCGACGCGGCCGAGGATGTCGAGGTCCGGCATCAGCTGACCGAGCACTGTCACGGTCCCGGACTCGGGGGCCACCAGCCCGACGATCGATCGGATGAGAGTGGTCTTCCCAGCGCCGTTGGGCCCCAGCAGGCCGTAGATCTCGCCCTGCCTCACCCTCAGTGTCACGTTGTCGAGCGCCTTCAGCGTGCCGAACGACTTGACGACGTTTTCGACGTCGACCGCAAAGGCCTCGCTCATTTCCCTCTCCTTACTTAACCGGCTTTCGCCGTCGCGCTGACGCGATTCTAGTGGGACTCTTAACCGGCTGGGTTCACACCGACCTCACGGCTGCCTACCGTCTTTTGGATGCGCGTGGCCTTGGCTTTCGTGATTGGCATGGTCCTGGGTCTCTGCCCATCACGGGCCGTCGCAAGCTCTGCGTGGGGAAGCCCGGGTTATGGTGATCCACCAGGCTGGTGCACCAACTTCTCGGACATGTGGGTCGCCACTGTCGTCACCAGCGATCCGCAGGTTGGCACCAACCCCGAGCGCAACACGTTCTATGGCTTTCATGCCAACCCCGGATACGACGACTGGTACGGGTATTTCTACGGCGACTTCAGAGGCACTCCCGGAGACGCTTCAGGTTGGGTCAAGCTCCTTCATGAGGACTACCCCAACCACTACCACTGGAACTTCGCTGACAGAGGCTGGGCGGTGCATGGTCACGCCAAGCAGTACATCGCGTATTACAACTGGACCTTTGGGGGCCAGTGCGGGATTGGCGCTTACGGGAACGGCTCGCCCCCTCCGTTCATGGCCGACCAGTACGGCTACCCGGTGGTCGACATCTATGTCGACTCGAGGTCGCCATATCCACCCGAACCTCGCGTGGTTGACATAACCCCGAGCTCGGTGGCTTTCACCTGGGACCCTGTCGACGACAGGGGCGATGGAGCCGGCAAGGATTTCTTCTCATCCGGAATGGACCACTACTCGTCATGGCTCACGATCAACGGTTCGCCGGCAAAGCTGCAACTCCAATCGACCGCCGCTACGAGGACGCTCACGCAGAATGGCATGAGCGCTCAAGAAACGGCGTGCGTCCATGTCATCGCATTCGACAGGCTGAAGAACAGGACAGCGGAGCAGGTGGCGTGCGCGGGTCCGCTTGCACCGCCGCCAATGCCTGATTGGAGTGGGCGTGCTGGAGAGGTGGTCGCGAACCCAGCAGCGCCGGGCCTGGTCGGCCTCGACTCATGGTTCTGGCTGGCGCCGTCGCCGGCGGCGATGACAGTCCACGAGACCCACAGCGGAATCGAGTACATCGTGAGCGCGGTTCCGACTGGGGCCGATTGGGACTTTGGCGATGGCGCAGCCGCCACGTATCCGGACTCGTCTGGTTTTGGGAGCACGTATCCCGAGCCTTCGTCGGTTGCTCACACCTATGAGGCGCACGAACAAGCGGGCTACCTCGTGAAAGCTTCAGTGCGATACGAGGTCACCTGGAGCGCTTATGTCCACGACCGCTTCGTAGGCCGGTATCCACTTGGCACCATGAGTGTCGATGCGAGCCCGCTCCGCTATTCGGTCGAACAAGCGCAGCCGGAGCTGATCGACATTGGAGTTCGAGGTCAGGCCGCGGACCAACCTGACATTGAGTCGATCTCGACCGCGACCACTGATCCTGGGGGCCTTGTTGCGCGGTACTGGGCGTAGCGCTGCACAAGAAGATCCATCGCGCGCTCAATCTCGACGTCCGCGGTCACGATTCGCGCACTCCCGTCGAGACGCACCCACCACAGCCGGCTCCAGTCGTTTTCGTAGTGATCGATGAGGATGGAGACATTGGGTTTACCGGCGATGTTGCGCAAGCGCTTCAGGTTGGTGGTGCTTTTCGGCTTCGCGTCGATTGCAAAATACAGGGTCTCATCAACAAGCACAAAGCAGATTGGCACGATGTGCGGGCGTCCTCCCGCATCGACAGTAGCCAGGCGTGCAACGCGCGCCGCTTGCGCTCGACGCCGCATCTCGGTGGAGTCCATAACGGAAGTCTGGCGCCAGCGGAAAACGCTGGGATGGGCCCCTGTCATTTTGGCTATGGTTGAGCCGTGCAGAGGCTCCGCACATATACCGTGGAGGAGGCGAACAACGAGCTGCCACGAGTGCGCAGGATCGTGGAGCAGATCGCCGAGCTCTCGGCCCTCCTGCCTGAGCTGGAGGACCAGGCCCGCATCGCCCAGTACGAATCGAAACGACCCGGCGCAGGCGCTGAGGACCTTGAGCGGCAGCAGCAGTCTCGCGACGCGGTCAGCGGCGCCGAGATGGAGCTGCTCAAGGCGGTTGCAAACCTGAACGGCATGGGCATCCAGCTCAAAGGGCCGCTCGAGGGCTTGATCGACTTTCCCTCCTATCGCGACGGCGAGCTGGTGGAGCTGTGCTGGAAGCTCGGCGAAGATCGCGTGGAGCACTGGCATCGAATCGGCGAGGGTTACGGGGGTCGCAAGAAGCTCTAAGAGCTAAGACTGCGTTCGAACGTTCCCTTTAACGGCTTCGTAAACCGCCTTCGCGACGCCGGCTGCATCCAGGCCGTGCTCTTTGAGGATGTCGGAGGCTTTGCCGTGAGGCAGGAATTCGTCAGGCAGGGCCAGCATGCGAACGCGGCCGGCCAAACCATGCGGCGACAGCGCTTCCAGAACGGCGCCGCCGAAGCCGCCGGCGCCAACGTTGTCCTCGACAGTGACCACCACCGGATGATTGCGGGCCCAATCTACGATGCGTGGGTCGACCGGCTTGATCCAGCGTGCGTTGACCACGGCGCACGAAACTTTCTGAGCCTCCAACCGCTCGGCAGCCTCCTTGGCGATCTCGACCATGCGACCCACGGCGAAGATCACGGCGTCCGATCCCTTGCGTAGCTCCTCCCATCTGCCGATGGGCAGCGGCTCGACCGGGAGTTCCGGCGTCGAGGGGACAGGGCCCTTGGGGTAGCGGATGGCGATGGGTCCGTCCGATGCCAGGGCGGTCTCGAGCAGGGCGCAGAGCTCGGTTGCGTCGGCGGGTGCCGCGATCTTCAGGTTGGGGATGAGCCGTAGGAACGAGAGGTCGAACACTCCGTGGTGGGATGAGCCGTCCGGTCCGGTCACCCCTGCTCGGTCGATCACGAAGACGACCGGCAGCTTGTGCAGGGCAACGTCCATGATCGTCTGGTCGAACGCTCTCGCGAGGAACGTCGAGTAGATGCAGACCACAGGATGCATGCCCGCCATTGCCAGTCCGGCCGCGAAGGTCACCGCATGCTGCTCGCAGATGCCGACGTCGAAGAAGCGATCGGGAAATTCCTTCGCGAAGTTCAGGAGGCCTGTCGACGATGCCATCGCCGCGGTGATTGCGCAAACTTCTGGCCGAGCCGTCGCCGCCGTCATGAGAGCCTCGCCGAAAACGTCTGTGTAGGTGAGCTCGGTGGAGCGAGGCCGGCCGGTCAGCGGGTCGAACGCGCTGACGCCATGCAGCTTGTCGACCTCGTCATCCACCGCCGGGCCGTAACCGTGGCCCTTCTCGGTGATCACGTGCACGACAACAGGTGCTCTCAGCCGCTTGGAGCGGGAGAGTACCTCTTCCAGTGCAGGCTCGTTGTGACCGTCGACAATGCCTGCGTACTTGATGCCCAGGCTCTCGAATATCGTCGAGGGCTGAAGCAGCTGCTTGAGGCCCTCCTTCACGCGATACGCTGCCTGGTCGGCCGTGGATCCAACGAGAGGCAGGTCGCGCAGCAGGCGCGATATGTCCTCCTTGATTCGCTCGTAGCGCGGGTCGACGCGCAGCTGCGAGAGATGCCGCGCGAGGCCGCCGACTGTCGGGGCGTAGGAGCGCCCGTTGTCGTTGATGATGATGATCAGGTTCGGTGGCTGCAGATGCGCGATCTGGTTCAGGGCTTCGTATGCCATTCCGCCAGTCAACGCCCCGTCGCCGATCACTGCGATGACATGCCCGCCCACGCCTTTTCGAAGCCGTGCTTCAGCGATACCCAGCGCGTAGCTGAGCGAGGTCGAGGCGTGGCTGTTCTCGACGAAATCGTGCTCGGACTCCTTGCGTGACGGATATCCGGATAGGCCGCCACCCTGGCGAAGCCGCACAAAGTCTTTCGCGCGGCCGGTGACGATCTTGTGCACGTAAGCCTGATGGCCGGTGTCCCAAACTATCGCGTCCTTGGGGCTGTCGAAGACCCGATGCAGCGCAAACGTCAGCTCGACCACGCCGAGGTTGGGGGACAGATGTCCGCCGGACTTCGATGTCTGCTCGACGAGGAACGCTCGAACCTCGTCGGCCAGCTGCGTGAGATGGGCCTGGTCCAGCCGGCGGAGGTCAGCCGGGGATTCGATGGTTTCGAGGATTCCCATCTCCGCTCTAACGCTCAGCCCCCGCCATGAGTTCCGCCAGTTGGATACAAAGGCGCGTGCCGGCCCCTGATGGCCCGCGCAGCACTGTGGTCAGCTCGGAGTTGGTGTTCCAGCTCGAGGCAGCTATGTCCAGGTGGGCCCAGGGCTTGCCGCGCGCGAACTCACCGATGAACATGCCTCCCAGTATGGTCCCGGCCTCGCCATACTCCGAATTCCTGAGGTCGGCGATCTGGCTGCGGAGCAGCACCCTGTAGTCGGCGTAGATCGGCAGACGCCAGACCCTGTCTCCAGACAGGCGGGAGGCCTCTTCGATCAGCCGCCAGAATTCATCGTCGTTGCTGACGGCAGCGCTGGCGGCGTGGCCGATCGCGATGGTGGCGGCTCCGGTCAGGGTCGCGACGTCAAGCAGGTGGGTTGCCCCGTTCCGCAGGGCATGCGTGATCGCATCGGCGAGCACGAGCCTGCCCTCCGAGTCAGTGTTCAAGATTTCCACCGTTTTGCCGTCCGCACTCACCACCACGTCACCAGGCCGCTGTGCAGTCGGGCCAGGCATGTTCTCGGTGGCCGCGATGACCGCCATTACGTCAAGGGGCAGCTTGCGCGCGGCTATGACGTCGATCGCGGCAAGCACGGCAGCGGCGCCCGACATGTCGGCTTTCATCTGGCTCATCGATCGCGGCTCTTTCAACGAGATGCCGCCGGTGTCGAATGTGATTCCCTTACCGATCAGTGCGAGCACCGATGCATGCGGATCGGGTGCTTCGCCTGCCAGCTCCTTCCCCCGATGCCGCATGCGGATCAGGCGCGCGGGCAGGGCTGAGCCGGCGGCAACTCCGAGAAGCAGGTTGTAGCCGCCGGCGCGCAGGTCGGCCGGGCCGAGGACCTCGATCTCCAGCCCGTGCCGCTGAGCGATCTTGGTGGCCTCCTGGGCCAGAGCGTCAGGGGTCAGCTCGTTGGCCGGAGCGTTCTGCCACTCGCGAGCGTGGTTGGTCGCCTCACCGGCCTGTTGCGCCGCCACCACTTCATGCTCGCGCCCCTGTCCGAAGCCGCTGAGCACCAGCTCGTCGACGTCGACTCGTTCGGGCTGGGAGCCGGTCTGCCGCGAGCGGCGCTCGAAGGTGCCCATCACGGCGCCCTCGACGACCGCGGTCAGCGTATCGATTCCGAGCGGTTCGACGCGCATGAGACCCAGCCTTTTGTAGCCATAGGTGCGTGCCGCGCGGACCAGCTCATGGTGGGCCGAGCGCAGTCGCTGACCGTCAAGGTCACGGATCGCCCCGAGGCCGTATAGGATCACCCTGCGGGGGGCGATGCGTCCGTGCGTGGGTACGGGCAAGACCTCGTGGATACGCCCTTTGAACTCCGCATTTGCGAGCAGCTCAGACAGCAGGCCGCCGAGCGCCTTGTCGAGATCGAGCGCGCTCCCCGATAGACGCTGCCCTGTGGCGACCGGGATGGCCAGGCCATCGACGCTGATGTCGGCCGGAGCGGTGGCGACGAGTGTGACCCTCACCGGGGACTAACCCTAGCCGCCCGGCGTCACAAGGTGCTCGGCGACAAGCTCCAGCACGTGTGCCACCCGGAGGTCGATGCGACGGCGGCGGGCAGCGGTGGCGATGTGGATCAGGCAGCCTGGATTGTCAGAGGCGACGACCGTGCAGCCCGTCTTCGCGATGGCGTCGAGCTTCCACTTCGCCAGGCGTTCGGCCACGCGCGGCCACTCGACGCTGAACGTGCCGCCGAAGCCGCAGCAATTGGCGATGTCAGGGATGTCTACAACCTCGTAGCCTGCAAGCTCGAGCAGCCGCCGAGGCTCGGCCTTCAGGCCCAGCTGGCGCAGGGTCTGGCACGAGTCGTGGTAGGCGACCCGGATGTCTCTGCCATTTGCACGGACGAGCTCCGGACGCTTAGCCAGGAGCTCCAGGGCGAAGCGGGTGGAGTCCCGGAAGCGCGAACGAAGAGGTTCTTCCTCCTCGGCGCCCCAGCCTGACGCGTCGATCGTGAACGCTCCAAAGCAGGAGGCAGATGGCGTCACGATCGGACCCTTGGAATTTCCAAGGCTTTGTGCCAGCTGATTGTGGAGATCAGCTCCCCCGGCAAAATCGCCGGCATTGGCTGCGATCAGGCCACAGCACCACTGACCCTTGGGAAACCCAACCGTGTAGCCGGCGATGTCTGCGATTTGTCGTAGGGCGACTGCTGCCTCTGGAAGCATTCGGTCCACCATGCAGGAGGCGAAGATCGTCAGCGGCTGGTCACCTCGATGGTCCTCGACGCCGTCGACTTGATCTCTGAAAGGCACGCGCGCGAGCCTCGGCTGCCCAGGCACGAGGCTGCTGAACGGGGCGCCGGCGCGCAGCAGCCGGTCGGCCAGCTCCGGGCGTTTCCAGACCCCGAGCAGCGCTTTCTTGCGCAGCGACTTCCGGCCCTGCCGGCGGTGCTCCAGGATCTGGCGGGGAAGCGGTATATCGACAGGACAGATTTCCTGGCAGGCGTTGCACTGGGTGCAGAGCGTGTTGGGCAGGTCGGCCTTGTCGAGGCCGTGGTGAAAGGGCGTCAGCACCAGGCCGATTGGCCCGTTGTAGATGTGGCCGAATTGATGACCGCCAACGGCCATAAACGGCGGGCAGGCATTTGAACAAGCCCCGCAGCGGATGCATGTGAGGGCGTCGCGAAAGATCGGATCGGCGCGCATCTCCTCGCGGCCGTTGTCGAGGATCACGCAGTGCATCTCGCGCGGTCCGTGCACCCCGATCGTCAGAGACTGCTCGATGTCGGCCGACCTGGAAGGTCCGGTGATCCAGTTGACGTAGCTGGTCATGACCTGCCCGGTGCCGCTCCGCGGCAGCATCCGCAGGACAGCCACTGCGTCGTCAAGCGTTGCGACCAGCTTGTCGATGCCAAACAGCGCGATGTGCACTGGGGGCAGCGTCGTCGTGAGGTCGGCGTTGCCCTCGTTGGTGACGAGGACGATGGTTCCGGTCTCGGCGATCGCCATGTTGGCGCCGCTGATGCCGACGCTTGCCTCGATGAACTTCTGGCGCAGCGATACGCGAGCGTGGTGCTGGATGGCCTCGACTGTGGCCTCGGTCCCGAACACCGCTGCCGCATCCTCCTTGGTCAGGTGGATAGCAGGCGCGATCAGGTGTGACGGGCGCGTGTGTGTGAGCTGGACCATCCGTTCGCCAAGGTCCGTCTCGACCACCTCCATCCCCAGCCCCTCGAGGTAAGGATTGAGCTCGATCTCCTCGCTGGCCATTGACTTGACCTTGGTCACGACCACGCGGCGCGCGTTTGCACGCAACGCGGCCTGGGGCTCGGCCGGGCTGCCCGCGTTCCAGCAGATCTGGCCGATGATGTCGCGAGCTGCGGCGGCATCCTTTGCGTAATGGACGACGCCGCCGGCCGCTTCGAGCCGCTCCGTGAACTGCTCGACCAGCTCAGGCAGGCGATCGAGGTTGGCACGGCGCCGCTTCTTGAGGTCAGCTTGACCTTTGGCGAAATCGAAGCTCTTGAATGCGAGGTCACGACGCCCTCGGATCCCGGTTAGGCCGCTGGTGAGCGCACGCTGCAGGCTGGGGTCGTCGAGAGCCTTGTCGACGCGCCTGTAAAAGTGGCGCCGGCTCTCAGGCACGCGCTTTCGCAGCTTCCTGTAGGGCCTCGTCGACGGCGGCCGGGGTGGACACCGGCGCCAAGCATATGGTCCCCACGCACACCACGGCACGTTTGTCTCCATTCGGATCGATTACGGCGTACGGGTGAGCGACGAGCGCCGCCCGCGCCAGCACCGGATTGCCGGTGCTCACCTTGATCGGTTGGCGAAGTCGATCCAGCGCGCGCGCGAAAGCAGCTGCCATCAACCCGTACTGGCGCGGCAGCGCCGCCACCGACTCAAGCGTTCGTCGCGCTCTGGAGAGATACTGCATCTCGGTCCCGCCGGTGAGCACGTCGAGCTCGACCAGGGCCATTGAGGCAACCGAGTTCTCGCCGAGGGGCTTGATACGGTCCCCAAGCCGGCCGAGCTGGTCGCCGCCCGCGTGATCGAAATATCCACCCAGCTCGCGGTCCGCGTACCGCCTCTCGAGATGGTCGGCCAGATCGATCGCAGCTGGAAGCCACCGCTCTCCAAGTCCCGCTTGGTGCGCGCGGACTGCCGCCAAAAGCCCCCACACCTGGTCGCCGAGCTGACCTGCGGCCCCGTCGGTGCGGATAAGGCCCTCTCCGGTCTTGTAGCTCTTGTGAAAGAGCCGCTCGAGCAGCTTCGCCGCCCGCACGCGAAGCGCCGGACGTTCGCGACGAATCGCAGCGTCGAGGTAGGCGACTCCAAGAGCCGCGTTCCACGACGTGTAGATGCGCCGGTCGACGTACGGCGCGCTTTCCGGACTGCGTTCATCGGCGCCCAGCGAGTAGTAGTGCTCGTCAGCATCCTGGCTGCCGGCGTACAGGCCGGTCTTCGCGTCGCGGAGCACAGTATCGAGGTAGCGGGTCGTCGAGTCGAGCACGTCGTCGAGCCCGGCGAGAGCAACTGCCTCGACCAGCCCGGCGTGGTCCTCGAGCATCTTCTCGAAGTGGGGGACGCTCCAGTCCTGGGTGGTGGAGTAGCGGAAGAAGCCGCCCTCCACGTGATCGTAGGTGCCGCCTCCCGCCATGCTCTCGAGCGTGTGCACGGCCATCTGACGCAATGCTGGATCGGACCTTACCTGGGCCTGCTCGAGCAGCAGGAGCAGGGCCTCGGTCTGGGGGAACTTGGGCGCGCTGCCAAACCCTCCGTACTCATCGTCGTAAGCGTTGGTGACGGCTTCGAGGATGGTGTCGACCATCGTCTCGTCGAGGTCGCCTGCGCTGCGCGCAGCCCCCGAGCCGGCGCGCTTGCGTGACTCCAGGACACTGCTGGCTATCTCCGGTTGATGCGTGTGGTAGTAGCCGGCGACTCGCGTCAGCGCATCAGCCATCTGATCCGGGGGCATGTATGTGGCGCCTGTGAGGATGTCGCCTGATGACGTGAGAAATGCGGTTGAGGGCCAACCGCCCATGTTGTATCGCTGGTTGATGTCGGGCCTGACGTCGTTGTCGACACGGATGGGGACGTACTCGCGATTGATAAGGTCGATCACTCCGGCGTGCGAGTAGGTCGTCTCGTCCATGACGTGGCACCAGTGGCACCACACCGCCGAGATGGAGAGCAGGATGGGACGGTTGAGCCGGCGTGCCTCGTCAAACGCCCCTTCAGACCACTGGCGCCACTTGATCTCGGCGGCGCGGTTGGGACGGGGCGAGAAGTGGAATTCGCCCTCTTTCTCGCTCACACGACAAGGTTACGCGGGTGAAACAATGGCACTGTGATCTCGACCAGCGCCGTCGATGCATACATCGAAAAGAACACCCGCCGGTTCATCGAAGAGCTGAAAGAGCTCTGCGCCTTCCCGAGCATCTCCAACCATGGAGCGGAGGCCGTCAAACCAGCCCGAGACTGGCTCGCGGAGCGCTTGGGCCGCTACACCGACCGTGTCGAGACGCTGGAGGCGGGCGGGATGCCGGCCCTCTATGCCGAGGTGCCCGGTGCGGGCCGCCGCAAGCTTCTGCTGTATCAGCACTACGACGTGCAGCCTGTCGACCCGATCGAGCTTTGGGACTCCAAGCCGTTCGAGCCGGTTGAGAAGGACGGCCGCATCGTCGCGCGCGGAGTCGCTGACGACAAGGCCGACGTGATGGCGAGAATCCACGCGCTCGAGACGCTCAAGCAGTTGGGGGAAGTCCCTGTCACTTTGCGCTTCCTGGTCGAAGGCGAAGAGGAGATCGGCTCCAAGACTTTCGAGACGATCGCCCACCAGCATTCGAGCAAGCTGAGCGCAGACGGGTGTCTTTGGGAATCAGGCGCGTCGTTCGATGAGGCATCTCGACCCACCCTCCAGTTCGGCTGCCGTGGCCTTGTCTACGTGCAGCTGCGTGTGAGTTTTCTGTCCTTCGACCAGCACTCCGGCCTCGCGTCCATCTATCCGTCTGCCGCGATGTACTTGATCGAGGCGCTCGCGAGCCTGCGCGACAGGGACATGAACATCAAGATCGACGGCTTCTACGACGACATGCTCGAGCCGACCGATGCCGACAGGCGAATGATGGCGAAGATCGACCCCGGGTTGGAGCAGCGACAAAAGCTTGTCGGGTACGACAAGCTCGTCCGCGATCCCAAGCCGGAGCGTGTGATCGAACAGCTGCTGTTCACGCCCACCTGCAACATCGCTGGAGTCACCACCGGCTACCAGGGACCTGGGTCGAAGACAGTGCTCTCAGCCGAGGCGACGGCCAAGCTCGACTTCAGGCTCATCCCCAACCAGGACCCGGCGCACGTTCTAGACATGCTGCGCAAGCATCTCGACTCTCATGGCTTCGAAAAGGTCGAGATCGTCTGGAGCGACGCCGAGAAACCCGCCCGGTCAGACCCCGAGTCCGAA
>Ga0193719_10000328_pt1 | contig 17162 bp, 12 predicted proteins | sample U2a2metaG_FD_160103 | JGI IMG/M metagenome (GOLD analysis project Ga0193719, IMG submission 160103) | Soil microbial communities from a riparian zone of the East river system, Colorado, United States - U2a2 | ecosystem: Environmental > Terrestrial > Soil > Riparian zone | place: USA: East... | reverse complement strand
CCTCGATCGAGACGAGCGTCCCGCGCATGCCGCCGGCCAGCGGGCCCGCCCATGGACCGTACTCCAGGAATCGATGGTGTATGAGGCCGGTCCCACGCGTGTCGGTGAGGAATTCCGAGCGATAGCCGAACAGTCCGCGCGCCGGGATACGGTACAGAAGCCTGACGAGACCCTGACCCGGATTCTTCATTTCGATCATCTCGGCGCGGCGAGGTCCGAGCTTTTCTATGACCGCGCCGAGGTAGTCTTCGGGCACGTCGATGGCGAGCTCCTCGTACGGCTCGAGCCGCTCACCGTTCGCCCCGCGCCGCGTGATGACGCGCGGCCTCGACACCTGGAACTCGTAGCCTTCGCGGCGCATCGTCTCCATGAGGATCGTCAGATGCAGCTCGCCGCGTCCGCTCACGCTCCACGTGTCGGTGCTGTCGGTGTCCTCGACGCGCAGGGCGACGTTGCGCTCGAGCTCCCGGATCAGCCGCTCGCGGATCTGACGCGACGTCACGAACTTCCCTGCCTTGCCGGCGAAGGGCGAGTTGTTGACGAGGAAGTCGACGCTGATCGTCGGCTCCTCGACGGCAATGCCCTCGAGGCGCTCTTGATGCTCGAAGTCGGTGATCGTTAGGCCGATCTCGACCCCTTCGAGTCCCGCCATCGAGACGATCTCGCCGGCCGACGCCTCCTGCACTTCCGTCCGTTCGAGGCCCTCGAAGGTGATCAGCTTCGTGACCTTGGCGCGCTCGGCGGTGCGCGACGGATCGAGTGGCAGCAGCGCTACCGACTCGCCGACCTTCACGCTGCCGCGCTCGATGCGGCCGACGGCCAGACGCCCGAGATACGGCGAATAATCGATCGTCGAGACGAGCATCTGGAACGTGCCGCGATCGTCGCTTGGCGGCGGCGGCACGGTCGCGATGATCGTGTCAAAGAGCGGAGCGAGGTCGGTCGGCGTCACATCCATGTCCATCGTGGCGACACCCTCTCGCGCTGACGCATAGACGACCGGTGCGTCGAGCTGCTCCGGATTGGCCTCCAGTTCGATGAACAGGTCGAGCACCTCGTCGTGCACCCGCATCGGGTCAGCGCCGGGGCGGTCGATCTTGTTGATGACGACGATCGGCGTGCGGCCCAGTGCGAGCGCCTTGCGCAGCACGAAACGGGTCTGGGGCATTGGACCGTCGAACGCATCGACGACGAGGAGCACACCGTCCACCATGCGCAGGATGCGCTCGACCTCGCCTCCGAAATCCGCGTGGCCGGGGGTGTCGACGACGTTGATCTTCGTGCCCTTCCAGCGGATCGAGGTGTTCTTCGCAAGGATCGTGATGCCGCGCTCGCGCTCGAGCGGGTTGGAGTCCATTACCCGCTCTTCGACGACCTGATTCTCTCTGAACGCGCCGGCCTGTCGAAGCATCTTGTCCACGAGAGTGGTCTTCCCGTGATCGACGTGCGCGATGATGGCGATATTGCGAATCTGCATAGCCTTCAAATATAGCCGGAACAGGCTCCGAACGCACCTTCAGTATGGCTCACCTTGCATTGGCCCGAAAATAGATGCAACCTGCGGCCACGCAGGTCAGACCGTCAACACTGGAGGTCCATGATGGAGGAGCGCAGCGAGGCATCCAAGAACGACTACCCCCGCGGACGTGGCTACGGTCACGATTACATGCGCGGCGGGGAAGTGCTCGGCGGATACGGCTATAGCTCACGGGAGGAATACGCGAAACCACGCGGTGAGCTGCAGCAGGAAGCGCGACATTCCGACGAGACTCCCCAGGCCGATGGGGCGGGGGTAGCCGAGGATGGGAGCCCGTAGCGCAACCGGCGCCGCATCATCGCGGCGTGTCCAACATGCTCGACGGGGCGGGAACCACATGGTTCCCGCCCCGTCGGTTCATTTTAGGGGCGCACCACCGGCTGAGGACCGACCGTCGCCGCCACGGGCAGGGAGTCGGACCGGGGCGATTGCATGCATCGCCATGATGCTGCAAGTTCGATCTGCCCCTCTCCGGAGACGACGATGATACTCGTAGCTGGATCGACTGGCGTGTTGGGATTCGAGATCTGCCGACGACTGCGGGAACGGGACAGGGTCATTCGCGCCCTCGTCCGGAGCACGTCGTCGCCCGAAAAGGTCGACGCGCTGAAAAAGCTCGGCGCGGACATCGCGACCGGAGACCTGAAGGACCCGGCGTCTCTCGACGCCGCGTGCAAGGGAGTCGACACCGTCATCTCCACCGTCACTGCAATAACGACGGCGAAGCCTGGCGATTCGTTCGAGGCGACCGACGGAGCGGGAACGATCAACCTCATCGACGCGGCGAAGCGCGCGAGGGTGAAGCAGTTCGTCTACGTGTCTTTCGAGGCGGACGACATGCCTGACGCTCCCCTCGTGAAGGCAAAGCGGGATGCGGAGCGCCATCTGAGAGAGAGCGGCATCGACTACACGATTCTCCAACCGTCTTTCTTCATGGAGAGCTGGCTCGGTCCGATGCTCTTCGGCGATCCGGCGACGGCGACGGCAAGGGTTTATGGCGAGCGCGAGGTGAAGTTCCGCTACGTCGCGGTGGCCGACGTCGCCGAGGTCGCGGTACAGTCGATCGACAATCCGAAGGCACGCAACACGAACATCCCGTTCGGCGGGCCGGAGGCGTTGAGCCAGCGCGATTGCGTCCACGTTTTCGAAGAGGTATTCGACAAGCCCTTTGCCGTGGCGGAAGTGCCCGAAGCCGCGCTCGAGGAGCAGTGGAAATCGGCCGGCGATCCGTTCACAAAGACGTTCAGTGCACTGATGCTCGGCGCGGCTCGCGGAAAGGCGGCCGGCAAGGAGCTGTCACGCGATTTTTCGGTGAAGATGACACGCGTGCGCGACTTCGTGGAGCGATTGAAGGAGCGGTAAGATCCCGGCGAGAAACCGAGCGAGATGGGCTCCGTAGGAGAACGGAGCCCATCTCACATTCGTTCACGCTCACACCACTCCGCTCAGCTGAGGAAGATTTCCATGGATATCGGTGAACTGATAGGACTTCTTGGCATGCTCGCAGTGGTCGGCGTCGGGGTATGTGCCTTCGGTGGTGCCTACGCACTCGGCCGGCTGCGCGGGATGAAAGAAGTGAGCGCGGGTCAACTGGCCGATCCGGCCGCCGAGTCGCGCCTCGCTCGAATCGAGGCACTCCTCGAGGGGCGGCGCTCATTACCCTCCGAAGCCGCACCGACCGCACCGGCGCTGGAAGCGATCGCGCTCGAAGTGGAGCGGATCGGCGAGTCTCAGCGGTTCCTCATGCAGGTCTTTTCCGAGCGTCGAGCGCAGTTGGACGCTGCGCCGGGACGGCCGTCGGGCACCAGCACGCCGCATTGACGAAGGCGACGCCCGACCTGATCGCCGGGCGTCGGACGCGCGAAGGCTAGCGCTTCGCCGCCACTTTCGGCGGTGGCGCAGCTGGCTTGGTCCCCGGCTTCGCTGGCGCTTCTGCTACCTCGACGACGTCGAGGAACTTCACGTCGTGATTTCGCGTGCGCAACATGCTGGCGAAGTTCGTCTTGTCGATCGCCTTCATGTATGCCTCCTTCGGCTCGACCTGATTCGCGTCGACAAGGTCGATCAGCGCATCGTTGAGCGTCACCATACCGAGCTTGCGCGACGTCTGGATGACCGAGTTGATCTGGAAGACCTTCGCCTCGCGGATGAGATTCGACACCGATGGTAGCGTGAGCAGGATCTCGCGCGCCGCCACCCGTCCGCCCCCGATCTTCTTGCACAGCGTCTGCGAGATGACGCCCTTCAGCGAATCGGCAAGCATGACGCGGATCTGCGCCTGGCGGTCGGCGGAGAACTGATCGATCAGGCGATCCACCGTGGACGCCGCCGTCGTGGTATGCAGCGTTCCAAAGACGAGGTGGCCTGTCTCGGCGGTCTCGATCGCGATCGCGACCGTCTCGAGGTCGCGCAGCTCGCCGACGAGCACGATGTCCGGATCCTCACGGAGCGCCGCCCGGAGCGCGCTCTTGAAGCTCTTCGTGTGCACACCGACCTGACGCTGCGTGATGATGCAGTTCTTGTTCGGATGCACGAACTCGATCGGATCCTCGATCGTTATGACGTGATCGGTGCGCGACCGGTTCACGAGGTCGATCAGTGCGCAGAGCGTCGTCGACTTTCCAGAACCGGTAGGACCCGTCACGAGCACGAGTCCCTTCGTGAGGTAGCAGAGCTGCTGTACCTCGGGCGAGATACCCATCTGCTCGACGGTGACGACCTGCGCCGGAATGACCCGGAAAACCGCGGCAGCACCTCTCCGCTCGCGCATGGCATTGGCGCGGTAGCGCGCGATGCCCTCGATCTCGTACGCGAAATCCGTGTCGTGCAGCTCCTCGAACTCGGTGCGGTTTCGCTCGGGCATGATCGAGAGGAGCATCGCCTCGAGGGCCTCGTTTGTCAGGAGCGCCTTTCCTTCGACGCGCTGCATTTCCCCGTGCAGTCGAAAGACGGGCGGCTCGCCACAACGCAGATGCAGGTCGGAGGCGTGCTTCGTGACGAGTGTCCTGAGCAGTGCATCGATCTCGGTACGCGCACGGTCGTTGACGACCGCCGCAGGTTGCGCCTGCATCGCGGGTTGCGACTGTAGTGCAGATTGCGGGAGCGTTGCCCGGGAGCCACTGGAAATCGGAAGCGCGGCAGGCGTCGGTCTCGCCGGAGCGGCCGGAGCCGAAGGCGCAGGCTTGACAGCAGCCGGGGCGGCAGCCGTCGCTACGCGATCTAACGTGGCTGTTCCGACGGCGCCGCCGAAACCGCCATCGTCGTCGACGCTGATTTGGACTTCCCACTTGCCGCTATCGCGACGCGCGCGCGCGACGAATACGCCGTCGTCCGACTCGTACTGGAAGACGGTGGCCTGGCCCGCTTCGAGCTGACCGCCGGCGTCCTCGGGCGCGATCTCCTTGAGAAGCATCACGATCTGCGCCGCGGTCAGCGGTTGCTTGGTGACAGGGCGAGCGCCGCCAGCGGTGTCGAGCTGCGCAGCATCGCCCTCGTTGAGTACGAGGGCGTTGGCACGGTTGCTCACCATGACGGACAGCAATCGATCTAGTTGTGCCATTGGCTCAGTCTAACTGCCGGACGTGCTCGATCACCCGACGATTGATCAGGAGCGAGTGGTCCGAGCTGTGTAGCGTGAGGAACCGTTCGTCGTCGCGGTTCATGAAGTCGAGCAGTCGCGAGTGTTCTACCGGCAGCTCGAGCAGGATCGCGCCGGAATGTGCTTGACCGCTGATCAATCGCACCTCGATTACGGCTGGGCGGGCAATCCTTGCTCGTTCATCGAAGTCGTCATGTGCGGCGTCGGTGGCGAGCGAAAGCACCTGTTCCTTCGAGACAAGAAGGAGCTCTCCGTCTGATAAAAGGACCGGAAAGAAGGGCTGTGCACCGTTCAGGATGTCCGCCGGGCGCTCCGTGCCGCCATCGGGGCGTGCGAAGGGCTGCAGAAACATCTCGCCGGTGATTCTCTCTCCGCTGTGCGTCGTGATGACCACTGGAGAGCGGCTCTTCTCGATGCGGTAGTCGCTCATTGATAACTGGCGCGTACGCCGTCGCAACAAGACGCGCCACAGCGACCGATCGTCACCGTTTGGCAGTTCGCGGCGGTGTGCCGCAATGCCGCGGGTATTTACGGATGGAGATGCGTCTCTCGCTCGTACATCTCACGTCGTTCGAGCTGCACGGTGACGTGGCTGATACCGAAGAGCTGCATCGCGTCGTGAACGTGCTCGAGCACGTGCTGGTGGCGCTCGGGGTCGCGTACGATGGCGTGCACGCTCATCGCGACCACATTTGACGTCACGCTCCAGACGTGGAGGTCGTGCACCGACTCGATGCCCGGTATTGCCGCCAGTTGCGCGCGCACGGAGCCGAGCGGCACGCTGGCCGGAGTGGACTCGAGGAGGATGTCGACCGACTCACGCACCAGCCTCCAACTTCCGCGGGCGATGAGCAGCGTCAGCGCGATGGAAACGATCGGATCGGCGACGAGCCATCCCGTGGTGCGAATGACAAGCGCGGCTCCCAGTGTCGCCACGGAACCGAGCAAGTCGGACAGTACGTGGAGATAGGCTCCGCGCATGTTCAGCGAACCCTTGCTCGTCGGATGCAGCACCCATGCGGCGACGACGTTGACGAGCAAACCGCCGAGCGCGACGACGAGCATCACGCCGCTGTTGAGCGGCTCCGGGTTGTTGATGCGCGCGAACGCCTCCCAGACGATGGCGGCCGAGACGACGAGAAGAGTGCCGCCGTTGAGGAAGGCGGCAAGTATCTCCCAGCGCCAGTAACCGTACGTTTTCTGCTGCGTGGCTGGCTTGCGACTGATGAATGCGACGAACAGCGAGAGGCCGAGCGCGGCGACGTCGAGGAGCATGTGGCCAGCGTCGGCCAGAAGGGCGAGCGAGTTCGACGCAAACGCGCCCACCACCTCGACGAGGAGAAAGCCGGCCGTGAGGCCCAACGCCCACTTGAGACCGCGCACGCTGGCATCGCCATGGGTATGCGGGTGTCGATGGTCAGTCACGTCTGGCCTCCCGGCCCTCGAACGAAGTAGCTTTCCACCGTGCTAGTCAGGCTGCTCGCCATTATCGTACTCGTGCTGCTGAACGGGTTTTTCGTCGGCGCCGAGTTCGCGCTCGTACGCTCGCGTCGTACGCGGCTTGAAGCGATGACGCGCACCGGCGATCGTAAGGCCCGTCTTGCCCTGCGCGCAATCGCGGCGTTGCCGCGACTGCTCTCGGCGACCCAGGTCGGTGTGACGCTGGCCAGCCTCGGATTGGGATGGATCGCCGAGCGCACACTCGGTGAGGCCCTCGAGCACGTCATCGGTCGTCTCCCCTTGCCGATCGAAGTCTCGCTCCGCGTGACGCTCGGCGCCACCATCGCGCTCTTCGTCGTCTCCTACCTCCACGTCGTATTTGGCGAGCTGACGCCGAAGGCGGCGGCGCTCAACCATCCGGAAACCATGGCGCGCTGGCTCGCGCCGCCGTTGATGGTGTTCGCGTGGGTGGCGACACCGTTCACGATCGTGTTGACCAAGTCGTCACAGATCATCCTCAAGGCCTTCGGACAGAAACCAATCAGCGAGGACGAAGCGGTGCACTCGCCCGAGGAGCTGCGTCTTCTCGTCGAGCAGAGTCAGGAGGTGGGCGTACTCGAACAGCACGATGCCGACCTGCTCGAAGGCGTCTTCGAGTTCTCGGAGAAGAACGCGCGCGAGGTCATGACACCGCGCACGGAGATCGTCGCGCTGGACATCGAATCGACGCTCGACGAAGCGATCGCCATCGTTGACGAGAGCGGCCTATCGCGCTTCCCGGTCTACGAGGGAACGATCGACCATGTGGTGGGACTGATCCTGGCGAAGGATCTGTTGCGCGTGATCGTCCATCCACCACCGACGTTCTCACTGCGCGAGATCATGCGTCCCGTTCACGTGGTTCCCGGCACTCGAGAGGTCGAGGAAGTGCTCGCCGATTTCAAGCGCCTCAAGGAGCACATGGCGATCGTCCTCGACGAGTACGGTGGCACGGCGGGGCTGGTGACGATGGAAGATCTGCTCGAGGAGATCGTCGGTGAGATCCTCGACGAGTACGATGAGCCGGAGGAACCGGTGGCGCGTCCGGCCGCCGGCGAAGTGCTCGTACCTGGCAGCATGAACATCGACGAGTTGAACGAGCGATACGCGCTCGACGTGAAGTCGGACGATTACACGACGATCGGCGGATTCGTGTTCGGCATGCTCGGTCGGCTACCTGTCGTCGGAGACCGAGTGACGGCCGGCGGCGCGATATTCATCGTCCGCAAGATGGACGGTCGGCGGATCGACACGCTGGCTGTCGATCTGCACACGGCCGGAGATCGTAGAGTTGCGGTGCGACAGAGCTAGCCATGACACTGCGGGATTCGATATAACCGAAGGCGACTGATGAGAGATGAGTGAGGCACGGAACTCCGCGTCTCACTCGTCACTCGTCAGTCGCCTTCAATTACATCGATCACCGCACTGTTTGGCGAGTCCCGGTGCGCGGGATTCCAGGTCGCCTTCGGTTATATCGAATCCCGCAGTGTTACGGGCCGCCTGCCGCGACTCGCGGAAGGTGCGGCAGCTGCTCGTTTAGCTGGGCGAGCTCGTAGGCGGTCGCCGCCATCACGGTCGCGGCTTGGCGGAGGTCTCCGAGGACAGCGTGGTCGTACGTGTCGATCTGCGAGTGATGCGTGTGATCGTAGCCGCGCGACTCCTGATCGTAGTTGAAGCCAGGAACGCCAAAGGGAAGGAACGACAGGTGATCCGTCCCGCCCTTGTTCCCCGCGCGTACGTGGAACGGGCCGAGCGCCGACAGCGGCGCAAAGAGATCGCGCCACATGTCGCGCAGCTCGTTTCGTCCCTGAAGTGCCATGCCCGTAATGCGGCCCGTGCCGTTGTCGAGCACGAGGACGGACTGGAATCTCGGCAGCTCCGCGGCGTGTGCCTGCGCGTACATCTTCGAGCCATAGAGTCCTTCTTCTTCGCCGCTGAAGAGCGCGAAGCGAATCGTGCGGCGGGGCCGCACACCCGATGCCTTGAGGATGCGCGCTGCCTCGAGCACGGCGATCGAGCCGGTGCCGTTGTCGGTCGTGCCCGTACCGAGATCCCACGAGTCGAGGTGAGCACCGAGGAGCACGACTTCGTCGGGCCGTTCCGTGCCACGAATCTCGCCCACGGTATAGTAGACGACGACTGAGTCAGGCGTGAAGGAGTTCTGAATGTTCGCTTCGACGGTGACGCGTTCGCCCTTCGCGAGCAGGCGATGCATCTGACCGAACGTCTCGTTGTCGACCACGAAGTACGGGAACGGATAGATGCGCGCGGGAGAGCCGCTCATGTTCAGGAGCCCGTGCTCCTTCGACCCGCTGCCGATGAAACCGGCGATGCCTTCGCCGGCCATGATCGTTGTCGCGCTGTCGCGGAACGGCGTACTCGCGAGCAGCGCCGCGCGCTTCAGCGAGTCGAGGTTTGTGCTATCGGCGCGCGTGGCGGGCGGACCGTCGGGATTCCAGAGATACACCGGACCGCGTTGCAGCACCCACTTTCCGCGCAGCTTCCCCGCGAAGCGCGCGTTGAAGTCCTCGCGCGTCGTCGCATTGACGTAGACGACGTCGCCGCTCGTCGGTCCATTGGTGCCCGGCGCCCACGCCCAGCTCGCGGCATTCAACCACCGCTGGTGCGGCGCCTTCATGCGGACGCTGATCATGCCTCGATCCCAGCCACGCCCGAATCTCCAGCTCTCCAGCCACGTGCTGTCCATTCCGTACTGCCGGAACTTCGTTGCCGTCCAGTCGTTCGCACGTTTCATCGCCGCGCTGGGTGTCAGGCGCGGTCCGATCACGTCAGCGAGGTACGCCAGATCGTCGCCGACGTGTGACCGATCCATTCCCTCACGCACGATCGCCTCGATATCCGCCCGGCTAGCGGCAACGCCGACCGCGCGTTGGGCGACGGTGAACGCCGTGTCCCAGGCCGGACGCGCCGCAGCCGGCGCCGGCGCGTTGCTCGACGAGTGTGCGGCACAGGCAGCAGTGAGGATGACCAGAAAGGGGGCGGTGCGCTTCATTTGATTGTGGTGTGTGAGTGTCCGACGCGGCGCGCGATGCGCGCGCAGAGGAGAATCGCTTCGATGAAGCTCGACGCATCAGCGCGGCCGGTGCCGGCGATGTCGAGCGCCGTTCCATGATCTGGCGACGTGCGCGGAAAAGGAAGGCCGAGCGTGACGTTCACCGCCGAGCCGAAGCTGGCGACCTTGATCGCCGTCATGCCGACGTCGTGATACGGTGCGATGACGGCGTCGAAGTCGCCACGCATGGCGCGGACGAATACCGTGTCGGCCGGGAATGGCCCGGCGATGCCGGCTGCTCGAGCGGCGGGTGCGAGCAGGTCGTCATCTTCACGCCCGAAGCGGGCGCCGTCGCCGGCGTGTGGATTCAGCGCGCAGAGGGCGATTCGCGGCTCCGCGATTCCGAACCACGCGCGCAGGCCATCGCGGGTCACAGCCGCCACGTCGACGATCACCTCGTGCGTCAGCGTGCGCGGAACGTCGCGCAACGGCAGGTGCGTCGTCGCGAGCACGACGCGCAGCCTCTCCGAGGTGAGCATCATCGCGACGCGGGCGCCGGTGAGCGAGGCGAGCATCTCCGTGTGCCCGGGAAAGTCGTAGCCGCCGGCGAGCAGCGCATGCTTGTCGATCGGTGCCGTGACGATTCCGTCCACCTTGCCCGCCGCCGCCAGCGCGACCGCGCGCTCGATGGCGAGGCCGGCGAAGCGCCCCGCCGTCCCTTCTGCGCCGCCCGGCGTCCAATCGCCTAACGGCTCGTCGGGCGTCGCCTTCGTGCCACGCGGCCCTATGACCCATGGAACGCACGACGCGCGCACTCGCTCGTCGGCGAGTGCGCGCGTCACGATCTCGTGCCCAATGCCGCGCGGATCGCCGAGCGTCACCGCCAGACGAGGACGCGCTGGATCGTGCACGTCAGATGCGAACGGAGACGTACGTCGCCCGGCGGAGCTGGTCGAGCATGCGACGCATCGCCTTCTCCTGCGACAGCTGATCGCGAAGTCGCTGGCGCAGATCGTCGACCGTGAAGTCGCCGCCCTCGGATGTCGACTGCAGCGCGATGACGACGAACTTGGGAACGCCGCGCGCCTTGTCGTCGATCCGGAACGGCCCGGCGATATCGCCGGCCTTCTTCCCTTCGAGGGCCGCCGCGTACTCGGCTGGCAGCTGAGAGCGATCGAATGGATCGAGCGCGCCTCGCTCCTCGAACGCATCGTGATGCTTCTTCGCCAGTGAGTCATAAGACACACCCCGACGCAAGGCGGCCGCGACGCTGTCGGCCTCGGCGTACGCCGCGAGGATATCCGCCGAGTCGGTCGCCGGCCGAATCAGGATGTGTCGCACCTTCACCTCGGCCGGCTGCACTCGATCGACGCGGATAATGTGGAATCCGTACGCCGTCTCGACCGGCGGGCTCACCTGTCCCGGATTCATCGCGAACGCGACGCGCTCGAACTCCGGCAAAAATCCGCCGCGCCGGTTCCAGCCGAGGTCACCACCCTGGTCCTTGCTCGGATCCATCGATTCGCGCTTCGCGATTTTCTCGAAGTCGCCGCCGCGGCGAATCTCGGCGAACAACGATTCCGCCTTCGCGCGCGCGACATCCTTCTCCTTCTGGGACGACTTCGTCGCGACGACGATCTGCCGGAACGTCACGGTCGCGGGCCGCTTCGGAAGATCCGCCTTGCGCTCCTCATACGCCTTGTTCACCTCGGCCTCGGAGACGCCGACCGTCACCAGCTTTCCGTCCTGCTTCAACTTGCTGATCAGCTGCTGCTGCATCGCCGAGCGCCGCGCCTCGTCGGTGAGACTGCGCCGATACTCCTCGGGCGTGCCGAAGCCAGCCTTCTTCAGCTCCGTGCGAAACTCCTCCTCGTTCTGGAACTGGCTGCGCACGCGCTTGATCTGCTGCTCGACACCGGTCGCGAAGTCCTCATCGGCGACAACCACCTTCTCTTCCTTCGCCTTCTGCACGAGGACTTCCTCGTCAATCAACTCATCGACGACACGCCGCATCATCGCCGCCTGTCCCGCCGAGTCGGCCGGCAACTTCATCCCCTGCGCGCGGCGAGCGTTGACGGCTTCGATGACGTTCGAGTAAAGGATCGGTTTGCCGCCGACGATGGCGACGATCTGATCGACTGGAATCTCACGCGAGACGGGCTGCTGCGCGTGAAGCGCAGGCGCTGCGAACGTGAGACAGAGGGCTGTGACGAGCGATTTCTGCATGGATGAACAATACCCGCAGGGGCGCGCGGGGGTCCGGAATGGGGAATAGTCGCGCGGCGGGCCGATGTGCCGGCCCGCCGCGGTGAGTTCACTCAGGGCTTCGGCTGTGTGGTCGGCGGCGCGCTCGTCGGCGGTACGGTCGCCGGAGGTCCACCGGGTAGTGGAACGGCCGACTGCGGCTGATTGGCCTTCGTCGCGGAATCGCTCGCGCTGCGCACCTTCTGCGCGCGCTCGAGCGCGCGGTCGATGCCCTGTGGAACGAGCTTCCAGTCGTACTTCGCGCGTAGCAGCGACGCGATCTCGTCAGGCACGCGGACGTACTGCCGTTTCCCGGCGATCAGATCGTCGAGGTAGCGGTCGACGCGCGCGCCGGCGACGCGTTCGCGCTCGGCGGCCGTCTTCCCGCTGTCGGCAAGCGACTTCGGATCGACGCCGAGGGCGCCCCACAGCTGCGCGACGACGGTGCGCACGCCCGTATAGAGCTGGTTCATCTCCGCCGAGTCGACTGTGATCTTCAGGCTGTCCGCGCGCTTCAACATCAGCTCGTTGCGCACCATCGCCTTGACGAAGTCGGGCAACACGGAGTCCGGCGCCTGCGCGATTTGCGGCCGTGCCTGCGGCGGCAGCGTCTTCATCCAGCGGACCAGGCTTGCGCCGGTGAAGTTGCCGGCCGTCGACGTGGCGAGGACGGTCTTGTCGTCGCGGAACGCGTCGGGATCCTTGGCGATCGCCTTTACCTTTGCCGGCGCCTCCTTCTTGATCTCGATCTTGCCGGCTGCCTCGAGCTGCGAGACGTACGTGCTGTCAGCGACGTTGCGCGCCTTCGCGGTCCAGGCCTTGGAGAACTCGTCCTTCACCTGCGAGTAGGGCAAGCGCTCGATGATATGAAATCCGTACTGCGTGCGCACAAGATCGGAGATCTGGCCCGGCTTGAGCGCCCGCGCGGCTTGCTCGAACTCGGGCACCATCTCGCCGGCACCGAACATCGGCAACTGGCCGCCCTTCGCCGCCGAGCCGGGATCCTGACTCGACTTCCTGGCGACGGCATCGAAGTTGGCTAGCGTCACCCGTGCCCGCGTCGCCTCTGCGACGCGGCGCACGGAATCGACCTGCGCTGGTGTCGCGTTCTGTTGCGGCGTGAGGAACAGGATGTGGCGGACAGCGAGCAGGCGACCCTGGTTGTAGTTCGCTTCCGTCGCCGAGTCGACCGTCATCGACTTCGAGACCTGCTCGTAGAACTTCTGGAGCCGGGCCTGCGCGATCACTCCCCACGCCGCCTCGTCGATTGCCTTCCGATCGGTGAGCGAATCGCCATGCGCGGCAGCGTGGCCGAGCAGCTGGTAGTCGACCCACAGTTTCGCGAAGTCCTCGAATACCTCCTTCCGCATCGGGACGCGGGCGGCGCTGAGGACCTCCGCGAGATGCTGCGAGGAGAGCTCTTGCGTCCCGGCGCGCGCGGCGACGTCGACGTGGGCAGTCATCGCTTCCTTGAAACTCTCGCAGGCAGCGATCGAAACGGCAGCGAGGAGAACGAACAGACCTTTCCGGCGGATCATGCAGAAGGAAGTTGAGTGTCGATGAGGATGGGCTACGCGGTGCCTGACGCTACACCAGCAGTGTTCGCAGTGCGCGAACGAGACCGTCGAGCATTTGCGCACCTCCAAGCCGCGTGAGCTTCAGCGAGAGCGGATGTGCGCGGCGAACTTCAGCCTGAAACTGGACTTCGTGGAAGACCGCGGAGAGCGCCTTCATACGGGGCACCGCGTCAGCCCGAAAGGTAATACGGGCTTCCGAACCGCGCACCAGGATACCCTCGATACGCAGCAGGCCGCCGATGATACGCAGCATCGACTGCGCGAGGAGGGCGTCGGCATGCGGTGGCAATGGTCCGAAGCGGTCACGCAGCTCGACACGCAGTGCTTCCACCTCCTCCGGAACAGTGCATTTCGTGAGACGGCGATAGATGTCGAGCTTCGCGTCCTGCGCGGTGACGTAGTCGTCGGGCAGGTAGGTCGGCACGTCGAGTGAGACATCCGCTGGCGTGTTCGCCGGCGCCCCGTCGCCGCGCGTCACGCGTTTGACCTGCTCCTCGAGAAGACGCAGGTACAGATCGAAGCCCACCGCGTAGACGAAGCCGCTCTGCTCCGGACCGAGCAGGTTCCCGGCGCCGCGCAGCTCGAGATCCTTGAGAGCAACGCGATAGCCGGAACCCAGCTCCGTGTGATGCTCGAGCACCTGCAGGCGCCGCTCGGCGTCGGGGTCCACCGAATCGGGCACCATCAGGTAGCAGTACGCGCGGCGGTGCGAGCGTCCGACACGGCCCCGCAACTGGTAAAGCTGAGCGAGTCCCATGTTGTCGGCGCGATTGACGAACATCGTATTCGCGTTCGACACATCGAGGCCGCTCTCGACGATCAGCGTCGAGACGAGAACGTCCACCTCGCCGCCGACGAAGCGACGCATCACGTCCTCGAGCGCTCGCTCCTTCATCTGGCCATGGCCGACCGCGATTCGCGCGCGTGGAGCGATGCGCCGGATGTGGTCCGCGACGCCTTCGATAGTCTCGATACGATTGTGAACGAAGAAGACCTGACCACCGCGATCCAGTTCCCGCCCGATTCCTTCCTCGATCAGCGCGTCGTCCCACGGCTCGACGAAGGTGAGGACGGGCGAGCGGTCGCGCGGCGGTGTCTGCATCAGCGTCATGTCGCGGAGCCCGGCGAGCGACTGATGCAGCGTCCGAGGAATCGGCGTCGCCGTCAGTGTCAGCACGTCGGTCTCGAGGCGCAGCTGCTTGAGCCGTTCCTTGTGCTTGACGCCAAATCGATGCTCCTCGTCGACCACGATCAGGCCGAGCGCCTTGAATTCGACGTCGGGGCTGAGCAGCCTGTGCGTGCCGATGACGATGTCCACCTTGTGGTCGGCGACCTCCTTGAGCACCAGCGCCTGCTCCTTCGGCGTCTGGAATCGGCTCAACACCGCGACGCGCATCGGAAAGTCGGCGAGCCGTTCACCGAAAGTGCGCAGGTGTTGGTCGGCGAGAATCGTCGTCGGCACCAGTACGGCGACCTGGCGCTCCGACTGGACGGCCTTGAACGCCGCGCGCACGGCGATCTCCGTCTTGCCGTAACCGACGTCGCCGACGAGCAGGCGATCCATCGGTCGCTCGCCCTCCATGTCCTGTTTGACGTCCGCCGTCGCCTTCCGCTGGTCGGGCGTGTCCTCGAAGAGAAAGCTCGACTCGAGCTGTCGCTGCCACGCCGTGTCGGGAATGTGCGGCGGCCGGGTGGCGATTTGTCTCCGGGCGTAGAGGTCGAGCAGCTCTTCCGTCATGTCGCGGATCGCGGCCCGGGTGCGATCCCGCTGCTGCGCCCAGCGCTTGCCGCCTAACGTGTGGAGCCGTGGCGGTGTCGCCTCGTCGCCGACGTCGCCTGCCGCGCGATAGCGCTCGATCTGGTCGAGGCGATAGAGAGGGACGTTGAGCCGGTCGCCGCCCTCGTACTCGATGATCGCGACTTCGATCGCGCTCTCGCGGACGAACGTCGTCTGGATTCCGCGGTAGATGCCGATCCCGTGCTCGAGATGCACGACATAGTCGCCCGGCGTCAGCGAGCCGGCGACGTCGAGTGCCGCGCCGGTGACGTACTTCCGCGAGCGGCGGAGGCGACGCTCACGGCGGAAGATCTCGTGGTCGGTCAGCACCCGAAGGCCGGGATTGCCGCCGATCGGCGGAATGACGAAGCCGCCGTGCACGACGCCGACGACGAGGGCGGCGGCAGTCGGCATCCACTCGCCCTCGGAGAGCAACTCCTCGAGGCGCTCGCACTGTCCGGCGTTGTCGCAGAGGATCAGCGTCGGCATGCCCGTACCGACGAGCTTCCGCAGGCGCTTCACGTCGCGGTCGATCTGATCCGGCCCCAGAATCGGGAAGACGACCGACGACTCCGGTGCCGTCGCCCGATCGACGACGACCACGGTGCCTAACGCCCCCAGCGTGGCGCGCACGGTCGCTGGCTCCTCGAACAGCTCCGCGCGCGGCGGCGCATCCTCGCCGCGCCGCCGGGCGAGATCGATATGATGCGCTGCCTCCTCCCACGTCCGCTCGAGTTCCGGCGCGAGCTCGGTGCCCTGCGGCAGCACGAGCAGCGTGTCGGGCGGAAAGAGCGTGGCGAGCGAGACTCGCTCGACGCTGTCCTCGGCGTCCGCCGCCGAGGTCTCGACCGGGAGCACGAGTGCCACCTCGGCGGCTCGCGTCGAGCGCTGCGAGTTCAGATCGAAGTGGCGCAGCTCGGCGATCTCGTCGCCCCACAGTTCGGCGCGAACCGGCTCCGTCATTCCGAACGAATAAATGTCGACGATGCCGCCCCTGACGCTGAACTGCGCCACATCCTCGACCATCTCGACACGCTGGAAACCGACCCCTTCGAGATGCGAGACGAGATCGGCGAGGCGAATCTGATCTCCACGACGGAGCTCCATACGCGAGCTCGCGACGGCGCGCGGCAGGCGCGTGCGCTCGAGGAGCGCACGCGCGGTCGTGAGCAGCACGCTCACCGCGCCACGTGTCATCCGCTCGATCGTCTCGACGCGCTCGCCGGCGACTTCGACGTGCGGCTCGGCCTCGCCGAATCCTTCACGCGGTGGGTAGAGCGCGATGCGCGACGGGTCGTCGGCGAGCGCACCGAGGTCGGCCAACCAGCGTTCCGCTTCCGGAAGGCCGTCCGTCGCGACGACGATGAAACGGCCGGGGTGTCGTCGCGCGATGGCGGCAACGATGACGGCGTCGCTCGACCCGGCGAGGCCGGCGATCGTCAGGCGGGCGTGAGGTCCGGGAAGTGTGTTCGAGACTCGAGTGAAGGCGCCTAACCGTTCGACCGCATCGAGGACTGACGGTATCGCCACTACGCCGCCTCGCGCCTTGCCTGTTGGGCCTCACGCGGGCGCCCCGGGCGCGCACCGGCGAGCAGCGTCTCGACGACGAGCAGGGCAAGCGCGGCGGCGAGCAACGGCCCCGCGACAGGGCGTTGCGCCGCGACGCCGTAGACGAAACGCGCGAACTCGTCAGCGTCGTGCGTCATGCGCACCGTCGCGGGCGCGAACCGCGCCGCCAGGACCTTGTCGTTCTCTCGTCGCAAGTCGGACTCCTCGGCCTCCACGTTCACCACCAACGCCCCAACCCTCCGTGCACCGCGCGTCCAAAAATACACTCCCGCGCGCTGCGGCACCGTCACCGAGTCCCGGGCAGCGAGCGTCACTGCGCCCGTTGACTCCAGCGAGTCGGCGCCACGCGGCACCGCGACGCGCGC
>Ga0193719_10000327_pt1 | contig 17197 bp, 20 predicted proteins | sample U2a2metaG_FD_160103 | JGI IMG/M metagenome (GOLD analysis project Ga0193719, IMG submission 160103) | Soil microbial communities from a riparian zone of the East river system, Colorado, United States - U2a2 | ecosystem: Environmental > Terrestrial > Soil > Riparian zone | place: USA: East... | reverse complement strand
ATAAATAAGCTCCTGCAAGAAATCGAACAGCAACATATCGATCTTGTCGCTTGAGAGTTCGATTTGTCGCGTCTCACGCGACTCGATTGCGTCGAGATTATCAATCATCACGTTCATCGTCGCGTCCGCCGCCGCCGTGAACAATTCCGGCAGATCGCGCCCCGTCGCTTCAAACGCGATGTCGGCGGTTCCTATCTCTTCAAGGTAATGGTGGGGCATTAGGAGAAAGAACGAACGAATTAAGGACGAACGACGGTTTGATAACAAATGACGAAAACAGAACGCGAACTCGACGCTGATCGCTTCGTCATTCGAGCTTCATCACGGAAGACCACTGTAAGATGCCACGAGTGAGTGCACATTCTGTTTGCGGTTCGCTCCTTAGTAGCGTGGTACTGATTTCTAGCCGCGCCCTACGAGCCGAGTCACTAGGTGTTACGAGGCCGCAGGACACGGCTATACCTGGTCGGACTCATCTGTACGCGCGGGGGCGCGGTGTTGGTCGAGCTCTCGGAGTCGGGGCTATTCTTGGTGTAGGTGTTGGTCTCGGCGTAGACGTGGGCGTAGCGGTTGGCGTGGCTGTTGGAGTCGCAGTTGCAGTAGGAGTGGGCGTTGGCGTTGCGCCCGATGCCGCGCAGTATCTACCTCCGGTGTTCAAATAGAGGTAGCCGGCGTTGGTGCGCCCGCCCCAGACGATCATCTGGCTGCCGGTCCACACCGCCGTGTGATCCTCCCGGGCAAGAGGGACGTTTGCGGTGCTCGTGGCTATCCAACTGTCAGCGTCGGGACTGTATCTGCCGCCAGTGTTAAGATCCACGCATGGGAAGCAAAAGATCCCACCCCAGACGATCATCTCGCTGCCGGCCCAGACCGCGCTATGAGAATCTCGCGGGGAGGGCGCATTGCTGAGATTGGTAGCTAGCCAGCTGTCCGTGTTCGGGTTGTATCTGCCGCCGCTGTTGCATTCGTTAAACGTTTCATCCACGCCGCCCCAGACGATCATTTCACTACCGCTCCACACTGCCGTGTTGTGGACCCGGCCTGGGGCAACATTCACGAGCCCAGTGGGTGTCCAACTGTCCGTGCTGGGATCATATCTGCCGCCTGTATGTAAATAGTTGCTATCATCACTTCCACCCCAGACAATCATTTCGCTACCGGTCCACTCTGCGGTGTGCTCCCATCGAGCCTCGGGCGCATTCACGGTGCTCGTACCTACCCAACTGTCAGTGCTTGGATTGTATCGCCCGCCGCTGTTGAACTTGACGTTAATACCATGTCCACCCCAGACGATCATTTCGCTGCCAGTCCAGACCGCCGAGTGTTGATCTCGTGCGGCAGGTACATTAGTAGTGCCGGTCGATGTCCAACTGTCGGTTATCGGATTGTATCTGCCGCCTGTGTTCAGCACGTCGATCCCATTGAACCCGCCCCAGATAATAACCTCGCTGCCAGTCCACACCGTGCTTTGACCGCCTCGTGCCTCAGGCGCGTTGGTGGTGCTGGTCGCTGTCCAGGTGTCTAGCGCTGGATCATATCTGCCACCCGTATTTAGGCCGCCGTTAAAGTTTGCTCCACCCCATATGATCATCTCGCTGCCAGTCCACACTGCAGTGCGAGTCGTGCGTGCCTCGGGGGCGTTCACAGTTGTTGTCGCGGTCCAAGTATCGTCGGTGCAATCCAGCGGAGAGAATTCCGGGAGGTTGTACTCAACGTTGTTTGCGTTCGTTGTGACGGTAGCGCTTCTCGACGCAGGCGACACGCCTGCCACCACAGTGAGATTACCACTGAGACGCTCGGCTAGTACGGGTCTGGCCAGGCACTCAGCGATCAGAAACGGATCGTTTCCGAGCGCTGCAAAAAGCTCGCGCAACATGTCAGGGTCTTTCGTGTGAGTAGCTATCCGCTCCATCTCAGCTTGAAGTTCGCTCGCGGTGATTGGCGATCCCCGTTGATCTGCTACCAACCGTGATTTGCGAAGATAATCTTCAACCTTCTTCTCAATTTCACACTGGGATACAACCACGTCTAACGAAGGCTTAAGGCCCGGATTATCCTTTGGCCAAATCCGATGCCGCCAATAGACCTCTTCGATGGCGTACTGATACGCTACGCGCTCCTCAAACGTGAGCGTTCTAGCGGAAGTTTTCTCCCCTGCCTGGGTCAGTGCAGATGCGCATGGCGTTATTGTCTCTACCATAGACGCAACGCCCGACCAGAGGAGGAAAAGAGTCACAGCACGCCTGCGAAGGTAGGCGCGCTGTGCACTGTTTGGAAGTCCATTCATCGCTTTTATCCCCGCAAAGCGACTTTCCCATCAAATCACATTCAGTTGCAGTTGATCACACGATCAAGATAAACATGAACATGACCTCCAGAATAATCGTAAGTGATCTGCGGAACCCAGCACCCTTGACCGGTCGGATACGTGATTGACTGGCTGTCGAACGTGCGGTGTAGTGAGTTCACGCTATCTGCGTACAGCAGAGTGAATCGCATCGGCGCTGAACTAAAGTCCCCGGTCATGGTCACTGACAAACGGCCGCCGAGAGACACTTGCGCTGAAGCGCTGACTTGAGGCGTGGTTGACGGGTCCTGTGGGGTAACCTTGCACTGTGTTGTGGCGCCGCCGTTTAATTGGACAGCGCCGCCAAAAGTGAGCGTCCCCCCGCCTCCATTTGGCGCAACCGTGCCGTCAACGGTCATTCCGTTGGTCGTGCTAACCGTGCTATTACCCGTCAACGTTCCCGAGTTCCACACGTGAACACTCGCTGCGGTAACGGTTGCCGTCACACCCTTATTCGGACAGTCCGCGGCCAGCGCAACGATCGGCCAGGCGGAAAGCACTAGGGCGGTTACGGCGAGCAGAATTACATTCCTGGTGTGTGTTCGTGGCGTTTGTGAAGTGGATTTCGTTTTCATTAGTGATGAGGAGGCTTTATTTATTGAAGGTTTTTGCTGGCGCTCGTTTTACTAAATCCGCGAAACAGTGGCAAGTTACGATTGCGAAAATTTTTCGTAGGAACCTTCTAGGCCGCGAAACTTTCGCCTCAGGAACAGTGAGCAACCGCGTTCAGGATTAGTGACTTTGAAGCCGCTCTTTTGCAGGTGCTCGCTGTAATCGAGCACCGAGCCGCTGACAAAAAGCGCGCTGTTTAGATCGACAACCAGACGAACGTTTGAAGATTCGCTGCGCGTAATTGAGAAATTGTAGGGCGTTTCTGTGAAACGCCAACACCTTGGCGCCTGACACAGGCGCCCTACAATTCATTAAAGGCATCGCCCAGGTGATCAAGAATGTCGCGCGGCAATAACGATTGCTCGCTCTGGCTACCATTAAAAATTGCGATTTCCGCGGCTCGGCCGCATAACCATGCACCCAGTCGCGCCGCATCATAAAGAGACAAACCTTGTCCTGCCAATCCTGCGCAGACTCCGGTGAGAATGTCGCCCATTCCGCCTGTGGCCATTCCCGGATTGCCGGTCGTGTTATAGCTTAGGGGGCGATCCCGTTCAGCCACAATCGTCCGGCTGCCTTTTAATAAGAGCGTTACCGGAAAACGCTGGCAAAATTTCGTTGCCGTTTTGGCGCGCGTCTCTTTTTCATCGGGCCAGAGTCGTTTCATCTCGCCAGGATGCGGAGTGAGCAGTCGTTTGCCTTTGCAGTGTTTGAGCGTTGAAGTCTTTTCCGCCAAAATATTCAAGGCGTCAGCGTCAATCACCATTGGTTGCTTCGCTTTTTCGATCAGTTCGAGAATTTCGGCAGCGCGGGATTTTCCAAGACCGGGTCCGACTGCCCAGACGTCGGCCTTTTGCTTGAGCAAATCGCGGTAAGAGTGGAGTGGCTTGACCATTGATTCCATTGGCGCGGCGCCGGCAACAATTTCGTAGATCTCTTCGGGAACAAAAACCTCCACCAGCCCTGCGCCTGCACGTAACGCGCCCTGTGATGTCATCAGAGCTGCGCCGATGAAACCTTTGGAGCCAGCAACAACACCAATACGTCCACATTGGTTCTTGTATGTGCTAAATTTCCGCCTGGGCAGTAAGTCACGAAGAGCTGGCAAGGCTGAGACAACTTCTCTCGCTTTTTTTTCTGGAGAGCGCAGTTCATCCAATTGAACCACTTCCAGCCTGCCCACGAAGTTCAGCGCGTCGTCGGCGAGCAATCCTGGCTTTGCGAATCCGATCGTGACCGTAAAATCCGCGATGACACAGTCGCGATCGGTTTTGCCCGAATCGCCGTCGAGACCGGTCGGAAGATCGACGGCGAACACGTAAGCGCCCTTACTTGCCCTCAATTGATTGATGGAGCGACAGGCTGCACGGATCGGATCGCGCAGCGGCGGCTTCGCGCCCAGTCCGAGCAAGCCGTCGAGAATTATTAGTGGCGCCGCAGTGGCGATGTACGCCTCCGCCGCTATTGCTTCCTGCGCTGCGGACAACTCCTCAGCGGCTTCTGCGAAAAGTTCGACAAGGATGACGCCGAGATCAGTCCCGCCGCTGCGGGCTGGTGTCGCGCCCAAAATCTCAGGCGGCCTGCGGCGCAAACTTTCAAGTTTTTTGCGCATCAGTCCGCTGCAATCGGCTTCCTGAAAAGCAAGTCGCACCTCAATTTTCCATCCGAGGCGTCGTAAACATTCGGCCGCAACCAGGGCGTCACCGGCATTGTTACCTTTCCCTGCGAACACAATGCACTTGCCAGGCTTACGGAAAAATCCGGTGACCGCTTGCGCGACGCCGGTGCCGGCTGTGTCCATTAGCGCTTCAACTTCTACTCCGCGCGCGAAAGCAGCTTCTTCTGCCGCTCGCATCTGCGCCGAGGTCAGGATTGGAAGGTTCAATTATCACTCCTGATCTTTTGAGGCCGCTTTTTCCTCGGACTTGGCCGGTTTTGACGAGCTCTTCTTCCGTCGCGCGCTCTTTTTGTGCGAACGCTTGGATCGCTGGCCCTTGGATTTCGCCACTTTGGTTTGATCGATGTACGGTTGCAACGGAATGCTTTCAGCCGTCGCCACTCGCGTCGTCGTCAACGCACTTGTGACAGAATCGCGGCCGCGGACGCCAGTTGCAATTTCTTCTGCGAGTTTTTGGCGATAAGAAGCCGTTTGCGCGTACGCGGCTTCGGTTGGGTTGGTTAGAAAGCCGCATTCCACGAGCACTGCTGGCCCCCTGGTTTTTCGCAGTACGTAGTAACCCCGGCGTCGCACATTGCGATTCGAGGAAGGCGCCCCGCCCGCTACAAAGTAATGGATAGCCGAAGCCAGCGGGAGGCTCTCACGGCTGTAAAAATATGTCTCGATTCCACCGGCGCCGGTGCGTTTGGCTGAGTTGAAATGGATGGAAACGAACATGGAGTTGGAATAAGAATTGGCGATCGCAACGCGAGTTGCGAGTGGAACGAATACGTCGCTGTCGCGAGTCATCACCACGCGATACCCGGCTGCCGCCAGCGCCTTCTTCAACCGTTGCGCGACGTCAAGGGTCACCTCCTTTTCGGCGACCCTCTGGCCTGGAATTCCGCCTCGGTCATAGCCGCCATGACCCGCATCGATCACTATGGTAGTAGATGAGCCGCTGTCTTTAGAAGCTCGCCTCGCGTGAGCCGTGGAGAGAGTCGCCAGAAATGCGATCAGCAAACTGGAGGCAAACAGATGGAATCGGTAAGGATTTGTCGGCATCACTAATCGTCCTTCGGCAGCTCAGGCGGGCGAGCTGATAGCTTCGGTGCTGTACCACGGGAGCCTTGCGCGGCCGGCGATTCAATCGTGCCGCCGCGCACTGCCACTTCGCCATTGCCGGAGCGAACGAGCTTTGGCCGTGTCTTGGTTTCCATGAAGGAGGAGTGTGCCAGCAATTCACCATTCAAGCCGATGCGCGAATACGCCCAGGCGCGCGGGGCGGAGCAATGCAGAACATGCAATTGGTTTGCCTTATCGATCTCCTCCTGTGGTTCTTCAAACGCGATGGCGCGGCCTAACGAATAAGTCGCATACACAATTCCACTGTCCCTGTCCTGTACGCGCACGTACAAAGAAGTATGGTCCGGAAAGCGGTTGGTGAGAAGCGAGTAAGTGCGCGCGTTGCCAGGCGCGGCAACACCATCAGGGATGCCGACTGTTTGCTGCCAGACTGGCCGGGCGTCGGTTACTTCAAAAACTCGCGTTGGAGAATAAAAAAACTTTCCCAGGTCGGCAAAATAAACATTCGTCCGCACATGATAAGTGCCGAAATCGTGCACAGGATAAAGTGGAGTCAGATTGATCTGATGCGTGACTCTCTGCCCAGCTTCGACCTTCAAGGGCGCCTGATCGCTTTCGGCACTGATCGGCGCGATGGGCTGACCTTCGTTTCCGGTTACCTCAAACCCGAGCCACGATTGCCCGGCGGCATTGTGAAGGTCGATGTCGCGGCCGGCCAAATTAGTGATGCTGAGTGTCGCTACGACGGGTTCGTAAGCTATGTACTGCAATCGCTTGAATTTCAGGTCGACCTGAATTTGCGCTTCGACTTTCGCAGCGAAAAGAAGAAGGCATGCGATCGGCAGAATACGCCCGATCAGATTGCTAAATGACGAAATTCGAATGACGCAGTTGGTTAAAACGTTAATGGAGTCAAAAAAGTTACAACGTTTACGCATCGCGACTCTTTTCAGCCAATCCTCTGTAACCTTTTTAACCTGGTAACGCTTGTAACTTCCGGGCTCGTGGCGTTCATGGTGCCGAGCTCTTCTCGGCTGCAGGGAAAAGCTGCAAAAGCCGCGACGGTTCGGCCCGAACGGCCTGCAATTTATCATCGTAATAAATTCGGATCCTGTATCCGAGATATTTTCGCTTTCCGCTATCTGTGGTGGAACTCTTGGTTTTACCTTTTTGCCCGGGTCGGACTGTCGCCGCCGCCTCAGAAAGCGATGACTCCGGCGACCCGACTCCTGTTTTCGGGCGGAGATAGCTGACCGATAGCACCTCGGGATTCGCCTCGGCCCAATCGTGCTTTGGCGTCAGCCATTCGTAATTCACGTCCGCGTCGGTGAGCTTCACATCCTTGTCGCCAACGGTGTCGTAAAACTCCACCAAGATCTTTACTTTGGTGTGATCGACCGTTGCGCCGGCCTGTTTTTTTATACCGATCCGCAGTGCGAGATTGGTCTCGGCGTCAGGATCGGGTGTCTCAGCAGCTTTGACTTCCGTGATGCCCATCACAGAGCCCTCCGGATTACCGCCGACATCCCGGTGCGATGCGGCATCGAGCGATCCGCTCGCCATGCCAGTGTCTGTTGTGGCCGGGGTCGATACTCCAAGTTTCAAGCGCTGATCGGCCAACTCGTATGCCTGCCCGGCCGATGGGCCTATGTCGTGTACTTTACGCCACACTTCGTTCGACTTGTCATAAAGCTGCATGGAATCATACGTCTTGGCTATTTCCTCGAGCACCGTGACGTTACTCGGTTCACTCTCCAACGCCTCCTCAAAGCGGGCGAGCGCGTTTGTTGTATCGCCTCGGTCACGGAGCTGGACACCTTCTCGCAACAGCTGATCAACAAGAGACGGAGGAGGCGTTTGAGCAACCGCTTCGGGTGAAGGAGCCGTCTTCGTCGCCGGCGGCGCCGGTGCTGAAACGGGAGGAGCCGCGGGCCGTGCGACGGTCGTCGCAACTGCCTGTGCTGGCGTCCCCCCAGGCCGGACCCGGCCTACATAATAGGAGGTGACGGCGAAGATTTCCGCCAACGCCAGGATTGCAACCAAGCCGAGACCGACGTTAAAACTTGGATCGACCTGCGTAGCCCGTGAAAGAAGAGTCCGCATGCAGCAATAAACCCCATTTCTGTAAGCGCGCCCTCGCCAAGCTGTCAACTCGGGCTTCGCCAAGTTAACTCGTTAAAGCGTTGAAACGTTAAATGGTGAATAGTAAAACGCGTCCGGTGTAACCTGCCTGAGGCGTGTAGCGTCTTAACGAGTCACCAGCACGTTAGCGGGAAATATCGTCCTGGCTCAGCATCTTGAATCCTTCACCCATCAGAACCGAGGACGCGCATTCGGTATCGTCCACGTGCAGGGCGATCGCGGCAAAGCCACGCGGACGGATTAGCAGGGGATAAGCAAAATGGACGTTGACCTCCGCCATCACCAATGCGGCAAGCAGTTTCACCAATTGTGTCGCGACTTCTCGAATTTCCACTACCACGACTTCACAAACGCCGAATGGCACGTTTTTCTCCCGGAACAATTTCTCCACACGCGAGGGATCACTCGCGATGATCCGAGCAATCGCCGAATCGGTCGATTCGGATACGCTCAGCGCCACGGCGTGAGTGCTCTCGGTGTTGAGCAGTTTCACGACATCCAGCATTGCCCCCACCTTGTTCGGGAGAAAAACAGAGAATTGCTTCACCAGCGGCCCCTCCATTTTCGAAGTTGTTTCCGGTAAATTCGCAGTCATTTCGATAGCTGCACGCTGCTGGAACATCCCAAGGCGCGCCAGGCAAACTATCTCATTTTCGGTCTTTCGTTGGCAAACGAATATATTCCAACATCGACGCTTAATGAGGCTGTTCATTTCGCGCGACGTCAATATACTGCCGTGATGATTGCGGGAGCGCATTTACTTCTCTACAGCAAAGACCCGGAAGCCGATCGTACGTTCTTTAAAACCGTGCTGGAATTCCCGTCGATCGATCTCGGCGAAGGCTGGCTGATATTTGGGTTGCCGCCTGCCGAGCTGGCGGTTCATCCTGGTGATGGCGAGTTTGTGCAGATGCATGCAGAACATCCCATGCTGGGAGCCCTTCTTTATCTGATGTGTGATGATTTGGGCGATGTGATCAGGTTGCTGAAAAGCAAAAGTGTGGACTGCGCGACCCCAGTAGAAGCTGAGTGGGGAATCAGCACCAGCGTTCGACTGCCGAGCGGAGGCGAGATCGGTCTTTACCAGCCGACTCATCCCACGATGATTGAAGCGGGTTCAACTTGAAAAAAGGCGGGGCTTTAGCCCCAAACCTCGCAACGCTTTAGATTCGCCATCGATGGATGAAGAAAACGAGTTAATCGCACTGCGACGCAAAAAGCTCGACGCGCTTCGTGCGAAAGGCGTCGAGCCATTCGGCGGCGGCTTTGAGGTAACCGGATCGATTGCCGAGGCGCGCGAAAAGTTCAAGGAAGGCGAGACTCTTTGCGTAGCGGGCCGCATCACCGCGCATCGCGACATGGGCAAAAGTCATTTTCTCGATCTGCGCGACGCGACAGGGCGCATTCAAATCTATATTCACGCGAAAGAAATCGGCGCGGAGCCGACCGAACTTTTTCGGTTACTCGATATTGGCGATTTCATCGGCGTGGAGGGAACCTGTTTTGTCACCAAAAGCGGGGAGCCGACATTGAAGGCGCACACGTTCCAATTGCTGGCGAAAGCGTTGCGGCCGCTCCCTGAGAAATGGCATGGCTTGCAGGACATCGAAACCAGGTACCGGCAGCGTTATCTCGATCTTATCACGAACGAGCGTTCCCGCGCGGTGTTCGAAAAGCGCGTTACTATTATGCGCGAAACCAGGCGCTTCTTGGAGGAGCGCGGTTTTGTTGAAGTCGAGACGCCGATCTTGCAAACAATCCCCGGGGGGGCGGCGGCCGAACCATTCGTAACGCATCACAAGGCGCTCGGTCTCGATCTCTATCTGCGCATTGCCCTGGAGCTTTATCTCAAACGTTTGCTCGTGGGCGGCCTCAACAAGGTATTCGAAATTAACCGTAACTTCCGCAACGAAGGCATCTCCAGAAAGCACAATCCCGAATTCACAATGCTCGAAGCCTACTGGGCGTATGCCGATTGGGAGAAAATGGCGAATCTGGTTGAGGAACTGATTTGTTTGCTCGCCGAGAAAATCTGCGGCTCACTGACTATCGAGCATCAAGATGCAGATGGAAAAATTGTCCGCATAATCAATTTGAAACGGCCCTGGCGCCACGCGCGTTATCACGATGTCGTGCGGGAAGTTGCCGGGAAAGATTGGTTTGAGTTATCCCCGGCGCTACGGCGCGACCGGGCCACCAATGAATTCAAGTTGGAAATCTTGCCGCAACTTGCCGATTTCGAAGTGACTCAGCATGTATTTGAAAAACTAATCGAAGAAAAGACGATCGACCCACTTTTTGTTACGCATTGCCCAAAAGAGCTGGTGCCACTGGCCAAACAAAACACAGCGGATAACTCGCTCGTCGATGTTTTCGAACTGATCATTAACGGGGCCGAGATTGCACCGGGCTACAGCGAGTTAAACGATCCGCTCGTACAGCGTCAACGGCTGCTTGAACAGGCGGGCGAAGAGAAACAAAAGATCGACGAAGATTTTCTCCTCGCACTGGAACACGGCATGCCGCCTGCGGGCGGAATCGGCATCGGAATGGATCGGCTCACCATGCTGCTCACCGGCGCGGAGTCGATTCGTGACGTAATCCTTTTCCCTCTACTGCGACCGAAGAAGTAACGAAGGCGATCCGTTAAGGCGCTACATCGAATCTCGATTCACAAATTACGAGTTCACGAGCGTAAATCGAGAATCGGGAATCGTTACACTGATCCCTCGAATCGCGAATCACTGCATCATTCGCGTTCGAGATCAAAAGTGACTTTTGCGTTGACCCGATAGTTTGTGACTTTGCCGTTGTCTACTTCTGCGGTGAATTCTTTGATGTAAACCGAGCGAACGTTCCGCAGTGTCTTTGCGGCTTCCTCCACCGCGCCTTGCGCGGCATCCTCCCAGCTCTTCGGCGATTGTGACAACAGTTCGATAACTTTAACGACTTTGGCCATGGTGATTATCTCCTTCCCTTATTTATCGCAAGCGGCACGCAGCGCGCGCGTTTGGGGGCGCAATGTGGTGGCTGGCAGCTTCCAGTCCATTTAGCAACAGTGCACAAAATGGACTCGCGTTCTTGCTGCTGCCTTCATTGTCTGGCGAACAAACGCTTATTGGATCTTCTCCCAGAACCCGCGGCGATTCTCAATGTTTGGGAAAACAAGTTGGCCCTTGTAAAAGGTGAACGGGCTGGATCGATCGTTGCCACCGAACGATAAGATCAGAGTTTTGCCTTCAATGTTCCAATGGCCTGTCACCGGATCCCTCCGCTCGTAGGCCGTGGCGGTCCAGTTCTCAACAGTACCATCCACGTGAAGGACGAGATGCTCGTCTATCGGGCCGGTATAGCTGATCGTGGTTTTCCGCCAATGTCCAATCAAGGCGTTCGAATTTTCCGAAGACGTGGCACTTGATTCTTGAAATGTGGTGATACCTGAGTTGGCAGTTTCCGTAGAAAGCGCGGCTAGAACAAGAGCGCAAGATTGCGCAAGCCAGGTGATTTTGGGAAAAACGTGTTGTGTTCTCATGGGGACCTCCGGACCGAGTCTGACAAGGTGACCGACTAATGACAACTCTATTCTGCGTTTGTTGCAGGACCTTGAACTCAAACCGATGTTGATCGCGTAACATGACACTTTCGACAATCAAAGAGCGAGGACGGTTTCCTTCACCGGCGCCCGCGCCGCAGGCGCTCGCATGGGACGGTAAGAGACTGTGGATGGGTTCGCGCGATCTGCGTCGGATTTACGCGATCGATCCTAAAGAGTGGGAAGTGCTCGAAGAGAAAGAACCGCCTGGCATCCCATGGGCGGCTGTCGCGACGAATGGGACGCTTTGTTTCACGATCGGGGAAGGTACAAATGACGATCGCTACATTCACCGATTCGCTCCCGAGGTTGGCTTTTCGGAGCAGGACAAAATCGCTTGCCCGGAATTTACCGGATCATACCTCAGCTACGACGGCGAGAATATCTATCTAAGTCAATGGTACAAGCATCGCATCCTTAAACTAGACGCCAGCGGCAATATCATCCGCGCTATCCACATCGGTGCAGAGGTCTCAGGCCACGCCTTTATCGATGGAATAATCTACGTGTTGCGCGGGACCGAACAGAACGGTGAGAGCTGGACCATGGCACGGCTCGATCCGCGAGAGGAACAGCCGGAGATTAAAGACATCGCGGTCGTGCCATTCGCGTGCCGCTCGCTTACTTTCGATGGCGCGAACTTTTGGTCGAATCATCGCGCCGCGAATGAAATCGTATCATTCGCGCTGCCATTGTAGCCGCTGCTGTTGGCTGCGGTTTTTAATTCCTGCATCCCCGCCGCGGCTATTTTGCGCGCGAAATTAAGTAAATGACGTGAACGCGCTGAGTGACCTTAACTGGGGCGAAGCGATATTGTGGCGTGACTATCACTCGTTCGACTTGCGGCGCTTTGATAGCGCCGAACCTAGAAAATTCGCCGACAGAGATGCCTGTCTCGATTTCTGGAAATGACACGGGCGGAACCGCAAACACTGATTCGATCTTCATATTCAGTGAGTGTCTTCTCGGCTTGTTCGCGCGCATTGGCGAGCGCCTTTTCCCAAATGTCACTCTCAATTTCCTTCTGCTTAGCGAGACCACCTTCAATTCCGGAAAATTCTACGCCTCCTATATTGATCAAATCGTCAACAAGCTTGGGAAATGCTGTCAGGTCGCGCAGCTTGATTTGGAACGACCGGGTGACCTTGAAACCGATAAGCTTGCCACGTTTATCGGATTACTCGTCGCCTTTGTCGAACTCTGGTTCTGATCGAATGTCTTCGGCGATAACGTCGTCGTCCGCGATTTTGCGCTCCTTGGCGAGCGCAAAGATCTTGTTGGCCTTTGCTTGAACATCTTCATTCGCTTTTGGTTGCTGCGGCGCTCGGCCGACTCGGTCGAATCGTAGCATCATCATATCCGCAGGCTTCTGGATTTCAGCTTTGCCTTCGACGTAGACGTAAGGTTTGTCAGGCAAACCGCCTTGGGCGAAAACGGAAATCGGAGCGAATAACAGGGAAAGTAAAAGAAAACGCTTCACGAGCGAATGCTGAACTAATCGATTTTGATCAGCAATAAATAAGCAGAAATGTTTGTTGGCCATTACGGCGTTGCTTTTGCAGCCAGGAGTGAGAGAAACAAAATCTCGCTCTGGGTTTTGTTTGTTGCGGTTCAGTTTCTCGATTACATCTGGGCGACGCTCGTGCTGCTTGGGATTAAGAAGCTGCGGGTGATCAAAGGATTTACGGCTGGCAGCATGCTAGACTCGTATTTCCATCCGTATTCGCATAGTCTGATTACAGCGATTCTTTGGAGCAGCGTAGCCGCCATCGCTTACAAGCCACTTTGCAGTAAGGCTGGGGCTCGTCTACACCAAGTCCGCCGCTTTGATTGTTGGTGTCGCTGTTTTCTCTCGCTGGATTCTCGACCTAATCGCGCATCCGCGTGACCTCGCGATCTACGACAACACGTGGAAAGTGGGTTTTGGCTTGTGGAATTATCGGGATAAGGAGTTTGGTTTGGAAATCGGGCTGCTTGGTGCAGGGATCCTGCTTTACCTGACCCGAAATGCGATGCCGGCAATTCGTAAAGGAGCGGTGATCGATTTCGGAGTCGCCCTCATTGTCATCCAGATAGGTGATACGTACGTGCCTCGCAATCCATTGACGGACAAGGAAACCGTCATGGGCGTTTGGATTTTCAATACCCTTTTTGTGATTGTCGCGTTCTTGATAGAGAAAATCGGAAGTCGGCAACATAATAATCCGCCGTGATTGTGATTGTTTTCGGAGTCTCTGGAGCGGGGAAAACTACGATTGGCAAACTGCTCGCCGAACAACTTGGCTGGCAGTTTTATGGAGCAGATGATTTTCATCCACGTGCCAACATCGAGAAAATGCATAGCGGTCGTCCGCTAACCGACGAGGACAGATGGCCGTGGCTGGAACGTTTGCGCGAGCAGATTACGCGTTCTCTTGCTGCAAAAGAGGACGCGGTGCTCGCCTGCTCTGCGTTGAAACGCGCGTATCGGGATCGTTTACGCGTCAGCGACGAAGTGAAGTTTGTGTTTCTGCGCGGAAATTACGCGCTTATTGAAAAACAACTTCGTCAGCGACGCGGTCACTTCATGAATCCTGCGTTGTTGAAGAGCCAATTCGCCGATTTGGAAGAGCCGGGATTGGACGAGGACGTGCTAACAATCGCATTGGGACGGACTCCGGAAGAGCTCGTTGACGAAATCAAAACGAGGCTTTGTCTCTCGCGCAGGGATTCGAGGTAGTTTCGTCCTGTTACTTGCAGGCCGGGGGCGGCCTGGCTCCATCGGCTCGCATCGATGCTGGAGATGGCCTGCCCTCAGGCCGTTCGCTCGGTTTATAATACTGTTCCTTGATAAAGATTGTCGCTCTCGACGTTGAAGAGCCGGTTCCAACGTGCGCGATAATTCTCAAAGGCGATCTGCGCTCCGAGTTGCATGAGTTGTTCTTCGGAAAATTGAGTGCGCAAATGCCCATACAACTCGTCGGAAACATTTGACGGCGTGTCCGTGAGAGCGTCAGCCAGTTCAATGACGAGCCGTTCCGCATCATTGAAAGGCGTCAGATCATCCCCAAGAACGGCGCGCAATTTCTCATCATTCAGCCCTGCTTTTCTGCCCACGGCAGAATTGATGTCTACTCAAAAAGGACAACCGATGCGCACTGCGGCGCGGGTTTTTCCAAGTTGAATGTAGCGCAACGAGACAAGTCGTTTCCGACCAAGACCGGCTTCCATCGCGATCGCGCCCCACACGAGACCGGGCAAGCGCATCTGGATCTTCGTCGGCGTAAAGTCTTTTCCGAACATTTTGCGCATCATTCCGTAGAACCAGCGTAGGTGCCACGGTGCTTCTTTCTTCTCCAACCCCGAAATTCGAGCCATGACTAATCCATATCGTTCTCCACAACATGTTCGGTCTTAACATCCGAGTTTAGTTGAGACGCCGGTGTCAGGTCTTCGAGTAATTCGCTAGGCATGCGTTGGTTTTCGGAGCGACGTGAGTTTGTTAACGAGTGTGTTAGTCGCCTTTTCCAAAAGCATTCCCCATGCGCTGAGAGCTGCCAACGTTGGAATGCAAATCAGCAGGAACATCCAGATTGGCAACTCGCGAATGCGAAGCCCAAGCCAGATGACGTAGGGTTGGTGGATGAGATACAAGCCGTACGAATAGAGTCCCACGAGTCCGAAAAGGTTAGCTGGGCCTTTGAATAACAAAATGATTCCAGCAATGCCCACGATTTCGAGCATGCAACATGTGCCCGTAGCGAAATCGACGAAGATGTACTCATAAAGACCGCCGTAGAGCTGCAGCGCTGCAGGGTAGAGGATTAGTCCAAGAACTAGTCCGCCGCCGCGAAGTAAAAACCGTTCCGCGCGTGCAGTTGATCGCATGTGCCACATCGCGAGCGACATTCCGAGCGCGAACTCGGGCAACCGACAGATCGCGAAACCACCCAACACCCACAAGCCACTTTGATGCCAGACTATAAGCAGCATATAGCGCGCAAAAAATCCAGCAACACATGCGACTAATAGAAACCACCACGGCCCCAAACGGCGCGCCGCCAGAAAGAGCAGAGGAAAAATCAAATAAAACTGGATCAGCATGGAGAAGTACCACCAAGCCGCGTTGAGGTACATGAAATTCATCTGAATATCGATAAAGCGCAGACCGAGCAGGCTCAGGATGATACGATCGTCTACTGGTTCCAGCCGCGCGACGAATGGCGAGAGGAGATAAACTAAATGCGCGACCCAGTACATCGGGTAAAGCCGCAAGAACCGCGCGCGATACCACGTGCTCCATCCCTCAGCCGCGGGACCGGACTCGGAACGGCGCATGGTGGATTGCATCAGCGTCCACCCGCTCAGGATAATGAAGACACCGACAGCGTGGAACCCGAGTCCTGAAACTTTGAACCAAGCCAATCTTAGAATCGTCAGCGCGCCTGCTGAGAAATTACTCCAGTCGGTTGGTGGAAGAACGCCATGTTGGAAATAAGTCGTGAAAAAATGAAAGTAAGCGACGAACAAAATCGCCAGGCCCTTAGAGATATCAATCCAAAGGAGGCGTTTCACTGCATCGGCTTAACAGGGTGAGAGTAGATCGGTCAAGGCTGCGCTGATTTGGTCCGGCGCCTGACACAGACGCCCTACAAATTGAAAGCGCTGCGCAATTGACTGGCGTAACACGGCTGGCTAAATCGACATCGTGCTCACCGATTCCGAACTTGAACGCGATCGTTTGTGTGTCGTTATCGCAACGATAGTCATCAACGTTGCTGGAGTTTCGCTACTGGCGTTCGCGCCGTGGTCGGATTGGCGCACGGGCGCAGCGCTCAACATTATTGATAATTGTCTTCTTATCGGCTTTGCACTCGTTAGGCGGGACGCATTGCTCGGCCGGCTTCTCCTTTTCGGACTCGTGGTCGGTTTCACGGAGCTTTCGGCCGATGCGTGGCTGGTCGATTACACCGGCACGCTCGATTACTCGATTGGCGGCGGTCCAATGATCTGGCGATCACCGCTCTGGATGCCGCTGGCCTGGGAAGTTCTAGCAGTGCAATTCGGATATATCGGACTGCGATTGTGGGAACGGTCCGGCAAGGTCGGCTTGGTTATGATCGGACTGCTTGGCGCAATCAATATTCCGTTCTACGAGGAGATGGCGCGAAGAATTCATTGGTGGCAGTACAGTGGTTGCCGCATGATTTCGTTTACGCCGTGGTACATCATTCTCGGCGAGTTCGGGATTGCGCTCGGGTTCGCGTTGCTTGCGCGAACCGTGCGACGCGGCTCGTGGCGCCAGGCTGTCGTTGCTGGAATCGGCGGCGGATTTTCGATCTTTGTTTGCTACGCGCTTGCGTTTTGGATTACGGATCGACTGGTTAAGTAGGGACGAGGACAAATCCGCATAGGTCGGGAGCCATTCTGATGTTCAAGGACGAACTAATCAGAGCAGCTATCAAACCGTCGGGGAATGATCGTTGGAAGAAGCGATCTCCATCAGTTTTAATGACCCTAAATGAGAATCTACTGCGCATTTGTGATGTTTGTCTGTGCCAGCGTGGTTGGGGCGGAACCGGTTGTTTCGCCATCACCATCGCCAACGGTATCCGCAACGCCTGCTACGACGATCACGCAGTCGGTTGCTGAGCTCTCCGCACAACGAGCCGCCACTGAGCGGTCGAAGATTTACCGGACCGGCGCGGCTTACGGTCGCTGGCTTGACGAAATCGCAAAAGATTCCGGCAACGCTTTTCTTCAACGAGGCGTCTTCGATCGA